>ERZ1740067.1586-NODE-1586-length-15233-cov-5.384174_pt1 | contig 15233 bp, 16 predicted proteins | sample MGYA00581736_ERZ1740067 | MGnify/ENA primary metagenome ERZ1740067 (study PRJEB43018, sample SAMN04849236) | marine metagenome | isolation source: floating plastic debris | place: Pacific Ocean | collected 2008-08-27 | study: EMG produced TPA metagenomics... | reverse complement strand
GCTTGGATCGCCCGGTGCAAAATGTCGTTACGATTGGTTGCGATCACCAGCACATCAATGGGCAGGCCCATCTTATAGGCGCAATAGCCTGCGAAAATATCGCCAAAATTACCTGTTGGAACGCTGAAGGAGACGGACCGGTTTGGCGCCCCAAGCTGGGCCGCAGCGTAAAAATAATACACAATCTGCGCCATAACGCGCGTCCAATTGATGGAGTTGACTGCAGACAGGGTGAGCCGCCCGCGCATTTGTTGATCAGCAAAGCCCTGTTTGACGAGCGCTTGGGCGTCATCAAAGGTGCCATCAATGGCCAGATTATAGACATTGGGCGCTTGTACCGTCGTCATTTGCCGCCGCTGGACAGGGCTCACGCGATCATGCGGGTGGAGCATAAAGATATCCACATGCTCCCGCCCGGCAAGCGCATCAATCGCGGCCGAGCCGGTATCGCCAGACGTGGCCCCAATGATGGTGAGATCAGTCCCGCTCCGCGCCAATAAATATTCAAAAAGATGGCCAAGGAATTGCAGCGCAAAATCCTTAAACGCGAGCGTTGGGCCATGAAACAGCTCAAGCAGCCACTGATCGTGAGAGAGCTGCTTTAGAGGCGCAATCGCCGCATGATTAAAGCGACTATAGGCCTTGTCGATCAGGGCGCGCAGATCATCATCCGGCAAATCATCACCAACAAACGGCCGCATGACTGCGAAGGCAACATTTTGGTAGGGCTGGCCGGCAAAGCCAGCAATCTCATCCCGGCTCAACTGCGGCCATTCGCTTGGCAAATACAGCCCGCCGTCAGGCGCCAGGCCTGCCATTGTCGCCTCGGCAAAAGATAAAGCCGGCGAGGCGCCGCGTGTGGAAGTGTATTTCACCCAAAATCTCGAAAATGACCGCGTCTGTATTGGCGGCGGACACTACTGAGAAGACCTTTTAAAGGCAAGCTATCCGCGCCGTAGAAACAGCGCGGTGATTGCAACAAGGCCAACGGCCATAGCCAACCACTGAACGGCATAGCTTTGATGATTGTGCTCCAGTTTTACGGGTGGATCGGTTGCAGTTAAGCCATCTGGCGCGCTCTCAGCGATGAGATACACATCGCCGAGCAGGGTGAACGGGACATCCTGGCCGAGAACCTCCGGCTGTATCCGGTAATAGAGATTGGCCGCTCTGTCTGGCTCGGCTGGGGCGATGAGGCGCGGGCTGCGTTGACGCGGGTGGATGCGGCCTGTGATGGCGCCAGGCGGGCCAGGCTCGACCCAAGCCGCCGAGGGGTCGTCAGCCTGGCTGCTAAGCCAGCCGAGATCGACCCAAATGCCTGGGGCATCTTGGCGCCGGAACGGCATCAGGATGTGATAGCCCGGGCGCCCGTCTGGGCCAGCGCGATAGACGCGGCGCATATGGCCTTTGTCAAAAGCGCCTGTCACCATTGCCCTTCGGTAGAGCCAGCCTTCATCGGGGGCGGCATCCAGTAAGCTTGGCGGGGCCGTCATCCGCTCCCTGATCAGGGCGATCTCTGCATCGCGGGGCGCGATCTTCGAATACTGCCAATAACTGAGGGACAATAAGATGCCCGTGGCGAGGCCGGCTACAATGATGACAAGCCAGCGCCGCACCGGACGCTTGTTGTTTTGCTCAGCCCAGCTTGTCACGCGGGGTCGTCGTCAAGCCGGCCCTCGCGCGCGTCGGTCTTATACTGCGCTTGTATGAGGATGCCTTTTGCCAGGCGCAGGCCGCCAAGCACGAAGAGGGTGGTCAGAGCCGAAATCGACAGAACGCCCAGCGCCATGCCAAGGCCAGCGCTTAAAATCCAAAGCGAGATGGGCACCATCATGGCGCCCACAATCAGCGTGACGAAGAAGGCTGGGCCATCTGCTTGTTGGTAAGCATCCAGCGGCATGGCGCAATGGGGACAGCGCGCCTTTAGCGCCAGCAGGGACCGAAAGACCTTGCCATGCCCGCAGTTCGGACAGCGGCCAGCGACCGCCACACTCCACCAGGACACATCAAAGGCCTCGGTGGAGCGTTCCATCTTCGCCTATCGGCCGAGGACGTAGATGAAAATGAAGAGGAACAGCCAGACAACGTCAACGAAGTGCCAATACCAAGCCGCTGCCTCAAAGCCAAAATGCTGCTGCGGCTTGAAATCGCCGCGATAGGCACGCAGCAGACAGACGGCTAAAAAGACGGTCCCGACGAAGACATGGAACCCATGAAAGCCCGTGGCCATGAAAAATGTCGAGCCATAAATGTTGCCGCCATTGGCAACAGAGAAAGCAAAGGTCGCGTGAGAATATTCATAGGCCTGGATGCAGGAAAACAGAATGCCCAAGGCGACCGTGATCCACAGATACCATTTAAGGCCTGCCCGGTCGCCATGAATCAGCGCATGGTGCGCTGAGGTGACCGTGGTGCCGGATAAGAGCAGGATGGTGGTGTTGATCAGCGGCAAGTGCCAAGGGTCGAACGTCTCGATACCTTGCGGAGGCCAAGTACTCCCTATCTCGGCATTGGGAAACAAAGCCGCGTTGAAATAGGCCCAAAACCACGCCACGAAGAACATGACTTCTGAGGCAATGAAGAGAAGCATGCCATAGCGGTGGTGCAACTGGACCACTGGGGTATGATCGCCCGTATTCGCCTCCGTCCGCACATCGGACCACCAGCCCGCCATGGTGAAGAGAACACCGGCAAGGCCAATATAAAAGGCCCACATGCCGGCAGAGGAATCGCGCATCCAAAAGACCGCACCAATCAACATTGTAAGCGCAGCCATTGAGCCAACAAACGGCCAGCGGCTCGGCGGAAGAATGTGATAATCGTGCGTTTTGGCCCCAGCCATTTTTCCCTCCAGATGGTCTTTCGTCTCGGCTTGTAGGGGAGGTTTACCGCCCCTGCAATGCCGCTGTTTCTTCTTCCAGTGTGAAGAACGTATAGTTGAGAGTGATTTCAGTAACGTTATCCATGCCCGGATCATCATCCATGCGTGAATCCACGTAAAACAGCACAGGCATATTCACCCGTTCGCCCGGTTGCAACACTTGCTCCTGAAAGCAAAAACACTCAATTTTTGAAAAATAAGAGCCAGCCTTGAACGGCGTCACGTTAAAGGTCGCAGATCCGGCTATAGCCCTATCGGTCGGATTATAGGCCTCATAATAGATGAGGTTATCCTTGCCCAGCTGGACCGAGACTGTGGGGTCAACGGGCTTAAAATCCCATGGCATATCGCGGTGCGTAGACGCCGAGAAACGCACCTTCACCATCCGATCCAGCACCTGATGACCAGGATCATCAACACTGGCGACTTGTGTGGTGCCACCAAAGCCGGTGATTTTGCAAAAGGTGTCATAGAGCGGCACGGCGGCATAGCTGAGGCCAACCATGGCCAGCACCACAGACACCGCGATAAGCGCCGTGCGCTGATTGCGCGCATGGATGGACTGCACATCAGCCATCAGATCACACCCAGCTTGACGATGGTGACAAGGAAGAACAGCAAGGCGACGCCCGCCAGCGAAAACCCGATGGCTTTATTGCGTCCATCTCGCTGTGCCAAGAAGGCCTGTTTTTCATCTGGCGTCATAGCGGCAGACCCGCTTTGTCGACGATCAGCGCGCCAAACAATGCAAACAGATAGAAAATGGAATAGCCAAACCCACGCCAGGCCGCAGCAGCACTTTTGCGCATATAAATCTCCAAGCTGGACACGCAATACAGCGAAGATAGCACCCAAGCGGCCACGCCATAAATGATACCGGTCAAACCCAGCGCCCATGGCAGAATAGAAACGAGCGCCAACAAAACGGTATAGGCTAGGATGTTCACGCGGGTAACTTCAGCGCCGGCGATGTTTGGCAGCATCGGCACGCCAGCCTTGCCATAGTCCGACTTAGCGACCAGAGCGAGCGCCCAAAAATGCGGCGGCGTCCAGAGGAATATAATCCCGAACAGCAGAATGGGCAGCAGGGTTACGTCACCCGTAACGGCGGCCCAGCCAATCAGGGGGGGAAAAGCCCCTGCTGCGCCGCCAATCACAATATTCTGCGGCGTCGAACGCTTCAGCCACATTGTGTAAAAGACTGCATAAAACCAGATGGCAAAGGCAAGGAGGCCTGCGGACATCCAGTTCACCGCCATCCCCATCACGTACACAGAGGCCGCCGCCATAAACAGCGCAAAGGTGAGCCCGGCGTCTGGCGCAACTCGGCCGGCCGGAATGGGCCGCGTTGCGGTGCGGGGCATAATGGCGTCAATATCACGGTCAAACCACATGTTGATCGCGCCCGCCGCGCCGGCCCCGACAGTGAGCGCAAGAATAGCCGTGAGCGCAATAACGGGATGAATAGCTCCTTCGGTCGCGCCAGGCGCTGCCACCATGCCAGCGATGCCAGTGAACACCACCAACATCATCACGCGCGGCTTTAAGAGGTCGACGTAATCGCGCCAGGTGGCAAGGTCAGCGCTGGGACCTGCATAGGCTTGGCCTGCCCCTTGTCCTGAAAGCCTAATTGCTAAATCATCCATGCGCTTCTTTTCGAGCCTTTATGCGTTTGCGGCAGGACCAGCCCCTGGGCCGCCCCTGCCGCATGTCCCGTTAAAATCGACCTACTTGATCTTCGGCAGATCTTCGAACTGGTGGAACGGCGGCGGGCTGGACAAGGTCCATTCCAGCGTCGTTGCGCCTTCGCCCCAGGGGTTCTCAGCCACTCGCTTTTTCGACATCAGCGAGATGACCACGTTCACAATCCAAATGCCGACAGCAATAATCGTCAAACGGTAGCCCCAACTGGAAATCATATTCCAATAGGTAAAGGCGTCCGGATAATCGGGGATCCGCCGCGGCATACCATTCAAGCCCAGGAAGTGCTGCGGGAAGAAGATCAAGTTCACGCCGGCAAACATCACCCAGAAGTGCAGCTTGCCAAGGAACTCATTATAAGGCTTCCCGGTCATCTTGCCGAACCAATAGTAAAAGCCCGCAAATAGCGCGAACACCGCGCCAAGCGACAACACATAATGGAAGTGCGCGACCACATAATAGGTGTCGTGGAGGCTGGTATCGATACCGGCATTGGCCAGTACCACGCCGGTGACGCCGCCAACGGTGAAGAGGAAGATAAAGCCAATCGCCCACAGCATAGGCGTCTCAAAAGAGAGCGAACCGCCCCACATCGTGGCAATCCATGAGAAAATCTTAATGCCTGTCGGCACGGCAATAATCATCGTCGCCGCCACAAAATAGCGCCGCGTATCGATGTCCATGCCCACCGTATACATATGGTGTGCCCACACGATGAAGCCGACTGCGCCGATGGCGATCATGGCCCAAGCCATGCCGTTATAGCCAAATACGGGCTTACGGCTAAAGGTCGAGACGATTTGGCTAATAATACCAAAGGCTGGCAGGATGAGGATGTAGACCTCTGGGTGCCCGAAGAACCAGAACAAGTGCTGGAACAGGACAGGGTCACCGCCGGCAGCCGCGTCAAAGAAGCTCGTGCCGAAGTTCCGGTCCGTCAGCAGCATGGTGATAGCGCCGGCAAGCACGGGCAGGCTAAGCAGCAGCAAAAACGCCGTAATCAGCACCGACCACACGAACAATGGCATCTTAAAGAGCGTCATGCCCGGCGCGCGCATGTTGAAGATCGTGGTAATGAAGTTAATGGCGCCTAGAATGGAGCTTGCACCTGCAATGTGGAGGGAGAAAATCGCCATGTCCATCGCCGGCCCAGGCTGCCCTGACGTCGAGAGCGGGGGATAAATGGTCCACCCGCCGCCAACACCATTTTGTCCCGGCGGGCCTTCTAAAAACAGGCTGAACAGCAGGAGGAAGAAGGCAGGCGGAAGCAGCCAAAACGAGATGTTGTTCATCCGCGGAAATGCCATGTCCGGCGCACCGATCATGATCGGAACAAACCAGTTGCCAAAACCGCCAATCATGGCCGGCATAACCATGAAGAAAATCATGATAAGCCCATGGGCCGTGATGAAGACGTTCCAAAGATGATAGGCTGCATCAATATCGCCGCCGGTGAGCGCAGGCAGAACCTGCATCCCAGGGCGCATCAGCTCTTCGCGCATAAAGCCAGACATGGCACCGCCAATGACACCAGCGATAATGGCAAAGATCAGATAGAGCGTTCCAATATCCTTATGGTTTGTCGAATACACCCAGCGCCCAATAAAACTCTTTGGGCGTCCATCTTCATGAAATGCGGCGCTTGAACCAGCCATGGTCAGCTATCTCCTAAAAAACTATACTATGCTGGCCGACTAACGACCAATACCAACAGGCGCGGATGCAGAGGCATCTGCATACAGCGCTTTTGCGTCTTCAATCCAGGTTTCAAAGTCGGCTTTGCTGACCACTTCAACAGTGATTGGCATGAACCCGTGCTTGCTACCGCACAGCTCAGAACACTGCCCGTAATACAGGCCAGGCTTGTCCACTTTGAACCAAGTTTCATTAATTCGCCCCGGGATCGCATCACGCTTCACCCCAAAGGCCGGGATTGCCCAGGCATGGTTCACATCAACGGACGTGATCAGCATTTTGACGATGGTATCCGCAGGCACAACAACATGCGTGTCCGTCGCCAACAGGCGCGGCTGGCCGGGCTTTAAGTCCTCATCCGCAATCATGATGGAATCAAACACGATGCCTTCATAATCCGGGTACTCATATTCCCAATACCATTGGTGACCAATGGCTTTGACCGTCACTTCAGCTTCGGGAATGTTGTCTTCTTTATCGATAATCGCGAAGGATGGCGCGGCAATCACAAGCAGCAAACCAATGGGAATAAGCGTCCAAACGACCTCAATGGCAATATTGTGTGTAGTGCGCGACGGCTCCGGATTGGCCCTGCGATTGTAGCGAACTGCCACCCAAATGAGCAGCGCCAAGACAAATATCGAAATCGCAATAATGATGGGCAACAGGATATCCGTATGGAAGGCAGTAATCTGCGCCATGATGGGAGTGGCCGCTTCTTGAAAATGCAGCGCTTTGTCCGTCGGCTGCGCCGCATGCGCAGTCACCGACGCAAAATAAAAGCCGACCGCGCTTAAAAAGCCGCAGAGAATCGTCTTCATTACAAACTGAACCTTTTAACGTTATTCATACAAAATACCCGCTCGCTCTAACTTATGACACGACCGGTTAAAGTTCCCGAACCGCTTCTAACTAATGTCTCAACCTGTCACAAGCATTTCTCAGCATATGCGACATTGAGCTGCGGACTACGCACAGAAGTTCAATTCGCTTGCGGTTCATTAAATAAGAGACGGTCGTAGGTTATGTATTTGAAGATGAATGATGCTGCTAAGACAACGCCCAATGCGAGCACATATGGCACCCCTAGCAAACGGTAAAGAATCAGGAATATCAAATACTCGCTACCCCTGAAGATGGCTGAGAAAACAAGAAAGCGCACGCCCTGCACACGCCAATCACCGCCGCTTTGATAAACAAATTTTCTTAGCGTTACGAAATTTACGAAAAAAGCGGTAATCAACCCAGCCGCCGCTGCATATTCGGGGGCGATGCTCGCCCTTTCCACGAGAAGGATGGGAAGGCCCATCGTAATCAAAAAGCTGAGGCCTGATGCTAACCCGAAGCGGGCTAGTTTTTTCACTGACCCCAGTTCTAGCATTGCTAACGTGCAGATCGTTTGTCAATCATGTCAGCAAGCAAAGCAAACATGAGGGTGTTAAAGGTGAAAAGGACAAACAAGGTGGTCTTGTCCGATAGGTTCTGGGCGACAAAAATATCATAGCCACCGCTGCCCAAAGCAATCAAACCCAACAGAACAATGAACGGTGTGAGCAGCCGCATAGGCGCAAAGTACATGCCGGTGCGCAAGATTAATTTGCAAAAGCGAAGGGTGTCACGGACCGGCTTAATCTTGGAGCTACCTATTCTCTGCTGGTAGCTAATGGGAACATAGTCAACCGCCATGTAATTAGTGAGCATACAAAGCGTTATCGTCGTGGTGAAGCTAAAGGTGTCCGGTAAGATTGGAAAAAACGGTCGCACTGCACTGCGCTTAAAAACTCGCAAACCAGAATTGATATCTGGCACCGGTCGACCGGCAATCCAAGAAACCCAGCTTTTTAAAAACACCTTTGGGATGGCGCGAATTTTTGAGTAATTAACGTCGTCTCCAACTCGAGCACCAACCAGCATATCCAAGCCTTTCGACAAACCAACCAATTCCGGTATCCGGTCATTGGGGTAAGTGCCGTCCGCATCGGTAATCACGATTATATCGTGAATTGCGGCCGTGATGCCGGTTTTCAGCGCAGCGCCATAACCGCGATTGCGCGAATGCCGAACCACTTTTAAGGCCTCATATTTTTTGGACAAGCGCGCAAGATGTTCGCTAGTCTTATCTTCAGATCCGTCATCGACAACAACAATCTCATATGGCGGGCTACCGTCGCCTTCATCTGCGTCGACTTGGTCGAAGAGCTGCATGATTGTCTGATCAATCGCATTCTCTTCATTGTAACAAGGAATAACAATTGAATAACCAGGCGTCTCGCTACCCTCCACATCGCCAACGACGTGTTGCGTTGTACCTCGACGTGTCATCGCAGATCCTCAATCTCGAAATTGGGGAGTGCGCATAAGGCCGGATCGAGTTGTTTAACCACGGCTTCCTCTTTCAATATCTTCAAACAATTCTCTCTGGGCATAAACGGTGGGCCAGCAAACCCAGTTCTATAAGCTAATGCCCTATCCACATTGAAGACAGAGATGCCGCACACCGCTAGGGCTGCAAAGCAATAAAACCACTTACCCGGTGTGAAGCGAGTGTGTTTTGAAGAACGCTGCAATAAAAAAATAGCCAGCACAAACAGGGGCAGCCAAATTTCCAGGCTGTACCTAAAGGTTATTGTGCTGAACGCTAAAACCATAAATCCAGCAAATGCCGCGGCTAGGAAGAATAGACCCATAGCAACGGATTGTGGCGCGAGGACAGGGAGACCCGTTTTAATCTTTCTCAAAGCGAGGCCACTGGCAAGCGCGACCCAAGGACCAAAGGTGAGTAAAAAGTACGGCGCGGGTACCGCCTTTTTTACGTGGATAAGCCCCAGCATATCGATAAGACGATCTTGAAAAGAACACCCCCCCACTGCGAAGAAAATAGCGGTCGGAATAATCCGCAACTGATGAAAACGGCCGAACTCGGCAATTCCCACATGGCGCGCGGTTTCTGGCGTGTCTGGGCCTAGAAAAACATAGCCATACATGATCTGTGTCGTCGCCTCAGCATGAAAGCTACCTACGGAACCAAATCGAGCAGCATTGAGCCATAGATACAGAATGCCTGCGGACACAGCGATGACACTGGCAAAAGTAAGGCAGGCCCAGTCTGCCCGGCTTTGGAGTGGCTGCATCGGCAAGCGCCATGCCGGCCGAAATGTCTTAGCCACAATAAAAAGAGCCAAAACGGCGAAGACGAAACATAGACCTAAACCGAAATGCGGACGCGAATGGATTGCTACAAAGACTAACACCGAAAAAGGCAATAAGACTTGGGCATCAACTGTTTGGTTGCGCTGAAACAGAGCAATACTGCCAAGACAAGCCGCCAATGCCCAGGCGATTGGCTCATGATATACGGCCGCATTTGCAGCCAAAAACAATCCGGGTGAACAAAGCCAACAACTTAAGAGAAGCCCAGCCAACGCTATACTTCTTCTGATACCAACAGGTGGAAGCGCCGACCGGCTTGCCGTGACAGCTATTTGCTGTGTCAGCATTGAAATGGACAATGCAGCCAAAAAAACAGACGTTGGTGCAAAGGAATCCCTGGTTAGATCGAGAAAGGGATATGCAAAGACGCGCAGAAGCGCAGGAAAAATTCCATAGTATATGAAGGCTCTTCCGTCGGGGCTGTAATGCCCCTCTCGACCGATGATACGCAGCGGGACGTTCAAATCTCCGTTGAGCAACGCATGAAAATAGTAGTTATAGGCCAGAGCCAGATCATCGGTGGGTAAAAGCCAAGCGGAAAAACCATCCGACATAAGATAGAGATAAAAGAAACTGCCAGTGCATACAGCAAGAGCAATCAAAATTCGATCTTGGCGGTTCAAATCTTGCACTTTAATGTCGAGATAAAATTGATTTTGACAGGCTTTACGCCTGACTTCATGGTCATTCAAACCATGCCTTGTGTTAATATCACGATAAGACGCTGATGTTCGATTTGAGAAGCATATGACAGATTCATTTTTTTCGACCACTGACCTCAATCGCATTGTTGTTGGTCAGCTTGTTGCTGACACATTACATGGCATGGATGATGGGGAGCTTTATCTTGAATATACCCAATCTGAAGCTCTGACATTTGACGATGGGCGGCTACGAGCGGCAGCGTCTGACATTACCCAAGGCTTCGGTCTGCGCGCGGTTTACGATGAAGCAACGGTCTATGCGCATTCGACGACGCTCACCGCTGACGCTTTGGCGCGCGCTGCGGCGACCGTAAAGGCCGTCAAAACGGGGAAAGGCGGCGTTGTCGCCCAGGGGCCACAACGCTCAAATCAAGTCCTTTATGGTGACGACAACCCCATTAGTGGGTCGTCGTTTGAAGAGAAACTGAAGCTGCTGCAGGATATCGACAGCTTTGCGCGGGCCGCCGACCCTAGCGTTGCGCAAGTAACCGCATCGATTGCTGGGGAGTGGCAGATGATCGAAATCATCCGCGGGGATGGTCAGATTTTGCGCGATGTACGTCCGCTGGTACGGCTGAACGTCTCTATCGTCACTGCAAAAGGCGATCGGCGCGAATCTGGCTATACCGGCCGCGGCGGTCGGCGCGGCTATGACGAGTTTTTTGAGCCTGAAACCTGGCAAGCCATGGTCAAAGAAGCGCTGCGCCAGGCCGAAGTGAATCAGGAGTCGGTCGCGGCCCCAGCTGGCGAAATGCCAGTGGTGCTCGGGCCAGGCTGGCCTGGCGTCCTGCTGCATGAGGCGGTGGGCCATGGCCTGGAAGGAGATTTCAACCGCAAGGAAACCAGCGCCTTTTCTGGCATGGTGGGCGAGCGCGTTGCAGCGCCCGGCGTGACCGTGGTCGATGATGGCACCATTGCCAAGCGGCGCGGTTCCCTCAGCATGGATGATGAAGGCACGCCCACCCAGCGCAATGTCCTCATCGAAGACGGCATCCTGAAAGGCTATATGCAAGACCGGCTCAACGCGCGCCTCATGGGGGTAGCGCCAACAGGCAATGGCCGGCGCGAGAGCTTTGCCCATAGCCCCATGCCGCGCATGACCAATACCTTCATGTTGGCCGGTCAAGACGACCCGGAAGACATTCTAGCGCGCACGAAGACAGGCATATACGCTAAGAATTTCGGCGGCGGTCAGGTCGACATCACCTCAGGCAAATTCGTCTTCAGCTGCACCGAAGCCTATAAAATCGAAGACGGCAAGTTGGGTGCGCCCATCAAAGGCGCCACGTTGATTGGCGACGGCCCGGAAGTACTTAAACATGTAAGCGCCATCGGCAACGACTTGGAGCTCGACACCGGCATTGGCGTGTGCGGCAAAGGCGGGCAAAGCGTGCCCGCAGGGGTTGGCCAGCCTACTTTGCTGGTGGATAAGCTGACTGTCGGCGGCACAGCGGCTTGACCCACATCGTGGCGGACCTCAGTAAGCGGCATGCCTTTGTCACGGGTGGGGCTAGAGGCCTCGGCCTGGTAATGGCCAACGCCATGGCAGATGCCGGCGCAAAGGTTACGGTTACAGCGGCGCGCTCCCATGAGGAGCTGGATAAAGCGGTTCAAACAGTCGGTCCGGAACACTGCTACGGCGTCATGGCCGATGTCTGCAGCACCGACGCGTGCACTACTGCCGTTGAGCAAGCCGTTGGCCGCTTTGGCCCCATTGATATCTTGGTGAACAACGCAGCGCGTGGCCCAGGCGAGATGCAGGGCACGAGCGCGCCCTTTGGCGCCACCGCCTTTGAAGGGGACGAAGAGGATTATAGCCGCATCGTCACCACCAATATCGTCGGCCCTTGGCGTATGGCAAAGCTTGTGGTGCCGTCCATGGTAGACCGTGGCTGGGGCCGCATCGTCAATATCTCGACCTCGCAGCCAACAATGCTGCTTTCCATTGGCGGGCCCTATGGCCCCACCAAAGCCGCCCTGGAAACCCAAAGCGCCATTTGGGCCAAGCAGCTTGAAGGCACCGGCGTGACCGTCAACGTCCTGCTGCCAGGTGGTGCGAGCGATACCCCCTTCATCCCGGGCGGCAAGGTTGGCAGCCGGGTGGACATCGACTGGCCCGCCCTCGCAGGCAACATTGCAGAGGGCAATGCAAATATATCCGGCCTCCTGCCAGCGGAGGTCATGGTCGCGCCCATTGTCTGGCTCGCCTCTGACGCGTCAGCCCATATCACAGGCCGCCGCCTGGTAGGCGCCAATTGGCCGCCGCATGCAGCGCCAGAAGAGGCACTGAAAAGCGCTATGACACCCGCAATTGCGGCGCCGCATGTGCTGTAATAGACTTGGCAGTAGGGAGACTTTGTCATGACACTCAAAGACACAGCGTTCGCCTTCTTCCATGCGTGTGAGACTGGGAAAGGTTGGGCGGAATGCGCCCAGTATTGCGCGCCGGATGCAGTGTTTGAGGCACAATCGGATGCACTCGCCGATATCAAGACTGCCGAGGGCTACTGCGCGTGGATGGCTGGGATGTTTGGGCCGATGCCGGATGCCAGCTATGCGCTAACGGGCTTTGCCGTCGATGAAGACCGGCAGACCGTTTTGGCGTCGGCGGTTTTTCATGGCACCAATACCGGGGAAGGGCCAGTGCCGCCGACGGGGCAGAAAACGGCGTCAGACTATGTGTATGTGATGCGTTTCTCCGACAATAAGCTGGTTCACATGACAAAGGTCTGGAATGACGGCTGGGCCTTGCGCGAGCTTGGCTGGGCCTAATTTAGGTTTTAATTGTGCCCACGCCGACTGGTGAGCAGGACCAGGCTGCGGTAGCGTTTTTCCGCATCGGTTAAGATACGATTTTGCCCAAAGACTGAGCCGCGATAGCGCCGGTCCAAATTCACCATGGTGCGGACGCGGCTTTCAGTGCGAACTCTGCGCTCAGGCTGCAAAGGCTTGCCGCGGGTGACGACCACGCCGCCCACCTCTTCTTGAGACAGGCCAAACGTATTGGTCTCTGCAGCCGCCGGGGCCGACAGCCCCGCCCCCACCAAAACGGCCATCAAAATATGACGCATCACTCAACTCCTCCACGTGACGCATCAGTATAGCCGAAAACAAGCGCAATAGCCAGAAATCCGCCTAAAACCGCTGGTCGCGGAACACCAGGCTCAAATCCCCATCCCATTTGCCGTGATACAAATCGAGCAAATGCTGCGCGGGGCTGATGCCGCTGCGGGCGATTTCCCAAAGATCATCGAGAAAGATGGTTTCATCCTCCCCGGACCGGTTGGTGCGCGCCCGCGCCTTCAGGCCAGCTTGGGAAATCTCCAGCGCCTTCACCGCCAAATCCTGCAGCGTCCCCACCGGGCTTGGCGCATCAAGCCCCTGCGCTGGGACAGCATCACGCATCGCTTGCAGCGCTTCAAAGGGCCACGGGCTGATTAGATCATAGGCCGCATCGAGCGCGCTTTGGTCATAAAGCAGCCCGGTCCAAAAGGCTGGCAACCCGCAAATCGCTTCCCAATGGCCGCCATCCGCCCCGCGCATCTCCAGAAACGTTTTCAGCCGCACTTCCGGGAAAATCGTGCTGAGATGATCCTTCCAATCCGCCAGCGTCGGCTTTTCGCCCTCATAGCCCGGCAGCTTGCCATCCAAGAAAGCGCGGAACGACTGCCCCGCCATATCCACATAGCGCCCCTCGCGGTGGATGAAATACATCGGCACATCAAGGGCATAGTCAGCATAGGCCTCAAAGCCCATGCCCTCTTCAAACACGAAGGGCAGCATGCCAGCGCGGGCGTTGTCGGTATCCGTCCACACATGGCTGCGCATGGAGCGGAAGCCATTTGCCTTGCCTTCTTTAAAAGGCGAATTGGCAAACAAGGCGGTCGCCACCGGCTGCAGCGCTAGGCCAACGCGCAGCTTCTTAACCATGTCGGCTTCGCTGGCAAAATCCATGTTCACCTGGATAGTGGTGGTGCGAAACATCATCTCCAAGCCCATGCTGCCCACCTGCGGCATATAGGCTTTCATGATGCCATAGCGCGGCTTGGGCATGGTCGGCATATCCGCATGGGTCCAGGTCGGCGCATAGCCGAGACCCAAAAAATCAATGCCCAGTTCATCGCCAATGGTGGCCACCTGCTTTAAATGCGTGTGCACCTCCGCGCAGGTCTCATGCACTGTCTCTAAAGGCGCGCCGGACAGCTCCACCTGCCCGCCCGGCTCCAGCGAGACAGACGCCCCATTCGACGACAGCGCAATCACATTGCCGTCTTCCACCACAGGCTTCCAGCCAAAGCGCGTCAGCCCATCGAGCAGGTCGCGAATGCCGCCCTCTTCAAAATAGCTGATGGGCTCCAGCGTCTTCGCCCGGAAGGCAAATTTCTCATGCTCTGTGCCAAGCCGAAAGGCCTCGGGCGGCTTGCAGCCACTGGCCAAATAAGCAGCCAAATCCTGCGCCGTTTCCATCGGCGCCAAATCGGCTTCAGATTCTGTGCGTGTGCTCATGGCGCTCAGCTAGCCCCCACGCCGTGCTTTGGCAAGCAGGGACTGCACGCAACGCCCGCCAGGCAAAGACTTTTTCGCGTTTGGTTTATATGGCAGCACAGCAGCAGCAGCGGGCTGAAAAGTCACAAAAGTCACACCTGGTTTATGAAAGGGCAGCCAGGCTTTCACTGGCTCGATTGAACCCACAATAGAAGGCGGAAGCCATGTAGGACAGCCTTCAATGGCAAAAGATATGCGCATCGCCCGCGAGCAACCCACCATCCCGATACACCGTCACAGTTGATCTAGGGCTTTAGCAAGAACAGTGTGATGAGACGGCTTGACAGCAGCAAGGCAGGGTCGCAGTCTCGGTTGACCATGTTTGGTTGTGTCATCTCAAATGCATGGCGCGTTGTTTGGAGGGGGCATAGTTTTGGTGGGTTCATCTAAAGGGACCTCTAACGGGGTGGCTGGCGCAGCGCCGCAACAGACCGTCAGCCACATGCTGGGCGAGCTGACCTGGCTCCTCACCCAAAGCCCCACGCACCGGCACTTCA
>ERZ1740067.1585-NODE-1585-length-15239-cov-5.389621_pt1 | contig 15239 bp, 10 predicted proteins | sample MGYA00581736_ERZ1740067 | MGnify/ENA primary metagenome ERZ1740067 (study PRJEB43018, sample SAMN04849236) | marine metagenome | isolation source: floating plastic debris | place: Pacific Ocean | collected 2008-08-27 | study: EMG produced TPA metagenomics... | reverse complement strand
CCCTTTAGACCATTTGAAGGAGAGCTTAGCGCTTAACCTTCTTGCGGCAAGGGAGGGTGTCAGTTGTAGGGCCCGTGGTCTTTCCTCCCCATCAAAATGGGGGAAGTCCGCCAGAGGGGCGGATGGGGGATCCGCGAACGACGAACCTATAACGACAGACGTTCGTTTGTACTCACTTTGTCGCTATAGTCTTTTGTTTTCGCATCGCTTTTTGCCGAAAACCGAATACACTTTTCGGCGCGATGCTCTAGGTTTTAAGCCAGTGGATGCCACGGACAAGCCGTGGCAAACGGTGGTTGCGTTTCGACTTTGCGCAGCTCCTAGAACAGCATCCGGAACAAATTATTGCCCCTCAGCCTTCCGCCCGTTGCTGACCAGCCACGCCAAGGGCCTTCAGCTTACGGTGTAATGCAGAGCGCTCCATACCGATGAACGATGCGGTACGGGAGATATTCCCCGCAAAACGCGCGATTTGCGCTAGCAAATACTCCCGTTCGAACCGTTCCCGCGCCTCCCGAAGGGGCATCGAAATAATCTGCTCCATCCCATCCCCTGTCGGCAAGTTGGGGCCAGCGCTCACCACTTCGTCAGGCAGGCCGTCAACACCAATAATATCTGGACTATCATGGCTGGTGAGAATCAATGTCCGCTCCAGCACATTCCGCAGCTGACGGACATTCCCGGGCCAGGGATAGGTTTGAAGCGCAGCCCGTGCCTCATCAGACAGGGTTCGCCGACGCAGGCCGCTCGCTTCCGCTAAGGTACGCAAGAAGTACTCGGCGAGTGACGGAATATCTTCCCGGCGCGCCGAGAGCGAAGGCGTCGTCATGTGAACAACCGCCAAACGATGGTAGAGATCGGTACGGAATGCCCCCGCCTCGGCCGCGACCATGAGGTCTTGCGATGTGGTCGACACAATACGGACATCGACTTCAACGGGGGTATTCCCGCCAAGTCGGTTAAATCGCTGATCCACGAGTACACGGAGGATTCGTCCTTGCGTCTCAAGGGGCATATCCCCCACCTCATCAAAGAGGAGTGTGCCGCCATGGGCCTGTTCCATAAGGCCAATACGCCGAGGGCGACCGTCCTCTCCCTCCACCCCGAACAGGGCCTCCTCCATCCGGTCAGCATCAATGGTGGCGGCACTCACCACCACGAAGGGCCGATCCGCCCGCATGGATTGTTGATGCAGGCTGCGGGCGACCATCTCTTTGCCCGACCCGACAGGCCCTTCAATCAGGACACGGGAGCGAGAGTCGGCCACTTTCTCAACTTGAGAGCGGAGCTGAACCATAAGGTTCGACTCACCGATCAAGGTGAGGTCCATCGCCTTTTCTTTAAGGTGCACATTCTCCCGCCGGAGCTGGGTTAACTCCAGCGCCCGCTTGATGGTAACCACCAGCTTGTCAGCGTTGAACGGCTTTTCGATAAAATCGTAGGCGTCTTTTCGGAGGGCCGCGACCGCCGTTTCGACATTGCCGTGCCCGGAAATAATCACCACCGGCAGGTCGGGGTGCATCTGCTTTAGCTCATCGAGGATCGCCAGACCATCAAGGCGTGACCCTTGGAGCCAAATATCGAGAACGACCAGCGCCGGGATCCGCTCCCGCACCGCGGCAAAGGCTGTGTCACTGTCCGCTGCGGTGCGTGGACTATAGCCCTCATCCTCAAGGATTCCGGCGACAAGATCGCGGATATCCTGTTCATCATCAACGACGAGAATGTCGATGGCCATACCCTACCACCTTTCCTGATCTGGTGCCGATGCACCATTTGTGCCGACCGGCTCGGGCCGCGGGGCCTCCGCCTCTGTCGGCTGTGTTTCACTAACTGACTGTTGGCGGTCCGCCGCCTTGACGGAGGCTGTGTCCTCAGCCTCCTCCTCCTGCGCAACAGGCCCCTTCACCGGCAACGTCAACCGCGCCGTCGCGCCCCCCTCACCGTCCGCCCCCCGATCAATAAGACGGAAAGTCCCGCCATGTTCTTCAATAGCCTTACGGACGATAGCAAGGCCCAGTCCCGTCCCCTTTACGCGGGTCGTCATATAAGGCTCGGTAAGCCGCGACCGCCCCTCACTCGGCAAACCGCGCCCCGTGTCCGCGACATCAATGGTCGCCATCTCATCCGCCTCACGCAGGGTGATAACGATCTTCCCCCCCTCGCCCTCACCATCCTCGGTAATGGCCTCCACCGCATTTTTGATGAGGTTCACCATCACCTGACCAATGAGCCGGCCGTCACAACGGACCTTCACGGGCGCTTCAGGCATATCGTAAACGAATGTGAGGCGGGGGTTTGCCACCCCGAACGAGAAGCCGGACGAGCGCACAATTTCAGACAAGTTCTCCTCGGCCATAATAGGCTCGGGCATCCGCGCAAAGGAAGAGAACTCGTTTACCATCCGTCCAATATCGCCCACATGACGAATGATCGTATCGGTACACCGATCAAAAATTTCTCTGTCGGCCCCTAGCTTATCGCCATAGCGGCGTCGCAATCGTTCGGCCGATAGCTGAATGGGGGTCAGCGGGTTTTTGATCTCATGGGCAATGCGCCGCGCCACATCCCCCCAGGCGGCATTCCGCTGCGCCGCCACCAACTCCGTAATATCGTCCAGGGTCACCACAAAGCCCGTTCGCCTGGCGGGGTCATCAGGGGAGATTCGCACATTAAGGATGCGGTCGACCCCTCCCCGCCGTAGCTCCACCTGATCACGAATTTCGGTGAGCGTGCTGGCGCGGGCGCGGGCAATCAGGGGCATGAGTTCGGGGGCTGCGACCTCCAGATTGGCACCGGTAAGAGCCTCCCCTCCATGATGGCTCAAAATATTCTCCGCCGACGGATTGGCTAGCGCTATCCGCCCTTCGGGGCTGACATTGAGGACCCCTGCGGGAACGCCGGAAATCACCGTCTCGATAAACCGGCGGCGTGCCTCCGACTGGGCGTTCGTGGCGACAAGGTCCGCCCGCTGGGCGCCCAATTGTTGGGTCATGTCGTTAAAGGCGCGCCCCAAATCGCCAAGCTCGCCATCGCCATCACGCACATCGACACGTGACGTCAGATCGCCCCCCGAAACCGCTTCGGCTGCCACGGCGAGGCGGCGCACAGGTCCCACCACCTGGTTCGCAACCCAGAGGCCGATCCACACCGCCCCCAGCAAGAGAAGGAGCATCACCAACCCATAGCCAATCGCGAACATACGAGAGAGGTCCGCCAACCTTAGGCGCACATCTTTTGTTTGATCACGGAACGCCCGTACGCCCACCAATTGCTCCGAGAGAGCGGGGTTTTCTGCCTTATAGGCGACGAGGAAGCCTTCATCCGGTGCGCCAAGGCGAAAAATCGCGTACCACATATCGAGGCGGTCGCGGTTCATCGCGTTGAATATATAGGGCGTCGCACCTGGGGCACTCACATCGGCAAAATCAGATGCAGGCGGAAGCTGCAATTCCCAACCGCTCATGGGGGCGGCATAGGAGATAATCTGTCCATCGCGATCAATGAGGACGACAGCCGCGAACCCGCGCAAAATACTCTGGCCCAAGAGATATTTCCGAAACCCAATAGGCGCGGTTTCAGGGGTCAATCCATTATTGGCCTGAAGGCCCAAATCTCGGGCCAGCTGGATAATCTGAACCCCCATCTTTGTGGACTCAGCATTAAGATATCCATTCGCAAAATCGCGCGCGACCAGGTTTGCATCGGTGACCCGGTCCACGAAATACTCGTCCGAGAAGGCGCGCAACACCGTGCCAGACAGCGTAAAAGCGATGACCGCTGGGATCACCGCGACGAGACTTAAGAGGCCCACCAGGCGCCGGTGGAGGCGCGCGCCCTGCAACCCCGCCCGCGCTGACCGGTAGAGGTCGAACAAGCTGCCCGCCACCAAAAGCGCCAACGATAAGGCCGCAAGGACCGCTAAGGTGAAGAGGACCGTGACGAAAGGCGGTAACCCATCGACGAAATGCGTCATCGTAAAGGCTGTGATGAGGTAAATTGCACTCCCAACCGCGGCCAGGATGGCAACAATCGCGCGACTTGATAGTCGAGGACCCGCGCGGCGGGTGTCCCCACGAGATGGCGGGCTTTCAGGTTTTCCAGCCATTGACGGCGATGCGTGATCTTCCCGCAACAATGTCTCCCCATATCTACAGTTGTGATATTGTCTCTTCTGTTGTCGATACTCATCAGCTGCGTTGCACAATCAACACAAGATGGGCTCCACCCCTTTGCCTCGCCTTTTAGACCGGCCCGTCCTAGGTGCATCCCATGCCTCCTCCCGGACCAACCCACTCAGCCCAAGCCGAAGACGCCCCCGAAAGCACCTTGCGAGAGCAAGTGGCATCGGTTGGCGCGCTTATTCCTTACCTATGGAAAAAGGATCGACCGGACTTCAAACGGCGCATTGTCCTTGCCTTTTCCGTGATCCTTGTGGGTCAAGTGATCGCAGTGGCCACCCCCTTTGCCCTGGCGGAAGGAATCAACCGGCTTGCCGAACGGGACCCAGCCCTCGGCCTTGGGGCAGCCATTGTGGGGTTCATCTTGGGGTATGGCGTCTTAAGGCTTTTATCGTCGGCCGTCCCGCAAATTCGAGAGTTCCTTTTCTCCGTTGTGGGACAAAATGCTCAGCGAGAAGTCGCCCTCTCGGTCTTTCAACATCTCCATAGCCTTTCGTTGCGCTTTCATCTTGAACGACGAACCGGAGGCCTATCCCGGCTTATTGACCGTGGGACACGGGCCATCGATTTCCTGTTTCGGTTTCTCCTATTCAATATCATCCCAACACTGATTCAGCTTGCGCTGGTCAGTGTGGCGTTTGGATTTCGCTATTCAGGGTGGATGGTCCTGATCGTGGTCAGCACCGTTGGTGCCTATTTTTGGTTCACCATCGCCTCCACTGAATGGCGATTAAAGTTCCGTCGAGAGATGAACCAAAAAGATCAGCTTGCCAGTACGCGGTCGATTGACGCTCTGCTTAACTATGAAACGGTGAAATATTTCGGGAACGAACAGTATGAAGCAACCCGATATAATGAAGCGTTGGTGGATTACCAAGCCGCAGCGGTAAAATCCCAAAACTCGCTCGCCCTGGTCAATATCGGCCAATCCCTTGTGATCAATCTGGGACTTGTCGCTGCCCTTTGGATCACGGCCCAAGGGGTGTCCCAAGGCACCTATGGCATTGGGGAACTGACCGGCGTCAGCCTCATCATGATGCAACTTTATCAGCCCCTCAACATTCTGGGCTTTGCCTATCGTGAGATCAAACAGGCACTGGTGGACATGGAGAAAATGTTTTCTCTCCTCAACCTATCGCCTGAAGTCACTGATAATCCGGAAGCGCGCGCCCTTACCGTGCCGGCGGGCGAAGTGGTCTTCGACAATGTCCGCTTCGGGTATGAAAAGGATCGGGAGATCCTCAAGGGTGTGAGCTTCACCGCACGGCCTGGAGAGACCGTCGCGATTGTCGGACCGTCTGGTGCAGGAAAGTCCACCATCGCGCGCCTTCTTTATCGATTTTATGACCTGTGGGACGGCAACATTCAGATCGACGGCCAAAGCCTTCGCACCGTCAACCAGTCATCGCTGCGACAGGCCATTGGCATGGTGCCCCAGGACACGGTCCTTTTTAACGACACAATCGGCTATAACATCGCCTACGGACAACCAGGCGCCAGCCACGAGGAAATCGTCGAGGCGGCCAGAATGGCCCAGATCGCTGACTTTATTGAATCGTTATCGGACGGGTATGACACCGTTGTGGGAGAACGGGGCCTTAAACTCTCGGGCGGTGAAAAACAGAGGGTCGCCATTGCCCGTACACTTCTTAAAAACCCGCCCCTTCTTATTCTAGATGAAGCGACGTCCGCCCTTGATTCAGCCACTGAGCAAGGAATTTTAGAGGCGCTGCATACCATCTCTAAAGGGCGTACCACCCTTGTTGTGGCACACCGCCTATCGACCATTGTTGAGGCGGATCGCATTATCGTCCTTGATCAGGGCTTAGTCGCTGAGACCGGCACCCACGCTGAACTCCTGACAAAGCAAGGCATCTATGCCGATTTGTGGCATCGCCAATCGGATGCTTTTGATAGCAAGACCACGGAGTATGGTTAACAAAAACGGTGTTTCGCTAACCATGTCTTTTGGGTGAATATTTAAAAGTTGAGTGTATTTCATTGTACTACTTGAGGGTGGCGCAAGGGAATTAGCGGGTATGGATCGCTTCATCAGATGGTATGAGCGATTTTTGCGAATCGACCAGGCGAAGGACACAGGCGTTATCCTTCGTGCCCGTGCCTTTTACTGCTTTGGATGGGTGTTCAACGCCCTTCAGCTCGCAAACATTGCGGGCATGTATTACTCCTATGGCGGATGGGGTTTCTTGCATTGGATGGCTACCGCTGTCAGCGTGATGGTTTTTATAGCCGTCCACCTTATGCGCTATTATAAAGACTTCACTGTCTATGCGCTTTTTATCACCTTACTGTATATTGGCGGTAACACGGTTACAGCCCTCCACGAGTTTACAGGGATTAGCACCTCCCTTCTGCCCTTTGTGGTTATTGTCCCGATGTTATGCGGCTTCATCGCGGGCCCGCGCATGGCTTTAGCCTCCGGCGCGCTCATTCTCGCCTTTGTCATTATTCTCTATAACATCGCAACGTCCGCGCCGTGGGCGGATGAGTTCACTATCATTCACTCTCAACGCGCATTGCAGGCGGGTTTCGCGGTGATCATGGTCAGCTTTATTGCCGCGACTTTTTCCAAAAACACATTTCAAGCCTTTGAACTCTTAGAGGACAACATCCGCCGCGCGCGCCGCGCAGAAGCGGCCAAGACAGCCTTTTTGGCATCCATGAGTCATGAGCTTCGCACCCCTCTTAATGGTGTGCTTGGGCTCACCGAAGCGATGCAACGGACATCCCTTAACCCCGAACAAGAAAAGCTCATGGGCACGATTGATCGGTCTGGTCGCACCCTATTGGCTGTCCTGAACGACATTCTCGACCTGTCAAAAATCGAAGCCCAGAAACTCCGTATCAACCGTACAACATTCCCCGCTAAGGAATTGGCACAGGACCTATTTGACATGTGGCAGGAGGCAGCATCTGCCAAAGACGTCTCCCTGTTCGTCAACACAAGCGACGAAATGCCGGGCCTCATTGTTGCCGATGACCTCCGCATTCGGCAGATTACATCAAACCTCTTGTCGAACGCGATCAAATTTACCGACGATGGTTCGGTTACTCTTTCGATGTGGACAGAACCGTTGGGCATCAATGCAGCAGTGTTCTACGTTTCTGTCAGCGACACCGGCCCAGGCATATCAGACCTGGCGCGGGATCGAATCTTCCGGCCGTTTGAACAGGCTGAGCAGGGCATCACGCGACGCTATGGCGGGACCGGCCTTGGTCTATCTATCTGTGTCAAACTTGCCAGCCTGATGGGGGGTGACCTTGACCTTGAAAGTGAAGAGGGCATCGGCTCAACTTTCACCCTGCGGATCCCGGTAAAAATTGCGCCCCAAGACGCTGACAACGCCAATGGCGACCAAGCCCAGGCCCCAACCGATCTTTCAGTTCTAAGCGGCAAGAAAGTGCTTTTGGTGGAGGACAATGCTGTCAATCAGATGGTTGCGGCGCAATTCCTCAAAGCCCTCGGTATGGAATTCGAAACCGCCAACAATGGGCAAGAATGTCTTGATCAGCTAGATGTCCACACCTTCGATGCCATCTTGATGGACAAGCACATGCCTGTAATGGATGGGGTCGAGGCGATGCTGGCCATCCGCAAAATGGACGGCCCCATCGCTCATATCCCAATTGTTGCGTGCACGGCCGATGCCATGACCGGCGAGGCCGAAGGTCTGTTGGCGGTGGGTTTTGACGACTTTATTTCAAAACCCATTTCCTCAGCGACGTTGGCAGAGGCGCTGGCGCGATGCCTTAACAAAAAAGCCGTGGCCGTCGCCGCTTAAACGCCTTTTTTGACCTAGCAAAAACGGATATAAGCAGATGATAGTGTAGAAGGCAGGATTTCCGCCCGTGCGACGCGTTGCAAAACTCATCATCTTTATCTTTGTGATGTCGCTCGGCTTCTACTTCCTCCTGTCGGCGCTGTCCCCCGACAGCGCCCCCCAGAACGACCCCTCATCGTCTACTGATGAACTGTCTACGTCAGATCTTTCATATCATCTACCAAACAGCGCGAATGCTGTTTTGTAAGCGGGGGACCACCTCTTCTTCGAACCATGGGTTTCTTTTCAACCACGCCGTGTTCCGCCAACTGGGATGCGGTAGAGGCAAATAAAGGGGCGAGCCGTCCGCCGCTTCCTTGAACCGACGGGGCCATTGCGCGACGGTTTCAGTGAGGGTCTTTTTCATCTTATCGCCCAAGTGCCAACGCTGGGCGTAGCCTCCAACCAACAAAATGACCTTAAGACGCGGGAGGATCAAATCCATCGCCCGCGCACGCCATTTCTCCGCACACACCTTTGGGGGTGGTAGGTCTCCCCCCTTGCCGGTCTTGCTCTTTCCATCATAGCCAGGGAAGCAGAACGCCATCGGCACAATGGCAAGCCGTCCGCCCTCATAAAACTCTTCCTCGTTAAGGCCCATCCAAGCCCGTAGGCGCACCCCGGATGGATCCATAAAGGGCATCCCTTTTTGATGCGCCAGATTACCTGGCGCCTGGCCGAACAGCCCAACGACCGGATTTTCCGGAAGCTGGAAGACAGGGCGCGCACGCGGAAGAATACCTACCTCTTCGCAATGGCGGCAGGCGGAGAGATCCGTTTTTAGACGACGAAGTGTATCAGGCACGGTTTAGCCCGCTTAAGCATCCCCAGGCATTTCATCCAAATCGATTTCGAGGATGGCCATATTGAAATCGTAGGAGACCTCCCCCTCTTCTTCATCCCGGAACAAGACGCCGATGAACTCTTCACCCGTGTATACTTCAGCGGAGTCTTGCTTATTTGTTCGTGGGCGAACCGTCAGTTTCGGATCATTAAACCGACGCTGGAGGTATAGTTCCAACTTACTGATTTCGAGCAGGGTCATACACCTCTCCTTAGGTTGTCATTGCCGTAGCGGGTTTCTGCGCGCTCCCCATGCCCCTCAACGATGTTGTGATGAAGACAGGTCTTGCGACCCAGCAGGGGCGAGCGTACGGGAACGCGCATAGCGCATTTGTGGAGAGGTATATGACCCGCATTCCCCGCCTTGCCAAGGCACTCGCCCTACCCTTCCTCCTTCTTGGCCTCGCAGCGTGCGGCGGAGGGGGGCACAGTCACAGCCATGCGCCAGAGGCCATCATATCCGGTCATATGACGGTGACACCCGGGTTTGCGCGCACCCCTACCGCCGGCGCCCCCGCCACGGCGGCTTATTTTAGCCTCTCCTCCACCGTGGACGACGCTTTGGTTTCCGTAACGACGCCGGATGCTGAGACAGTCGAGCTGCATACCGTCAGCATGGCCGAGGGGGTGATGCGCATGCGGCCCGTGGAAAAAATCATGCTCCCCGCTGGCGAAACGGTGGCTCTTCAACCAGGTGGCCTTCATCTTATGATCATGCAACCGGACGACCGGTTGGTGGACGCTGAGGCCATTGACCTCACCCTCACCTTTGAGGACGCAGAACCAATTGTCTTATCTCTCCCCCTAAAGGGCATTGGCGAAGAAGAAGAGCACGATCACCACCACGATCACTGATTCTTCTCAGCGGCGAAAACCCCGCGGGCAATAGACCGGGCCAAGACATCGGCTGCGACGCCGCCGAGAACAGTCAGCGCCAGAGTCCCATTCCCTTCAAGGGGGCGTTTTCCGGTGGACAGTACAAAGACGGTATCCCCATCAGTGGGTGCATGGGCGGGGCGCAAGGCGCGTGCCATTCCCGTCTGCGCCATTACCGCAACCCGTTCGGCCTGGGCCTTGGTGAGAGCCACATCGGTCGCAACCACCGCTATGGTGGTGTTGCTGCGCTCACCCGCACCAATTTTGGTGTCAGGCGGAAAACCCTGATGACCGGAGGATGACGCGACGCCCCGTCCACCAAACTCAGCATCCACTTCCCAAGGCGCCGCCCAAAACTGGTTTGTACCCGGTGCATAGGGGCTACCAAAGCTATTGACGGCCACAATCGCGCCGACAATACCCCCGCCGGGGAGCGTGGCGCTGGCCGTTCCTTCCCCGCCGGGATAGGCCCCCGCACTCGCGCCGGTCGCTGCGCCCACCGGCCCCTCAGCCACCTCCTCGCCCGCGGCGTTGAGGGCCTCAGCCCCCAGCTCACCATAGGGCGGCACGGTGCCCCACGCTTTATCGCCCCTGTTGGACAGATCATAGAGGATGGCCGCGGGCACAATCGGGCTCACCGGCACCCCCTCCATCGGGAGGAGAGAAAACCCGCGACCGCGAGCCCCCAGTTCGGCGCAGACACGATCCGCTGCGCCCAGGCCATAAACGGACCCGCCTGCCAAGACGATCGCATCCACCTCATCCACAAGGCCGACGAGCCGCAACGCATCTGTCTCCCGCGTGCCGGGGCCACCGCCCCGCACATCGACCGCCGCCACCGCACGCGCGTCCGGTAACACCACCGTCACGCCTGTTTTGGCCTTAGCATCGCTGGCTTGGCCGACTTTCAGCCCTGGCACATCACAGATCGTGTTTTTCATTTTAGCGACCTCATGGTTGAGGAAATGATGGTTCACCCCTCCGTTTGCCACGGCTTGTCCGCGGCATCCACTGAGCTGTCGCAAACCGGCCACCAGGCGAATGGACCGACCGGGCCGCGGGGAATATCTACGTCCAGCTTGCAGACAAGGCAGGTCCTGAAGGCAGTGAAGGCAAATCCCATGTCACATGTCACCTGTCACCTGTCGCGTCTTCCAGCGAATATTGTATGCTCGCTCAGAATTGAAAACGGAACTCTGTCATGCTGCGTCGCTTGTCTCTTTGTGCTGCCCTGCTCCTAGCTGCCTGTTCGGGAGGTGACAAAGACGCCGCCGAAGAAACCCCCAAGGCACCAGCGGTGGAAACCACCTCCGTTCCCTGGGCCGTCACCGCCGCCCACCCCAAAGCGACCGAGGCAGGTGCCAAGATCTTAGCGGAAGGGGGCAGCGCGGTGGACGCCGCCGTCGCGGTGCAAGCTGTCCTTGGCCTCGTTGAACCGCAATCCTCGGGCCTCGGGGGCGGCGCCTTCATGCTGCACTATGCGGCGGCCACCGGTGAATTGACCACATTTGATGGACGCGAAGTGGCGCCCGCTTCTGCCACGCCTGACCTCTTTTTGAAGGAGGACGGCACGCCCATGGGCTTTTATGATGCTGTAACCTCGGGCCTGTCCGTGGGTGTCCCCGGCGCCGTGGCCATGTTGGCCGAGGCACACGAACGCTACGGCAAAACCCCGTGGGCTGATTTATTCGTGGATGCTGAGACCCTGGCCGCTAATGGCTTTGAGATGAGCGAACGAATATCGTTCCTCGCCGAGCGGATGGTACGCCTTAAGGACAATGACGCCGCGCGCAGCCTTTATTTCGACGAAGAGGGTCGGCCGCATCCTGGCGGAACGATGATCACCAACCCTGCCTATGCGAACTCGGTCCGGCTGATTGCAAAGGGCGGGGCCGCAGCCTTTTACGAAGGGCCGTTGGCGGAGGAAATCATTGCTGCGGTCAATACCAAAACCGGTGGTGAGACCATGACCCTCGCCGATCTTGCCGCCTACGCCCCAACCGAGCGGGCGCCGGTCTGTGCCCCCTTCCTAGCCTATCAAGTATGCTCCATGGCGCCGCCCAGCTCGGGCGGGGTGACCCTCCTCCAAATTCTCGGCCTCATCGAGGCCGATGGCCGCGCCCTCACCCAAAGCGATGAGGCCTGGGCGGTCTATGTTGAAGCCGGGCGCCTCGCCTATGCCGACCGCGAGCGCTATCTGGGGGACCCTGTCGCGATGACGATCGGCAATGCGTCTGCCGATCAATTGATCGACGCTCTTATATCAAAAGACTATGTGGCCGGTCGTGCTGATCGCATGGGGGAAGGGGCCGCCGCGGACGTGAGTGCGGGCAACCCCCTTGCAGGCGAAATCGATGCCCCCGCGGATGATGCCTCCCCCGACCTGCCGGGCACCAGCCACTTTTCCATCCGCGATGCGGAAGGCAACATCGTCTCGATGACAACGACGGTGGAGACCGCCTTTGGCAGCCACTTGATGGCGGGGGGAATGTTTCTGAATAATCAGCTGACGGACTTTTCTTTCCTGCCAGAGCGGGAGGGTGTCCCGGTGGTGAACGCCGTCGCGCCTGGGAAAAAGCCCCGCAGTTCCATGACCCCTGTCATCGTGCTCGACGAAGAGGGTCAGCCCGTCATGGCCATGGGCTCCCCCGGCGGGCCCGCCATTATCGGCTATGTGGCCAAAACCCTGCTGGCCACCCTCGCCTGGGACATGCCCCTGCAAGAGGCCGTGGATCTGCCCAACGTGGTCACCGCCCGCGGTCGCGTCGTTGTGGAAGAAGGCGCACCCGAGGCGCTCACGACAGCGCTTCAAGACTTCGGCCACGAACCCATGAGCCGTCGGCTGACCAGCGGCCTTTACGGTTTTCAGCTTACAGAGGATGGCGGAATTGAGTCAGGCGTCGATCCGCGGCGGGATGGCACATTTTTGATGGGGTCATTTGGGGATGAGGCCCCAAAAGACGAGTGAGCAAGATAACCGTCATCCCGGTTTCTGCAGCAGGCAGAAGACCGGGACCCATAAGCTTGGGAATCAATGGTTGAGCGCTCCCCCGGGTGTCCCCAACCTATGGATCCCACGGACCTTGCAGGCCGTGGGAAACGCGAAACCTGCAACCCGCCTCCCCGTGGCAAACGAAGCGCGGGGAGGTGGATGGAGAGACTTTGGTAACGGTCCTCTTCCTTCGAGAGGGCCTCACCCTGAGGAGCCGCCGCAAAGGCGGCGTCTCGAAGGGCGCGTTGATTGGGGCCCTTCCTTATCAACCCTCAGGATGAGGACCTCTTTTTCTACAACGCCTTCAGCCGTTCCAGCGCTGCTGTCAGCTTCTCCAACGTGCCGGTAAACTCAGCCCGCTGTTCTTTTTTCTCGTCCACCACCGCCTGGGGCGCGCGTTCGACGAACTTGGCATTGCCCAGCTGCTTGTCGATCTTATCGATCTCTCCTTGCGTCTTACCGATAGACTTTTCCAGCCGGGCCATTTCCGCACTCAAATCAATAAAGTCGGCGATGGGAAGCCCATAGGTCTCTCCCGCCACAACGATTTGTGCGGCACCCTTTGGCGGTTCAGCGGCGTGACTGATTCCCTCTAGACGGGCTACCCGTTCGATAAGGTCCGCAAACGCAGTCAGACGCCCTTTGGTCGCTTCGCCAACATTTAGGGCCACGAGGGGCAGCTTGGCCGAGGGTGGGACATTCATCTCTGTCCGCACCGAGCGGACTTCAGAGATAAGATCGATGACAAAACTTAAATCCGCGTCGGCCTCAGGAGCCTCCAGCACGGGCGCATGCCAGTCGGACACCATCAGGAACTTATCCCGCCTGCCCGTACTGGCCCAGAGCTCCTCCGTCACAAAGGGCATGAAGGGGTGAAGCAGGGTCAAGATCCGATCGAGGACATAAGCCCCCGTCGCGCGGATTTCCGCCTTCGCCGCCTCATCCTCACCCTGGAAAACGGGTTTCGCAAACTCCAGGAACCAATCGCAGTAAATATTCCACGTAAACTGATAAATGGCGTTTGCCGCATCGTCAAAACGGTAGGTCTCAAGCGCCGTGGTGATCGCCGCCTCCGCCGCGCTGGCGCGGTGGAGGATCCATTTGGCGAGCGGCAAGGTGCCAGCGGCAGGGTCATACCCCTCCGGCACCGAACACTCGTTCATTTCCACGAACCGCGCAGCGTTCCATAGCTTGGTGCGGAAGTTTCTGTACCCCTCAATCCGGCTATCGGCGAGTTTTACATCCCGCCCCGGCGCGGCCATGGCCGCTAGGGTAAAGCGCAGACTGTCGGTGCCATACTCATCCATCTTGCCAAGGGGGTCGATGACATTCCCCTTGGATTTGGACATTTTCTGTCCCTTCTCATCCCGCACAATGGCGTGGATGTAGACATCCTTGAACGGCACTTCTTTTTTGAAGTAGAGGCCCATCATCATCATCCGGGCCACCCAGAAGAAGATGATGTCAAAGGCGGTGGAAAGCGTCGCCGTTGGATAATATTTTTGTAGCTCCGGCGTATCCTCGGGCCAGCCGAGGGTCGAGAACGGCCACAGAGCGGAAGAAAACCAGGTGTCGAGGACGTCGGGATCGCGCCAAAGATATGCCTTACCAACGACTCCATTCTTCCGGTCCTGCTCCACCTGACGAATGGCCCGATACTCAGCAGATTGATCATTGGTTGCTTCAACGATTTCGACCGACGCATTCAACTCATTCGTCGCTGCTGCGACGGCTTCATCCTCCGTTTCATAGACAAAAATCTTGTCCACTAGAGCACCAGGCAATTTAAGATCATCGCTGGGTTGGCGAGCGCTATACCAAACTGGAATACGATGCCCCCACCAGAGCTGCCGGGAAATACACCAAGGCTGGATGTCATTCAGCCAATTGTCGTAGGTCTTTTTCCAATTGTCTGGAATAAACCGTGTGCGGCCATCATCGACGGCGGCCTGGGCCTCTACCGCCATTTTGGGCGCGTCCACATACCATTGGTCCGTCAGCATGGGTTCGATCACCACACCGGAACGGTCACCTAAGGGCTGCTGGATTTGCTTGTCCTCGACCTTGCTCATCAGGCCTTCAGCATCAATGTCTGCGATGCCCTTTTTCCGGGCATCATAGCGATCAAGGCCGCGATACTCCTCCGGCACCAGATTGATGGCATCAACATTGTCGCTATCCCCAAGCCCCTCGCGTGCAATGGCCATCGCCTTAGCGCTTTCCTCCGCATAGGCCGCACCATCCGTCCGCATCACAGCTTGCTCATCCATCAACCGATAGAGGGGGATATTGTTCCGCTTTGCGACGTCATAGTCGTTAAAGTCATGGGCGCCGGTGATCTTCACCGCGCCGGATCCAAAATCAGGATCAGGATATTCGTCCGTAATGATCGGGATAAGGCGACGATGCGCCTTTGGCCCCACAGGGATCTCGCAGAGTTTGCCCACGATCCGCTCACGGGACCAATCGCAGGAGGCACCGAGGCGCCGTAGCTGGTTCTGGATG
>ERZ1740067.1584-NODE-1584-length-15242-cov-5.443142_pt1 | contig 15242 bp, 13 predicted proteins | sample MGYA00581736_ERZ1740067 | MGnify/ENA primary metagenome ERZ1740067 (study PRJEB43018, sample SAMN04849236) | marine metagenome | isolation source: floating plastic debris | place: Pacific Ocean | collected 2008-08-27 | study: EMG produced TPA metagenomics... | reverse complement strand
CCTGAGATCCGGGTCTTGGAACTCATCCGCAATGCCGTGACCGTGAATGATGAGGGCGCTGCGGCCATCGAGCATGCGGCGCGGGCGCGGCACATGACCCTTGAAAGTGTGGAGTAAGTCTTGGCAGTGGAACCAGGTTTCCGCGACGGGCTTATCTATCGCCTCATGCCACCGGTTGAGTGGGACATGGCTGTGGCGTCTGGGCACTTGCCTTATAATGCCCATGATGAGCGAGACGGGTTTATGCATCTCTCTGCGCCGCATCAGGTTTTAGAGACCGCCAATAAGCATTATACGGTGCATATGGAGTTGATGGCGGCAGGGATCGATCCTGATGTTCTCGGCGATATGCTGAAATGGGAAGCCTCCCGCGGGGGCGATCTCTTCCCCCATGCCTATGGCTTTGTGCCCACCGAGGCGGTGGTGCATCGCTTAGCCGTTCGTCAGAATAAAGAGGGGCGGTTTGTTGTGGTGGAGGCTGCGGGGTGAGATTTGGTTTGAGTATCGTTCAGTGCCAGCCTTCTGCCGTTCCCCACGACTTGTCCGTGGGGTCCATCTCTCTGGCTTCGTGGACCCCACGCATAAAGCGTGGGGAACGACAAACGGTATGTATCGGTAAAGGCCTATCCCCCCCGAGGCAAACACCATGAGTATCTGGCGGTTTGGCACCTATGGCGTTCGCGCCTTTGATCCGGAGACCGCGCACCGGTTGACGATTGGCGCGCTCAAAACCGGCCTCGGTCCTCGGGTGAAGGCGGATCGCTACCCCTCGCTCAAGACCGAGGTGGCAGGCCTGGCCGTGCCGAACCCGTTGGGCTTGGCTGCGGGGTTCGACAAAAATGCGGAGGTACCGGACGCGCTATTGCGTATGGGTTTTGGCTTTGTGGAGGTGGGGGCCGTGACGCCAAAGCCTCAGCCGGGGAACCCTCGCCCCCGCGTCTTTCGTCTGCCCCGGGAACAAGCGGTGATCAACCGCTATGGCTTTAACAATGATGGGCTGGACGCCATCGGAGGACGTCTGGCGTCGCGCGCGTCGCGCCCCGGGATTGTGGGTATTAATCTGGGGGCCAATAAAGATAGTGATGACCGGACCCAGGATTATGTGGCGGGGGTGAAGGCCCTGAGCTCCCATGTCGCCTTTTGCACCGTCAATGTCTCATCTCCCAATACGCCAGGGTTAAGGGCGTTGCAGGATCAAGCCTCGCTAAAGGCCCTTTTGTCCGATGTCATGGCCGCGCGGGAGGGGGCGGTGCCCATCTTTCTCAAAGTCGCGCCGGACCTTACCGATGAAGACAAAGCCGATATCGCTGCGGTGGTCCTCTCATCCAGGGTGGACGGATTGATTGTCTCAAACACTACAATTGGCGGTCGGGAAGATCTCAGCCAGCACGGGGACGAAAAAGGGGGGCTGTCGGGCCGCCCCCTATTTGCGCCGTCCACGGCCGTATTGCGGGAGTTCGCGAAAGCCCTCGGCGGCAAGGTACCCCTCATCGGCGTGGGCGGGATTGCCTCCGCCGATGATGCCTACGCAAAAATCAAAGCTGGGGCGTCACTCATCCAGCTTTACACTGCGCTGATCTACAAAGGCCCTGATCTTGTCCCTGATATTTTGGCGGGATTGGCTGAGCGCCTTGCGGTGGACGGGTTCTCGTCCGTGGCGGACGCGGTGGGCGCTGAGGCTTGAGGACGGTCTCGTTTTCCCGCGGGACGAAAATCAAAAGACTCTCTTGCGACAATCTCATTGCAGGCCCCCTCTAATCGTGACAAAATCACCACAGTAAAGAGATCACCTCTGTGCTGTAGCGCTTCTTGTGGGAGGAACGCCATCATGACTCCGAAACGAATTGGTCAAGCCGCTGTGAGTGCCCTTGTGCTGTCAGCCGCCGCGGCATGTTCGACCCCGCCCCTTGGCGGAAACCCGAACGTCCCCCCGCCGGTGAAGCGGATGGATATGGTCAATGATTGCTCAAGCTTAGTGAAGATCCGCGGCAAGACGACGGCCGCCGGCATCGCAGAACAGGATGCGTGGATCGCCGCCCGCTATCCGGGCGCGCGTAAGCTTCGCCAGGCGGTAACCGAATGCGGTGCCACGCCCGTGGATCGCATCACATTTGAACGCAACGGTGTAGAGAAAACGGTCCTTTTTGACATTTCCAGCTTCTTTGGAAAGGTGGGTAAGGACGATTTAGATGATCTTCTTGCGGGGTAGGGGCGGCTTTGAAGGGGGCCCCTGAATCATGTCGGGCTTAACCGTTTGATGCCTGATCATTTGGGGAATGGGATATGGTGAAGCTTTTTACGGTGCATGGGACTTTTGCCGGTGATGACGCCGACAAGGGTGAGAAATGGTGGCAGCAGGGGTCGCCCTTTTTGCGCGGTCTTCAGGATCTCATCGCTGACCGGTTGGATGTTGAACCCTTCCACTGGTCAGGGAAAAATAGCGAACTCGACCGCCGTCGGGCGGGGGCGAAACTGTCTAAGGCCGTGGACCGTGAGGATGAGCCGGCCATTGTGATGGGCCATAGCCATGGCGGCAGTGTCGGGGTCCAGGCGCTGCTCGATAATTATCTTCGGGCGCCTACGGAGAAACTGTCGAAAGTTCGCGGCTTCATCAGTGTCTGTATGCCGATGATCCAGTTCAAGAATAACCGGAATCCCTTCTCCTGGTTTAACATTCAAGGACGGTTGTTGTTGCTCGCGGTGCTCAGCCTTCTCGCTCTCGTGGTGGCGGGCGTTTTCCAAGACATTCGCAACGCGGCGGAGGCACGGGGTGCTGACCGCTGGGATTCCGACAATGTGGTTGATACAAGTACGGATCTTGTCGGTATATCGTTTGAAGCGATCCTTCGAAGCATTGATACTCAGCTGGTGATCCTGCTCATCGCGCTTTTCATTTTGGGGCTTTATTTGGTTCGCAATCGGCGCCGGTCTCGCACGCTATCGCAGAATACCCTAGCGCAGGTGATGCGGGAGCGGTTTGTGGGGCTTAGCCATCCCGGGGACGAAGCGCTCGGCGCGTTGGGGCAGGTGAAAGCTATTAACCCCAGCCTGATTGATCGCGGGACGATCTTTGTGTCGGTGTTCTCTGCCCTGACCTTTGCCCTCATGTTCGGGATCTTTGTGCAGCTCATGGGCAATTCCTACTTTGGTGCGCGCAGCTATATGGTGGGCGCGACCAGCCCCGCCGCTGCGCATCAGGAGGGGGCGTATACACGAACGCAGCTTGTGGGCTTTGACCTTCGGGATCCCGAAAATGGGTTTTTGCCTGAAGAGTGGAGGGACGTGACACCGGTATCGCTAAAGTCTGCGCGGGGCGGTGTTGACCTCACCCTAGAGGCGCCTTTCCGGGCGACCGTCCGGCTACGGGACGATATGCGCGCCTACCCGGTGGAGGATATTTGGGCCCATCCGGCGATGCGGGCGGTGATGGGATCCGAGGCGGCCAGTCGGCTGCGCCCAGACTGGCCCCGCGATGTGGGATATGTGTTCCTCCCTGAGGGCACTTTTACAGCGTTTGCGGAGAATGCGGCGCGGGTGACGGCCGGGTTGCAGCCGCCCGAGAAAAAGACCTTCCCCAATGGTAGAGAGATTTCTGTTCGTCCGTCCGGCCAGATATTGTCGACCCAATCCCCCAAGGCATTGGTGGAGGCTTGGATTGCCAGCCATATGGTGGATAGAAACCTCATCGAAGCGCCCATCAGTGCCCTTCTTTTCTGGGGAACTGCTGAGGAGCTTGAGGCGGAGATTGGCACCGATGGCGGTGCGTTGCGGGCCAACACAAAATATTATCTTCGCTCAGCGGCGTTGCCGGACGTGCGTGCGGGATGTGAGAATCCTGTGGCGCGTGTTGGGACGATCTGTCAGGCTATTTACCTCAATGACCGCACACCCGTCAGCTACGTGCTGGAGGCTCAGCGCGAGTTGTCGAGTTGGTTGGATGACTGGCTTGCCGGGTTTTCGCGGTCCTGGCCCTTTGTCGCGGGGGACGGTTTCCTAGCGAACCTTGTCCGTGGGCCAATAACCACAATTCTGAGTATGTTGATGATTTTTCTCCCCGCTTTGATGGTGGGGGCTTTTATCAGCGCATTGATCACTATTTTCCTGACGCCGGCTTTGTCGGGCTTTATCACGCAAACCCTCCGTCGGCAGGCCTACGGCAATGACGGCTATGGCGAGCGGGTGGTGGGTATCGCTCCAAGTCTTGATTTCGTCCGTGGGCAGGTGGGGAACCTCCCCAAGAGTGTCGCAAAAGAGATGATGGCGGCGTCCGCGAAGGACGCGCCCATGGCCATCGAACGCTTACGGGCGCTGATTGCTTCGGGCGAGTTAACCTCGGGGGCGGAGGGGATGGATGCCTTGGCGGTGGCGATGAAGTTCGACAAAAGCGAGCTGCTCCACAATGCCTATTTCCATTCGCCTTTGTTTATCCGCTATGTGGCAGCAATCCTGGTGCACCAGTTTGGACTAAAACCAAGTGCCGCGTTTGACAAAGATGATGCGGCCCAAGCCTTTTTAAGCCAGCTAAAGGCTGGGCAGGCGGGGTGACAAACTTGCTTCTGTCTCCCCGCGGCGGAGGCCGCGGGGAAGCGGAGGCGGCAGTCAAACGTACCTAGTTCGTATACCCTTTTAAATTCCCGTTGATCACATAATCCAGAATATCCACGATCTGTGCGGGCGTTTCCGCCACGGCAAGCGCCGCGGCGTCCACCTCCTTGAGAGGGTGAACAAGGTCGGGCGCATGGTTGATGATCAGCGGCTTGCCAAGGGCGGCGGCATAGCCTGCATCAAAAGCAGCGTTCCATTGCTTATATTTGTCGCCAAAACGCACCACCACAATATCCGCTTGCTTAATGAGGGAAGACGTTCTGATGGCGTTCACCTGGGCGCCCTTGCGATCGTGCCAGAATTTGTTGGGTTCTTCACCCAAGATTGCTACGCCACAATCGTCTGAGGCCGGATGATCGGTGACGGGCGCAGTCAGTGTCACTGGCAAGCCCCGCGTCTTGACCCCATCGGCGATGTCATCGCGCCAGCTGGTGTGAATTTCCCCTGAAAGATAGACAGACCATTGAGCCATGGGAGAGCCCTCCTTTACCATGGGGGGCTCTTTAGGCCGCCAAGCGGCGCGCGTCTATTCCGGCTTTTTGCGGCCCCAATCGGCGATGATGCCGATGCAGATGAGCATAAGGGCCGGCGGCAGGGTACCTTGAAAGACGATATCCAGCATCGCCATGGCTGTGTCCCCTGGATAGGCTAGTCCGTGCGCCCACATATAACGAAGGGCCATAACGCCATTGGGCAACAAAAGACCCAAGGCAAGACCATAGCAAAGCTGAGCAACATCGGACATGGGGATGGCCCGACGGGGAATGCGGACCTTTGTGGCCCACTGCCAAAAGCCGCCCTGCTGGGAAAGGGACGCGCTAATCTCGCTCGTTGTCATGTCGTTCACCTCCTCTCGGGGGTCGTGCCGGACGGTGAACGGGCGTCAAAGGCGTGGCAAGAAAATTCGTCATTCTCACCCAGCCCGCAACATCCGAATCAATCCGGTGACGGGATGACTACACGCTAAGGTTGCTTAACGAACGGTTAATGGCCGCGTCTTGAGGCGCTAAGTCCCTATGAGCAGCTGCTGCCGCCCAAAACGCAGAAGGTGGCGCACCATTTATGGTTGAGGGAGACGGGTCGTTTTGCCTCGGCCAGGGTCCGGCCCATTTCAAACCGCTCGTCATAGGCAAGGAGGGTGCAGGCGAGCACCACTGGCTCATCAGCGCCTTTGCGTTTGACCACCATGCGCGATGATGAGCACATAATATCGGTGGGGGATTTATTCAAAATGCTCCAGCATTCGGTGGTGATTTCAGGGGGATCGTCCTGCTCCCGCATCTCTGCGAAGATAACGAGTTGCTTAGGGTCAGTCACGTCGAGGGTGACGCCAAGACCCTTCAGCATACCATCATAACCCGTGCGCGCTTCATCTTCGCTTTCCCCCCAGATAGAGCGCCCGGCGATCGCAAGGCGGAATCCGTTTTCGGCTAGCCATTTGATGCCTTGGTGCGCCAGGTCAAACGAGCCCTTGCCCCGTTCGGCATCATGATGTTCTTCCGTATAGTGATCCATGGACACCCTGAAGGTGAGGCGGTCGCGATGGTCTTGGGGGATCGCGAGAAGGGCCTCTTGGATGCGCGGCCGCATCATTGGGCGCATGGCGTTAGTGAGCACCAAAAGCTCGAACCCGGCGCTCAACGCATCGTCCATGATCCCTAGAATATGAGGGTTCATGAAAGGCTCGCCACCGGTGATACCAATCTCCCGCGTGCCCATGGTCTTCGCCTCGTCAAGATACTCTTTCGCCTCATCTTGTGTGAGGTAGACGAGATCGTCATTCTTGGGGCTGGAAAGAATGTAGCAATTCTCACACTCAATATTGCACAGGGTGCCGGTGTTCAGCCACAGGGTCTCTAGCTGCTTCATGGGCACCCAGGCGCGCTTGTCCCCCTTTGCTGTGGTGTGGGGATCAAAGAATTTTTGCAGCGCGCTGCCATCGGCCATCATTGAGATCTCACTTGTCGCGCCCGCCAATCTGCCTGGGGTGGGGCAATCGTGCAACTATTCGTCCAGGGGTCGTCAAAAGTTACAAGGGCCGCCGTATGGGGCGGCCCTGTCCCAATTCTTTCGGGTTCGGTGATTTAGGCGGGCGTGAGGAACAGCGCCCTCTCTTCTTCCCGGCGGTGGGTAAGGTGGTCGAGCACTTGGCCACCTGCTTTATTGTGGTTGAGGAAGGCATTGGCGGCGCCTTGAATGTCTCCGGCGTTGAACTTCGAGACCACTTGGGATCGGCTGAAATTACCGTTGCCGAGATTATAAGCGAGGGAGACCATGGCGGAGAACTGGTTCTCATTCATCGGGCGGGTGATGAGCTTTTTCACCCCGTGTTCGGCGACTCTCACATCCTGGCGGAGGAGGGCGGTGGCTTGAGCCTCTGTGATTGTCGAGGGTTCTCCTGGCTGCATCTGATGCCCATAACCAATATAAGACCGTCCGCCGGAGGAGTACGCTTCAAGTCGAAGACCTTCTGATCGCTTGATGATATCAAGGCCAGCCTCATTAATCTGTAAACCCTCATTCTCGGGTAGGCCGCCGGTGGGAGCAGAAGCTGAAGAGGGAACGGGCTGGGGGGCTGTCTTTGCCGTCTCATCGACGGCAGCTTCAAGAACGTAATCCTTTGAGGTGAAGCCGACTTCTTTGGGGGTAAGACCTACTCGCGCTTCCATCGAGGCCAGGGTGGGCTCCAAGGGGGCGGTGATAAACTCTGGCGTGCCAAAGCGGTCGCCTAGGATCCAGCCCAGGCCGATGAGAAGAAGAGTTTTGAAAAATAGACGCCCCATAATACTGCACTCCTATGGTTGACGGCGATGATGCTGCAGTTCCCGTTTGCGTGATGCCCAAGCCTATCGTCCGTACCGGGCCTCATCGACGCGATCATCAATGGCTTGCCGTGAGCGGAAGAATGAGAAGAAGCCGATGACAACAATGGCGAGGAGGAGGGCCATGGTCACCGGGTCCCCCTTGTCCGTCGGCGACCCTGTTTCTGAGGGCGGTGGTGCGCTTGGCTGCTCCACCGTAGCGATGGTTTCTTCACCCGTGGGCGCCGTTTCTCGGTTCTCTGGCTCCACGATGGGGGGCAGGGGCTCCGCCGGTTCTAGCGGTACCGTTGGGGCTGCTTCTGGCGTTGGTATGTCGTCGACGGCTTCATCGGCGATCTCCCCCGCGGCCGGGGCGGTATCGTCTACCCCTTCGGCTTCGACCGGGGTGTCGATGGTCTCTACATCAGCTGCTTCAGCGGCAGGGTCGATGACCCCATCTTCGTCGGTTGGTGGGGCGGGCGTAATCTCTTCTTCCGGAGCGGTGTCCGTTGCGACGACGGGGTCTTCCTCAGGCAGATCCGTTACCACTCCGTCGTCGGCAGTGGGTTCGTCCGTCGCCAGGTCCTCTGTTTCATCATCGATGATCTCGGTGTCGACCGTTGTGGTGGTCGGCTCCTCTTCAGCCGCGGCCATAGCCGCATCCTCTGCGCCTTCATCGGGTGTGTCTTCAGCGGGTTCCTCGGTGTCCGATGTTTCGGCCGGAGGCGTGAGGTCGAGGTCGGCTTCGGGGGCGGTTTCTTCGGTTTCCGTTGGAGGCGAACCCTCCGGCGCGTCTTCGGTTGGGGCGTCGTCCTCAGCGGTGACGTCGGTGGGTATCTCTGCTGGCTCTTCTTCCGGGGCGGGAGCGTCCTCTTCACCATCGATGAGGTCCTCCCCCTCTTCGGCGGCCAGAACATCGCGGACGATTTTTGTCCCCTGTTCCACAAGGCCTGCTTCGTTTGCGGCGACGCCGCCTGCAACCACTCCGCCCGCGGCACCGGCGTTCCCAGCCTGGCCAGTGCGGTGAACATCCCGGGCGCCATGCTTGCGCATGTCGTTGGCGGTGACCATCTCCTGCCCCACAGACCGGGCACTGCGCGGATCCTGCAGCGCCTCATCAATCCGCATCAGAGTTGTATTATCGGCAACCCCATTGGCGGGCAGACCGTACTCGTCCTGAAATGCAAGCACGGCCCGACGGGTTTGTTGTCCGTATACGCCGTCCGGGAAGCCTACAGCATAGCCCAGCTGGTCCAGCTTTTCTTGCAGGATCTCTACTGATGGACCGGTGTCACCAACCGCCAAGGTGCCTTCTGGTGCACTGGTGTCTTCATTGCCTTTGAGGATTTTGTCCGGATTTCGCACAAGAGCGATGGCTCTGTTGGTCCAGACGATCCGCTCGGCCTCCCCATGGGCGGGAAAGGACGAGGTCGGATTGCCGCGGTTCACCCCGCGGGAGACCGCCTTGGCATCATTTCTATCCGCATGCTCCCCAAGGCCGGTCTTGCCGAAATAGGCTGCTGCCACCTCGACCGATTTGCGCAAGTTTTTTTCGATGAGGTCTGGTTTGCCGACAAGATCAATGCCCGATAGCTCACCATAGTACCGGTAATTGTCTTTACCCGTCAGTTGGAAGAAACCTCGCCCGCGATAGCGCCAGCCATCGCCGGATGCTTCGTCCCCATTGCCCAACCGGTTGGAGTAGACGCGGTTGGCGATCTTCTCGGGTTTGCGGGCGTACTGCTTAGCCTCATTGCGATCTTTAAAGTGGCGCGGAAAAACCCGCATGAGGGCATCGGTGCTATAGTTCAGATTTTCGGATCGATAGCGCAGGAACCCTGTTTCGATGAGGCCTTGGCCAATAAAATGGGCCAGGCGCAGGGCTGTGTTGATGTCATATTTGTCGAAGGTCTTTTGCGACCGCAGGATAGCTGAGATGTAGCCCGATTGGGTGGAAAAAGGGTTCCAGCCGGGACGGCCCGGCAGCATGCGGCTGAGGGCGCCAAGGTCAATCAGCCGGATATTGCGAATATCGAAAAACCGCATGTCTCAACCCCAGATCGCCGCCCTTACCCTTGTGTCATCTTAGGACAGGATGCCCACCCAAACAATGGTGCACCGGGCGCGCCCGGTGTATCGTTGCGATCGCTTCTTGATTGAGGCCTTGTGTGCTAATAAGCTTCTCTTAAATGTTATAAGCTTTTGATATGTATAGATTTTTTGCCTTAATGGCTTTCTTATTGGTGGGGTGCGGTGCTGTGTCCGACATAACCGAAACCGAAGGGGTGACCAAAACGGTCCGTCTGTCGACCGAGTGGGGCGCCATTGAAATTGAGTTGCTGCACGAGCAGGCGCCGGTTTCAGCGACGAATATCGAGGCCTATGTGACGGCCGGTGCTTATGATGGGGGATCCTTTTGGCGCACGGTGACCCCCCGCAACGATAACAACCCGCACACTGTTTCCGTCATTCAGCTGCAGGCCGATCCGGATTTTGAGGGTTTCGAGCCAATTGCCCATGAGCCGACCAGCCAAACCGGCTTAAACCACGTGCGGGGAGCGGTGTCCTTAGCGCGGAACATGCCCGGATCCGCCACAAGTGCCTTCTTTATTTGCATTGAGGATAGTCCTGTCCTCGATCATGGGGGCTTGCGGGCGGAGGACGGCGAGGGCTTTGCTGTTTTTGGCCGGGTCGTTTCCGGCATGGATGTGGTGGATAAAATTTGGGCCGCAAAGACGTCCGCGGACAGTGATGATCCCTACATGGCCGGGCAGGTTATTGATTCGCCTATCGCCATTCATGAAGCGCGGCTGGTCGCCCGCGCGGGCCAATAATAGGCCAATTGGATATAAGGCTGTCTCGACCCGGGCAGAAAGTGCGCTATATCGGATGCTTTCCCGGGTGAAAGGCCGGTTTTTCGTCCATGGTTGACACACCCGTCTCCGAAGATACGGCCGCGCCGTCGCGCTTTCGCTACTACGACTTTGTGATGGCCGCCTTTGTGGTGGTGCTTGTCTGCTCGAACATTATCGGGGCGGCAAAGCCTGCGCAGATCTGGGGCATTACCTTTGGGGCGGGCATTCTCTTCTTCCCCCTCTCCTACGTCATCGGCGATATTCTGACCGAGGTGTACGGTTATGCAGGGGCTCGGCGGGTGGTCTGGGTGGGGTTTGCCGCGAACATCTTCATGGCACTGATGGCGACCGCCGTGGTATCCATCCCGCCGGACCCTGATTGGGATGGCCAGGGCGCCTATGAATATGTCTTTGGGCAGACCCCGCGCATTGTCCTTGCCTCCCTCATTGCCTTTTGGGCCGGTGAGTTTGCGAACGCCTATGTGATGGCGAAGATGAAGGTGATGTCCGAGGGTAAACATCTCTGGCAACGGACGATTGGGTCCACCGTGGTGGGGCAGGGGGTGGATAGTTTGTTATTCTACCCGATTGCGTTCCTCGGTGTGTGGAGCTTCAACCAAGTCATCGCAGTGCTGACAGTAAATTACTTGCTGAAGGTTATTTGGGAAGCGGTGCTGACCCCTGTCACTTATGCTGTTGTGGGGTGGTTAAAGCGCGCCGAAGGCAAAGAGGTGTTTGACACCGATACCGATTTTACCCCCTTCTCTGTTACCCGATAAAGACGCCCGCCACCAAATAGGCAATACTCGCGACCCCCGCTGCAACAAGGGCATAGGGGGCTTGGGTTTTGACATGATCCAAATGGTCTGTGCCCGCCCCAACGCTGGCGATGAGGGTTGTATCAGAAATAGGCGAGCAATGATCGCCGAACACACCGCCGCCTAAGACGGCCGCCAGGGCGAGGGACGGGGGCAACCCCAACGCTTGCGCCAGGGGCATGGCGATGGGAATGAGGATGCCGTAGGTGCCCCAGCTCGTCCCCGTCATGAAGCTGGTGAGTGCTGCAGCGAGGAACAGGATAAAGGGGACCACGAAGGGCGGTAGGGTGCCCGCGGCCATGGTGGCCACATAATCACCAGTGCCAAGGGCTCTCAGGCTGCCGCCAAGGGCAATCGACAGAAGAAGAACCGTCACCATGGGAACCATTTCCCCAATGCCTTGGAAGGCTTTTTCCTGAAGCTCGGGTAGGCTGAACACCTTGTCCCGCCAAAGAAGAAGTCCCGCCAAAAGGGTCGCGAGGACAATGGCCCAGAGGATGGATTGTGAGCCCGAGCCCTCAATGGGATTACCGCCGCCGGTCCAGGTCATAAAGCTAAGGGCCCCTAACACCATGACAATGAGGGGCAGGGCCATGTATCGCGCCTTGCCGGCGGGCAGGGGGGCTGCCTCGGGCGCGCTGGCTTGTGGGGCGCTAACGGCGCCATCGGCGGCTTTCATCGGCCCAAAGACTTTGCCGGTCAGGACGGTGAGGTACACCGTGGCTAAGGTCAAAAGGGCGTAGAAGTTCCACGGGACTGACCCCGCAACCACGCCGACGCTATTCTCAAAACCATAGGGTTCAATAAGGCCCAGCGCATATGCTCCCCACCCGTTGATGAGGAGGATTACGCTCACCGGAGCGCTTGTACTATCGATAATATAGGCGAGCCGCTCTCGGCTCAGGCCGTGGGCGTCGTAAAGGGGACGGCCCAATATACCGGCGCTGAGAATACTGACATTCGTTTCGATGAAAATGGCGGTACCGGTTCCCGCGACGGCCAGTTCCGCACGCCGGCGGGTGCCCGCCCATCCCTTCTTGATAAGGCGCCTAGCCATGGCGGCGACCCCGCCACTATCGCGCATAAAGGCAATGAGCGCGCCGATGACAAGGCAGAAGAGGAGAATGCGGGTGTTGCCGGCACTTTCAAAAACCGCCACCACTCGGTCAATGGCCCCGAGGCCGCCGGTGAGCAGGTTTCCCGCCTCAATCAGGCTTTCAGAGAGGAGAAGGGCCACCAAAAGCGCGGCATAGACGTTCCGGGTAAAGATCGCGATGGCAATTGCGACGATCGGGGGCAGAAGAGTAACGGCGTCCATAGGGCCTCGCGGCAAAACAGTTCATAGACTTTGCCGCAATTTGAAGGAGGAGGCTACATCACGACGCCGGTGTTCTAAAACGTGCCCTCCACCGACAGCCGAAATACCGGGCCATACTGTCGAACCCGCGCCTCCGTGCGGTCGATAACCCCTAGGGTGCGGGCGCCCGCAAAGCGTGTTTCTTCGAACTGGCGCCGCTGGTCGGTCAAGTTGAAAAGTCGTGCCTCCACCGTCAGGCCGTAAACGTCACGATGCTCCACAAAGGCGTAGCTGCGAATGTCATTCCGGCGCCACGAAAGACGGTTAAACCGTACCGTGGGGTCATATTGCTCTTGTTCTCCGCCAAATCCATAACCAATATCTGTACCAGGAATATCTTGTTCAAAATCGAACGACCAGGCGGAGCGACGATTGTTGCTAAAGTCTCTTTCCTGGCCAGTAAGGGGGTCCGTTAGATTGGTTTCCTTTACCGACAGGTCCAACCGCAACTCTCCCCCTTCAATTCCGACTTGATCGAGGGCCAGCGTGGTTGAGGCTCGGGCACCAAACTCCTCCCCTTCGGGAATGTTACCGGGCCCATCGGCATCGGGACCTGGTATCGCGTCGTCTGTGTCAAAGGGGATACGATCCACAATATCGGTAAACTGTTCGGCGAAGAGTTCGAAGGAAATGGTGCTATCGTCACCATAGCGTCGCTCGGCCTCGAAATTCGCAAACCAAGACTGGCTCGGCACAATATCGACATTGCCCGCTTCATCAACATCTTCTTGCAAATCCACTGCAGAGACAAAGTTGTTAAAGTCGAGTTGCCCCACTCGTCGTTCTAGGCGTGCTCTTATATCGGTATCGGGATTAAGGGCGTAGGATGCACTCAAAAACCCTTTAGGCCGGGTGAATGTCCGGTCAGGCAGGGTGGTGAGCGGCAGGGTGAGGGTGGACCGCTCCACCGCGATAGATCCTTGAATGTCCAGCTTGTCCGTGAGCGCACGACCATAGGCGAGGCTCATCTCTACGCGACGCTCCTCAACGCGCGTCATCTCCCGTTCGGCGATAGGGGTGATGATTTCCCCTTGGGCGCCCAAATTAGTGGTTTGTGCGGTGGTTTTGAGCACATTGTAAGCCGCCTCAGCCCCCCACTTAATTGAGCCGCCCAGCCGGTCGTCCCAGGATTGCTCCACTCGCGCTATGCTTTCACGCCGTTCGCGCTTGTCGTCTCTTACCCGTTGGGTCAGGTTGCCATCGCTGGGGATCTCTAACTGGACAGAGCGCGTTGGGTCATCTTCCTGCCGGTGCAAGGTGATGAGTTTTAAGTCGCTGCCAAGCGCGGGTATAGCAAGGTCGCCATTTAGCTCGCTCAACCACTTATCCCCGTCATCGGAAAAGAACGTGTTTCGCTTGCTGCTGAGGCTGATTTCGTCTTCGCGAGTATTCTCCTTCTGAAAGGCGCCACTCAGATTCGCTGTCCAACCATTGTTCAGATGGAAGGTGAGGGCGCCATCAAATCGCGGCAACTCGCCATATTTTTGACTATACTCGTACCGAACTTCCGTCAGGGTGCGGCTGGCGTCGAAAACATATTCGTTCCCGCGATTGCCCCGGCGGCGAGCATCATTTTCGAGCGATAAACGGTAGTCCATTCCTGGGAGGGTGCCGCTCATAGAGACGCGGCCGTCAAAAAGGTTTACTGCTGTTCCCCTACGGACACTTGGGTGCCATGCCCAACTGCCGGAGCGTTGGTCTTTTTTTAACCGAACATCCGCCACCTCGCCAGTTAATCCTGGGATGTTCAATCGCGCCGCATCGGTAATCCGAATTTCGGTCACGGCGCTGGCTGCTGTCTGTTCGAGGATGTCGATAGGATCGGTTTCTTTTCCCGTCACCCGCGCGCCATTGATGAGGACGTTCACACCGCCTTGGCCGAGGCCCCGCCCGCTGCCGTTCCGTCGAACCGTGAACCCGGGAATGTCAAAAAGCATATCTGCGGCAGTACGCGGGGTAATGCGTTGGAAATAAACCGGAGAATAGCGGCGCCCGTCCGCGGTTTCCGAGACGCCCTCAAGGGTTGCTGCGGCGGTGTCCACCCGCGTTGCGCCGAGCGCATACGAAATATTGCCCGACAGCAGCGCCGCGATGGCGGCCCCGCCGATCTTCCAAACCATGATCACTCGTCCCAATGCCCATACCTTCCCTAGACGGTTTGGTCGTGAGACGCACGTTACCTTTCGAAAAGGCCTCTTGGTACGGAGGGGGTGATTGAAAGCCCTTTCAGATGAGGCGGATGATCGCGCCCCGTGAAGACGATTGCCATCATGCGGACAAGCTGGAGTATTTGTCTATCCTGGTTGGGGGACGGGAACCTGCGGGGGGAGTGAAAGTGCCTGATAGCTGGCGGTGACCGATTGGCGGGGGTTACTCCGATCCCGTTCCAAAATGGTCCACAAGATAGCTCAGCACTACTTCGCGATCATCGGGGCGCAAGGGCGGCATGTTTTGTTTTTCGGTCATCCAGGTCAGCATATAGTCCCAGCGCGCGACGCTCGCCCGCTGTTGCATGACAATCTCAAGGGAATGGCACCCAGCGCAATACCGACCGATCAGCTCATATCCTTCGGTACGGGGCAGGCCACCATAATCATCGTCTGGATCGAAAATTGTTTGGCTTAAGCGAGCCGATGTCTCGCCCCCCGCGGCAACCGTTGGGGTGAGGGCGTTAAAGCTTGCGGTGAATTGTGGGTTCTTTGGCCCCGTGGTGGCCATGGTGGCGATCCGGGCCCGCCTTTGATCCTCTAAGGTGCTGGCAATTTCAGCCCCATTGGGTGTGCGCCAGGAACGGAGTTGGTCCAGC
>ERZ1740067.1583-NODE-1583-length-15251-cov-8.639313_pt1 | contig 15251 bp, 13 predicted proteins | sample MGYA00581736_ERZ1740067 | MGnify/ENA primary metagenome ERZ1740067 (study PRJEB43018, sample SAMN04849236) | marine metagenome | isolation source: floating plastic debris | place: Pacific Ocean | collected 2008-08-27 | study: EMG produced TPA metagenomics... | reverse complement strand
AGGAACAGCAGCGCCGACAGGATCGGGATCAGCGGCCCGTGGCTGTATTCCGGCAGCTGCCAGGCATAAAACAGCGCGGTATAGCCTTCCCAGTAGAACACGATGGACGACAAGGTGGCGATGACAAGCCACAGGATCCCTGTGTGGAAGAAGGAAGCGACGGATCGCTTTTCCGAGCTGAAATAGGTCATCGTCCAGAATGGCCCTTGCAATCACATACTTAAGATGTCGGCGTGCTTTGAAAACGCTGACAGGTTTATCCCAGAACCCCGCGCAATCCTAGCGAAACCATGTGCGCAGAAAATGACATTTTTGCGGGTTTTGCGGGTTTGTGGGCATGGAGTGCGGCGTTGATCCGGCTGAGCTCCCGTATGCGTTGAAAACGTGGCGGGCCTGCCATGCGCTCAGCCCTGTTTGGTCACAAGGCCCTGCCCCGTCGGCAGGCACAGGATTTCGATCCCCATCTCCTTGGCCAGGGCGTTGTAGGCGTGGTGCTGTTCTTCGTAGCCGGAATAGGCGTAGTCATCCAGGACGATCCAGCCGCCGGGCACAAGTTTGGGATAAAAGTGCTTGAACGCGGCGATCTCGGGGATGGTGCAGTTCATATCCAGCGACAGGTAGGCGACTTCATTGATGTCGACCTGGTCGAGGGTTTCGGGAACGGTGCCGACGACGAAATGCACGTTCTGGAATTCGGCAAAGTTCTCGCGCACCGCATCTTCGCGCAGTCCCGAAAAGCGTTTCAGCCGCCCGTCCTTGGCCTCGCTGTCACTGGTATAGCGTGCGTCGAGCCCCTGGAACGTGTCAAAGAGATAGCAATCGCGCCCCAGGCTGTTCCAGTTCAGGTCCTGCATGATGCCCGACATCAGAAAGCCGGTACTGACCCCGCATTCGACGAAATCCCCCTTGAGGTTCACCGCGTGGCGCGCGGCCCAGAACGCCACATGGGCGCGCCAGCGCATCATGTGGTCGACCCCGCCATTGGCCTGCTTCGCCCGGTCATAGGCGGCCACAAAACGGGGATCGTCGACAAAGCTGTGGTTGTGATCCGTGCTCAGATTGTCTTCGCTGTACACGTGCGGCAGCTTTGTATTGTACAACGCAAATCCTTGGGCCTTCAAAACGGCCCGCATGGATTTCTTGGCAAGTTTGAGCATCTGTTATCCCGATAATGTCGTCTTAAATGCGTATGGCTATGCCAGTGGGACCCCAAAAATTCAAACGAATTTCAGGGAACACTGTGTTGCCAGACGGGGCTATATGCGGCCGGTGGGTCGCCTGGAACGTCCAAAGAAACCCATAATTTACCCTAGCGCTGACACATGAGGCACGCTTAACACGTCGCTGACGGATACTGTTTGGATTTGAATGATGTCGGATATCACGATTTCCCCTGTTCTCTTGGCTGGTGGATCCGGGTCACGGTTGTGGCCCCTGTCGCGCAAGAGCTATCCAAAACAGTTTTCCAAGCTGATGCAGGCGCAAAGCCTGTTTCAGGCCTCGGCCTTGCGGTTGTCGGGGGCGCGGTTCGGGGCCCCCACGGTGGTCACCAATTCGGATTTCCGGTTCATCGTGACCGAACAGCTGTCGAGCATCGGAGTCGATCCCGGCGCCATCCTGATCGAGCCTGCAGGCCGCAACACCGCACCTGCCGTTCTGGCCGCCGCCTTGCATCTGCAGGCCACGCAGCCCGACGCGTTGATGCTGGTGGCCCCGTCCGATCACGTGATTGCCGATACGGATGCCTTTCTGGCGGTGGTCGACGTGGCGGTGCAGGCGGCGGCTGCAGGGCAGATGGTGACCTTTGGCATCACGCCGGACCGGCCCGAGACCGGCTATGGCTATCTTGAAATGGGGCGCGCGCCCGAAGGCTGCGCGCCTGTCCCGCTCAAACGGTTTGTGGAAAAGCCGGATCTGGCCACGGCCCAAGCCATGCTGTCGGATGGCAATTACCTGTGGAACGCGGGCATCTTCATGTTCTCGGTGCCCACCATCGTCGCGGCCTACGAGGCGCTGGCGCCGCAGATGGTGGCATCTGTGCGGCACGCGCTGGCGCAGGCCAAGCCCGATCTGGGTTTTCTGCGGATCGATCCCGCGGCTTGGGCCGAGGTCGAGGATATCTCGATCGATTATGCAGTGATGGAAAAATCGGATGATCTGGTGGTCGTGCCCTTTGGCGCGGGCTGGTCGGATCTGGGCGGTTGGGATGCCGTCTGGCGCGAGGCGGGGCCGGACGAGGACGGGGTCACGCTGCACGGGCCGGCCACGGCCATCGAGTGTCGCAACAGCCTGCTGCGCGCCGAAGACGACACCCAGCAGGTGGTGGGCATCGGGCTTGACAACATCATTGCCGTGGCGATGCCCGACGCGGTGCTGGTTGCCGACAAGTCGCGCGCGCAGGACGTCAAGTGTGCGGTCAGCACGCTCAAGGCCAAGGATGTGCTGCAGGCCGAAACCTTTCCTCGCGACCACCGCCCCTGGGGCTGGTTCGAAAGCCTGGTGATCGGCAGCCGGTTTCAGGTCAAACGGATCGTGGTCAATCCCGGCGCGGCCCTGTCGCTGCAAAGCCATCATCATCGCGCCGAACACTGGATCGTTGTCGAGGGGACCGCGCGGGTGACCATCGATGACGTGGTGCAGCTCGTGACCGAAAACCAGTCTGTCTACATCCCGCTGGGTGCCGTGCACCGGATGGAGAACCCCGGCAAGGTGCCGATGGTGCTGATCGAGGTGCAGACCGGGTCTTATCTGGGTGAGGACGACATCATCCGGTACGAGGACGTTTACGCACGGGGCTGAGTGTTCAGGCGCTCAAACGAAAACAGGGGCCCGTGGGCCCCTGCATCATGACCGATACTTGATCGGATCAGGCTTTGGTCTTGCGACGGCGTGCCATGGCAAACGCGCCCAGACCGCCGATCAGCAGCAGACCACCGGCCGGCAGCGGAACGGGCTCGGGCTCCTGGCCCGGAGGCACCATGCTCAGGCTCACGACGAAGTCGTCGTGGTTGTCGTCATCGCCACCGCCTGCATCATCAAAGAACAGGAACACAGTCTCGGCCGATGTGGAGAGCGATGAGAAGAAATTCGCAATCGCCGGCGTCGCGGTGTTGTCGGTGTTCGCACCCGCTTTGGTCCGGTCGTTTTCGACCGTGGCAGCGGCGGTTATCGCGTCACCCAATGTGCTGAACGAGAAGTCAAGCACACCTGCGGCCACCGTGATGGTTTCTGTCAAGATCGGCGTCGCTGCATTAGCTGCATAGAGGAAACTTGGCACGCCGGTCGAAAAGCTTGCGCTGGTGCCACCTGTGCCTGCGATCTCAAACGAGTTTGTGAAACCCGCTTCGTAACCGAAATAGCTTACTTGAATGGTCGCCGCGTCGCTGATGGATACCTGCGAGCCGAAGAAGCCTGAGGCGGATCCCATACCGAACACATTTGTCAGAACTTCATTGGTCTGGCCGGCGGTGGGTATCACCCCGCGTGTACCATCGACACTAAATGTAGCAGCTGTTGCTGCGGAGCTCAGCGCAAGAACGGCCGCGCCTGCCAAGAGTAATGATTTTTTCATCATGATAACCTTTGTTGTATCCGTACGAACCGAACTACTGCGTCCACAATACAAGAGATCAGGAAGCCGTTAAACTCTTGATAACCAATTTCAGCCGCCATTCCGTCACATTTTGACCGCCTCTTGACCTCCTCCAGGTCGCATTGTGCAATTGTAGATGGAAATTGCCCTGTTTTATGCGCGTTCGGGAAACAGCGTGCGTATTTCCCCGCATACTGATTCGGGTAGGTTAAAATTCTATCTATAGTAGCAATACCCCGTGTCACTTTCGTCAGATTTGTGCGATTTTCCGCCTGCTCGCGGGGTGTAAAAGAGCGCATTGACGCGTGGACGCGGGGCGGCAAGCTTCGTATGTGTCTGCGCCAGGCCGGGGTTCGTTCCGGCAGGTAACGCCAGGGATGTCGCGATGGTCCGTTCTGCCTCTCCAGATGCTGTGTCGCTGACGCGCACCGACAGGTGGATCATCGTGGCGATGATGGGGGTCGGAGCCGCCCTGTTGTCGGTCCGGCTGGGCTGGCAGGAATACTGGTGGGATGAACATGTCACGCTGATGTTCACCCGTGCCGGCTGGTACGAGCTGATGGTCGAACACTGGGGCACGGACACGCACCGCCCGGTCTATTACGGTCTGCAGAAAGCGTGGAATGCCCTGTTCGGAGACAGCACCGCTGCCGTGCGCAGCTTGCCCATTGCGCTGTCGCTGCTGCTGGTGCCGCTGTTCTATCTGACCGCGCGTCGGATCGCGCCGGGGCCTTTTGCGGCGATCGCGATCATACTGCTGATCTCGGCGCCGATGTTCGTCTATCAGGGGCGCGAGGTGCGGATGTACTGCCTGGCCAACCTCGCGATGGCCGCGGCGCTGTGGTGTGCTGTGGTGCTGGCAAACCGGGCCCGCCGCCGGATGCGGGGCGGTGCGGATACTTCACCTGACGCAGGCCCGTCTGACCGCTGGCTCTGGGCCGGGTTTGCCGCCGCACTGGCGCTGGCCTTTTACGCGCAGGCGCTGGGGCTTTTCGTGATGACGCTGTTCGGGCTGTGGATCCTGATCTGCGTGGGCCTTGGCGTGCTGCCGTTGCGGTTTTTGTGGCAGGGGCTTGCGGCCTTTGCGTTTTACGTCCTGCTGATCCTGCCCGCGCTGTATCCGTTTTTCATACATGCCACCGGCACGGTGGGGGGCAGTTTCTGGGTGCCCGAGCCGTCGGTGCGGTTCATCTATGACCAGACCGCTGCCGCCTACCCCTATCCGAAATGGAGCAAGCCGGTGGTGGCGCTGATGATCCTGTGGGGGCTCTGGTCGCTGCGGGACCGGCCGCATCTGGCCTGGCTGATGGGCTGCATGGTCATCGGCCTGCCGCTGCTGGTGCTGGGCATCAGCTTTTTCAAACCGCTCTATCTGGCGCGGGTGATCGCGTGGGGCAGCATCGTGTCGGTGCTGGTGCTGGCCGCCGGACTGGTGCGGTTGCCGCCGGTCCTGCGGTGGGGCGGTGTCGCGTTTCTGGTGGTCAACCAGCTCTTGGCGTTTCAGACGTTCCTGCCCCCTGCCCCGGAACGCACGCCCGAGCGACAGATCGCGGCCGAATTGCAGGACTTCGACCCGGGCCGCGATGTCCTGATCCTGGGCTACCAGATGCTGGAGCCGGCCCTGCGCTGGCATGCGCCGCAGGCCTTTGAGGGGGCGGCTTACGGGTTCATCTATGCCGATCACAACCGTAATGTGATCGATGCCGCGATGCGTTCAGCTTTCGTGCCGCGGGCCGATGCAGAACAGATCGCGCTGCCGCAAACCGGCACGCTCTACGTGGTGCGCGAGGCGGAACTGGACCCGTCCCGGCAGGTGGCATCCGAAGACGATGTGACGGCGGCGCTTGGCGTTGTGACCAAAGGTCTGGATGTTGCGCGCAGCGTGACCGCGGGCCCCCTGCAACTGGATCTGTACGATCTGGAACAAGAGCGATAGGCTGTGAAAATTTTGTTTTATTTTCAATAGCTTGCATGAAAACTTCTACTTGTATTCGATCAACGTGCTCTCGCGTCCGCGCAGTCGCTTGATCCAGTAGTGCAGCACACCCTGGGCCTCGGGCAGCTTGGCCAGCACGGTAAAGAGCGCCTGGCTCCAGCCCATGCCTTTGCCGCGCAGGCGCAGCATCTGCAGCGGGTAGGCCAGCGCCAGCGCCAGTCCCCATGTCGAGACCATCAGCGCGCCTGACACGGCAAGGACCGGCAGCGCCAGACCCCACAGGACCGCGCTGCGGGTTTCGCGCACCTTGTGCCGTTCCGGAGGCCGCCCATGCAGCGCGGCCCCTTCGGCATAGGCATGCCCGCCCCGCTGCGCGCGCCGCCACCACTGGCCAAAGCGGGTGATATCGGCGTCATGCAACACCATTTCCGCATCCAGCCGCCAGATCTGCCAGCCCGCCGCGCGCAGGCGCACGCAAAGCTCGGGCTCTTCGCCCGCGATCAGGTCGTCGCGGTAGCCGCCCACCTGATCCAGAGCGTCGATGCGCATCAGCGCGTCGCCGCCACAGGCCCTGGTCTGACCCGGGGCCGTGTTCCATTCGGCGTCGATGAGCCTGTTATAGAGACTGTTTTCCGGGAATCTCTCGCGCCGCCGCCCGCAGACCACAGCCGTTTGCGGGTGGTTCAGCAGGAAGGTGCGCGCCGTTTCGATCCAGCCCGGCTGCAGCACGCAGTCGCCGTCGAGGAACTGGACATGGGTCACCCCGACGACCTGCGCGCGCAAGTCGGTGAGGCCAGCATTGCGGGCGCGGGCAGCGGTAAAGGGAACGGAGGTGTCCAGTTCCACCACATGCGCGCCCACGGCACGGGCCGCCGCGATGCTGTCATCGGTGGACCCGCTGTCGACATAGACGATGTGGTCCACCTTGCCCTGCAGAGCGGCAAGGCAGGCCACCAGCCGCGCCCCTTCGTTTCGGCCAATGGTCACGGCCCCTATGATGGCCGTCTCTGTCACAGTCCGGAAAAAGGATAGCAGTCGGTCAAGGCCGGATGATCCGGGAAGATCTGCGCCAAGGCCGCGCGGTCTTCCAGAAAGAGGGATCTGAGCCTGTTCCGGGTCCTGTCCTGCAGAACAGGCCGAATGTTCATGGTGCGGGCTTTGCGGATGCGGGTGCGGACAGACTTGGGCACCAGCGTGCGGCGCAGGGTTTCGGCCACCGGGTTGTCGAGCAGCATGCCTTGCAACGGTATCCGGCGGACCCGCCGTGCCGAGACGTTCTGGGGCCCGAGTTCTTCCTGCCACTTCGTGGGGCTGCGCAAGCCGATAAAGGCCCCGATGCGGGCCAGCTCGCCCGCTCCGTCACGTTTGAACGCCTCAAGGCTCGTGAGCAGAATGCGGTCGGCTCCGAACGCTTCGACAAAGGGGGCGATCTGCATGGCGTATTGGCTAAAGGCGGTGATCTCGTCCACCTTTTCGATGGCGGTATCGAGATCATGGGCCAGACGTCCCTCGCTCCAGTCATGGATATAGTGCGACACGCAGCGATCGATGGGGTTGCGGATCATGTAGATCAGGCGCGGATCGGGCACGGCCGCCTGCAGCCGCGCCACCGTGTCCGGCCATGTGGGGCGCTTGGTATAGTGCGTGCTGGCCTCGCCCTTGAGATCATCCGGGGCCGCCCCGTCGTAAAGCGCGCTGTACCAGCCCATCCCCTTGGCATAGACCGGATCGTCGGAGAAGAAATTGGGCTCTTTCGGGGTGGTCATGAATACGCCCGGTTGTGCGGCGAGCTGGCTTTGCAGGGTCGAGGTGCCGCATTTCATGGCGCCGATGATCAGGAAATCGGGTGTGGTCATCTCACTCTCCGGGCGCCCCGCGCGGGCCGAGGGGCGTGGTGAAGTTGATCCAGATGTCGCGGGCCTCGTGCGCGGCCATGGGTACGGGGCGGCGTCCGGCCAGCCAGCGCAGATGGGCGATGACGCGGCCCAGATGCCAGCAGAGATTGGCGGCAAGCAGCCCGGTGTGCCCGTAGTGCTGATGGAAAAAGCGGCTGCGGGCGCAGTAGTAGTAGCGCGGCAGGCGTTTCTTGGCTTTTTGCAGGGCTTTGACCGGCCCGCTGCCGCCCCGGTAATGGATGACGCGCGCAGCAGGCACAAAGGCGCAGCCCCAGCCCGCGCGGCGCCCGCGCAGACTGTATTCGGCGTCTTCGAAATAGAGAAAATAGCCGTCATCCATCAGCCCGATGGCGTCGATCATGTCGCGGCGCAACAGGATGCAGGCAAAGCTCATCCATTCGATCTGTGCTGGTTCGGGATCAAGGCCGAGGGCGACCTCATGGCGTTTCAGCGCCCGGGTGACAGCGCCGGTCACGGCCGTTCGGATCAGCTCGGAGCGCGGGGAATGCGTGCGAAAGCAGCTGACCTGCGGCGTGCCGTCGGGGTCCTCGAGCCGGGGGGCGAAAAACCCGACATCCGGTGCATTTCGGGCTGCGTCCAGCAGGGCCGAAAACGCTCCGGGCCGTATGGCAGCGTCCGAATTCAGCAGCAGCACATAGTCGCCGGGCCGGGCGGTCATGCCCTGATTGTGGCCCCCCGCAAAGCCGGTATTGGCGGGTGAGCGGACCAGCGTGACCTGATCTGCAACGCCTGTCTGTTCGATCCAGTTTGCGATCTGGTCCGCAGATCCGTCGCCCGAGGCGTTGTCGACCACGACGGTGTGGATGTTCAGCCCGGTTTCGCCGCGGGCGGCGTCCAGCACCGATTGCACGCAGGCGATGGTCAGATCGCCGGTGCGGTAATTGATGATCGAGACGGAAAGCGTTGTGGGCATGGGATGCGTGTCAGAGGCTGGGCGTGCTCTCGGACGGTCTGGCCCGTGCATATGTCGCGGGTCTGCCGCGCGTGGGGCGATTTTGCGGCCACCGGCTGTAGCGGAGGGTCCGGGTCTGCTCCGGTTTGTCTGGCTCCAAGGCAGTGTCTGTGACCTGGCCAAGCTCGAAACGCCCCCAGAGCGCGCCCGCCACCAGCCACAAGAGCGGCGTCAGCGCGCTGTTGGGCAAGAGATCCACCATCCAGCCCGCGGTGATGAGGGCCAGCGCCGAGGTTTCAATACCCACCTGATAGACCCGCTGCCTGAGCGCCAGCAGCACGATCGCACCGCCCATCATCAGGAATTCCGACAGGTACTTGACCCAGCCGCCGACCCCGATGGCGATGGCCCAGTAGCCGTCGGCAATGGTGACGTCCCGGCCGTTTTCGTCATAAATCCGGGATCGCCCCCAGCCCCCCCAGCCAAAGACCGGGCGCACGGAGGCCTTTTCCAGCAGGGCTTCTTCGTGCTTGAGGCGCACACCGAGCGACGCGGCGCGCTGTGCGTCGATCTGGGCGATGAAATTCTGAACGCCATCCACGGGGGCCACGCCGGCGCCCCGGCTGAGCGGGTAGGAGACGACAATGATGGCGAGTGCGGCTGCGGCGATCAGTTGCCAGCGCACGGACAGGAAGAACACAAGCGGCACCAGGACCACCGCGATGGCCAAGGCGCCGAAGGATTTGCTGAGCACCAGCATCACAAACAGCCAGATCGCCGCGAACATGTAGAGGATGCGCCTTTTCTCGACATTGAGGCGCATGAGCGTGCATGCGGCGATCACCGTGCCGGTAAAGAAGATCGACAGTTGCAGGCCGTGGGCCAGAAACACCAGCGGACGATATCCGCCGCCCCGCACGTGCTGCGCCCAGGAATGCGGGAAAAACCCGTAGACCATGCGGTTGAGCTGCGGTGACATGCGCAGCTCGTACGCGGCCAGCAGCGAATAGCCGAGCCCCGCGATGCACAGGACGGTCAGCAGCAGCACGTGATGTTCGGGCCGGGCCAGATATTTGCGCGCCAGCAGCATCGGCAGCAGCATCAGCACAGCGGCCATCATGAACGAAAACGCATCATAGGGCCGCAAGGCCGGCAGCATGCGATTGCCGTAGAACACGCGATCGCCGTTCATCATCACGGTCATGAATGCCCCTGCAATGGCCCCGAAGAACAGGATCCGCAGCAGCATCGGTTGTGGCAGCCACCCTGGCAGGGCGTCTGTTGATCTGCGTTTCTTGTCGAGGCTCAGGAGCACGATCACAATCGCGATCACCACCACGGTATTCTTGTTGATTGTGGGCAAGAGCGGCAGGTCAATCCCACCCTCGACCGGCAGCAGCAGATAACCCGCGACGATGCTGACCGCGACCGCCAGATGCTGAGAATACTTCTGGAACAGAACGGTGACGACGATCGGCCAGCTGAAAATCGCAATTGTGGGGAACATGCCCGTGACCCTTACGTCTGACAAAAGACGATCCGATGGATGCGCGGGTGTGGTGCGCGCGTTGTATCGCCCAGTATTACAACAGATGCTTTTGGCAAAACAATGTCTTGCACGCGCACCTCGGAGAGAGGCCCGGTATCGTGCGGTCTGCGAAGAGACCATTAACCAATTTATAACATCTTTGCCCGCGCCTGCCCCGCGTTGGGACCGTTCATTCGAGGAGATGTTACAGTGGCCGATACGTTTCAGCAGTACACACCCGGCCTGGAAAGCCCGGCGTCACATCTGACCGCTGTCACCCCAAGCGATACGGACGATCTTGTCTTTGCCAGCCGGGCCCTGAACGTCGGGGAAAGCGGATTTGTCCGGGTGACAACCGTGGACGGGGATACCGAAACCATCTTCATAGCTGCGGGCGGGGCATTTCCTGTCCGTGTCCAGCGTGTCTGGAGCACGGGCACCACCGCGACCAGCATCGTGGCGCTGTACTGATGTTGTCGATTTCCCTGGCCCTGGGTGTCGGTCTGGGCACCGAGGCCGCGGGGGTGCCGCCCCTGCCCCCGCCTGCGGAAACCATTGTTGTGACCACGCCTGACAACCAGATCGAGGTTATCAGCGGGGCGGATCCGGTCGAGATCATCGTGACCGCGCCCGCGATCTATGCGGGGACATATAGTGTGTCACAAGCCGATTTGGCGGCTGGTCCGGTGAACCTTGTTCCGCCGCAGCTGAGCGTTGCGGCCGAGGTGGGTGAGAGCATGGGCTACACCCCGGGGCTTTGGGCGTTTGATGCGGCGCGCGGCTCTGTTCTGGTTGCGGGCCAGTGGCTGCGTGATGACGTGGACATCGCTGGCGCTACCGGGACCAGCTATGACGTTCAGGAAGCCGATCTTGAAACCCAGCTGCGCGTGCGCGAGGTCGCAATGCAGATCGGGCAGACCGCGCAAGTGCAGGTCTCGACACCGGTGTCGATTGACCGCCGTACCCTTGTCTTCAGCCTGATCGGACAGTCGAACATGGTGGGCTTTGCCGCCTTTGACGGCGGCGCGGGGTATCCGGCGCAGGCGTTTCAGGTGGCACGTACCGGCCGGATATCGGGGGGCACCAATGACGAGATTGTGCCGGCACAGACCCTGCTGGATCACCACGACGGGGCAGCAAACTTCATGGGGCTGGCGGTGCAATTTGCCATCGATCACATGGCAGCCCACCCCTATGACCGGGTCCTTCTGGTGCCGGACGCCCGAAGCTCTACCAGCTTTGCTGCCAACCACTGGAACCGGGGCAATGCCTTTTACAACAGTGCCGTGGCCCGCCTGAACACCCTGTTTGCGGCCAATCCCGATTACGAGTTCTGCGGGTTCCTGTGGCATCAGGGGGAAAGCGATGCGGGCTCTGCTGCGGATGCTGCGGCCTATGCCGGACGTCTGGACCAGATGATCACCGACATGCGCGCGGATGTGAGCGTTGCCACGGCAACGACACCGTTTGTGGTAGGGGGCATGGTGCCCGATTGGGTGGCCGGAGATGCCAATCGCCAGACGGTCCAGGCGGCGCTGAGCGACACGCCCAACCGGGTCGGTTACACCGCGTTCGTGACCAGCGGCGGTCTGGTGCCGCAAGCTGACGGTATCCACTTTGATGCGGGTTCATTGCGCCTGTTGGGTGCGCGCTATTTCACGGTGCTGGAAGCGCTCAGGGCCGGGCTGCCCCCGGACCCGGGCACCGGGTGGCAGATCAAGGGCAGCGTCATTCAATCAGGTGAAACACCCCCTGCAGTGCCGGACATCGACGGCACGGTTGTTCTGGAAGGAAACTAGCATGGCACGGTACCAATTCGAAAACACGGTTTCCGGTGAAATCTTCGAGCTTTCGGGCACACCGCCGTTCGATGTGGACGGGCTTCTGGCACCTGGCACCTATGCCGTCAGCGCCCTGTCCGAGGCGGCGGCAACGCCCCTGGTGATCGCAGCCCCGCCCGGGGGCGACGTGTCCGAGGACATGATGGATGCCCATTGGCTCTTTGGCCCGGATGCGGCATCGCTGAGTGATCTCAAGACCGGGGCCAGCCTGACCGCGGGACCAGCAGGCGCCGGATCAACATTCGAAAGCAACGCGGTGCGCATTCAGGGGCTTGGCCGCGGCTACGTGTCAGACATCGCCGAAACCGCTGATTTCACCTTTTGCGCAGTGGTGCAACGCACGGCAACGATCAGCATTCTGGGCGGCACATTGGCCCCGCAAGGCGGCGCGCCGGGATGGACGGTCTTTACCGTGTCGGGCGACGATCTGACCATCGCGCGCAATGGCGGAACCTCGCCCGTGTTCGACAGCGCGATGCCAACCGATTACGTTTTTGTCGGTGTGTCCATGAATGCCGAGGGCGAGTGCGTCTATTTCCGCGGTGATCAGGGCGGATCGCTCGTGACTTTGCTGACCGAACAGCGCGGTGCGATTGCCGCGGCCTCTCAGGCGCTGGGGGGCGTATATTACAACACGATCTTCAACAACGATTTCAGGTGCGCGGAATTGATGATCTCAACCGGGTTTACGGACGCGGTCGAGCTTGAGAATATCTATCAGCGCAGCATCGTGCGGATGGCCGACCGGTCGATTTCGCTGACCTGATTTCAGGATAATGCATCGGGCAGGAGTGGTATCATGACGCGGCGGATCGGATTTCAGGGTTTTGCAGCAGGGGCGGATGTCGTCCTGTCGAGCGATGGTGAGGCGGGTGCGACGGGGGGCGGTGGCTGGCCTGCGCAGGCGCAGGCGCAGGGCGGCACCCAGCAAAGCGCCGAGATCGTCCTGCGGCGCAGCCAGTTGCAGGTGGCCCCGGAGGGGATCAACTTTGAGCTTGTGCTGAGCGGGTTTGACACACCGGGGCCCGCGGGCGGCAGTGACGTCTACGATCCGCAGTTCCACGATATTTATTATGTGTGGGACTTCGGCGATGAAGGCGCTGTCTTTACCGCGCCAGAGCATGTGCCGGACGCGCACAAGAACGCCAACCGCGGCTACGGACCGCTGGCGTCCCATACCTACCAGACGGCTGGAACCTACACGGTCAGATGCCTGGTGATCGAGCCGTCATCGGGCAAAGCCGCCCTTGCGGAACAGGATATCACGGTGGGGGATCCTGATGTGCTGTTTGCCGGAGATCGGACGATTTTTGTCAGTACGGACCCGACATTCGCCCGCGCCCCGGCCGGCGCGCGTACAGTGGCCACGGGGGATGAGGCATACGATCTGCAGGGGACCCTGCAGGGGGCCAGTCCGGGCCATCACTAACGCATCATGTTCGACCGGGAGCAGGAGCATGAATGGCACAGAGCCAGCATTATGCGGCCGCGCGATAACTATAAAAACTTCTATTTTTGTCATTCTCCCGGTTCGGGCACGCCAGGTGTGATCCGCTGCTCGAATACGTCGGGACATTCGTTCCTTGAGGATGAACTGACCCGCAACAGTCCCGGCATCGACAAGGACGTTGTCGTGAATGGGCTGAATATCAACGGCTACTTTGACGTAACCGAGGAATTGATGGGCGGACCCTACGCTGACAGCCATAAAGGCGGACAGGCGTTTTGGTCGATCCGATCCCCGCAGTCGGCGACTTATATCCTGTTCAACAACGTGACCGCGAGCGGGTTCAACACCTTGTTTACAAGCGCAGGTCGCCATCAAAACGGACCGGACACGCTGACGCTGATCTTCAACAACGTGGCCATCACCAGTTGGTCAAATTTTGGCGTTTTTGAAGTTGAGCCCGGCTTTACCGCCTATACCGGCAGCCTGATCCGGCAAGATCCACTGGCCTTGTCTGGCGGTGCGAAGAACGGATTGGGACACAATGAGCACGGGTGCGTCCGCATCCAGCTGGCTGGCAAGTGCGTCATGCAGTCCTGTGACATGTTCAGCCGCAACGGGTGGTTTGAGAATGCGCGTGGCATCCACACGCCGCAACCCTGTGTCCGCTGGAACCAGTCAGGTGATCCGCGGGGGCAGCTGAACATGCAGGGCTGCGCGCTGGAAAGCGGCGGGCGGGTGATCGAAAGCGGGCGAGATGGCACCATCAACCCCGGTGTGACGTCCAACAATATCCTGATTGACAAGTGTGCTGTCGTGGCTGGCGTGTTCGCGATCGATGCCGTGACCACACAGCACTCCGGCATGACAATGCGCAATTGTGTGGTGGTCTATGGCGGGGACCGGTCGCTGCACGGCGCCTTTGGCGAAGCAGATTTTGTTCGTCTTGATGCGCGGTGGAACGATCCGGTTTATCTGGCGACGCCGAACAAGATCTACTCCAACACGTTCCTGAATCATCATTCGGATGCGCAAAGCTGGAATGGAAATGCAAGCGTCGCGGCATTCCGCCTGACCACTGTAGTAGGTGCGGATTTCAGCAATAATACGATCGCCAACAATGTGCTGCATCAACCAAACCTTCCCACACCGGACGTGCCCTTTGCTCCCTTGGGGACGGGGCCGCTCTTCACCCCCCGCTACGACGACTATCGGGGCTATAATATCCTGAGCGATGCGATCGAACTGGACGGAGACATCTTGGCCGGCAGCAGTTTTTTTGTGCCGCATTCACGCTTTCCCGGCATCGCAACCCAGGCGGATTTCGACCCTGCCCCGACAAATCTCAAGCGGGACCATCAGTTCATTCTGAACAACCAGTTCGGCGACGCGGCATATGCCTTTGATGCAAGCGGCATCACGGTGACCAACGTCAGCGGAACCGCATGGGCCAGCGGGACTGCCGTCCGGTTGAACATGAGTGTTGTGGAGGTCAATGTTCGGCCGGAATACGGCACCCCCGACGATATCGTCTGGGAGGCTGTGCCGCTCGAAGGTTCAACTGCCATTGGCGCTGCCCTGTCCGGTCCGTCCGCTCTGGATGACTTTTATGGCTATGCCCGACCGCAATACCCATCCCTTGGTGCGTTCGAGGTGACTTTCTGAAATTTTGATGTCCGCGGGTTTCAGTGATCCGGGTGTCTGATCGAGACCCGTTCCCGGAACATGTGTTCCGATGGACCACGTAACACGCATGCACTAACAAACATCTCGGACCATCCGGCCCGGTGCGGGCCGGATCGGTATGAAGCGCTTTTGCGGAAGTACTGGGGACGTTTGATTTGGCCGAAGTCACAAAACGCATTGCCTATCTGACATCCGAATACCCCGCGGTGTCGCATACGTTCATCCTGCGTGAGGTCGAAGCCCTGCGCCGGTTGGGGGTCGATGTGCGGACCTGTTCGATCCGGCAGACCGGCACGGAACATCAGCGCGGGCCCGCCGAACAGGCGGCGGCGGCAGAGACGTTCTACGTGCTCAGGGCCGCCGCACGGCCAGACACCCTGCTGGGCAGCCTGGGTCATGCGCTGAGACGCCCC
>ERZ1740067.1579-NODE-1579-length-15267-cov-7.611031_pt1 | contig 15267 bp, 10 predicted proteins | sample MGYA00581736_ERZ1740067 | MGnify/ENA primary metagenome ERZ1740067 (study PRJEB43018, sample SAMN04849236) | marine metagenome | isolation source: floating plastic debris | place: Pacific Ocean | collected 2008-08-27 | study: EMG produced TPA metagenomics... | reverse complement strand
CCGTTCGCATCGGCAAGCTAAACACATCACCTGATGCCGCCTCAATCGCAAACTGAATGCCCACCCCCGTCGCCACAATTCCCATAAACGTGAACAGGTGACTATAGCCATAGACATACGATCGCAGCAGCGCCATCTTCCCCCCTCTGAGCGCCTGATTAATCATCGACTCCTCTGACCGCTCAAAGTACATCCACCACAGGCTCACCGCTGTCATAAATCCACCTAGCGCAGTCAACACATTGCGCCACTGCCAAGCCGTATCCGCGACCCCCGACGCCACGGCAATAATCGCTTCGCCCAGCACAATAATCACAAACAGGCCAAAGCGCTCATCCATGTGCGACTGCTGCTGCGGCACGTTTTTAATTGTGAGGTAGGTAATCGGTCCATTGCTAATTTCAATAAAAAGTGCGATCGCCCACAGCCAAAACCGCAGCGGCACCGGCACGCCCATCGATACTACCCACAGCACAAACGCCACCGAAAAACTCGTCGCATATCGAGCCGTCAACTCCCGTGAGCGCGGCACCAGCCGCCAAGCCTGCATGTATAGCCCAATAATCACCAGCCGCAGCGCCGCATACACCGCTGCAAAGTTCACCGACCCTTCCCCCAGCGCCGCCGGCACCGTCAGTGCCAGCACCACAATGCCAAACATAATGCCAAAGAAAATCAGCCGATAAATTCCCTCATTCACATCAAACTGATCTGCGTAGTAGCTAAAGTCAATCCATAGCCACCACACCGGCACAAACAACGCTGCAAAACTCACAAACCCGGTCCAATCGGGATTGCCATGCAGCAAATTGGCAAGCTCCGCCATCGTCAACACAAACACCAAATCGAAAAATAGCTCTAGCCAGGTAGCATGTCGCTCACCACCCGATTGTTCTACTGCATTTAGTCGTAGAAATCGGGCGCGGCTCTGCGCAGCAGAGAAAACATTCTTACGAGGCGCTGACATCGTGACAAGCTCCTTTGTAGACCACTTTATAGGCCATTTATTCACCGGTATTTTATCAGTCTCGACTATCACTCAAGGTCCACTACAGCATCTGACAGCAATTGAGATAACAGCAGTTGAGAAATACATGACCAGTGCAACAACTGGCTTTAAGCGTTTTGCGACCCAAAACCTTTGTGCGGTATGCTTTGAGGGCAATAAACTGCTGAGTTTTGCAAATGGATTTGCTTTGAGCACGCCCCTATGACCAAAGCTACTAAGACCAAAGCTACGCAGAAGGACCCTTATGACTGTCGACATCGCTTTTTCGCTCAATCAAACGCTGCACGAGCCGCTGTTGGTTGTCATTAATTCTATTATCAGTAACGCAAGTGAGTCTTCAGAAAGTGTGCCTGGTGCGCTGAGATTTAACGTGGTGGTTCCACCGGGCGATCGTGCCCTATTCTCTGATTCTTTTGAGAGAAACTTTGCGGAGGTGATCGCCTCCGGCAAGGCCATTTTCCGCATCGAAGAATTCACCCCACCACCCTTTCTAAAAGAATATTTAGACAACAGATTCCAAGAAAAAACACCCCAGCGGCGCCTCTCTCGCTACATGCAGTACGGGCGGTTGTTTTTGACAGATATTTTTCCTGATGTGGGGCGAGTCATTTATCTTGACTGCGATACGCTGGTGCTGGGAGATGTGCGATCGCTCTACGCCCAAGGCGACAAACTCACCCCCGAACGCTACCTCGCCGCCGTCCCCCACTTCTTTCCCGCCTTCCTATATTTCAGCAATCCCTTCAAAATTTTCGACGACCTGCGAAAGTTCGAAAGCACCTTCAACAGCGGCGTTCTTCTGATAGATCTCAACTATTGGACTGAAGAAACCTACACCTTACTAAAGCACTACCTCAACCTAGACGCCAAGCACGACTATCGTCTCTTTCAGCTAGGCGACGAGACTATCTTTAACTTGATGTTTAAGTCGTATATTCAGCTAGATAGTTCTTGGAACGCCTGCGGCTATGGTCAATTACGATTGGTAGCTAAGATATTGAGCCGCCCAATCGAAAAGATAAACATTATTCACTGGAGTGGCGGGTATCACAAGCCTTGGCAAGGCGAGCAGGTGATCCACTCTGACCTGTGGCGCAGCTATCATCAGCCACTAAAGCTAGCTTAGTTTTTTCTTATACGGGTCTTCTGGTGCAAGGTTATGAGGATTTAATCACCTGAAGGGCACAGTTGCCAGATTTAACAGTGACACACCTATCGAGCATCATAGAATTCCTTCGCTAAGATAGAGCAAAGTTTCATTGGCAAGGTAGATGACTAAGCAACCTGAAAAAGCCTCGAACGCAATCACTGAAAATGAGAAGGCCGAACTCTCTCAACCTCAGCCGGAAAAGGGTGGAACGCTGGGTTATTTCCTGCTGGGTGTCTTCTTTGGCGCTATCCCGGTTGGGGTTGGGTTGGATATATCGTCTTACATGACGCATACACCCTGGCTTGAATATGAGGTTTGGAAGCTGGCGATCGCAGCGATGGTTCCTCTGACGGTTGGCATATTGAGCGTCGTATACAAAGGGAAATTTTTGGATGCCCTGGGCAATGTCATGTCAACGACAATAGTCGATTAAACACAATCAGTTAAACACAAAAGTCAAACCACAAAAACCAAACGCGCAAACCAAACGCTCAAAAACCAAACGCACAAAGCGCCCCAGTGAGTTTAGTCTCTCGCTGGAGCGCTTTGTAGGAGATTGAACTAGAGTATTTCGGCCACTCCAGATTAAGCTTCGCCCGTAACCGACAGCTCGCTAATCCAAACACGAGGACACACGCCGCCTGGTGTCACCTCGGCTTCTGGCTCAATGTGGGTAATGTTTTTGAGCACTTCCCGGAAATCCCCAGCAACCGTGGCAGACTCCACGCTAATGTGCTTTCCGTCTTTGACAAGCCAGCCATCAAACGGTAGTGAGAAGGAGCCTTGCAGCGCATTGACACCTGCGTGCAACGCCTGCAGATCATCAATCAACACAATGCCATCAGCCGTCTCTAGGTTGTAGGCTTCATCAGCCGCCTCGCCAGGCAATACTTCAATGTAGTTCAGCCCGACGCTAACCTTTGCACCGATACTGGCATGTCCAGTAGGCTCCGCGTTCATGCGTTTAGCTGTGCCTGCACTGTGCACAAAGTTTTTCAGCACACCCTTTTCAATCAGTGGCAACCGACGAGTTGGCGTCCCCTCACCGTCAAACGTTTCGGAAGAAACATTCTCGGGATGTAGTTCATCGTCATACACAGAAAGCAGTGGGCTTGCGACTTCAGTGCCAATAGACTCAGCAGTAGACAGTGAGCGATTATCCAACACACTTTGGGCGTTGTACATATTTGAAAAAGCGCTGAGCAGGCTCAAGAAAGCATCTGCAGAAAAGACAACAGGATACTTACCAGAAGCAATTTTCTCGTAGTCGAGGTGACTGATTGTTTTTTCAGCGGCTTCTTTTACGCAGTCTTGCACGTCTAGCTGAGCCAGTCCATTTTTGAACCGCATAGCACCAGCGGCGCGAGGCTTGCGGCCTTCTTGCTCGGTTTTGCCATAGAGATACACAGAGGCGTAGGTCCGCTCTTCGCTGCGCTGGGCACCGTCGCTATTGAGGTAGAAGCGTTCTATGTCACGCTGAGCGAGACCATTGTAGGGAACAGATGCGATCGCTTCATGCGACTCCAGCACCCCTTTCTCCGCAGCTATTAACGTATCAATCAGCTCAGGCACAGGCGCAGGCTCTGCCTTCACAAAGCCCACTTCAGCAGTCGGAGCCTTGGCCGCAGGGCTAAAATCAGGTGCGTTTTCCTTAACACCAAAGGCACTCGCTTCAGAAGCCGTTTTCAGCGCTAGCTCAAGCCCGGTTTCATCCACATCTGTCGTCGAAGTAACGCCAATTTGATTTTGATCATTCCAAACGCGCACAATCACGCTAGAACGATTAGAGGCTTTCACCTGCTTGGGCTCACCGCGATCGACCTGGACACTCGTCTCATCTACAGAAGAACCGTAGATATCGTATTTGTTGATGCTGAGCTTTTGTGCAATCGTCTCAGCTTGCTTTGCAATGGTTTGAATCTTTGACATGAGGAGAGAGTAATTTTAGAGGAATAAACAGAATTTTTGCCTTAGAAAACCTTAGAAAGGAGAGAAGCTCTTAAAAAGAAAGCAGCTATCAGCCTCCTCCTCTCCTGAAGTAAATCCCCTCTGGAGGGGTGGCCGGAGCATGGCGGAGGTCGGGGTGGGTCGACAACATATGATGCTACACACCGAACCCACCCCGCCACTACGTGCCACCCCTCCGAGGAGGGGATTCACCTCAGGTTAGGTAGGAACAGTTTTCTAGCGACCACCGACAGTGATGTCGTCTACCTTGATGTGAGGCTGACCCACCGTCACATAGACGCTACCGCTCACAGAGCCACAAAATCCGGGTGCTAAGCTAATATCGTTCGAGCACATCGAAATCTTGTTCATGATTTCTGTTGCTTCACCAATCAGCGTTGCCCCTTTCAACGGCTTTGTGATTTTTCCGTTCTCAATTAGGTACGCTTCATCTACTGCAAAGTTGAACTGTCCAGTGGGGCCAACACTACCGCCGCCCATCTTCTTGCAGTAGATGCCCTTATCCACAGAAGCAAACAGCTCTTCCACGCTATGCTCACCCGGTGCAATATAAGTATTGCGCATCCGCGAAGCCGCTGCGTGAGTGTAGCCCTGACGACGACCGCTACCCGTACGAGGGTGACCTGTGCGCATCTCGCCTGCTCTATCAGAAATGAAATTCTTCAGAATGCCATTTTCAATCAGCAGCGTGCGCTGAACGGGCATCCCCTCATCATCCATATCAATGGTACCGAAGGCTTCAGTAGAAAGTCCCTCATCCCAAGCAGTAAGGCTTTCGTGCGCAACTTTCTGACCCTTCTTATTTAAGAAAGGCGTTGTCTCCTTTTCAATTTGAGTCGTTTCGAGCAGGTGACCACAGGCTTCATGGAATATAACTCCCCCAAAGTGGTTGGCCATAATCACCGGATAGTTACCAGACTCCACATAGTCCGCATAGAGCATTTTGCCAGCCGCTTCTGCGACTTTATCTGCGGTCTCGTTGTAGTCCCAAGCGGTAAGGAAACTAGGATCGCCCGTATTACCCAATCGCTCACCAATAGAAGAGCGGTGGTCACCATCAGCACACAGTAGGTTGAAGCCTACAGACTGAGTCAAACGCACATCGCGAGCAAAGGTGCCATCGCTGGAGGCCACGAGAACTTCCTGCCAGTCGCGGAAGTAGGAAGCTCGGCGTGCCTGCACATGATCGGCTTTCTTGGCGAGTGCAGCATTAGCTTCTAGCAAAACGTCGCCCATGACTTGCATGGAAGGGCAGCTAGCGAGCCAGTTGTCCTTGGCACGGGTCACACCGTAGTCACGCAGGGGCTCTAGATTAATTTCTGGAACGCTAGCGGTTGCAGCAGGGGTTTCAAGGCCCATGATGGCAAGGCCCTTTTCAAGAGCGGATTTGAGCCCATCAAAAGAAAGGTCGTTTGTGCTGACATAGCAATCTGAGCTACCTTTGAACACGCGCACACCTGCACCAGATACGAGGCTAGGATCGATGCTCGTGATGGCATCGTCCTCTGCTAGGCAGCTGATGTAGTTCTTGCGCTCTAGGAAAAATTCAACGAAATCCGCACCAACGGCGCGACCTAGGCCCAGCAACGTGGAAAGAGGGGCTCTCCAGGTTTCGTCGAACTTATCGGCGGTAGAGCTGTAGGTGAGAGAAGGAATCTGCTCTAAGCGCAGAGGCTGTTCAAAGGTAGCGGCTGTCATACAAGAACCAAGTCCTATTGATATCGTTGCCCTCTAGTCTATCAAATGTGTCTGAAGATGGGATGGATCCGAGCTTGACGGTTTTCTCTACTAGAATTTTCACTTAGATATTTTTTCTATTGCTTTGCACTAGGGTTTCGCTGACACTCTCAGGCAAAGCTGAACAATTGAGAAAGCCCAGGCCAAGACTGCAAAGTACTGGTTGATAACATTTCCATGCAATCAGCTCATGTAATCAGCTCATGTGATCATTAAGCGTAAGCAGATTTCCATTTAAAGGGCTAAGCAACAATCATCTTCATGATTTCGTAGACTACTACAACAAAACCTCTCTCGCAAACATTCGAGAAAACGCTATCAAAAATGCCATCAAAAGAGATTTCTCTTTTTGATTACAGGAACAGAACTCTCTTTGTCCGCACTCTACACATAACCGCAGAAGGTCTCTTCACCGTGCATAACATAGCCATAAAGAATGTAGGCATAAAGACCGAGTAGACTTACATAAAAATACTGCATCCGGAAAGAAAATATATCCGGACTATTTTCTAGAAAAAACACATCTTAAACAGCACACAACTGAAGAGATAAAACACCCACAAACCCAAGCTAAATAGGCATTTTCATCCAACATGAATATAAAATCCAGAAATTTAAAGTGTTTGTGTTGACAAGCACATGAGTCCACGCTTTAATGAAAACCGTCAGAAGTAAGGCTTAATTTTCGTCTAGCCTCTTAATCTTGTTTTTCCTACTCGTTTTTAGCCCGGTCTGGGAACAGTGAGTTGGAAGGGTACAGACAAAATGTTGCTAAGGCGCACTACCCACAAAAAACGTACGTTCAAGACTCTGCATCACCTCTTGAGCTGCTTGGACGTTTTAGTCACTAAACCAATCGCCTAGTTCCTGAAAAGCCTAGTTCCTGAAGAAATCGAGACAACTCTCTATAAGCCAGGATAAGTCTCTGTAAAGCAAATATTTCAAAAAATATAGAACAGACTTATTGTCAGCAGCTATTCGATTTCTGCGTCCGTGCCGGAAGTCGATAGCATTTTGGCTGTCAATGCATTTTTGCAGAAGGTATTCACCTTTTTTTAGCTGCTTGGTCGACAGGCGGTCGTACTTCGCTGCTCAGCAAAGGTTATCTGTACGCAAAGGTCAGCATAGCGGGTCTTACACGGCCTTTTGAGTTGTTGCTTTCCTGTTCCATCTCTCCTTGTGTAGACAAAGGGGTTGGACAAGGGCGTCACTGCTTTATAGCTTTGACCACTTAGCTCACTCCGTTAGTGATTTCTGAAACCGTTGATTCATGCGGGCTAAGTGGCGCGCAAGCGTACGTAACGCTAGAGGCGTGGCCAAGGCCAAGCCGCAGTCTCGCCTTGCGATATGCATTCGTACGCTTGCTATACAAACAACACTACTTTTGAATTAGGGTACGTAATTATGAAAACGCTTGACGTAACGAAGCTTTCCTTGAACATAGCCGATACCGGCGGTAACGATAATATTAAGGGACGTGGAGGTGATGATGTTATCTCTGCGCGTAATGGTAGCGATCACATCAGCGGGAAAAAAGGCAATGACCTGTTGATTTCCTACAGCGATGCGGGTGAACCACCCGTCCTGGGCAAGCAGGTGGTCAATCAGGACGAGCCGCTTGCCAACAGTAACGATATTCTGAGAGGCGGTGCCGGGGCCGATACCTTTATGTGGGGCATCGAAATCGATGCGAAGCCACAGTTTTTACAGAAACACACCCAGGCCAATGGTCGAATTGATGGCGCGAACAATGCGCTAGCTGGTGAGAACAACAACAGCCACGACCACTGGCTTGAAGCCATCGGTGACGATGTAATCGCCGACTTTAGCCTTGAAGAGGGCGATAAAATTGTAATTCGCGGCCATACGGTCGAGAACTACGAGATTGAGAAACAGCGCGGCAGCTACATACTGAAACTACGCTCCAATCAGGGAAATGCCGACCAAAACAATCCTAACGGCGCTCACGATGGTGATGAGATTGGCACCATTAAGATCCGTGGGGCTGCGAGAAAGTATAGCGAAGCGCAGATTCGGCAGGCGATTACGATTGACCGGATGGTGAACTACGTTGCCGATGGACGCGGCATTGAAGCGGTAGGAGAAGATACCACTGCCAATCAGCGCGGGATTGCCAACGGCGAGTTGCGCATTCAGGCCGAAGATATGATGCTCGGCGGCGCTTACAAAACTGAAGCGGTGAAGACAGCCTCAGGCGGTGAAGTCATTTCGCTGCTCGGCGGTCCTAATGATGAAACCGGGACAGCTTCTTTCAAATTCAAAGGCGCATCTGGTAAGTACGATATCCGACTGGGCTACTACGATGAAAATGATGGTGTGGGTCGCTTTGAAATTAGCAAAGGCTCAAAAAGGGTAAAAACCCAAATTGCAGCGTTTGATCTCGATCAAGATCTCGGCAGCAAGCTACCAGACGAAAAAACCTTCACAACTCGCGTTTTATCGGGTGTGGATATCAAAAAGGGAGAAAGCTTTAGCATTAAGGGCTATGAAAATGGCTCGCCTTCTACCGCAGAGCATGCTCGAATCGACTACATCGAGTTTGTTCCCAGCACGGGAAATCAAGAGCCCGGCGAGGAGCCACCTGCTCCACCAATGGAACCACCAATGGAGCCACCGATGAAGCCGCCAGCACCAGAACCAGAGGTTCCCAGCAACTTGCCGACTAGCGCAGTGAACCTCGCGGATACTGCTGGCAACGACGAGCTGATGGGCAGTTCTGAAGACGATGTTATTTCTGCGCGCAATGGCAATGACACTCTGATGGGCAAAGCTGGCGACGATGTGTTGATCGCTTACTCGGATGCGGGTGAACCGCCTGTGCTAGGCAAGCAGGTCGTGAACCAAAACGAACCGCTGAGCGCAAGCAATGACACCATGACGGGCGGTGACGGTGCAGATACCTTTATGTGGGCGATGGAGATTGATGCTAAGGAGAAATTCCTGAAAAAGCATACGCAAGCGGATGGCCGAATTAACGGTGCCAACAATGCCCTAGCTGGCGAAAACAACAACAGCCATGACCACTGGCTAGAAAGCATCGGTGACGACACTGTTACGGATCTCAATCTCGAAGAAGGCGACAAGCTCGTCATTCATGGCCACACGGTTGAAAACTACGCAATTGAGAAATCGGGTGACGATTTTGTGCTGCGCCTACGCTCCAATCAGGGAAATGCCGACCAAAACATTCCGAATGGGGCCCATGATGGAGACATGGTGGGGACAATCACGCTGAAAGATGCGGCCGCTAAGTACAGCGAGAAAGCTGTGAAAAAGGCGATCTCAATCGACAGAATGGTGAACTACGTTGCCGATGGTCGTGGCATTGAAGTCGTGGAAGCCGATACCACTGCCAACCAAAGCGGGATCGCTTTTGGCAGCATGCGGATTCCAGCTGAGGTGATGACGCTTTCAGGGGCTTACAAGGTCGAAAATGTTAAGGCGGCTTCGGGCGGTAAGACGATTTCGCTTCGAGGCGGCCCGAATGATGAAACAGGCATGGCCTCCTTCAAGTTTGAAGGGGAAGCGGGTGACTACCTGGTGAAGGTTGCTTACTTCGATGAAAATGACGGGGTTGGCAAGCTGGAACTCAGGCAGGACGATGACCTGATTGGGAGCATTACCATGGACCAAGAGCTGGGTAGTCGTTTGCCTGATGCGAAAACATTGACCAGTCAGGGCTTCTCATCAGTAAGCGTCGAGGCAGGGGATGTGTTTACCATCACTGGCTATGAGGACGGCTCGCCCTCTACCGCCGAACATGGCCGCGTGGACTACATCGAGTTTATTCCGATGGGTGCAATGTCTAAGCAAACGGACGATGTGATGAAGATGATGGGTGTGGAAAATGTAACGCCTGCGATGGTAGCTGAGAGCGACTATGCACTGGCGACCGTTTAACGGCTGATAGCCTTGTAGCGGTTCTTGGATATGTACTTGTTTAGCGTGACTATGTGAAAAGGCATAAACCGAGGGCTGAGCGAAGTCGATCGCGGAGCGTTCCGTAGGAATAGCCCGGCTGTGTTTTGACTTCGACTCCGCTCAGTCAGCGAATATTTTGCTCTCTCGTACGTTGATGCCAAACAAATATTCAAATATATCCGGGAACCGCTGCCCATATTGGGTGTCAGCTCAGCTTACGCCAAGGATGGAATCCATTGGTGAGGCCATACAGTGCTGGCGAAAGCGCTGGATAGTGGCGGCGAAGCACCGACAAAAAGCTGTTGTCATCAATCCAATCTAGGCCAAACTGGGTGTAGATTTCAGCTCTGTAGTCTGCGGTGAAGAAGCGATCGCTCTTTAGTCGCCTAGAGGCCATCAGGATAAACACTCTAAACGCCGTATCGCTAAAGCCAAAACCTTCGGGCAGATCTTCAGCAAACAGTCCCACCATCAAATCGACGCTGTTGATATCGTTGTTGTAAATCTCGCGCAATTCCTGTGCCCACTGCGAATTGCTGGTGATTTCCTCAAAGGTATTGACTCGGTCTCTGCCAACAATTTCTCGGAATCTGTTGTAGCGGGGAATGCCTCGTTCTCGGTCTCGAAGAATATCAACGGCGGCCAGGTCGAAAGGCTCTGTGCTGCCGTCTTTCATTAGCGCGCGCAGGAAGTTGGGGTAGTTGTGCAGGGTGATGGCACCTGGATGCTGAATACCAAACGAGTACAGCGAATCTTCTACCGGGAGGGAGGCCATCGCTTGCCGAGTGCGCATGCCGAAGACGTCTGGAAACTCTCTGGTACTAATATGCTCACCGCTACGGTGGGAGTAAAAGTTTACCTCGTCTGGGATAAGCGGATGCATTCTGTAGACGGAGACGAATTCTTCGGTGAGGTAGTAGGGTGTGCCGTGGTGGTCGGTGGCAGAGCCCACGATGCCGCTAATTAGCTCATCGTCACCGATATGACCTGTGAGCTTTTTGACATCTTTGCCCAGCAGGCCCCACCAGTTGGCATTCATCGCAATCTGTGTGGCAGGGTTCGGCAGAATTGCCGGGGTCCACTCTACGGTATGGATCTTAGCGAGGAGGGCAGCGTTGATCAGCCTTGCTTGATCGAACAGTTTGTCATCTTTCCAACTGGGGTAGCGCTGCTTGAGGCGATCGCAGATGACATTGTGCTCTTTGATAAACAGGGTGTGCAGCATGCTCAGCCCAATCCACCAGCCGCCGGCAGAGCCTGGAAAGCCAACCAGATCAATGCCTGAGAACTCATCCAGCGGCAGCAGGCCGTCTTCGCCGATCAGCATTTTGCCGTCTGTGTGCGATCGCAGCCGATCCACCATTTCTTCGTCGCTACCGTATAGCTGCGACGCATCCCACCAGTGCGTTACCTCATTCACAAAGGTGGCAGGCCGCGTGTTGTCGTCAGCGCGGGAGGGATCTTTTATCGTTTTTGCCACGTCAAACTTTTGACCCGCTGGCTCTCCAGGGGCTGGGTGCTCCGGCGGAATGGAAATATGCGCATCGGGCTGGTTATCGCCATGGGAAAACCAGTCGTGGGTTTGAAACTGAATCCAGGAAGCGGCATGAAGATTCAGAATGGTGGCGGGAATAAAGGCATCTCGCTTGAGCAACTTGCTGCTGATAAGCCTGGGGTTGGGCTTGAGCAGATTCTTTTGATCAACACTGGCTTCGGCGAGGGGCACATTGCGGCCAAACCGGGTACCCGCCATACCCATTTCTGGCTGAGCAAGGTCGTTGTAGCTACCGTTGGCAGTGCGAGCGACCAGATAGCGATCGCCCGGTGCAGGCTTTGCCGTTGGCAGCTTTTCGGTGTCTGCAATTTTAGAGGTATCGCGTAGATTGTTCTCTCTTAGCGAAATGCGAAATTCGATCAGTTTGAGCAAGCCTAGGGGTAACGGTAGCTTGTGCCAGGGAAACATGAAAAACTTCCTCTCTCTTATTCTGTATCTTCTTCTTTTTGAAACTCTGTTGTTTTTTCAGGCACTCATCTTTAAACGGACAACTGCCTAAGGCGTAGATTGCTTGAGTTCGGTCTGTAAATCGCGCATAAAGCTAATAAAAAAGTCTTTAAAAACGCAGGCACGATCGGGATCTCCCGTACCGAAGGTAAACCAAATGTCTTTTGTTTTGGCCGCAGCTTCAGCGATTTTGAGAATGATTACGGTCTTTCCGGGCTCTGTTGGTGAAGAAAGCAGGCCATCGAAGGTAGAGGCTCTGATGGCAATTCTGGGGACCTGTTCTGTGGGCGCGTGCTCGGTAAAGATATCTTCGACCGTTCGATTCACGTTTTGCTTTAGCGTTTTGAGAGAGCCAGCGGTTGCCTGCACCACTTCGCCAATATTGTGACCCACATCAAGAATGTGAACGGCCTTAGGCAGCACGTGCTCGCAGTAGTTCATAATCTTTGACTGCGCTTCGACGCCTTCGGCGTATTTCAAGGGCAGTACCGCTTCGGTGAGCTTTTGCACTGTGTGTTTGGCCGCTTCGCTAATATCGTCGGGAATGGCCTGGCCAAAAAATCTCTTATTGACGATTTGCACCATTTCTTTGGCGAGGTCGTCGTCTGGGGCATTTGTCTTTAGCAGGTGGGCGATTCTTTTGACATCGTCTGGGCTGTAGCCCTCGGCTGATTTCTCTTCGAGATAGGCTCTTCTCTGGGGGTAGGTGGGCTCAAAGTTGGGCTCAAAGGGGCAAAACCAAAGGTCTCTATCGGCATCGTGAAATTTGGTGGAGCGAAAGTAGAGCTGTACCCATCTGGGCAGGTCTGTAGTGGGGTAGGCGTGGAGCCTGTCGACATCTCCAGACGTTTCGATTTGCCGGATGTGGTCTGGGTTGGAGACCATGATCACATCCATGAGGAAAGGAATGTTTATCCTAAGTGGCTTTTGTGTATCTGTCTGAGGGTTTGGAGAGAAATCAACTACCATTTTCGGGTCTCACGATGTAAAAGCCGTTAAGAATCTGTGAAAGCTCGTGACTTAAGCTCACACCTTGAAATCAGGAGAGATAGGCCCATACTACAAAAACTATTCTGCTGGGGCCACTTATCAGTTGGATTAGTTAACAAATTTCCCCTGATGCGTGGGCAAGCTATAAGCAACCAGAATTGATACAATCGACTACCAACAATCATGACCACTCATCATGACCACCGTAAACACAGGAGCGCTTTAGGATGAACTATCGGTTAGCACTTGGCAGCATAGGACTCACATTGGCGCTTCTCGGTGGCGCTGCCTATGCAGAAAATCCGGAGCATATGCGACAGCTGCTCACCACCGGGGATTGCCCAGGCTGTGATTTGAGTGGGACTTTGCTGGACGGATTAAACCTGCAGGATACCGATTTGCAGGGGGCAAATTTGAGCGGGAGTCGTTTACGGAATATTGATTTGACCCGTGCTGACTTGAGTGAAGCGAATTTAAGCGGGGTCCATCTCAGTGGGACGACGAATCTAACGGGTGCGAATTTGCAAGATGCCGATCTTTCTAATGCGACGAATACGTTTATTTGTAGTTCAAGTCTGTATGGGTATGAGGAAGATGATGAGTCATGCATTACTGAGCTGATGTCTTTACAGGTGTTTGGAGAACTCTGCGCGGAAGCGCCTGAAGTTGCTGAAACGCTGGGAGCCTCGTTTGATGAGGCGGATATATGTAGTGAAGAGGGGCTGGCAAATGTTGCACTGTATTCGGCCTATTACTCTACATCGCAACTATTTTTGAAGCCGTTACAGCTGCGGGGCGCTAACTTGAGTGGTGCCAACTTAAAAGATGCTGATCTTCCGGGGGCTGATTTGAGCTATGCCACGCTGACGGATGTTGAAGCAGAAGGGGCCGATTTGAGCTACGCTCGGCTGTTTGATACGGATGTGACGGGGTTACTCAATGCCGACATTAGCAGTGCTTGGGATAGCTGGGCCTCTATGGGCGAGTGGCTGATTGCAGCGCAGCTCAGAGAAGCCGCCCGCGCTCAGCGAGCGACGGGAAAGATGTATATCGGTGCTATGGGTAGGGCGCAGCAGGCTTACTATCTGGAAACGGAAACGTTTTCGACAGAGTTATCTTCGTTGGGAATCGGGATTCCCGATGAAGATGATTTGTTTCGCTATGGGGTTGTAGAAACTGATAGTGCCGAGCGGGCGGTTCAATACGCACTCAGCAAGACGGGTGATAATTCCAGCTTTATCGGGGTGGTTTCTGTAGAAACTGATCCTAATAGTGGTGAAGAGATTACGACGAGTACTATCTGTGAATCTGAATCTATGGAGGCGATCGCACTAGCAGATCTTCCGGCTATTGAAGCGCCGGATGGGTTCTTTAACTGTCCCCCGGGTTGGAAGCTGATTTAGTGAGGTGTGGACTTGGGGCATACATGCTGAGAACCTCTGTCTTGGTGAGCATTTCCTGCCTTGGTAAGCCTTCCCTAGCGCCGTGTGACGACGCGGGGGACCTACCGCTAGCAACGCGAAGCGACACGGGATCCCACCGTTCCCTGACGGTTACTGTGGGAAATCAAGTCCTGTATTTCTGAATGTATGTTGGCTGTCTTGGGTTATGTGTCCAGTCATGATGAGAAATAATAGCGTATAGCAAAAATTTACCCCATGATGTTTTGGGGTTGCCTCGTGCCTGAGCATCTGCCATTGCGTCTCCTACTGCCCTCCTGTAATTCGAGTCCTGACTCTAGAAAAGGTTAGTAGAGTTGCAACAGTTAGCCATCAACAAAAGTCTTAAAGCACCTTCCCAGCAGACTTTTATAGACCTCTGGCAAGTGTCCTAATTATCGTGTGACAACCTTGGTTGACTTGCTGAGAATCAATGAATAAGCATCTGATTCTTGAAGATTTCTATTGATTCTTAAGGAAGATCGCTGTGGACTTTTCTGTAATCCAAGGAAGAGATTGCGAGAGAATTAGCCATGGCTCTCTTTAGTTATTTTCAGGAAAGAATGGCTGAAACAAAACAATCTCGTTCTATGAAAACAACAACTTCTAGGAAATTTCAGTTTTCAGAATCTTTGTGTCTTGGGGTCACTAAGTCAATAAAATTGTCTTTCTGCTCTTGATAATTAGGGTGTTGATGAGCCCGGTTGCGACGCCAACCCGTCTTGTCGCATCTAAAAGCGATTAATTTCGAAAGAAAATTAAAGTTTTTGAGCCTGAAATCCCTGATTTTACAACTGCTGGTACTATGAGCAGCAACCAGGATGAAATCGTCAGAAAATCCCCATCGAGATGGAAGTAGCCCAACCAGCGGAACCAGTCATACCTGATAGCCCAAGAACTTTTCCTGTAGTAATCAGACCCCCCTTCCAGGGACATTCGGCTTCTGTCTTGTCGGTGGCCTTTAGCCCCGATGGCCAGTCCATTGTCAGTGGTAGCAGTGACAACACCATTCGTCGGTGGGATTTGAACG
>ERZ1740067.1576-NODE-1576-length-15274-cov-8.428740_pt1 | contig 15274 bp, 13 predicted proteins | sample MGYA00581736_ERZ1740067 | MGnify/ENA primary metagenome ERZ1740067 (study PRJEB43018, sample SAMN04849236) | marine metagenome | isolation source: floating plastic debris | place: Pacific Ocean | collected 2008-08-27 | study: EMG produced TPA metagenomics... | reverse complement strand
GAGAACATGGTCGCGAACTGGCCATAGGCGTCCGGCTCCAGCACGCGGGCGAGAAAGACGAACATCAGAAATGTCAGCCCGGCGCTGCCCACCTTGATGCAGGCCGTCATCACGACGGACCAGCGCAAGCGGCGCGCGGGCTTCACATGCTGCTGATCGCTGACCGTCATTGGGCAATCATCTCTATGTCCCGCAGCTTTTCCGAATAGTTCGACGTGATCATCGGAATGCCGAACCGTTTGGCGAGGATCGCACCGTGATACCGTTCTGTCACGACCAGCCGCGCGGTCAGCACAAGAGCCAGAATGCGGTCAATCGTGTCAACACCGCTCTGAACTTGCACGACGTCCTTGCCCGCGAGGAAGTCAGGCGCGATATCGGCATCCTCGACCGCCTGCACGATCACGTACACTGTTGTGATGTCGTCCGGCAGCGCAATCGCGTCAGGTTTTGCCGTCGCCTGCTGGGCGGCTTCGCGGCGTGCGACGATCGACGGAAAATATACCGCGTGGCTGTCAATAGCCGCTGCCATGTTGCGAAAACCGTTGATCTGATCCACCGCATCCAGGTCGCCGGTGAACACGATGTCCGGCGCAAATTCGACCCGATGGTGCCGGTCGGCACTGCGTTGCCACAGCGCTGTCGAAGTGATCGACGTTTCCCGCAGATGCGCATGGGACGCGGCAAGGATCGTGCGGATCGCAATGGACCGGACAAAGGGGGGCGTGTTCTTGTTCACACCGATGGACCGGAACGACGTCGTTTTCCCCATCAGCCGCCGCAAATGCACCAACAGGAAAAAGCCGGCGATCTTGACCACCGAACGGGGCCTGTCGACGTTGAAGATGTTGCCCCCGGAAAAGATCAGTTCCTTCGCGGCCACGCACTGCCACAGGTAGGCCAGCGCACCCAGCTCGATATCATCGGGCCGGACGCGCCGCCCCTTCCTGACATAGACAGCGTCGAAACCGGCGGTGTTCAGCAGGAACATCAGGTTGTCCCCGACATTTCCCTTGCCCTGATAGCCATAGCACACGGGGGTCATCGGCTGCGTCATGCGCCAAACGCCCAAAGAGATGTGGTGCCGTTCATGCCAGGGCCCTAGGACAATGCGTTGCTGCGATATTGGCCATATGCAAGGCCAAGGACCACGTACATGTGGCGCCAGTGCAAGGCCGGAACCACGTTGATCAGCACCATCAGGCCCATCAGAACCGACAGGATGAACGCGTATTTGATCCACCCCGCCTGATGCTCGATCGTCTTGATCAGGCACCGGTAAACCGCCGCCAGAAACAGCAGGACAAACCCCACCGCGGCAAGCACACCGTTGTTCACGGCAAGGTTGATCGGCGTGTTGTGCGGATAGCGGCCATAATTGGCGCTCACCTGATTGGGGCCCAGCCCAAAGGGACGTTCCGCCACCCAGCCAAGCGCCAGTTTCATCGCCTCGAACCGTTCGCTGTCATAGTCCTGAAAGGACAGCCGCGTGCCCAGATAGCTGTCGTCGATCCACGCCGCGATATCACTGCTGAGCACCGAGGCCGCCAGAAGGGCTGCGATGATCACGGCCAGGGTGCTTCCGAACGTGGCCATGGCCGTGCGCCGGTTGAACAGGAGAAACCCACCAAAGAGCAGCCCCGAGATGGCCATGTGCACCCACGCCCCGCGCGAATAGGTGATCACCAGACAGAACAGGCAGATCACGAACGCCGCCCCTGCCCGAACCCGGTGCCGCGTGCCCGACAGCGCCAACCAAAGCGTAAAGAGCACCGTTGGCACAAGGAACGGGCCCAGCACATTGGGGTCCTTGAAGGTCGAGCTGACCCGCGTCTGGAATTCGTCACGGAAAAACAGGCCGCTGATGCTTTGCGGTATGATCGACAGGTAGGCCATGATCCCGATGGATGCGGCGATGACCCCACCAACGGCCAGCGCGACAAGGATTGTGCGAAACGCCCTGTCGCCGCCGATATGTGCAAAATAGGCGGTCATCAGAAACAGCAAGATCATGTAAATCTGGATACCGGCCGCGCGCAGGGCGCTGAACAGATGCAAGATGGCCCCGGAACTGAGCGAAAACAGCGTGAACCAGACAAAGAGCAGAATGGCGATCGTCTCGATCGGGCCGATCAGGCGCACGGGCCTGAGCTTGGCCAACAGCAGCGTGCCCAATGCCAGCACAAACAGCGCATCCGTCGGCGCGGGTTCGACAATCACGAAAAAGCTGGTGCCGACGCACACCAGATAGATGCGCCAGGCCAGTGTCAGCCACCCGACCCGGTCGACTGCATATCTGTCATAAGTCTGTATCATCGCGCCGTCTCACCACAGGCAAGGCCGTTCTGACCGGAGGCATATCAGGCGGTATCGCCCATGCCGACACCAACCGCCAGTTGTGGGGATGAATAGGCGCGCGCATGGTGCGTTCCCGCCGGGCTTTGCCGCAAAATTCAGCACCGTGTCCCAACCCCGTGATCACCGGATGACTTCGTGGCCAGCGCGCAGGTCCAGCCCGGGAAAGACGACGCGTTCCAGTTGCGCGCGGTCGGTCCCGAACAGGCCCTGCATGACAGCGCCGGCATAGGCGCGGGTGTCTGCCGTGGGCATCAGATCGCGCCGTTCATACAGTGCCGCTTCGGACAGGCCCGGCCAATCGGCATAGACCGTCCCACCTCGAACCGCCCCGCCCGCCATTATCATCGTCCCACCAGTGCCGTGATCGGTGCCTGCGGTCCCGTTCAGTCGCACTGTCCGCCCGAACTCGGTAATCGCCAGCACCGCCGTGCGCGCCCAGGCGGGCCCCAGCTCTGACTTGAGCGTCAGGATCGTGTCGGACAGCTTGGCCAAGGCGCGGGGCATCATGCGGTCCTGGTTCCGGTGCGTATCCCAACCGCTGAGCGAGAAACTGGCGATTCGCGTGTCCTGCCGCAGGCGCGCGGCGGCGAACCTTGCAATGGCGACTTCGGGCGGGTCGCGGCGGGCTCCGTCGGCGTTGGCGTCCATGCCGCTGAGCTCCAGCGCTTCGGCGGCGGCATCACCGAACAGGGGATCATCGGCGTATAGATCGATCAGCAGGTCCTGCGCCGCCGCCCCCAGACGCAGTTGCGTGCCGGGGTACCAGTTTGCTACCGGCGCATCCCCGGCCAGAATTCTGAGGTTTTCGCGCCCAATGGCAAAGGCGCTGCGCGTTGTCACATCCGGCATCGTCTCCAGCAGCCGGTTCAGCCAGCCATCGCGCAGCCCCGGGTCCGGTGCAGCCGTCCCTGCCCCGGCCTCCAGCATGTCCTGCCCGTCGAAATGACTGCGCTTGTCGCGATAGGGCGTCGATATCGCGTGGGCAAAGGCAAGCTCGCCCGCCTGCCACAACGGCATCAACGGGCCAAGCCCCGCATGCAGCGCAAAAAAGCCGTCCAGATCCTGCGCGCCAGACACCAGCCCCGGCCGCGCCGCGGCAAATTCCGGATCCCCCACGGGGCGCACTACGTCCAGCCCGTCCATGCCACCCCGCAAGATGATGACCACCAGCCGGTTGTCCGTCGGCGCAGAGGCAAAGGTCATCCGTGTCATTGCGGGATAGGCGGCAGCCGAACAGCCCAGGGCGCTCAACACATCACGTCGTGACCAACCTGTGGGGGACATCGCAGCTAGCTCCTGTTGAACGCGGGCGACGCAAGGACGAGCGTCAGCGCATCCGCACGTGTTTCGGCGCCCGCCACGGCAAAGCGCAATGTACCATCGGCCCTGCCGGGCAAGGTCCGGTCGAGAAAGGCCAGCGGGTCATCGACCCCCTGTCCCCAAAGCTGGACACTCCATACCGCCCAGCCAATCCGCGCGGCCAACCCCTGCGGCGTGATCCAGTCTGCGGCGTCCTCGGACCAGCCGTCGGGCCCCGGCGCGCGCAGAAAAGGCTGCCCCATCCGGCTGAGCGGCCCGGCAAGGATACGCCGCACGTCGCGCTGCTCAAGCTGTGCGATGTCCGTGCCGCGCAGGCCAAGGGCCAGCATCACCGAGGCCATGAATGTCATCGGCGCTTTGACCTTGTGCAACGGCTCGGTCTGGGCAAGGGGATGCCGGACGAGCGCGGCTGTGACCGCGGCCAGGTCTCCATCCGTCGCACCCCAAATATCGATCAGATCATCAACCAGGGATGGCGGCGGATCGCTGGACACGAAATGCACCACCAGTTTGGTCGCCAGGTGTCTGACGGTCACGGGGTGACGCGCCAGATCATCCAGAAACCCTGTAACATCCTCCAGTTGCGCATCAGCGTCCGAACCGTATGTTTCGCCCAGGACGGTTTCTGGCCCCGGTTCGGCCATGTTGTTGCGGAACGCAAAACCGCGCGACTTGTTCAGGCTCAGCCCGGTCAGAAGCTCCGCCGTTTCGCGCACATCAACCTGCGTGTAAGCGTCACCCACACCCAGTGTGTGCAGCTCCAGCAGCTCGCGGGCGAAGTTTTCGTTCAACCCCCGGCCTGTCCGCTGCCCGTGCGGACTGCGCGGACCGACGGACGCGTGCTGGTCCAGATAGGCCAGCATTGCGGGGTGCTGGCCGACCGCCTTCAGCATATCAGCAAACCGCCCCATCACATGCGGGCGGATCGCCTCATCGACATAGCCGGCCGTCCCAGCAGCCTGCGAGATATTGCGCCCCGACACCGTGAAATGATCGGCCCAGAACCATGTCAGGCGCTCTCGCAAGGGCGCATCGCTGTCGAGTATTCGCGCAAACGCAGCCCTCACGCCCTGAAGAGGCGTGGCCCGCAGGGTAGTGCGCAGGGCGGCGACCTCGGTCTTGGCCTCCGCGTTGCCCTTCTGGGCCGCCAGATGCGCCTTGTGCCGACGCGACTCCAGCGCCATTGCGTCAGCAAACGACACAACAGGATAGCGCGCCGCGACAAGGTCTGGCCCCGCCGCCGCCCCGATCAGTGCATCCGGTGTCACAGGCGCAGCCTGCGGGCCAAACCCGTACCCGAAACGTGTGCGCAGCACGTGACCTGTCAGCATCAACGCCATCCTCCGACCTGAAAGGCCACCGTAGGTTACAGTGTCGTACAACAGCTGCACAAAAAAGATTGCAAAAGGAATGGACGCACCGTGTCTTTGCCTGAAATTTCACCGCGTCGGCGAAACCATGCCGGTATTGCCCCGTGATAACAGCGGCCTGGAACAACACAGGTACCTACAGCCAGTGGTTGTGGGTATGTTGACTGCGTAGACCACCAATAAGGAGCTGCACATGAAGAAGTCCGTTTACGAAGCACCCGTCCTCCGACAGCACGGCGCAGTCGAGGCCATCACCAAGATGAACCTGGGTGGTTCAACAACAGACTCGGTGTTTTCGGCAAGCACACCGCTGTCCGACATCACCACGTCCTGACCAAAAGGCTGAACCGGGCGCCTTGTACCGAGGCGTCCGTCGTGCCAAATGCCCCCCCGGTTCCGCCAGGGGGGCATTTTTTTGTCCCATCGGCATACGCAGTCGCGCCGGTCGTCACCGTTTGATCGGTCGGATACGCTGCAACGTCCTATGCACAAGGTCCGCCAGTCGCGGGTAGATGTACAGCCACTGCAACGGCCCCGGCAAAGGCATGCGGGCATAGTGCGACACTGGCGGGTGCAGGATCGACCGCCACCAGCCGCGCCGCGCCCGGGCGATCAGATCGGGCCGCGCCTGCCATCGATACATGAACTCGCCCCCGATCATCTGCATGCTCAGACGTTTTTCCAACGCCAGATCGCCGGGCAGGTTGAGAATGCAAAGCTTCAAGAATGTCTTGCCACGCTCCAATTCCGGGCTGTCGTCCCAGCGCGTATCGGTCGACATCAACTGGTGCAGCTCAAGGCTCGCCCTGACTGTGCCCGGTTGGCCAAGCTCTTCGGCCAGTGCGAGGGTTTCGGCCTCATCAAAGTGGTCGGAGGTGCAGATCGCATCCAGATCGCTCAGCCAGTGCAGCCGTGACCAGGTGTGGCGGGTGTGGTGGTGGCACAGGTAGTTGAACAAAAACGCCGTCGGCAAGGTCTGAAAGGTTTCGCCCGCAACGGTGTTCGGCACGGATTTGTCGAACACGTCGAACCCTGAGAATATCCCCGAATGCTTGTCGAGCCGGTCCTGAAGGTCGATCACCACACCTTCGGGTGTCACCAGCGTGATGCTTTCGCCAAAGCGCAGAATGGCATTCACATCACGTTCCGACCTGACCTCGATCGGCTGCGCTTCGGGCGACACCGGCACGTAACCGGCATCCACCGACGCGCGCAACACGTCCTTCATCGCGGCGCGGGGCACCAGCACGTCAATGTCGCGGCAGGGTCGAAGCCCTGCATCTCCGTAAAACCGGATCGCCAGATTGACCCCCTTGAAGAAGATCCCCTCGATACCGTTCGGCGTCAGGCACAGGTCGCGAAACCGCTTTTGCGCGGCGACCATCCGCATGTTGTAAAACGCGGTCTGATTGGCCTGCTGTTGCATATCATCCCAGGTCTCGCCCGGGATATCCGCGCGCAACGACGCCAGATGGTGGCGCATCAGCGGCACGCTGAAATTCCGTCGTCCGACACTCAGGAATGCGCGCCACGAGGCCACCTGCACGGCAAGCGCGCGAGCCTGTGTCGTCTCAGATGAGGACAACCGCACCTTGGCCAGCAGGATCTGCAAACGCACAGATGCCGGTTGATCGCTCAGTCTGATCGCCGGAACGGCCATTCGGTTATCTCTTGATGCGACAAGAACGCCGCCGCTCTGTGCCCACAGGATACGCTGCCCTCAGACAGCGCGAACCCCGAAATCCTTCGGCGGTCCTCATGACACCTTGGCCAGCGCGGGCGACCTCGCCGCCAGGGCACGCTGGTAGACGCGCATGGTACGGGCGACCATCGTCTCGAGAGTGCAGGATGCGGCCATATGGCCCGACGCCGCGCCAAAGGCCTGCCGCCGCGCCGTATCATTGGCCAGCGCCGCCAGCCGATCCCCGATCGTGTCGGCGGAGCCGTCCAGTCCGACAACATGCCCGTTCCGGTTTTCGACAATCGTCTCATGCGTGCCACCGACCGCCGTCGCGACAATCGGCACGTGCGCATGCAGCGCCTCGAGCAGCGTATAGGGCATCGCCTCGTACCCGCTTGTCATGCAGTACACATCGAGGCCCGGCATCAGACGCGGACCGTCCTGCCAGCCCATGAACCGGACCGCGCCGGGGTCGGCGATATCCTCTGCCGCTACGCGCAATGGGCCATCGCCGATCACGACACCCTTTACCGCAGGGGCCAGCCGTGCCGCATGGTTGACCGCCTGCACAAAGCGCAGCGGATCCTTCTGCGTCTCCAGCCGACCGATAAATCCAATCGCAACATCGCCCGGGGCAAGACCCATGATGTCCCGCGCCGCCTGCCGCGTTGCGTCGCGCGGCAAGGCAACACCATTGACCACCGTCGACAGCCGACGCGGCGCAATGCCGATGGACAGGGCATGTTCGTACTCGGCCCGGCTCACCGTGATGATCTGCGACGCCCGCTCCGACAGCATCCGTTCAATTGTTGCATAGACCTGGCGCATTGGCGGCTTCAGCCCGGGGTCCATCGTGCGGAATGCGTGCGGCGTGTAGATGCGCGCCCCTGGAATATCGCGCGGCATGAGCCGCACCAACGCGCCCGCCTTGGAGCTGTGGCCATGCACGATGTCAAACGGTGCGCGCGACTGGAACTGCGCGGCCAGCCTCCGGGCGCTGACCAGGTCGTTCGGCCCCACCGACCGCTGCATCGCAACCGGGATTTCCGTGATCCCGACGATGCTCTGCAATTGGCTCACGAATTCAGGGCGGGCCCTCTCGGGCGACCAGATGACAGTCACGTCATGGCCATCCCCGACCAGTCCACGCGCCAGGTCGAGGACATGGCGACCGGACCCGCCACCAGAGGTCTCAAGTACAAGGGCAATCCTGAGGTGACGTTGCATTGGTCAATCCAGCTGAACTGCCACGCTACGGATCAGTGCGGCAGGTGCAAAAACACTAGGCAGAGCATACACACGCGACAAGACAATGGGATGGAGAGCATGGGAATCAGTGCGCCTTCGGCAGAGTGTCGCCACATTGATGTGCACGCGGGCCGCGAACACTCTACGACCCTTTGACAATGCGGTCGTTCACCGGCCAAGGCAAAGGGCAAGACATTGGACTCAGGACACAAGATGACGGCCCCGTTTTCCTCCAAATTCGGCAAGTTGACACGTTCGTTCGCGGTGTGGGGCAAGGTGCTGGCCCTGCTGCGCTACAGCAGTCGGCGGCTTGGCGTACAAGTCTTTGCCCTGACATTTCTGGAGATTGCCCTGACGGTCGGAGCGCTCTTTGCGGTCAAGTCCGCGGTCGAAACCCTGAGTGTCTCTACCGGGACGCCGGGCAACATGGTCCTGCATCTGGCGCTGATCCTGGGGCTTTTTCTGGCAAGCCGTGTGGCGCAGGCCGTTGGCAACTACTACCGGGCGGCGCAAGGCTATGTCGTGTCGGATTACGTCAATCAGGCCATTCAGGAACGCGCGGTGGCGGCGGACCTCAGCTTTTATGACAGCGCGCTCTATCACGACAGTCTCGAACGCGCGCGACAGGCCGGTGCCGGGCGCCCGGCGCAGGTGACGGCCAATGCGTTGAACGCGTTTCGGTCCGGGCTGATGCTGGCCGCGATTGCCGTGATCATCATCACCATCGAATGGCTCTTGCTGCCCTTCAGCCTTGTGGCCGTGGCCCTCGTTCTGCTGGTCCAGTTGCGGTTCACCCGCGAACGTTTCGAGATGCAGCGCGCCTTGGTCCAAAAGGAACGCGGCGCGTTATACGCCGACTACCTGATGACCGCCGAACCCTTTGCCAAGGAGATCCGGCTGTGGGACATGGGGGCCTTTCTGCGCGATCTCTACATGAAACTGCGCATGTCCCTGCGCAAGGACTACCTCGCGGTGGAATGGCGCAAGTCCAAGGCCGAGGTGGGGATTGCCATTGTCGGCACCGCCCTGTTCTGCGCTGCTGCGGCGGCGGTTGTCTGGCGCCTTGACGCCGGTCAGGCCACCATTTCAGACCTCGTCATCCTCGTCCTGTTGCTGCTTCGGGCCGAAATTGCGGGCCGTGACTTTGTGTCCAGCGTTTCCCGACTCCATGACGACCGGCTGTTTCTGACCCAGATGTTCGACTTTCTCGATTTGCAGCCGGTGATCCAGCGGGGCGGCGATCACAAACCCATGCCCACCCCGACCGACGCCGGCGTTGTTCTGGAAAATGTCAGCTTCCGATATCCCGCATCGGACCGGCTCGCCCTCGACTCAGTCAGCCTGCAACTCAAAAGCGGGCGCTTCACCGCGCTGGTCGGCGGAAACGGATCGGGCAAGACGACCCTGATCAAACTGCTCTGCCGACTCTACGATCCGCAAGACGGGCGGATCACGCTGTACGGGCAGGACATCAGGGACCTGGACCCGATCCGGTACCGGCAGGAGTTCAGCGTCATTTTCCAGGACTTCGTGCAGTTCGCCTTTTCGGGTCGGGACAATCTGATCGTGTCGGGGCTGGGCGCACCGGGTCAGGAAGAACAGATGCTGCGTGCCGCCAAGATGACAGGCGCGGATGACGTGCTGCAGGCACTGCCCAAGGGCTACGACACGATCCTGTCGCGCATGTTCGACGACGGTGTCGAGCTTAGCGGCGGGCAATGGCAAAAGGTGGCCCTCGCCCGGTCGGTGTTCCCCAAATCCAGCTTTGTGGTGCTGGATGAGCCCACCAGCGCCATCGATCCCAACGCCGAGGCCGATTTGTTCGATGGGTTCCGCGACAAGCTGGATGGACGCGGCGCGCTGGTCATCAGCCACCGCCTCTCCACGATCCGCATGGCGGACTACACATATGTCCTGGACGAGGGCCGCATCGTCGAAGAAGGCACGCACGAAGAGCTGATCGCCAAAAACGGCCATTACGCGGGCATGTTCGAGCGGCAGGGGCGCGGCTACCGCAGGTAGAAAATTGTTTACAGGTATCTGTGGATAACACTTCGCGTATTGCGGCTATCCTGGTGCGCCCATTAACCAAATTGCGTTGTGTTATTAACGATTTTAAATCGCCTTTTCTCCCTCACTATGACTAAATCAAAAGTATAAGATGATGTTGTTTAAATCGCTGTTGTTTTCTCATTTTGAATTAGCCATTATTTACCAGTACGCGCAATGACAGACAGACCAGTCCGCGCGATCAAAACAGTATCAGTGAAAAACGACATCGAATTGGAATAGGCCAAGTCCAACTCAACCCGCTCGGCGTAGCTGATGTCATTGCGGCCCGACACTTGCCACAACCCAGTGATGCCAGGCATCATGGATTTATAGGTCACACGGTGTGGCCCGTACTTGTGCAACTCGCTGCGCACCACAGGGCGCGGTCCGACAAAGCTCATCTCGTTTCGCAGTACATTCCAGATTTGGGGGAGCTCATCTAGTGATGTACGGCGCAAAAAGCGCCCCAATGGCGTTACACGCGGATCATCCGTGAGTTTGTGATACGTCTTCCATTCGGTGGCTGCCTCTGGATTGTCGCGCAAATGCGCCCTCAACCGCTCCTCTGCATCGACCACCATTGTCCGCAACTTCCAGCACCGGAAAACCTTACCATCTCGTCCGATCCTGCGGTGACCAAAGAAGGCATTGCCACCATCTCGCGAAATAACCACCCATAATACGATTATTGTAGGGACGATAATGGGCAATAAGGCAATTGCGAAAACGATGTCGAAAATCCGTTTTCCTGTTCGCCGATAACCCGCCCAGCCGGGAGAGTTATGTTCGGATTCACCCGTGCCTACAGGAACAACATAATCGGAAACTGACATTCGCATCTCCATTCGCAGCAGATAACTAAAGCCTTGCCTCTGTTAACCTACAGCCGGCAGGGCAAAGGCAATGTGTCACTGGCAAGCCGAGATGCACGCTGAGCGAGAACTTGCCATTTGCTGGTTCGATGAGCGATTGGCCGCACGAACCAGACGTTCTGCACCCAAAAGATGCAGAATTGAGTCTTCCAGACGGATCAACTGACGCCACAGAGCGCCAGAAGCGGCAGGCTCAAACCCGGCGCTTTGACGCTCATCTCATAGGTTGGCTGTGTGGAACTGCTCCGGAGGATGCCTGTTTCCCGCAGACGCAGGCTTTATTACCGAGAATCATCTACGGAAGGGTCGTGCACTCTTTGCCGCCTAGGTGCGCCGAGCTTCGAACTCCGCCCAGGCCGCCTCCAGCTTGTCGATATCAAAGCCCGGTGCCCGTGCAGGAGCAAGGATCAGGTTCTCATTCGCGATCACCGTTGCAATAGCGTCCTCAAGCTGGGGAATGACGGCCTCGGGGATAACCAGCGCGCCGTGCCTGTCGGCATGGATCAGGTCGTCCTCGCGCACGCGCATCCCCTTGACCGACACCTCCGTACCCAGGTCGCGCACATGCACAAAGCCGTGGCTGGGCCCGATAGAGCCTGCGAGCACGGGAAAGCCTTCGTCCATGACATCGAGGTCCCGCATGACACCGTTGGTCACCGCCCCCTTGAGGCCGAGGCCCTTGTGCACCGCGACATGCACTTCGCCCCACCACCCGGCGATGCAATTGGGATAATCCATGTCCTCCACCACCGCGACTGTGGGCCCGGGGCCTCGCGCCATGGCGCGGAAATAGGCCAGCCGCCGTGCCTTGATCACGTCGCCCGCTTCCGTGGGCGGGGCAAGGCCCGCGATGCGGGCGGTGCGCGCACGCCCGACCATGGCTGGCATGCCGGGGCGGCAGTTGAACATCGTGCCGCGGGTGAAACGGTCAAAGCCGCGCCGCCCCTGCGCCACCTCGATGGCGTTGCAGACGGTGGGCGTGTCGACCGCACGCAGGCGGTCCAGCAGGGTCGCGGGAATGGTCTGTAGGGTCATATGGTCGGGCTTTCTTCGGTGACGGCGGCCAATCCGTCGGTGATGGCACGCGCGACACGCTCCGGCGCTTCGAGCAGGGCGAAATGGCCAAGGCCCGCCAGCACGCGCAGGTCAGCCCGTGGCGCTTGGTTTGCAATGTTGCGGATCGGGTCGGGTGGGGTCAACCTGTCCTCTGCCCCTGTGATGAACACCAGTGGCAGATCACACCGGGCAAGGCCGTCGGCAGCCCCGGGGCGGGAGGCCGCCAGTTCGGTCTGGGCCGCTATCAGATGCATGCACGCCTCCGCCATCGCGGCCACGGTGTCGCGCAGCGCCGGGTCGGGCGTGGTGGACATGTTGCACCAGCTCTCGACGACCCAGTCGCGCGCGCCGCCGCGCAAAATGCGGTCCCGCAATGCCTCGCGCCCGGCGCGATTGCCCGCCGGATCCGGGAACGGATTGGACGCGAGCAGCACAACCGCCTTCGCCCGCACCAGCGCATCGAGGTTGTGCGCCAGGATCAGCGCCCCGAGGCTGAACCCGCACACGATCTCTCCGCCAGTGACGGCTGCGCGCAAACGCGCGTCGTAGTCCTCGACCCGCGGCGCATCCGGTACGACAAATTGGCAGCGACCCGCAGCAACCCCCAGACAGCCCAGCAGCGGGGCAAAGACGTCCGCGGTACACAGCGTACCGGGAACCATCACCCAGCGGTCAGCAACGTTTTGGGCCATCATGCCCGCCGGTCACTCGGCCACCAGGCCATAGCTCGGGATCAGATGCGCGCGCGCCACGTAGCCTTGCGCATCCAGCGCCTGACCGCTGGCATAGGCCGCCTCTATCACATCGGAGCGGAACCGCGGGCGTTTCTGATGATCGCCCGACACAACGACCAGCACCTCGACCGCCGCCGCGCTCGTGTTCACGAGGCTGCGCACGGCCCCATCGGGGATCGAAAAGGTGTCCCACGCGCCGAGCGCGACCTCCACATCCCCCGCATCGTTCAGATCAACGCGCACGCCGGCCGCGCGCGGGATCACCACCATCTTGTCGGCCAGGACAAAGGGCGACACGCGCTGGCCCGGTTGCAGCCGTAGCCACTCCATCGAAAAGCCATGCGGGTTGACGATGCGTGCGGTGTGGTCGCGGTTCTGGGTGATGCCATGGCCGATCACCGGCGCAATCTCGGCCCCGCAACCGTCCAGCGCCCGATCGATAAAAGCGGGGCGAAAGTCGCGGTCGCCGGTGGTCACGACACGTTCGCGCATTTCGTCCGGGCTGTAGTCACGCAGCTTGGCCACATCCTCGTGTGCCATGGGCGCGATACATTGGTCTTCGGTCGGTGTCGGGTCGCCCTTGGCGGTATCGATCAGCACGTTGTCGCGCGAGATATACAGGCCGTAATCCGCAGCCTCGCGGATGATGTCGGGGTGAAAGATCACCCCGCCGGTATTGTCGCCCCCCAGCGTGGTAAAGACCCAGCCGTCACCCGAGCCGGTGTTCGTGAAGCCGCGGAAAATCCAGGTCGGAACCGACAGGACGTCGCCGGGCCGCCCGACAAATTCATTCTCGCCGTTCGACCCCCAGCGAAAGGTGTATTCGCCCTCGTAGACCATGAACACTTCGGCGGTGAAATGGATATGCAGGTTGTTGGTGATGCCCGTAGGCATGGCCGCCGCCCCGATGTTGAACCCGTGCGGCTCGGGCAGGTTGATGACCTGTTCAGACGATGAGGTCACGCCGGGCCCAATGATCGAGTAGTTCTGCTTGAGATGCGAGCCGGGTTTCTTGCAGTCGATGAACGCCACCGTGCAGGACTGGTAATCGCTACGCTTGACGTGGCGCGCATCGGCGTCGGCCTGGGAAATCTGTGTCATATCCTCATCCTGCGTTTGAGTGTTCCTTGCGCGTCCAGCCCGCCGGGATGCGGGCCGAGCCGCGCACCACAAGGTCGCCCGAAAAGGCGATCTTTTCCGGGGCGCGGGTGCTGTCGGCGATCTCGTCCAGCAGCATCTGCGCGGTTGCCTTGATCATCGGCCCCAGCGGTTGGCTCACTGTGGTCAAGTCGAATGTCTTCCAGCACGCCATGGGCGCATCGTCATAACCGATCACCGACACGTCCTCGGGCACGCGCAGGCCCAGCTCTTCGCGCAGCACTTCGAGCACGCCAAAGGCCATGTGATCGTTTGCAACAAACAGGGCATCCGGCACCACCGGTTGACGGAACAGCTTGCGCGTCTCGTCCATCGCGACATTGCGGCGAAAGTGGCAATCGACACAGGCCAGCGGTTCCAGCCCGGCCGCCTCCATCGCGCTCAGGAAACCGTTGCACCGGTCCACGCCGTTCAGTGCCTTGCGCCAGCCCGCCAGATGCGCAATGCGCTTGTGCCCGCCCGCGATCAGGAATTCGGTGGCGCGCTTGCCGCCTTCGAAATTCGAGGCGGTCACCATCGACACATCCGGGTCGGACTGGCCGCGATTGAACAGAACGCAGGGAATCCCCGACTTGCGCACCCGCGTCACCAGCTTGTTCGACAGGCTGATCGAGGCCAGCACGATCCCGTCCACCTGATCGGCCAGCAGGTCATCGACGATAGCGTCCACCTCGTCCGAGCTGTTGCCGGCAAAGTAAACGGTCACCGAATACCCCCGCGCATTCAGCGTGCGCGACAGGTCCTGCAGCGCCGCACCGAAAAAGCCGTTCTTGAGGTAGGCCAGGACAATGCCGATGCGGAACGAACTGCCGGAATTCAGCGTGCGGGCAACCAGATTGGGGATATAGCCCAAATCGCGCGCGACGGCGCGCACATGCTCGGCCTTGACCGGATCGACCGAAGCGGACCGGTTAAAGACACGGCTGACCGTGGGCTGGCTGACCCCGGCTGCCTTGGCCACGTCGCTGGCGGTGATGCGCGTCGACCCCATCGCGTGCCCTACCCCGCCCTCGGATATATGAAACCACCGGCTGTCATGCGCCTACATCCTGATCCGGTTTTCGGTGTCGGGATCGAACAGGTACAGGTGTTCTGGGTTGAGGCTGATGCCCACCACGTCGTCCTGATCCTTGCGCAAGTGGCGGTCGCCACGCACGATCACGCGCTGCTGGCCCCACTGCACCGTCAGCAACGTGCTCTCGCCGGTATTCTCGAAAGCGTAGATCGTGACATCAATGTCGCCCTGCCCCTGATCGTGCACATTCATGTCGTCGGCCCGCACACCAAGGATCGCACGCGCCCGATCCGGCACATCCAGCGCCACCAGCCGGGTGCCGCCTGTGGTCACGAACATGCCGCCCTGCACCGACCCGTGGATCAGGTTCATCGCCGGTGAGCCGATAAAACCCGCGACAAACAGATTGG
>ERZ1740067.1572-NODE-1572-length-15295-cov-7.337073_pt1 | contig 15295 bp, 17 predicted proteins | sample MGYA00581736_ERZ1740067 | MGnify/ENA primary metagenome ERZ1740067 (study PRJEB43018, sample SAMN04849236) | marine metagenome | isolation source: floating plastic debris | place: Pacific Ocean | collected 2008-08-27 | study: EMG produced TPA metagenomics... | reverse complement strand
GAGACATGCGATCGCCAAACTGGGTAAGAGCAAGAGTCATGATAATGGTGAGTAGATATATGTGAAGTAAGCGGCGTGGTGCTAAAAAACTTTTTCACAGCTTATTCGCTTCAATATAACCCTAATTAAACGATGAGTGATAAACGATGAATGATGAATATCGAGCATGGCAGCTCGACTTCTACCGTCGTCCGCTAACAGATGACAGCGGTAATCCGCTTTGGGAGCTACTGATTTGCGATTCGGATATGACCTTCACCTACGGTGAGTTTTGCCCTCAACCGGAAGCGTCTGCGCCTTGGCTGCGTCAGCAGTTGCAATCCGCCTGCGATCGCGCGGGTGGCTGGCCCACTCACATAGAACTCTTTCGCCCGCAGGCCGTTAGCCTGACCGAAGTTGCCTGTCGAGATCTGCCCGTGGCTGTGAAGCCGCGCCGGGATACGCAGGTTATTAAGCAATGGTTAAAGCAGCGTGCTGTATGGTATCCCACCCTGAGCAATTACAGTGGAGACCCCTATGAACCCATCGCTTTGGATCGTCCTGCACCGGCGCCAATTGCCGATCACTTGATGGGTGATAGCTGGCAGTTTGCTGCGCTTAGCCCTACCGATTTGCAGCGGCTTCAGCAGGCACCTATTCCGATTTTGTCTGCTCCTGGCACGCTATCCCCGGTAAATTTGGGTCTGCCAAGCACGCTTGCGATTCCAGGGATTGTCATTGACGGTGGTCGGCAGTCGATGCGGTTAGCTCAGTGGCTACAAGCGACGGAGCCTGTGATGTTGCAATACATTGCCGGTATGCCGGACGGTGTGCTGTTAGAAGCTGGCCTAGCGGATCGCTGGATTTTGGCGACGTTTACAGACGACGATGTGGCTGCAGCAGCAAGAACCTTTACAGAGCGCAAGCTGGCTGCAAAGGGTCTCCATTTCTTACTGATACGGCCCGATGACTCTGGGATGACCTACACCGCCCTGTGGATACTACAATCCACCGCAGCAAAGGCGGTGGAAATGAAGCAGCTATCTTAAATCTGTAACGAACGCCGCAAGCTATAGAAATCGCAAGCTTGCAGCGTTTATCCCTTAGCGGTGGCTTAGATGAGGCGCAGAACGCGTTGCGCTTCGCTGTTTCTCGCGACCTGTTGTAGAAGTACAGCTAGCTCACGATACGCAGCTTCCAATCGGGGGGGAAGTTCATCTGATGGGTGCTGGCGGCGAATCGCTTCAGATAGGCCAACGACTTGCTGAAAAGCTGCGATCGCGTCTTCTGTACGGCCCGATGCCATGTGCGCTTGGCCAATATTCACCCAGAGATGCGCTTCCTGAACAGGGCGGTTCATCGCCTGGAAAATGACCATTGCTTGCTCGTAGGCAATGAGGGCGACTTCATGGCTGCCGTTAAGCGAAGCAGCGCGGCCTAGGTTGTTAAGCACGGCGACTTCTTGGGCACGATCACCCAACATTTGAAACAGCGTTAAGGACATCTCGAAGTGAACAATGGCTTCGCTGTATTCGCCCAAGACAAAGTGGGCATAGCCTAGTTCTGAGAGCGCTTCGGCTTGTGATTGATGGTCCCCTGTGCGCTGTGCGATGGCAAGCACCTGCTGCTGATAGGCAATGCTTTGGGTGTACTCTTCTAGCTCAGCATGAACGTCTGCGAGAAGAGAGAGGATGATGCGTTCGCCTGTGGTGTCGGCGTTTTGTCGGTAGAGGTAAAGGCCGCGGGTGTAGGTTGCGATCGCTTCTGAAGACTGCCCCGCTGAGCGGTAAGCACTGCCCAAGTTGAGGAAGGCACTGGGCTGTTCGTTTGTCGTTCCTAATGCGTCGTAAATACTGATGGCCTGCTGACTCATGTTAATCGCTTCTGCAGGGCGCTCCGTCAGGCGATATACCACGCTCAAATTTTCCAGCATTCGAGCTTCTTTGGTGGATTCGTCAGCAACACGATAAAGCAACATGGCCTGCTGCCAGTAGTCGAATGCTGCCAGCTGGTTGCCCTGGGTGAATGCTGCAACACCTTGATTAGCTAGCTGATCAGCTCTGTAGACTTCTGGGCTAGAAACTGGAATAGTATCGGCGGTAGATTGCAGAAGGGCAGGGCTTAAGTCCGTAGACGGTGCTGCATTTACGGGCATAGCACGAATGCCTAAGGCAAACAGACCAATGCCAAAGGCCCCCATCCCAAAAGTAAGTTTTTCCAAAATTCCCATGCGTAAGGAATTACCGAGGATTGCTGTAGAAAACTGACGAGTGGTTTTGCGGTTTAAAGAAGTCATGTAGGTGGCGGAAGCGTTTAGTGTCTGCGTACTTCCCGTTATGGCACTGGGTTTCGGTCTGTAAAATCCGTAGGTCGGCAACCTTAAAGCAAAAAACATTTTGCGCCAATTACGGTTAAGCACAGATGTGAGCGGTAGAATTCCTCTTGACGCTCCCAAAAGAAAAATTGATGGTTATCTCGGCAGGCAATGTAGTGGAATATCCCGTCAGAATCGGTGTTATTGGTGGCAGTGGCCTCTACAAGATGGATGCGTTGACAGATGTCAAAGAAATAGAAATAGACACTCCCTTTGGCAAGCCTTCAGACGCGCTCATCGTCGGTCAAATTGATGGCGTGTCAGTTGCCTTTTTGGCGAGGCACGGTCGCGGTCATTCACTTATGCCTTCCGAACTTCCGTTCAGGGCAAATATCTATGCGATGAAGAGTTTGGGCGTAGAGTACTTGATTTCTGCGTCGGCGGTTGGCTCGCTAAAAGCTGAAGCAAAACCCGTAGATATGGTGGTGCCTGATCAGTTTATTGATCGTACTAAGAACAGAGTATCTACCTTTTTTGGAGATGGGATTGTCGGCCATATTTCGTTTGGTGACCCGGTGTGCAATGCCCTGGCGGAGGTGCTGGCTGATTCGGTGGAAAGTCAGCAGCTAGAAGGTGTAACCCTACATCGAGGCGGCACCTATGTATGTATGGAAGGGCCCGCTTTTTCGACGAAGGCGGAGTCAAATCTGTATCGCAGCTGGGATGCGACGGTGATTGGCATGACGAATTTGCCTGAGGCAAAGCTGGCTCGTGAGGCCGAGATAGCCTATGCGACGTTGGCAATGGTGACGGACTACGACTGCTGGCACCCTGATCACGACAGCGTGACTGTAGAGATGGTAATTGGAAACTTGCAGAAAAATGCGGTGAATGCGCAGCGGGTGATTAAAGAAGTGGTGCGGCGGCTAGACGAAAATCCGCCAGAATCTGAAGCACATTCTGCGTTGAAGTTTGCGATTATTACACCTCTGGCATCGGCTCCGGTAGCGACTAAGGAGAAGCTGGGTTTGCTAATTGATAAGTATTTGTAGCCGCGCAGCCATTAAAAATGGGACTGCGTAGACCTTTCGGTGGTCACATCGCAGTCCCATCTTCATATCTATTGGAGAGGTGAGCTTACCTATTGGAGAGGTGAGCTTAGATGAGTTTTGCCTTGCTCAAGCCAAAGTACAGGCCCATGGCTACTACAAATAGTGCCGCTAGCCATCCAACATATATTACTGCGCCGCCCATAGTTTTCTCCTAAACTTAGTTTTAAACACTTCTTTATTGAAGCACAAAGCACCCCCGCCCCCCACAATGGCGACGAAGAACATGGCGACAAAGAACATGACGACAAAGAACGACAAGGCCACCATCCGCGTCAATATTCCTCAAGATGCTTACGATATTCGCATCGCGCCGGGCGGTCTGGACTATTTGGGAGCTTGGCTTGCTGCTGAGGACCAGCCTCTAGTGAAGCCGGGGCAGAAGGTGCTGGTGGTTTCTAATCCGGTGGTGTTTGAGCTGTATGGGGAAAGGGCGATCGCATCCCTTACTCAGGCAGGATACGACGTATGTCAGTGCATCCTACCCGCAGGCGAACAGTATAAAAACATGGAATCCATCGCCACGGTCCATGATGTTGCCTACGAAAATAGACTAGAGCGCAGCTCTGCAATGGTGGCGCTTGGTGGCGGTGTAGTTGGCGACATGACAGGCTTTGCCGCTTCCACATGGCTAAGAGGCATTGCGGTGGTTCAGGTGCCGACTTCTTTGTTGGCTATGGTAGATGCTTCGATGGGTGGCAAAACAGGGGTAAACCATCCGAAGGGAAAGAATCTGATCGGTGCTTTTCATCAGCCACGTATGGTGTTGATCGATCCGCAAGTATTGAAGACTTTGCCAGTTCGGGAGTTTCGTGCTGGTGTGTCAGAAGTTATTAAATACGGTGTTATTTGGGATGAGCCCCTGTTCGAGGCATTGGAAGCTGCGGAACGGTTAGATGACTATGAAATGGTTAGTCAGGAGCTGTTGCAAACGATGCTCGTACATTCCTGCCAGGCAAAAGCCGATGTGGTGAGTCAGGATGTGAAAGAAGCGGGCATTCGTGCCATTTTGAACTACGGCCATACTGTGGGGCACGCAGTGGAGAGCCTGACTGGCTACAGCGAAATTAATCATGGCGAGGCAGTGGCAATTGGTATGGTCGCTGCTGCCAAAATTGCTGAAATGATGGATGGGAGTGCTTGGAGTGACAGTTTGACTCAGCGACAGCAGGTTTTACTTGAAAAAACGCAGCTGCCGACGCAGCTGCCTGCGAAAATCAACATCGAAGATATCTTAGTTGCCTTGAAAAGTGACAAGAAAGTGAAAGAAGGCAAAGTCCGGTTTGTACTCCCGAAGACGCTAGGTGAGGCCTTTGTTACGAACAAGGTGAGCGATGACGACGCTAGACAGGTCCTCAAAGCTATCGTCAACAGATAGACCTAACTTACGCATATCGCTATAGGCAATTAAAGGGCCTTTATTTGTGATCGCACTGTCGCTAGTTTTTCTGAACCTGTGCGAGAGAGACTATCTGCCGCAAACACTTCTACGTCGGTAATACCGATAAAGCTTAGAACGTGCTTGAGGTAACTGCTAGCGTAGTCAATCTCTGAGCCGACAGGCGTGCCGCCAGAGGTGATGACAATGTATGTTTTTCGATCGGCTAAAAGACCTTTGGGCCCTTCCGGAGAATAGCTAAAGGTGAGACCGGCTCTGGCAACCAAATCAATATAGGCTTTGAGGCTGGCAGGTACTGAAAAGTTGTAAATTGGGCAGCCGATGACGATGGTATCGGCTGACTTCAGCTCAGCTACCAGCGTATCGGATGTACTCAGCAATGCCGTTTGTTCTTCTGTACGCTCTTCTGCGGATGTGTTGTATGCAGCAACCATCGCTTCATTAACAAAGGGCAGGCCCTTGGCAACATCTCGAACAACAATCTCTGCATCAGGATGATGGCCTTTGACTTGTTCTATGACTGCGTCAGTGAGCTGTCGGCTAACAGAGTTTTCATAGCGAGCGCTAGCGTCAATTCTAAGGATTTTCATGATTTCAGAAAGCTGTTTTATTGGTTTACGTACTGGCTGATTCTTGCTTTTGATGGGCTACCGCCAGCTCAAACGAAGAGCGGTTCAAACGGAAAGAGGTTGTCGACCGATAGAACAGAAATAGATGCTATCCTACCGGTCTTTTGAAATGTTGTTGTGTTGCTTTTACGGTGAGTTAAGCGGTGCTTATTTACTCAGCGAGATCGAACAACAGAACTTCTGTATTGTCTGCGCTGCCAACAACAGAGAAAGCATCGAGATTGGCAAAGGCAATGCCGTCTCCGGCGTTGAGGGTTTGGCCGTCTAGCTGGAGGGAGCCTTTGACGATTTGGAGCCAGGCTTTACGGTTGGCTGGCAGATCGTACGTAAGGCGCTTGCCTTGGCCTAGTGTGGCGGCGTAGAGGTTTACGTCTTGGTGAATGGTGACGGAGCCGTCTCTGCCGTCGCGGGAGCCGACTAAGCGCCACTGGTCTTGGCGAGTGTCGGGAGCAAAGTACTTTTGCTCGTAGCCGGGTTCGATGCTTTTTTCCTCTGGCAAGATCCAGATTTGCAGGAAGTGAACGGGATTGTCTTCTGAGGCGTTCATTTCGCTGTGCATGATGCCTGTACCGGCGCTCATGCGCTGCACGTCGCCAGGACGGATGACTGAGCCGTTGCCCATGCTGTCGCGGTGGCCGAGTTCGCCTTCAATCACGTAGGAGATGATTTCCATATCGCGGTGGCCGTGGGTGCCAAAGCCTGCACCGGGAGTGACGCGGTCTTCATTAATGACGCGAAGATCGCTGAAGCCCATGTTTTTGGGGTCCCTGTAGCCGCCAAAGGAAAAGGTGTGCTGACTGTCTAGCCAGTTGAATTTGGAAACGCCACGGTCTTCTGCTTTACGAATAGCTAACATGTGTGGTCTTTGCCTCCAAGGATTTGAAAGGGTTTGTTTGCTTGTTTCTATTATGAATTGATTCTAATTAAATGACAATAATCTATTTTATGTGCAAATTGTATCTGTTTTGAATACAATAGACTGAAGTTGGACTGAGAGGCTGCGGTGGACAAGTTAGAGAGTATGCGTGCTTTTGTGGAGGTGGTGAATCACAGTGGATTTGCGGCGGCGGGGCGACAGATGGACCAGTCGCGGTCGGTGGTGAATAAGCTGGTGGCTCAGCTGGAGAAAGATTTGGGCGTGCAGCTGTTGCAGCGGACGACGCGGCGGGTGAGCCCAACGGATATGGGCCGGGCGTATTATGAGCGCTGTGTGGATATTTTGGCGGAGGTGAAGGCGGCGGAGTTGGCGGTGAGCCAGATGCAGGCTGAGCCGAAGGGAACGCTACGGATTAATGCACCGATGTCGTTTGGGACCATGCATTTGGCAACGGCGATCGCACATTTCATGCATCGCTATCCGGATATTCAAGTGCAGATGACGCTGAGCGATCGCTTCGTCGATTTGATTGAAGAAGGTTTTGACGTGACGCTAAGAATTGCTGAGGAGCGGCAGGAGGAGGCGTTGATTAGTCATGCGATCACGCCTATTCAACGCATTCTTTGCGCCGCACCTAGCTACCTAGACGCGCACGGCACGCCCACCCATCCAGATGAGCTGCGGCAGCACCAATGCCTGAAGTATGGCCACTTGGCAACGGGCAGTAAGTGGCATTTGATTGGCCCAGACAAAAAATACGTGGTACCGATTCGGTGCCGGTGCTATTCCAATAATGGGGAGGTGCTGAGAGAAGGCGCGATCGCCGGTGTCGGCATTGCTCTATTGCCTACTTTTATCGTAGGTAACGCCTTAAAATCAGGTGCATTAAAGACGATTCTGGCTGACTATTCTCCTACGCCGCTGGCCGCCCGGCTCTGCTACGCAGCCAATCGCCACCTATCTACTAAAATTCAGCTGCTGACAACCTTTTTGCAGGATTGGTTTGAGCGGCCGAGCTGGGAAAGCGCTGATGGCGATGCTCTAAGTGGAGACTGAGACAGAGGAGGTATCCGTCTGTTTTGATTTTGTTTTTGCTAATTCTTCAGAAACGGCCGCAACTTCTTTGAGTCTGGCTGCTTCTACCTTTTCTTCCTCAATTGCTTCTTCTTCAATGGCGCTGACGCCTTCTGCTTCAACGAGTGCCTCTTGTTCTGCCTGTGCGAGTGCCAGGACTTCTGCTGCAATATCTTCCTGGATGCGCCTGGAGACAAATGAAATAAAGCCGATGCTGATAAACCCTGCGCTGAAGAGGATCCATCCATCTAGCACGTAGGTCATGAAGTGGTTGAGTTCACTAATAGACATGGGATTAATCCTCGTTACACGGGGCTTGTTGGGCTTATTATGCGTTGTCTTTTGTCAAGATTCAATACGATATGAAGAAGGGTACAGAATTTGTACCTTTTGGCATATTGCCCACAGGCACGAAACAATTCCTATCAGTGCAATTTCTATCAGCCTGCGGTGAAAGTCGTAGAATTGGATAGTTACTCTATTGTGCCGACTGACTTAAAGTTGGCCGCTCACCTTACTACAGGCTATGGTTTCTAGCACTCACTCATTTTCGACGAGCTCGACAACATCTACGACAACGGCTGCGTCGGCGAATGGCGCTACGAAAAGCGCTACGACGACGTCGACAAGTCGGAGTGCTGCGGTGAGCCGAACGACCAAGGAAACAGATGTGCAGGTAGCGCTGACGGTGGATGGTACTGGCAAATGCACTGCGGATACAGGCATTCCGTTTTTAGACCATATGCTCCATCAGATTTCGTCTCACGGACTATTTGATTTGGACGTGAGGGCGACGGGTGATATTGAAATTGATGATCACCATACCAATGAGGATGTCGGGATTACGCTGGGGATGGCGCTGAAAGAGGCGCTAGGCGATCGCAAAGGTATCACTCGATTTGGCCACTTTGTTGCGCCATTAGATGAAGCCTTAGTGCAAGTTTCTCTTGATTTTTCAGGTCGGCCCCATCTTGGCTATGGTCTAGAGATTCCCACGCAGCGAGTGGGTACTTACGACACACAGCTAGTGCGCGAGTTCTTCGTTGCGGTGGTCAATCATGCGCAGATGACGTTACATATTCGTCAGCTCGATGGCCTAAACTCTCACCATATTATTGAAGCGACATTCAAAGCTTTTGCTCGAGCGATGCGGATGGCTGCCGAAGCTGACCCTCGTAGAGCTGGAAAGATTCCAAGCTCTAAGGGTGTTCTGTAGAAGCTTCTTTAAACAATAGATAGGGACCGAGAACACCCGGTCCCTACAACAGTAGATGCCTGATATTAGGTTTTATAGAATGATGCATAAACGCTAACAAGCGCTGTTACACGTTGCTGCGTGCATTTCAGTCACAACAGCCTTATATGCGATATGGCTTGCTGCACTTCTTCCATTGGTCAGCTGTCTGGACCATCCTGCTTGCAGGCGCTTGCTTGGGGAGAGCGTCTTTTTGTGCAGCAGATGAGTTGCTAGCACTATTGCTCTGGTTGGCTGTCTGAGCGCTCGTTATCGGGCTGCTAGCTACTGGGGCGCTAGTGACCTGGTGGCTACCGGGCACTGGCTTCGCGATTTGTGTGCTTTTCCCTTTTAGAGAGGTTTCGACTGTCTTGAGCATCTCTACTGAGAATGCCTCAATTTTGAGCGGTTCAGCTTTTACTGCTGGGGTTCCGTTTTTTATAGCTTTTGCGGTGGTAGATTCAGTTCTTTGTGAAGTAGTAGCTGGCATAGTATTTGAATATTAATGTTTAACGATTTTGTGACTAACGACTTCGTGATTGTGGACGCGCTAGTCCTACATAACATCGTTGCGACTGAGACCCTTATATGGTCGAGCTTAAAAGAATCTAAGGGGCGATTGCGACTACCTTTTGGCTGCTTTTGGAATATGTCATCGTATGTCACTAGACATACGATGAGACTTTGCTAAAGGGACTTTCGGATAAAGCGAGGGCAACTGTGTCCGCTGACGTTCGCAAAGATTGCTATATGAGTATTCTGACCTAATTTTCTAAGAAAGTATCAGCCTTTTATGAAAGATTAATCAAAATAAGAGCGCTTGTTTTGGCTGAAAAAATTGGTAAATCAAAGTATTTGAGGGTTTTTGCCGGAATTTATGAATTTAACATTAATTCATAAAAAGCCTTGTTTCGATAAGTTCTGCTGGCAAGCGAGTAGCCGTCATCTTCATTGGGAAGCGCTTGGCCTTTTTGAAATGAGATAATGTGAGGCACCATTCCTGCTGATCGAGAACTATGGTTTCTTCTGATGTTTCGCTGTACGCTTCCCTTCAGCCGCTCCCAAAAGTCATGAGTCCTGATTTTTTACGAGCGCTGAGCTTTGCTGCCGAGAAGCATCGCAATCAGCGGCGTAAAGATAGCGGTCAAACACCTTATATCAACCACCCCATCGCAGTTGCAGATATTTTGCTCAATGAGGCCGGGGTGGTCGATGAGGTGGTGCTGATGGCAGCGCTGCTGCACGATACGGTAGAAGATACCGATACGACGTTTGATGAGCTAGAGCAACATTTCGGTGCGGTGGTGCGAGATGTGGTCGCTGAGGTGACGGATGACAAGTCGCTGCCCAAAGCTGAGCGAAAGCAGCTACAGATTGAACATGCGGCAGGGTTGAGCGATCGCGCCAAGCTAGTAAAGCTCGCCGATAAAATTTCTAATGTGCGAGATACCGTGGTTGCACCGCCAGAAGGTTGGCCCATAACTCGCATTGACGAGTATTTGGAATGGGGGAAGGCTGTTGTAGGCCCTATTCGGGGGACACACGCTCAGCTAGAGGGCCTGTTTGATAAAGCCTATGCGCAGGGAAAAGCAACAGTTTCTTAGGGCGATATCTTAGGCCGGCATTTTAGGGTGACTTGACGTTTGAGCGAACTAGGCCCAAGCCTTGCCAAAACTCGTCGGGATAAGTCAATTCAGGCTCGCCCACCCATCCTCTGGTGACGTCTAACGAATAGCCGTTGTTGATGCGCTCATAGCTCACGCTGGCCAGTGCTAACTGGTCCCAGTCTCCTGTAAATTTTAGGTCTGCTAGCGTGTCGGGGTACTCGTCGAACCTGAGCTTGTGTAGTTCTATGAGGGCGATCGCCGTCTTGAAATGCTGATCGCCAAACTTTTGATCGGCCTCTTGTTGAAAATCGCAACCTGACAGGCTCAAACACAGCAGAAGGCTGGTGAGGACTAGGGGTAATTGCCTGGGTTTTCTAGTGTTTCTCATGAGTCTTTCCAGTGATAGCTGACCTGAGCCTGATACAAAATGACTCATTCAAGCTGCCCGACAGAGAGATAGAAAAAGTCACAGACATCTTGTAGGGTGTGATGCTAGCGTCAAAATTTATTATTCTCTCTGCCTCCAGCGTGGTGTTGAGCTTTTCAAGGCGCTCATCTTTGTCTGGTATTTGGTACTTAACTTAATGCGATATGAAGAGATTTGTTGCATTAGCTCACCGGGTACTCCTACCAGGTACTCCTACGGTGAGTGTTGCTATCACCTTGATCGTTCAACTTTAGATGCTGTTTGTATTTTATCGATGTATATATCGATGTGTATATGGTGCTGATGACCAGTCGGATAGTTTACTATAGTTAACCGATTCATATTAGTAGTACTTTCAGTCAGAACCTCTTTTTGAGGCGTCTTGATTATCGTTATGAGCAAAGGCACACTCTTCGACAAAGTTTGGGATGTACACACCGTAGGCACCCTGCCTTCGGGGCAAACTCAGCTATTTATCGGCCTGCACCTGATTCATGAGGTCACTAGTCCTCAAGCCTTTGCCATGCTGAATGAGCGGGGGCTGAAGGTGATGTATCCCAATCGCACGGTGGCGACGGTGGACCACATTGTGCCGACTGAAGATCAGTCGCGGCCGTTTGCTGACCCGATGGCAGAGATGATGATGTCGGCGCTAGAAGCGAATACAAAGGCGCATGGGATTCAGTTTTTTAATGTGGGGTCGGGTTCTCAGGGAATTGTGCATGTGATTGCACCGGAGCAGGGCCTGACGCAGCCGGGCATGACGATTGCCTGTGGGGATAGCCATACGTCTACCCACGGAGCCTTTGGCGCGATCGCATTCGGCATTGGCACTAGCCAAGTCCGTGACGTGCTCGCTTCCCAGACCCTTGCCCTTGCCAAGCTTAAGGTTCGCCGTGTGGAAGTCAATGGCGAGCTACCTGAAGGTGTGTACGCCAAAGACATCGTCTTGCACATTATCCGTAAGCTGGGGGTGAAAGGCGGTGTGGGCTATGCCTATGAATTTGCAGGGACGGCGATTGAGAGCCTGTCGATGGAAGGGCGGATGACGCTGTGTAATATGTCAATCGAAGGTGGTGCGCGGTGTGGCTATGTGAACCCGGACCAGATCACATACGACTACATTAAGGGACGTGATTTTGCGCCGAAGGGGGCGCAGTGGGACGAAGCAGTTGCCTGGTGGGAGAGTCTGCGCAGTGATGTGGATGCTGAGTACGATGACGTGGTGATATTTGATGCTGCTGATATTGCGCCTACGGTGACTTGGGGGATTACGCCAGGGCAGGGCATTGGGGTGAATGAAGCGATTCCGATGCCGGAGATGATGCCAGCCGATGAGCGGCCCATTGCTGAAGAAGCCTATCGCTATATGCAGCTATCGCCTGGGCAGCAGATAGAAGGTACGAAGGTTGACGTTTGCTTTATTGGGAGCTGTACCAATGGGCGGCTCAGTGACCTGAAGGAAGCGGCGAAGGTTGCCAAAGGGCGGCATGTGGCTGAGGGCGTGAAGGCGTTTGTGGTGCCGGGCTCTGAGCGGGTGAAGGTAGAGGCCGAAGCCGAAGGGCTCGACAAAATATTTGAGGCGGCTGGATTTGAGTGGCGTGAGCCGGGCTGCTCTATGTGCCTAGCGATGAATCCGGACAAACTGGAGGGCACGCAGATTAGTGCGTCGTCTTCTAATCGAAATTTTAAGGGGCGGCAGGGGTCTGCTTCTGGGCGAACGCTGCTGATGAGTCCGGCGATGGTGGTGTCGGCGGCGGTGACAGGGCAGGTGACTGATGTGCGTCAGTTAGCGCCGGTTAGTTAGCACTGATGGAACTGTGATGGATCGAGATGAGCTGCTGCTTTTCGTGTGTTGAAGTATGTATCGCTACGTTGTTTTAGTTGATTACTCTCTGCACCGTTCTTTGATTGATTGTGATAAGTGGGCTCTTCTCCAGAAGAGTGTGTGGTGTTGCTTTGGCAACTTATTGCATTTGAATAGCTGTTTAGGACAATTTTCTAAAGGCATCGTCAACCGCATCCCATAGGTTGTCAAATTGCTGTATCGTCTTGCCTAAGTAATGCTTCAGGTTTGCCCAGAACTTCTCTATCTTGTTGTAGTCTGGCGAGTAAGGTGGCAGGAATAACAGCTCACAACCTGCTGCTTCTATGAGTTCTCGAATGCGGTTGGACTTGTGGAAGCCAGCGTTATCCATCACAACGACCTGGCCTGGCTTGAGCGCAGGTATGAGCATCGCCTCTATCCAAGCTTCAATCAGCAATGTGTTGCAGTAGCCTTTGAACGTCATCGGTGCGACGACTTTACAGTTACACCAGGCGACGACTTTACAGTTACACCAGCCTGAAACCATACTGATGCGTTCGGTGCGATGGCCTAACTTCAACGCATAGAACCGTTCACTACGATGGCAATAACCGTAAGGATAATCGTGTGTGTCATCGACTCCTGCTTCATCGACATAGACAATCTGTTCAGGCGCATAGCGAGCGAGCTGCAGCAGGAAGGCAGCTCGTTTAGCTTCGTTCCTCTCGCGGTACCCATACGTCTTTTTTTCTCGTGAACCCAATACGCTTCAAAGCTTTGCCGATAGTGACATCCGAAATTGGCTCTGGCCATAGCTCGGCCATCCGCTGTGCCGTTAGATGTCCATGGGAGAGCGCGAACTGCTTGAATTCATCAAGGTCTTTGATTTTTGGCTCAGGGCCGCGTTGAATAGGTTGTTTCGGTTCAACCGAGCCTGTTTCCTGACGGCGCTTGAGCCATAGGTCTAGCGTATTACGGCTAATGTTGAACGTCTTACTGACGTGGGACTTCTTTTCGCCACGGTCAATGGCTGCGGTTGCTTTCTTGCGGAGGTCTAGGCTGTAGGCCACGGCTCATCAAATAGATATAGATTGCTACCTAACAATATGTCCTACTATTCTCTTAGAATGCAATAGCTTTACTCATCAGCGATCTCTAAACCGCTTATTTTTCGAGGGCTAAGTGTCATAGCAACCGCCGAATGCATCCGGCAGTTGCTATATCTCTATGGAAGAGCTTCGCCATCGCAGCTTCCTTTGTTCAACGTATCAAGCTGTAAATCTAACGCTCTGCTCAAAAGTAGGCGCTCAAGCGTGGTCAGCATGCAGACTTTTGTCTCAAAACCCATCTATAGCGTTCAATTTTGATGTGTAGATAATGAAACCATTTGTAAAGCAGGCTAAACGCTCAGAATACTTTGCTTGTCTTGTCTTCTGCTATCCGTCTTAAAACGGTTCTTTCATTACAGTGGTGTGTGACGCGACTTAGTGCTCGCAGATATATCTCTAAAGACAGATAGCCAAAATATTGACAAACATATGTCTATGACTATCATAGGTATATAGAAGCGATAATGATTATCGTTTTATGAGCTATGGCGATTCTTCTTTGTTGTGGCGGAGTTGATAAAGTCTCCTAATTTGGTGCGTTTAAATCAGTTTTTAACTGAAAAATAAAATTTAAATATACCTCGTATTTTTCTTTGTAATCTTGGTTGAAAAGGTAGAAATTGAAGGTATATCGCATCAAGATTATACTGAAAATACCGACAGATTAGATTTTATCTTGCAAGTAGTTTGAGCAATTTGTGGACTCTTCAATTTGATAGCTATAAAATTGCTCGATCTGGAGTTTTCAAGATGTAGAGACTACTAAACTTTTGAATAAAAATGAATCAGGAGATGTGGTCATCATAAAAATCAAGCATTGCCCATGAGTAAAATTCAAGACGTTCTCAGAATTCAAGAAAAACATCAACTATTGGTAAGTGATTTGACTCAAGGATTGAATACCCAGTTTGACTTTTTGGTAGATATTAAATTACTAGAACTTGAATTTCAAGATAGAGAAACCTTTGACTTAAATGAACTTGAATTGGGTATTTTACAGACTGACTTGCTTTTTGACCGTTTAATGAGAGTAGAACAAGATATTGTATTCTTGCAGAGTAATTTGGAGTTGATGGAACAAAAGTTAGAAAGGGTTTGAATATGAATAAAGAAAGATTTGAATACTTTAAAGCCAGAAAACAAGCTATTTTGGATAAACTGGATAAGTTTGATACTTTTCTTGATCAGGCCAGGTCAAGGTCAGATCAGGCGCTGTTTGGAGATCTGGGAGATGATTTGATTGATGTCCTTAGAAATGCTCAGGATGCGCTATTAAGAAAAGATTACGAATTTTATTTTTCGGAGATGGAAAAATTTGTTTCAAAAGGGCAAATGAGTCAATATCATCACTTGAAAAAACAGTATGAATCAGGTTATCTGACGTCTGATTTTATGCCACAAGTAATGATACTTGACAAAGAGTTGAGAAAAAATATTATAAATAAAAAAAATAACTTTAATGCCAATGAAAGTAAACCACCTCAACGATAAAGTATTTACCATCAGCAATGTATTGACTCCTGAAGAGTGCGAGCGCTATATCAATATGACCGAGCAAATGGGCTACGCTGAAGCTCCGGTGACTACCTCGCGTGGCCCCAAAATGATGCCCGACTTCCGCAACAACGAACGGGTAATGTACGATACTCCTGATTTGGCTGAATTACTGTGGCAAATACTCAAAGACTACATTACCTACTATCGTATTTCCAACAAACAGGCGGTAGGGC
>ERZ1740067.1571-NODE-1571-length-15301-cov-5.387052_pt1 | contig 15301 bp, 19 predicted proteins | sample MGYA00581736_ERZ1740067 | MGnify/ENA primary metagenome ERZ1740067 (study PRJEB43018, sample SAMN04849236) | marine metagenome | isolation source: floating plastic debris | place: Pacific Ocean | collected 2008-08-27 | study: EMG produced TPA metagenomics... | reverse complement strand
CCCTCCTCTAAATCATCCCGGTCCACTGAGGTGATGCCGACATGCTTCAGCCCCATCTCCGCCGTGGCCTTGACGACATTCTCCGCCTCGTGGGGGTCGATGGCGCCGGGCAGGCCCGTCTTGATGTTACAAAAGGCGCAGGCCCGGGTGCAGGTATCCCCCAGGATCATCATGGTGGCGTGCTTTTTATCCCAGCACTCGCCAATATTGGGACAGGCCGCCTCCTCACAGACGGTGACCAGCCCCTTGGATTTCACAATCTCTCGGGTTTCACCATACCCTTTGGAGACCGGGGCCTTTACCCGAATCCAGCTGGGTTTCCGCTGGATCGGGCTGTCAGGCCGCTTTTGCTTCTCAGGGTGCCGGGCCGCGGCCTTTGCCGCTTTATTATCGATGAGGGTGACCATTCCCTCCACATAGGCGGGTCAGCCCCGAATGTCATGGGCTGCTGACGCGGCTATTGATCGACCACGTCCCGCCATTCGGGGTTCCGCTGCAGCTGGCCCCGCACGAAGGGACAAAGGGGGATGAGCTTTTTACCCTCCGCCCGAACATACGTGATGAGCCGCTCCACCAGGGCCTTGCCCACCCCCTGGCCGCGAAAGGCATCGGGCACACCGGTATGGTCGGCAACAATGCGCTCGGTCCCCGCTTTCGAGAAGGTGAGTTCCGCCTCATGCCCGGCGCCATCGCGCGCAATGAAGCGTCCACCGGTCTCGGTTTCTTCGAAATCGTAAGTCAGGGTCAGTGCATTGGTCATCCCACTCTCCTTTTGTCCCGGGTTAGCGCAGGGCCACCCCCGCCAAGTACTGGTGCCCATAGAGATAGGTGAGACCGAACCCGATGACGCCTATGGCCAGCGGCAAAACATCATTGCGCCACAAACCAGAAGTGCGGCCTTCATCGCCGCGTTTCTTGAGCGCAATCCGGTCCACCACCGCGAAGAGGAGAAAGCCGCCAAATAAAAGGACAGAACGCACCTCTCCGTTCACCAGAAGATGGGCGAAAGCCCAGACCTTCACCCCCACCACCATCGGGTGTTTGAGCGCGCCGGCAATTCTCCCCGCTGGGAGGTAGGCCGCGACGATGGCGATGGACGCCGCGAGCATGAGAATGATCGTCACCGTCCGCCCCCAAACCGGCGGGGTGTAAAGAAGAGCGGTGGACGCCTCGGGCCATCCGCGAATGATCATGACAAGGCCAGCTAAGGAAAGAAGAGAATAGACGCCCTTATACCCCATCTCGCCGAGGGTGGAGATGGCGGTTGTCCTCACCCCCCTCGCCGTCGCGAAGAGAATGTGGATGCCGATAAAGAGAATGAGCCCTGCCAAAAACATGAAAAGCCTCTTGGGTTAGGAGGCCACACCTTTTACCGAGAGAGAAATGCAAACAAGCCCGCGGTCCTCCGAAACGCCAACTGATGCTCCGCTTCCCACGGCGCGAAGGCGTCCCGTGGGATCCATCTTAGCGCTGCAACTTCCATGGGCCCCACGGACCCTACGGGCCGTGGGGAACGACAGAGTCACGGATCCCTAAGGCTACAAATCCAGCATGGCGAGGAGAATAGGATCCTTTTGAAGAGGCGCCTCTTCTTCGGGGATAGCGTTCAATTCAGCGATACGGTCAAGATCTTCCATCCGCACCATTAACTCGCCAGGGCGCACCAGCCCAAGGACAGAGCGCACCCGCTCATCAAGCAAATCCTTATCAAGGGAGGCCGACATTAACCGGTCAGCCCGATCTGAGAGGTGATCCCGCTCCGCCTTCAGGGTCGCAAGGGTCGCCCTCTCGGCGGCAAGCTCCTCCTTCAAGAGTTTATTCATCCGTATACCCTCGGGTGCATTCAGCATCACCAGCACGTTATAGGCAATGCCCACCACGCAAATCGCTGGGAGAAGCGTTTCACCGCAAAGTCGCAAAACTGCACGCATCGTCTGATCCCTTGGCCCTAGAAAAAATCTTCTGGGGCCAAGATGGTTATCGAGAGGTGAATCACTCACGCAAAATGTGCATGACTACCTATTTTATCCGTTTACGAAGGTTAACTCGTTAACCTGCGTTACCGACAGTGTATCAGGATGAGACGCCCCTCCGCCGCGTGACACGGGATCCGCCGCGAAAGGGCATTCTGCTTTTAGGAACGAGAGCGTCTTAGAACGCCTTCTGCCACCCGACGGTCACGGTCCAGTCGGTTTCCAACTGAGGCCCGTTAAGGTCTCGCGCCACCGGCACAACATATTCAAGCGCAAGCCGGTGTCCCTTGAGGGGCCCTTCGGTGGCAAGGCCGTTGATCCCAAACCCAAGCTCCATCACCTCGCCGCCTTGGAAGTCAGGGTTGGCCGTCTGCACCGGGGCAGCAATCAACGGGTCCACGCCGTCAATCTCGTCTTGGGTCCACGCCGTCCCCCGAAGGGAAAAAGACACCCTTGGATCCGGGGAGTAAGCCCCCCACGCCGTGATCTGATGACGGTTCCCCAGCGTATAGTCCTCATCATTCTCGCCCATCCGGATCGTGCCCGAATATTGAACGCCGCCGCCGAACCGCGCATCTTGAGTTTTATTGGTGAGGGTGAGTGACGGCAGAAAGTCATAGGTGCCTGATCCCAATTGCATTGGGTAGGGCAATCGCAACTCTGGTCGTGTGTTCATCGGTGTCAGGACATTATCGGTCTTGGTGATGGAGCCGGTGGGCAAAGACAAGCCCACGCCAGCATGCACCGACAGGTGCTCTTTCTCATAAAGGCCGATAAGGGCCGTCAGCGACGTGTCGCCGACCCCGGACACTTCGGTCGTGAACCCGCCAAGCTCTGTGGTGCCCATCATGCCTTGGAAGGTCAGATGGTCCATCTCTTTGGTGATGTAATTGCCCATCACCATGAGGGTAACGCGGTCTGTGGGGGCGTACATCGCCCCGACCATGTGCATGGTCATCGACATTTCTGTCGGCACCACGCGAAGGGTTGGTGGCGGCGCATTCACATTAGGGATCGAGCCTGCGATTTCGTCAGGCCGAACGCGGGTTTCACCGATCCGGTTTTCCTCCATCTGCATGTGCATCGCGCGATAGGAGAGCATCCACTCGCCTTTGTCGTGCAGATGATCCCCCATGACTCCAATGGGCGCATGATCAAGAGCAGAGGAGATTTGGTCAGCATAAGCCCCTTGCAGGGCGAAGGGTGCGGCCGCAGCCGCGCAAAGAAGTTGCGTGCGCATAAGAACCTCGTGAGTGAGCGCGAAAAGACTTAAATTCAGTAGTCAGAAGCTTAAGTCGCGCTTGGGGGGCCACGAGGTTGAGGGATAGCAGGCAGCAGCCCGCTAAGGCGCCATTGATCTGCGAGACGGGCATATGACTGAGACGCGCTGTTCGAAAAACTAACGAGCGCTGGCGCATTGGCCGTTGGTACGACGTTAAGGGAGCAAAGCGGACACTCCGCACCGGGCACGCCATCTTCGTGCTCCCCCCCTGAGGGCTGGCACATCGCTGCCATTTTCATCACAGCCCGGACAAGCGGGTCAGCCTCCGAAAGGACAGCCTCGCCGAAATTGTCGAGCCCCGACACCGGCGCCTGCAATGCCATCGGCGCGCGAATAGCGCCCGCCACTGCCAAAAGGACAGCAAGGCCTAACAGGAAAAAAGCGCGAGGAGATGATACAATGCGGCTCACAATGAAGGCGCCTTAAGTGTGGCGCCCTCCCGCCGCAAGCGGAAAAGCAAATAATCTGGCGGAGGTGAGAAACGTAGTTCGTTAGGTTGGACTCGCCAGGTCCGAGCGAAGCTTAGGCCGAGCCCGCCGTCTCAAACACGGAGGCCTCAAGGGCTTCCTCAGCGGTCTTATCGCCCCAAATCACGTAGTTAAACGCGGGGTAGAACCGGTCGACGGCGTCCGTCACCGCCCGGAGAAGAATCTCCCCTTGGCTTTCGTCCACCCCCTGCCCCTCGGGCAGCACCACGGCGTGGCGGTAGACAAAGCCCTTGCCCTCTTCCCAGAGGTCGAAATGGCCAAGCCAGAGCCGCTCATTCACCATGGATAGAAGACGGAGAACCTCTGCCTGCCGATCCTTTGGCACCCGCATTTCGAGGGGCGCGCCAAGCTGTAAGACTTGCGCCTCCATACGCCAGGCAAACCACAGGCTGACCTCACGCCACGCGGTGGTTACACCAACATGCAACTCGCTTTCGTCAATACGCTGAGCGTCAGCGTCTGCGCGCCGAGCCATGATCTCTAACGTTTCAAGCGGGTCAGCTTGCTCAAAGTCTGCTGCTGTTTCTAGGGTCGCCATAGTGAAGACCTCCGTCGGTCAGGGGGGACTGAGCTCTCATCGGTCATCCCCCAATCCATAAATATTTGATTTGCAGTATTCGCCAACAGGGTCGAGCCCTATTGTTTAAAAGTGATGATCGGTCGCCTAGGAGCGTTAGCCCTTCTTCAGCGTCTCTATTTCTTCCTTTAGCGCAGCCACTTCAGCCAGGGCCTTCTCTGCCATGGCCTGGACGGCCTCGAACTCTTCCCGGGGCACAAGGTCCTGCTCAGCGAGAAAGCGCTGGAGCTGGCTATGGAACAGGGTTTCAGCCTCCCGGCGAACACCATCAGCAGCGCCGGCCGCCTCGGTCATCAGCCGGCTCACCCCGTCAATCATCGGGTTGGTTGATTGCATAACGCCACTCCACTTTGCCTGGGGCGCGGAACAGAAGTAGGCCCCGGTACCGCCAAATAACAATATTAGCCGTTCTGGCGAGCCTCAGCCCGCCCGTAAAGACCGGACTTTGTCACATAAGCAGCCGAAGGTGTCATGAGAAGGGCGATAGGCGTCGTGTGTCATGTTGTTTTTCCGCAAGGGGCGCCTTACCTCGCGGAAGCGAACCCGGAGGAGCGGCTATGCGCGCCTGTTTCATCGTTGATCAGATCGACACCATGATCCCCTATAAGGATACTAGCCTCGACCTCATGGTAGAGGCGCAAGCTCGTGGTCACACCGTCGACGCTATTGAGGGCTTTCACGGCGTCAGCGCGGGCACGGACGGGGTCGTTGGCCAAGTCCGCTCGATCCGCCTCAGCCCCGATGTGCGGGACAATAAGAAACTCACGGCCGATAATGCCACGATTGGCGAGGCGCGAACCGAAGATTTGGCGGGATATGACGCGATTTTCATCCGCAACGACCCGCCCTTCGGCATGGACTATTTCTCGATGGCGCTGCTTTTGTCGCCACTTGAGGGAAAGGTTCAATTCGTCAACTCACCCAATGGGTTACGCGTCATTTCAGAGAAACTGAGTTCGCTTTGTTTTCCCTCATTCATCCCCGACAGCTTTGCGTCCTATGACCCGGTGGCCTTGCGCACCTTTGCGCAGAAGCACGAAAAGGTGGTGCTGAAGCCAAGCTATTTTGGCGCGGGCTCCGGCGTGGTCCTAAGTGCGGCAAGCGATCCAGATTTTGAAAAGCATATCGAGACTATTCTGGCGATCGAGCCAAAGGGCCCCGTGATCGCCCAGGGCTTCCTGCCCGAGGTGGCCGATGGCGACACGCGCGTCATGATGCTAGCAGGCAAGGTCATGGGTGCGGTCGGTCGCAAGCCGCCCGAGGGCGAGTTTCGCGCCAACATCGCCCAAGGCGGCACCGAGTTCGCCGCCGACCTTTCAGACCGTCAAATGGCCATTGCCGAAGAGGTGGGCAGGTTCCTGACCGAGCACCGTATTATCTATGCAGGTCTTGATTTCATTGGCGATCACCTGATCGAAATGAACGTGACGTCACCCACCTTGGTCCAGGAGCTGCGCCGCGTTGGAGGCCCCGACATGTCGAAGCTCATTTGGGACTATTTGGAAAAGCGCTAATATTGTGCTCTGTGCCCCCCGACGAGCGCCCGTTCAGAGGAGTGAGAAGCATTACTGACCGAACTTATGAACCGATGACCAAAGCTGAAGTGATTACCGCCCAGCGGGCCTGGGCGAAATATGTCACCGAGCAGGATGTCGACCAGCTGCTTGCGCTTTATGATTTTGGCGGGCCTGATGAACCCTTATTGTTCAAACCCACCTTGGCGGACGTCATTCGGCTCGATCGCGAAGGGGCAAAATCATACTTTGTCGGCGGTAACCCCGATTACCCCAATGACCATGGCTTCCTCAAACGGGGCTGGAAAAGCGTCGAGTTCCAAAGCGCCGCGGGCCCCGTTCTGAAGGCGGGCGGTCTGGGCTATAAGGACATGGGGCATTACACCTTTATCGATGGCGAGGGGAATGCCACCCGGGCGGACTATACCTTCGCGTATCACAAGCTACACGGTAAGGTTCTGATCTCGCTTCATCATTCGTCCCTCACTTGGCTCCCGCCGGTGGAGGCCTGACCATCGGCTCGTGCACCCGAAGAGCGGTGCTTGCACCGGACGCAACCACCGCTAAACACTGAATCACAGTTTCCAGGGCCCCAAGTCCCAGTCAGGAATTACGAACGATGCCCTTTCCTGAGTTTGATCCCGTCCTCCTTCAGATCGGCCCATTCGCGATCCGTTGGTACGCATTGGCCTATATAGTCGGGATCCTGCTTGGCTGGTGGTACCTAACGAAGCTTCTTCAGCAGCCCATGCTTTGGAACCCGAAAGAGGCCACCAAGGCGGTGGACCAACCGCCCTTCACTAAGGTGCAGTTGGATGATGCGCTGTTCTACGTGACCTTAGGGATCATTCTTGGTGGCCGCTTGGGGTTCGTGTTCTTCTATCGACCTGAACTGTTGTGGGTGCCTATCGGTGAGTGGGAGCCAATATTGGGCTTCCTGCCCTTCCCGCCGGCCCTCGCCATTTGGCAGGGGGGCATGTCCTTTCACGGCGGGCTTATCGGTGTGGGCCTCGCCACGATTTATTTCGCGCGAAAGTACAAGCTCAACCCGATTGCTATCGGCGACTTGTTCGCGTGCGCTGCACCCATTGGTTTGTTCTTTGGTCGGATCGCCAATTTCATCAATGGCGAGCTATATGGCCGAGTCTCGGACGTGCCGTGGGCCATCCGGTTTCCTCATTATGACCCGGCGCTTGGGCAGTGGACCGATGCGCCCCGTCACCCCAGCCAGCTTTATGAGGCCGTGCTGGAAGGCGCGGTGCTGTTCATCGCCTTGCGCCTCCTCGTCGTCCGCTTCCGCATATTGCAGTATCGCGGCGCGGCGATTGGTGTTTTCCTTGGGGGCTATGGCCTTGCGCGCTTTTTCGTCGAGTTCTTCCGGGAACCTGACGACTACCCCTTTGCGGGACCGATCGGCTTTCTCACGCGTGGGATGCTATTATCCCTCCCCATGATCGCCCTTGGGGTTTGGCTATTTATCCGTGCGCGCAATCAGCGTACGGCAACAGCATGAGTGCCCCAAACCCAGTCCCGCCGTCGCGCACGCCATTAGAGGAACGGCTCCTCACCCTCATTGGCGACAATGGCCCGATCAGCGTGGGCGACTTCATGGCAGACGCCCTCAGCCACCCTCAGCATGGCTATTATGCGACCCAGGATCCATTTGGTCGGGGGGGTGACTTCACCACCGCGCCGGAAATTAGCCAGCTGTTCGGTGAGCTGGTTGGTGCATGGCTGGTGGACGCCTGGCAGACGATTGGCGCGCCATCGCTCTTTAATTTGGTGGAGCTTGGCCCCGGGCGCGGCACGCTGATGGCTGATATTCTAAGGGTGGGTAAGGTTCGGCCTGCCTTTTTGGAAGCCGCAAAAGTCTACATGGTTGACAATTCAGGTCGTCTGCGGCTGCGCCAGCAAAGAACTCTGGACGGGGTGCACGACGCCATCACATGGGTCGATGGGCTTGAAGCCGTGCCCGCTGCGCCCACCTTGCTTGTGGCGAATGAATTCTTCGACTGCCTCCCCATTCGGCAATTTGTTCGGACAGCAGAGGATAGCGATACCCCCTGGCGGGAGCGGCTGGTAGGCCGCGATGACGCCGGGGGCGCGCCAAGGCTTTGCTTCACCCTTTCTGATCAGGCCTATGGTCATCGCCGCGGCATGCCAGCGGGCGCCATCCCAGAGAGCATTTTTGAAGAGTGCGCGGCGGGCCTTGAGATCATTCGCGCCCTTGCCACCCGCTTTGAAGAGCACAAGGGCCGAGCCCTGATCATCGATTATGGCCATGGACGCGCCGGATATGGTGACACGTTCCAGGCAGTCAAACGCCATGATTACTGGCATCCGCTGGCCAGCCCCGGTCTTGCAGACATAACCGCCCATGTCGACTTTGCTGCCCTTGCCCGGGCGGGGCGTGACGCGAATACACGGGTTGATGGCCCGGTGCGCCAAGGCCCTTTTCTTGATCGTCTTGGGCTTAAACCGCGCCTTGACGCCCTTTGCACGCAAACGGACGAGGAAACAAAGGCGCTGCTAACCTCCGGTGCTGACCGCCTTGCCGCGCCCGAAGCGATGGGCGACCTGTTCAAGGTCATGGCCCTCTCCTCCCCCGGTTTACCGGAACCCCCTGGGTTCTCGTGAAGACGCCCTTTGAGACGTCTCCTCTCCTGGAACACACCGCCCACGGATTTTTTGGGCGCGCAGGTGGCGTGAGCCAAGGCATTTACGACAGCTTCAATACCGGCCCCGGCTCCGCCGATGATCCGCGCAATGTTGAGGAAAACCGCCGCCGGGCCGTGAACGCCATCGGCGCAAAAAGCCTTAGCACTGCGGATCAAACTCACTCCGCCACCGCTCTTTACATCGATGAGCCCCTCCAGGTGCCAAAGCCCGAGGCCGACGCGCTTGTGGCAGACCTGCCAGGCCTCGCCGTCGGCGTTCTGACTGCGGACTGTATCCCCGCTCTCTTTTCTGGTGGCGGCCTGGTGGCAGCGGCCCATGCGGGCTGGCGCGGCAGCCTTGACGGCATCTTACAAGCCACCATCGCGTTGATGGAGGCGCGGGGCGCGCGCGCAAGTGAGATCGCCTGCGCCCTCGGCCCTGCCCTGCGGGCACCCGCCTTTGAAGTAGAAGAGGATCTGGTGAGCGCCGTCACTGGCCGCTTCGGTGACGCTGACCGGTTTTTTTCCACAGGCAAAAAGCCAGGCAAATGGATCTACGATCATATGGGATTTGCCACGGCCCGGCTGGTGGCGGCGGGTCTTCAGCGGGAAAAGATAAATATCGTCGGAGGGTGTACCCTAACGCATTCTGTGCGCTATTTCTCCTATCGTCAGGCGCGGCAAACCGGGCAAAAAGACTATGGACGGAACTTATCAACCATTGCCGTGCGCGACACTTGATCATTTACCACGAAGGCGTCAGAGAGCGCCGCATATTGTCATTGTAGGGGCAGGTCCATGAAAATTCTTGCTGGCAGCGCCAACCCAAAGCTCGCCGCCTCCATCGCCAAACGCCTGGACACCCCCGTGGCGGATTGTTTGGTCAAGCGTTTCGCAGACTCAGAAGTCCGGGTAGAGATTAAAGAGAATGTTCGAGGGGAGGATGTGTTCGTCATCCAATCCACGTCAGAGCCTGCAAACGATCACTTGATGGAGCTTCTCATCATGATCGACGCCCTGTCCCGGGCATCGGCCAGCCGGATTACCGCCGTCATTCCCTATTTCGGCTATGCGCGTCAGGACCGCAAAGTGGGCCCTCGCACCCCGATTTCCGCAAAACTGGTGGCGAACCTGATCACCACGGCGGGGGCTGACCGCGTGCTAACGGTGGACCTGCACGCAGGGCAGGTCCAGGGCTTTTTCGATATCCCCACCGATAATCTTTATGCGGTGAAAGAGATGGAAGCCCATATCCGCGAGACCTATCGCGGCGATATTGGCAAATTGTGCGTTGTGTCTCCCGATGTAGGCGGCGTTGTCCGCGCCCGCGCCCTATCAAAGCGCCTGGACAATGCGGACCTTGCCATCGTTGACAAACGCCGCCCTGAACCGGGCAAGGCCGAGGTGATGAACATTATCGGTGAGGTCGAGGGTAAACACTGCGTCCTTTTCGATGATATTGTAGACTCAGGCGGCACCCTTGTTCAGGCGGCTGATGCGTTGAAGGCCCAAGGCGCCGCCAGCGCCGCCGCCTATGTGAGCCACGCGGTCCTGTCGGGCGAAGCGGTAGAACGGATCGCGAAATCGGATAATCTCACCCGCCTGGTGGTCACCGATTCTATCGGGAATGAAGCAAATCGCGATGGCGTCGACAAAATCGAAACCATCAGCATAGATCGCCTGCTTGCCGAAGCCATCCGACGGATTGCGAACGAAGAAAGCGTGTCCAGCCTCTTCGATTAAGAGTTCCTCAGGCGGCGGCGCATCGCACCAATCCCGGCAAGGCCGGTCGCAAACAAACCCACAGCCCCTGGGACCGGGACTGGCTCCCCGCTGGTCCAAACGATATTGTCCAAATCGAAGGTTACCAGAGAGCTTGCGGCTGATGAAAAGCGAAGAGTGCTGATAATATCAGGATCTGCTGACGTAATGCCAGAAACGGTACCAATGATGAGGTTATTCACAAATATGCTGACTTCCTCATCTGTGAAATCAGCCTCGAACCGATAATTGACCCATTCGCCTACACCTACCGTGTTGGCTATTATGCCTGTCCTCCGACTTCGAACAGGGCCTTCCTCCACAAGCAAGTAGTTGATCGCGAAGGGGGTGATGTCAAAACGTTGAATGAGTGGCGTATCAAAGAAGAAGGACAAGAACCCCTCATTGAGCCTTGCATCGAAAGAGACTGAGTTGACCGGCGATAGGGGGCGGCCTGGTCGAAGACTGATTTGCTCAGAGAACGAAAATTGCAGGTAGTTGCCAAATGAGTCACCATCATTTGCAACATCAGGAAGCGGAATGGGAGGCGTGCCGCTGTCCACCTCGTCGACGCCGTTACCCAACGTGACAATCGTACCGGCTGTTTGATTGGAAAAATCGATATCCTTGACTGTCGCCGGCGCCGCAACCGCAGCACTGCTCAGCGACAATAGGACAGCTAACCCCTTAAAAAACCGCACCATTTTGAGGAAACCCCTTCGTCTCTCTTGAGCGTCAGAGGCTATGACTAATGAGAATAGCTGTCAAATAAGGCGGAGCCAAAGGCGGGGACTATCCCAACGCCGCCTTTACCGCCGCAATAGCCGCGTCAGCGTTGTCGGCCTCAGGACCGCCGCCATGGGCCAGATCAGGCTTGCCGCCACCGCCCTTCCCACCAAGGGCCTCAACAGCAATCTTTACCAGATCCGGCGCCTTCACCTTCTCCACCGCCGCGGGGCCCACGCCAACCGAGACACTGGCCTTGCCCTCATTGGTCGAGACGAACGCCGCCACCGCATTGTCGTTGGCCTTTATCGCGTCGGCAATCAGGCCCCGAAGTTCCTTAGGCGGTATACCATCTAGGACTTGGCCGGTGAACATGACGTCCCCCACGGCCTCCGTCGCTGGGGCCCCGCCGCCGCCCATGGCAGCCTTTTTCTTGGCGGCCAGCAGCTCCTTCTCAAGGCGCTTGCGATCCTCCGTCAACGCCGCAATGCGGTCGGGCAGGTCTTCCAACTTCACTTTGAGCGCGCCCGCCGCCGCCAGCCCGGCATTGGCTTGACCCTTAAGGTAAGCGCGGGCCGCTTCCCCCGTCACCGCTTCAATTCGGCGAATGCCCGAGGCCACGGCCCCTTCGGAGGTCACAGCAAAAAGGCCAATGTCCCCCGCACGGTCCACATGGGTGCCGCCGCAAAGTTCCATGGAATAGGGTTTGGCCGCATTCTCTTGGTCATCGCCGAGGCGGAGGACACGCACCTCGTCCTCATACTTCTCCCCGAACAGGGCCATGGCTCCTGCCTCAATGGCATCATCATAGGGCAGCACTTGGGTTAGCGCATCGCGGTTTTGGCGAATGATGGTGTTCACCTCCGCTTCGATGGTCTCCATCGCGTCCGCTGGCACCGCGCTATTGTTGGAGAAGTCAAAACGGAAACTGTCCGGGCCAACAAAGGACCCCTTTTGCACCACATGCTCCCCCAAATGCCGACGCAGCGCCGCATGCAATAGGTGGGTTGCCGAGTGATTGCGTTTAATCTGTGCCCGGCGTTCACTATCGACGGACAGGGTGATGACGTCGCCCTTCTTCAGGGTGCCCTCTTCCACCACGCCGTGATGAACGTGCAGTTTCCCCGCACCCTTTTTGGTGTCGCGAATGGTGATCTTCGCCCCGTCCTCGGTCACGGCGGTCCCAGCATCCCCCGTCTGGCCGCCGGATTCGGCGTAGAAGGGCGTTTGGTTTGCGACAAAGGAGACTTCCGACCCGGGCCCGGCCTCGGGGGTGCGTGCGCCGTCAACGACAAGTGCCGTGATCTGCCCGTCGGCGCGCTCATGGACATAGCCAATAAAGTCCGTCGGCGCCGTTTCATTCAAAACGTCAAACCAGATAGTCTCCGCCCCTGCATCGCCGGAGCCCGCCCAATTGGCCCGTGCCCGCTCTTTTTGCTCAGCCATGGCGGCATCAAACCCGTCCATATCAAGGGCAAAGCCATCGCGACGCAGCGCATCCTCGGTGAGATCCACCGGGAACCCATAAGTATCGTAGAGCTTAAACGCCGCCTCCCCCGCCAGGGTACCACCCGCAGCAAGCTTGGACGTTTCATCGCCAAGCAGCTTGAGCCCCCGGGTGAGAAGATCCTTAAACCGTTCCTCTTCAGAGCGGAGGGTGTCCGTCACCAGGGCCTGTGCCCGCAGAAGATCGGGGAACGCGCCGCCCATTTCGCCAACAAGGGTGGGGACGAGTTTGGCGAGCAACGGATCCTTCGCCCCCAGATTATGGGCATAGCGCATGGCCCGCCGCATAATCCGTCTCAGGACGTATCCCCGCCCCTCATTCGACGGGGTAACCCCATCGGCAATCAGGAAGGCTGACGCCCGCAAATGGTCCGCTACCACCCGGTGGGCTACCAGGTCATAGCCCTCTGCCGCGCGGCCGGTTGCGGAAACAGAGGCCTCAATGACTTTGAGGAAAAGGTCCGTCTCATAATTATTGTGGGTCCCCTGCAGCACTGTCGCAATGCGCTCGAGGCCCATGCCGGTATCGATGGAGGGTTTAGGAAGGTCGAGCCGCGAACCATCGGGTTGCTGGTCAAACTGCATGAAGACCAGGTTCCAAATCTCAATGAACCGGTCCCCATCCTCATCAGGACTGCCCGGGGGACCACCGGGGATCCCCTCCCCATGATCATAGAAAATCTCTGAACACGGACCGCAGGGGCCAGTGTCCCCCATGGACCAGAAATTGTCGGACGTCGGGATCCGGATGATTTTCTCGTCCGGCAGGCCCGCAATCTTCTGCCAGAGGCCCACCGCCTCGTCATCGGTGTGATAAACAGTGACCAGCAACTTTTCCTTGGGCAGACCGTAGACCTCTGTCAGCAGGGTCCAAGCCGAAAGGATCGCCTCTTCTTTGAAGTAATCGCCAAAAGAGAAATTCCCCAACATCTCGAAAAAGGTATGGTGGCGCGCCGTATACCCCACATTGTCGAGGTCATTATGCTTACCGCCGGCACGAACACATTTCTGGGATGAGGCCGCCCGTGTGTAGAAAACGGTCTACGCCCAATCATAAACAAACAAAAAGGGCACCATGCCTGCATTCACGAACAGGAGGGTCGGGTCATTCTGCGGCACAAGCGGGGCCGACGGCACCACCTCATGGTCCCGGGAGCCGAAGAAATCGAGAAAGCCTTGGCGGATATCATTGACAGAATTGCTCATCCAAAGACGCATAAGGGCGCCTGCGATCTGGTGCAATCATCTTTGGCCTGGAAGCATTTCGTCGTGCTTTGAGACGGCCTCAGCATGAGGAAATGCTGAAGGGCTATGCCACCGCTCCATAGACACCACGCGCGGGCTGTGGTGAAAAATCTTACCATGCGCATTTATCTTCTCCCCCTCCTCCTCGCCGCGTGCGCGGCCCAGCCGGACTACCGCCCGGACACGGCCCCGCCCAACACGGTAGAGGCGGTAAATCTCGAACAATATCAAGGGCTTTGGTACGAGATAGCGCGCTATCCCAACCCGTTTGAGGACACACGGCGCTACACATGCGTCGGCGTCACCGCGGAGTATGCCATCCGGGCCGATGGGCGCATCTCGGTCACCAACACCTGCCGCAAAGATACGTTGGACGGCCCCGTCACGGTTGCTGAAGGGGTGGCCCGGTCGGTTTCCGACAATAATGCGAAGTTGAAAGTCCGCTTTGCGCCGGACTTCATCCCCTTTGCCGAAGGGGATTATTGGGTTCTGGACCTCATGGAGGATTATAGCGCCGCCCTTGTCGGGGATCCTGCGGGCAAATATTTGTGGATCCTGTCCCGCACACCAAAACTGCCTCAAAGCACCCAAGAGCGCCTATTCGCCACCGCAGAGGCGAAGGGATACGCCACCGCTCCCCTCATTCCTGTCCCGCAGACACCAGCGCCCTAAGGGCCTCTTCCTTCACCTGATGGACCGGCCCCGCCATGGCTCCTAGACCGCTGTCCGGCCCACCGTCAGCGACATAATCAAAAGTGACTTTGGTCCCGTCATCGGCAGGCGTCAGGGTAATGGTCCAGACGGTCTGCACCGCCATACCCTGAAGCGGGCCAAAGGGTGCGCTTAGCCGCAAGGTCTTCCCCTCGATAAAGTGAAGGACGGTTCCATGGGCGACAGCACCGCCGTCCCACACCTCCCGCCAGAGGCCCCCGGGGGCGAGGTCAAGCTGCATATTCTTTGCCGAGCCTGAATAGGTGTGACTGTCCCCCCGCCAGGATGAGACATCGATTAGCCGACCCCATAGGGCGTTGGGGGCCAGCGGGGAATGCGCCTCAACGGTAAAAGCAAAATGGCTGTCGGTGGCGGTGGTGATCTCAGCGCGGGCCGGGCCCATAATCATCAGTGCAACACTCAAAATATGCACTATCGCCACCGAAGCGGCCTTTTTCCTTATCGTCATCATATTGCGCCTCTCTTTATACGACGGCAAAGTACCCCATAAAGCCCATCACCTGATGCCGCAGATCGTGACAGTGGATCATCCAGCGGCCAGGATTATCGGCCACAAAAGCCATTTGAACGGACGAGTTGCCAGGCAGGATAACAGTATCCCTCACCGCGCCGTGATCGCCAATGCCGCCAACCTCATTCAGTGTGAAGCAAGAGTGTCCATGAATATGGATGGGATGATCGTTTACGGAAAGATTCTCCCACCGGAGAATGACCGTTTGCCCCTTACGCACGAAAAAGAGCGGTGCTGCATCCCCCGTGCAGAGAGCGGTTTCCGTCAAACTGTCACCATTCACAAGCCATTCATACCCACGCAGATCAAGAGTTCCCTGAAGGCTATTC
>ERZ1740067.1570-NODE-1570-length-15306-cov-7.943807_pt1 | contig 15306 bp, 12 predicted proteins | sample MGYA00581736_ERZ1740067 | MGnify/ENA primary metagenome ERZ1740067 (study PRJEB43018, sample SAMN04849236) | marine metagenome | isolation source: floating plastic debris | place: Pacific Ocean | collected 2008-08-27 | study: EMG produced TPA metagenomics... | reverse complement strand
GTGTTCTCTCATCTCTTCGGTCGGGTGCTTTGCATGTCGGTGATCTCGGGCTTGATCGCGGTCGGCGCCTAAAAGCGGCCTGGCGGCATGGTGCTGCCCGACCGCGTGACCGAGCTGAGGCGGCAATTGCGCATGCAGGTGGCCCCGCCAACCGCCAATGTCCGCCGCATCACCGTGGGCGGTGGTGGCAATCGCAGCGGTCTGGGCGCGAAATTCGTCCGGCCCTGAGGGTCTTGAACCGCCCGAAATCCTCACCACATCATGTGCATCGGATGCCCGACCGGGGTCCGACCATAGCAACCCAGCGGGCCTGTCCGTGTCGGAAGGCCTGCCGTTAATCGCTCAAACGATGAGGATGACATGCGTACATACGACTTTGCACCGCTTTACCGCGCGACCGTTGGTTTTGACCAGATCGCAGACCTGATGGATCGGGTTCTGGCCACGGATGGCAACGCCAACAGCTACCCCCCCTACAATATTGAAAAGACAGATGATGATGCGTACCGCATCTCGGTCGCCGTCGCCGGATTTTCCGAGGCGGACCTGAATGTCGAGGTCAAGGACAAGGCCCTCGTCATCGCTGCCAAGAAGGCCGATGAGGAAACCAAGACCTTCCTGCACCGCGGCATCGCCACACGCGCCTTCGAGCGCCGCTTCCATCTTGCCGACCACGTTGTGGTGACTGGTGCCTCCCATGTGGACGGCATGCTGCACATCGATCTGGTCCGCGAAGTGCCCGAAGCGCTGAAACCCCGCCGGATCGAGATTGCCAGCCAAAAGGCGATTGAGACGGACGTGGTCGACGCCAAGGCCGTCAACTGACCTGACTGTCGCACGCCTGACCCGGGGTGCAGCCCTGCACCTCGGGTTTTTCGTGACAGGGTTGTCGCAAGAATGGGCTATGCTGCGGTCATTGCAGTAAAGGACCTTTTCCCATGACGACCCATCACATTGCCTTCTGGAATGTCGAAAACCTCTTTGGCCCCGAAAACCACGCCCCACGGATCCCGTGGGTGGCCAACGCTGTCCGCCGCGATCTCGAAGGCTGGACCGAGGCGCTCTACAACACCAAGCTGGATCAACTTGCCCGCGTGATCACCGCGATGAATGGCGGTGCTGGCCCCGATATCCTCGGCGTGTGCGAGGTCGAGGATGCGTTTGTGCTGCGCGATCTGGTGGGTCGGGTCGATGCGGGGACGGGGCGCAAATATGACGTGGTGCACGCCAACAACGACAGGGATCGGCGCGGCATCGACACTGCGTTTGTTTACGACACGGCGCGTTACACGGTGGACACGCGGACCGTCTTCAACCACTTCGTGATCCGCCGCACCGGCACCCGCGACATCCTGCAGGCGACCTTTCGCACGCCCGAGGGGCGCGAGCTGGTGTGCCTGGTCAATCACTGGCCCTCACGGTCGGGCGGGGCGACCGAGAGCGCGGGTTTCCGTGCCGTGGCGGGCGAAACGCTGGCCTACTGGCACGGGCGCATCCGCGAAGAGGCGGCAGATGGCGACCGCACCTGCGTGCTGGCGCTCGGCGACATGAACGATGACCCCTGGGACCCTTCGGTCCGGTTCAATGCCAACGCCACCCGCGAACGCGGTGATGTGGAACGATCACGCAGCCCGCGCTTTTACAACCTGTCCTGGGAGTTCCTGGAATGGACGTCTCAGACCCGCACCGGCACCACGCGTACACTCGACGGCACGCTCTATTTCCGCGGCGACGGCAACGTCTTTGACCAGATTCTCGCCGCCCGGCCCCTGCTGGACGCCGAAGACGCCGCCTTCAAACTGGTGGAGGGTTCCGCCGGTCCCGAGGTGATCCCCGACATGATCAGCCACCGCGTCGGCGAGGGACCGATCCGCTTTGGCCTGCCGCGCGGCGATGTCACCAACGTCGACACGACCGGCTATTCCGATCACGTCCCCGTCTCTGTCACCCTGCGCGAGGGTCCGGACATAGCCGTCTGAGGAACCGACCATGAGTTTCTTCTGACCGGAAGTACCACGGGGGTGAGGCGCAAAGCGCCGAGGGGGCTGGCCCCCTGAAACGCCAGGGCAAACAGCGCCGCACGCGGCATTCGCGCGGCGCTGTCCATCATCCGCTCTGCCTACATCCGACCGATGGAGAAGAACATCGTTTCGCCCGAATGGTCGTCCACGCCATCATTGTCGGTGGAAATCCAGGCCGTGCCATCCTCCATGATCGCCATCCCCTCGACCTTGTCGAGGACATAGCCCCCCGTGGATGTCAGGTCTGGCAACAGATCGCGGACCAGTTCCTTGCGCACCACGGGCAAGTCACCCCCGAGTGGAGCAGGCACCATTTCGGCCAGCGGAATGCGATAGACCTTTTTGGTGACCGCTTCGATACCGTGCTGGTTGTCCCGCTCGACGACATAGACAAAGTCGCCATGCGCCACGATTTCCGACAGGCCGACCCAGCCTTTCTCGGGTGCGGCCTTGGGATAGTGCACCGCACCCCAGTCTTCGGTCTCCAAATCATACGCCACCAGCTTGACGTGGTTCTCCGGGTCGTCCTTCCATTCGCGCTGTACGGCCATCCACAGCGTGTCGCCGATGCGCGTGATCCCTTCAAAGCCAAAGCGCCGCTCGACCGCCATCAACTCGGGCGGCAGCCCGATCTCACCTGACCGGAACCGGATCTGGCCGCTGGCATCGATGTGGTAGATCGCGTGCGGAATGACGCGGTCCGTACGCCCTTCGGAGGCGACAAAGAAACCGCCATTGCCGTCCAGCGTGATGCCCTCCATGTCGATCTGCTGGGCCGCCTCGCCATTGGCGCGGGTCACCGGGATCGCCTCTACAATGTGGGCCGGCGTGGTGCTGGGATCGATCCGGAAGATCGTCGGCTGGAAGCCGTAAAAACTGTCGTTCACGGCCCAGATGAAATCGCCGTCGGCGACCATGCCCGAAATCGCCCCCCAGCCGGTCAGCGTGTCCATCCCTTCGGAGGTCAGGTGCGGATAGACCGGGTCGCCTTCGCCATATGCGAACAGCATCACATGCGCGCGGGCCGCGCCATCCTCCAGTCCGTCATATTCATTGGCCGACACCAGCAGACCGCGATCGGGGATGGTCACGTAGCCTTCGGGCCCGATGCCCGAGGGCAACATCTGCTTGAGCACCGGCGCTGCGGGGTCGGTCACGTCATACACCCCCACGATGGAGCCGCGCTCGGACCCGACAAAGACATATGGCGTGCCGTCGAACACGTCGAAGGTCACGCTTTCGGGTTCAACGCCCTTGGCGTCAGAGCGGCGGTCGGGATAGTGCCCGATCTGCACCATGGCATGTTCAAAGCTCACGCCACTTTCGTAGATGATGGTCCCGTCCTTGTTGAAGATCGTCCAGCCGCGGCTGCCGCCGTCCATGTCGCCTTCGTTTGCGGTGGCGAAATGGGTGTCGTCGATCCATGTGACCGCGTCGGGTTCGCGCAGGCGGCCGGGCTGGCTCTCGTCAAAGATCAGCGCGGCGCGCTCGTCCGTGGCGTCGATAGTGTCGAGGTCCACCGCCCCGGCGGAAAAGTGGCTGAGCACGGTACCATCGCGCGACACCACCACGAGGTGGTTGTTTTCCTGCAACGTGACGACCGTCTCGCCGAGGCTGTTGATCGACACGTATTCCGGCTCCGGGTCCTCGGGCGAGACCTCTGCCAGCCCGGCCAGATCGACAGAGCTGAGCGTATCGCAATCCAGCACGCCGTCTTCCGTCAGGCCGACCATCACAAGGAACCCGCCCGGCAACTGGCCGGTGCGCCCGTCGCCCAGGTCTTCGTCCCGCTCGTTCTCGATGGCGACGGCCACGAACGCGTTGTCGGGGGCGACGGCCACACTGTCGGGTTGTCCGCCCAATTCGCAGCGGTTGGCCTCGGCGCCCGATGCAACGTCGATCGACGCGATGTATCCGGATGGCTCGGTATAGCTGGCCGAAGTGTTCACACCGACGATGGCGTGCGCCGCGGGCACGACGACTGATGTCGGCTCTCCATCCAGCGCGATGTTTCCCAGCGGCTTGGGGTTGGCCGGGTCGGTGATGTCGATGCGCCCCAACGCCTTCAGCGGGCTGTCGGTGTAGACCAGTGTCATGCCGTCCGCGGTCACGTCGATGATCTCGGGCGAGGTTTCGCGGCTTGTGTCTTCGCCCGCGGCCATGTTGGTCACGACGGGAAAGGACGCGATGCGGTTGAAATGCTTGGCCCCGTGGCCCTCGGCCCATACGGCCCCAGCGGTGAGGGCAAGACTGCACGTCATGCAAATGGTGGTTCTGGTCATAAGACGCTCCTTGAGGAATTCTGCCGGAGCGTGGTGACCGTCTGGTTTGACGCGCGCGTAACAGTTCGGTGTCAGAATTGTAAAACCGTGACGCCGGTTGACCTGCCCTGCCGCCGCGCGGATAGTCGGACCAGAGAAATAGATTGATAGTTCAGGGAATTGGGACATGGCCGACGAAAACAAGTTGCTGATGTTTTTTGCCGAAGCGATTGCGGGGATCAGCGATGATATCCCCGTTCCGGCGGGCTCACCGCACGCGCTGATGCTGTTTGCGCATGCGCCCAACTTTGTCGAAGGGCAGGAGATTGCCGTGGCCGGGGCCACCGAAATGGGCTGGCTCGAGGTCAAGGTCGTCAAGGCCGGCGAGATCAAGGAAGGCCCGATGAGCATCGACGAGGAAGCGCTGCGTCTGGCCGCCGAAGATGCGGTGGAATACGGCCTCGGCCTTGTGGTCTATGACAGCGAGTTGCCGCCTGAGGGCCTCAAGCTGACCCCCGGCATCGGTGTTCAGCCCGACGCCAGCTGATCGCGCAGTGACGCGCCGTGCGGACATCGTCGTGCTGGACGGTGGGCCCGGCGCATCAGGTGAGGTCTCGCCGCTGACTGACGGGTTGGCCGCGCGTGGTCACAACGTGCTGGAGCCGGTGCAGTCAGGGTACACCATCGCGGATATCATCACCGCGCTGCGCCGTGATATCGCGCGCGGTTACGCGTCTCCGGTCGTGCTGGTGGGCTGGTCATGGGGTGCATGGCTGGCCCTGCTCTATGCCGCGGCACATCCGGAAAACGTGCTAAGGGTCGTCCTTGTCGGCTGCCCGCCCCTGACCGAAACCGGTGCCGCGCAATTGCGGCAAACCCGCGCCGCCCGGCGCGATCCGACGCATATGGCAGAGATCGAGGCGCTCAGTGCCGCACCGCCCGACCCACAGATCACTGCGCGTCTGATGCACCTCTTTGATCTTTCGGACGCCTTTGACCCCATCGGCACGCCCCATCCCGCGGTCACCATCGACTGGGTACAGCACCGTGCGATCTGGGCCGAAGCATCGTCCATGCGTCGGTCAGGCGCGTTGTTGCGCCGGATTGCGACGCTGCCGATGCCTGTCCGCGCCTTGCACGGGGTCCATGACCCGCACCCGGCGGCGGATGTGGCGCGCAGCCTGTCGGCGCTGCCCGATTTCGGGATGACAGTGATCGACGCCTGTGGCCACAAACCGTGGCGCGAGGCGCAGGTGGACTTCGTGGCCCTGCTCGACGCTCAGCTGACCTGAGGCGTGGTTCCGGCCAACACCTGCGCGAACCATGCGGTGTCGATATTGCCGCCGCACAGGATCACGCCGACCCGTTTGCCCTGCATTGCCGCGCGTTCCTGCATGAGCCCGGCCAGCGGCGCGGCACCTGCGCCTTCGGCCACGTTATGGGTGGCAGTGAAGTAGAGGCGGATGGCGTCGGCCACTTCGTCATCGGTGACGGTGATGATCCGCTCCGCACCCTTGGAATAGATGTCGAACGCCTCCTGCACCGGCATGCGCACCGCCATGCCGTCGGCAAAGGTCGCGGCGGAGTTCGTCTCGATCAACCGCCCCGCCTCGACCGACAGCTTGGCCGTCTGTGCCTGATCCGACACCACGCCGACCACCTTGGTGCGCAGCCCCAGCGCATCGCGGGCCATGATGGTGCCGCAGATGCCCGACCCGCACCCGATCGGCACATAGACCGTGTCGAGGTCGGGCTGCGCCGTGAAGAGTTCATAGGCATAGGTCGCCACACCGCGCACCAGCTCGGGGTGAAAGGGCGGCACGATGAACAGGCCCTGCGCCTCGGCCACGCGATATGCTTCGAGGCGGGCGGTGTCGAAATCGTCACCAAACTCCACCAGTTCCGCACCAAAGGCGCGCATGGCCGCGTTCTTTTCCACCGAATTGCCGCGCGGCACGTAGACCAGCGCGCGCATGCCCGCGCCGGTGGCAGCCCAGGCCTGCCCTTGGCCGTGATTACCCCGGGTGGCGGTGCAGATGCCGGGCACGCCGGGATGCGTACGCATCAACCAGTCGATAAAGGTCAGTGATCCGCGCACCTTGAAAGCGCCGGTGGGCGTGTGATTTTCGTGTTTGACCCAGACCTCGGCACCCGCCGCCGCGCTCAGCAGCGGCCAATGGTGCTGCGGCGTGGGGGCCATACGGGCGTGGACAAATTCGGTTGCGGTCTCGAGATCGGAACGTGTCAGCATGGCCCGCATCTCAAAGAGAAATGCGGGCCAGCGTCAATGGGGTCAGGCGGCAAAGCCCAGTTTGGAGACGTGGATTTCAAAGGTCGGGTGCATTTCGGCGCCCACGACCTCTTCGCGGTGGTGGCGGTAGATCGACCGCCAATAGGGCTGCACGACCACACCTTCGTCCTGCATGATCTTTTGCAGTTTGGCCATCACCTCGGACCGCTGTGCGGCGTCGGCGATGGACATGGCTTCGGCCAGCAGCGTGTCGAATTCCTCGCTGGCAAAGGCGCTTTCGTTCCACGCCTCGCCCGACCGGTAGGCCAGCGCGAGGACCTGCACGCCCAGCGGGCGCTGCGCCCAGTCTGTGCTGGATAGCGGATACTTGGCCCAGTCGTTCCAGAAGGTTGACCCTGGCAGCACCGTGCGCCGGACCTGAATGCCCGCATCACGCAGCATGGCGGCGGCGGCGTCGGTCGTGTCCTTGCGCCAATTGTCGTCGATGGAAATCAGGTCATGCTCGAAATCCGCCATGCCGGCCTCTTCCATCAGCGCCTTGGCGCCTTCGGGGTCGTGCACGGGCGGCGGCAACTCCGCGTATTCAGGGTGGATCGGCGACACATGGTGGTTTTCTGCCACGCGCCCGTTTCCGGAAAAACCCAGTTCCAGCAGCACGTTGTTGTCGATGGCCATGGCCAGCGCGCGTCGCACCCGGACGTCGGAGTAGGGTTTGATCCCGTCGCCCTCGGCCAGCTGGTTGGGCCGGATCACGACCGTGTTGGCGGTGACCGCCTCGGACCGGGTCCAGCCGATGTCGTCAAAGATGCCGATGAACTCGCCCAGCGACTCGTAGACCATGTCGACCTCTTCGGAATCGACCGCGTTCAGGATCGATGCCTGATCGGTGCCGTAATCCAGGTATTCGATCCGGTCGAGATACGCCCCCTCGCCCCACCAGCTGTGGCCCTCGTTCTTTTCCAGAACGGCGCGCACGCCGACCTCGAATTCGCCCGGCAGGTAAGGGCCCGTGCCAACGGGATTGTCCAGCGGGTCGCCATTGAAGCTTTGGTGCACGATCGCCGCCGGGTAATCGGAGAAACCGGCAATCAGCGTGATGTCGGGCTGGTTCAGCACCAGCTTGACCGTCGTGTCATCCACAACGGTGATCGCGCCCGCGCGCGCAGACCCGGTCGCCTCATCCACCAGCGAGGCCATGCGCGAGGCCATGGAATTGCCCTCCACCGCCTTTTCGCACCAGCGCGCGATGTTGAAGGCCACGTCGGCGGCGGTAAACGCGTCGCCGTTGCTCCAGCTGACGCCGGGCCGGACGTTCAGCGTGTATTCGGTCGCGTCGTCGTTAATCTCCCACGCTTCCAGCAGTGACGGCTCGAAACTGCCGTCGATCTGGTATTCCACGAGGTATTCCAGATAGCCACGGGTAAAGTTGGACATTTGCGGCCAGTCATAGGTGCGCGGGTCCTTGAGCGCCTTGACCGTGGATTCGATGCGCAACGTGCCGCCCGGCTGCACATGCGCCGCGCCGCGCGCCGGACGTGTCAGCCCCAAAAGGCTGTAGGCAGCGGCGGCAGTGACACCTAGCGATGTGGCGCGGGTCAGGAATTCGCGCCGCGACAATGTCCCTTGGGCGACTTCGGTCGCATAGGCACGCGCGGCGGGGTGAAGCGTTTTGGTGTGTGGCATGAGGATCTCTCTGGCTTGGGCAGACGGTCGCAGGGACCGCCGTCGCCGAGGTTTCGGACCGAACGCAGCCGGTCCGTTGGAAAAGGAATTAGCTCAAAAGCAGCTCAGTCCACAGAAAACGACACTGACCCGCGTCAGGGCAAGGGGTAATCCGCCAGATCGGACCATGCGCAGGGGTCCGCGCATGGTCTGTCCCATTTCGTGGGCAATCGCGCTGATACGCGGTCAGACGCCCCCATCCGGCAGCTTGATGCCCCCGGCCCCGGCACGTTCCGGCGTGGGCGCATCCTCCAGCACAAAGGGATGATCGACCGCGGCCTGCTGTGCCCATGTGCGTGCAGACACCGTGCTTGCCTCGATCTCTTCGGCGGCAAGGCGGGCGACCTGCGGGGCCGCAGTGCTGGTGCCCGCGCCACGCACCCACGAGCCGCTGCGAGAGCCTGCCGAATAGACCCCGCGCAACACCCAGCTGTCGTCGCCCTTGGCTGCAAGGTCCGGGCCGTCGCGGGACGGCAGCGGTGAATGCGGCGACGGGTTCAGCGGACCGGCGGCGGAATAGCCCGACAGTACCGCCTCCTGTTCCGTGTAGGCAGCCACGACGATGGGGGACGCACCCGTGGCGAAACCGCTGATCGTGCTCGCGCGGCGCACCGGGCAATCCGTGCCCGGTGGATCGACCGGCAGGGGCGCGCCGAACGGGCCGTGCCGGACGTAGTTCGCATTCTCGAAAAACGCTTGCCGCCCGCCGGGGCCATGCCCGTGCAAGGTGTCATCCCGGTCCACCCAGATGTGGATCGGGTTATTGCCCGCGACAGAGCGCCGTTTGACCTTGATCTTCCACAGGCCGGCGGGTGCAAGGTCGCTGGCCTCCTCGAGGCTGGCGGTGCGGTTGATCGACAGTGTCACCAATCCGCGCTGCGTCATGCCACCGACATACTGGTAAGCCAGCCAGCCGATGCGCGCGCCGTTGGCGTTCGTGATTTCGGCATATTCGCCCGGTTGGGAGTTGATCGAAACGGTGCTGGCACCAAAGGGTGTGGTCACCTTGATCTTGGCGAAATTGCCCTGACTGGCCTCCGGGCTGGGCGGCATCCAGAACTGCACGTGGTTCGGGGTGCGGTCATCCGGCAGAACCACCAGATCAAGCGATATGCGCCGCCGCGTCATGCCGCGCGCGTTCACCGCGTGCAGCCGCGCCAGATTGGCATTGCCCGCAGGCAGCGTCAGCCACGCCTTGTGCTTGTCGCCCCCGTTGTGCAGCGCGGCCGGCCCGAAGTAGCGTTCGAACATCGATGCATAGATACCCGTTCCGTCATGCGGCCCCTCGAGGTTGCCGTAGGAAAAGTTGAACACGACCGGGGCAAGACCGCCGCAGGGCGTGCGGTAGCGGCGCGCCTGTTTCACGAGAATGTGGAACGACAGATAGACCAGCGGCAGCAGGTCCACGCCCGATGTATCCTTGACCACCCGCGAGGGCAGGGCGGCACAGATGATCGGGCGGTTGTCCACCCCATCCGACATCTCGTGCCCTGCGCCCAACCCCATCACATGGGTGCCGTGCGAGCGCTGGATCGCGACCGTGGAAAAGATGTCCTTGCCCAGGTCAACCTGCCCCGACCGGGTGTAGAACAGCTCTTCGTCCAGCACCTCGTTAAAGGTACAGGCGTCCAGCAGCGCGTCGATATCCACACGCTCCAGCACCCGGCCGATGCTGGTCGGGGATGAGGGCAGCGGCACGGTGTCGAAGATCTGGGCAAAGTCCACCCGGCTCGCCTTGGGTCCCTTGCGAAAGAGGTCATGCGCGATGCCCATGCCATCATCGACAAAGGCCTGCACGACCGTGCCTGCCGGCACCTCGATATCCGGCAGCGGCTTGTCGGGCCGCGCCTGCGGGTCCAGATAAGCCTCGTCCACGATCCCGCCCACGCGGAGCGACGCAATCCCCAGATTGTTGCTCCGGTCATTGAGGAACGTGACGAGGTCCGAGGTCGCAAACAACACCACCGGCTGATACGGCACCACCTGCTTGCGGTCCTCCGCGTCGTAGGCGGCGGGCACCACGAGGAACCGGCTGAACTGTTCCTCTTCCAGTCGCCCGATCAGCTGGTCAATGCTGGTGTCCTCCAGCTCGATCAGAACAGACCACCAGTCGACTTCGGTCCTCGGGTCGACATATTGCGCCGATTGCGACAGCCTGAAAAACGTCACATGGTCGACGATCAGCTTGGCGTCGAAATCCTTGTCATCGGTAAGCTCTGCCATGGCGCGGCCTACTCGCAGTCACGGGGTTCAAAGTCGGTCCACTCGGCCAGCGCCTTGCCCCACAGCCAGGCCAGCGACGGCGAGGCTTTGATTCCGTTGTCTTCCTGCACCTTCGCTGTGGCCCAGACTTTGCCGTCAAATTTGACTTCGCCGGACTGCTTGTCGCCATCGGGGTCGTAAAGCTGGTGCCAGTCAAAATCGCTTTCGGCATCGAAATGCGGGCCGTAGAACGTGGACGACGTCCAAGAGCCACCGCAGCACATCGAATAGAAGTGATCAGCCAGCGTCAGGCCCAGCTGCTGGCCCGCAACGCTGTCGACAGGAAAGTGGACGCCCGCCACGGTCCGGTTTGTCGCGATCCGGGCCGCCTGCCGCATCAGCATCGTGCCCCACAACGCGCGGTCGTTGTATTGCGGCGCACCGCTCTCCATCAGCAGTTTCCACAGGACACGGGCCATGACGAACACTTCGGTCGAATGCCCGCTGGGCAACGTGCCGTGCGTCGGCGTCGGGATCATCGGTTGCACCTGCGGGGAAAATTCGATGGGGCGCTTGACGGCCAACCCGTATTTGACCCGTTGGATCACCGGGAAAGCAAATCCAAGGGCGGTGTACAGCAACTCGATCGTGTAGGGCGTGCGCTGCTGGTCCATGAACTGGATTGACGAGAAAAAGGCCGTCGGAACGCCGACCTGGCTCAGGACTTCGGCGCCTCGGTCCGGACGGATGCGCGCATAGCCCAGCACGAGCGCCAACTGTGTGGACAACTGCGTTACCGTGGGTCGGGTCATCGTGACCATCGGTTCGAGGCAGAGCTTGCGGGTATCGCCGCCATCATCTTCGGTTTTCCGCCACACGGTCGCCACCGGCAAACAGGGGTCGTCCACGTTCATCGTGACATCCACGGTGGGTGCCAGTTCCGCCTGAAAGATCGCGCCGCGCACCCGGCGCGACAGCCGCGGCAGGTTCTTGACGTTGTCGGCCGCACCAATGACCGGCTTGGCGATGTTGTTCATGCGGGCACCAACGATGCCATCGCGGTTGGTGATCAATGCCTCGGTTGTCAGCGGCGACTTGCCCCCGCCACCCAGTGCGTCGCTCCCGCTCAGCGCGTCAAGCGCATCGAGTGCGTCAAGCGCATCCAACGCATCCAGTGCGTCAAGCGCGTCCTCTGGACCAATACCCATCTAAAATCTCCCACGTTAAAGTTTGCCCTATGGCTAGTCTGGAATACCCACACGTCTCAGTTTCTCGGCCGCGGACTGGCCAAGCTCATACCCGGAACTGGGCGAATTTCTCAGCCAGTTGCTCACCCGCATGTTCGGTTGCAGCCTCAACAGCTCTTCTGCTGTCTTTCTCGCGTCCTCGGTCTGGTCTGCACCGACCTGCGCAATCGTCAGCGTCCGCAATGTGGACACATGTGTGCGGTTGAGGCGCAGCGACTCCTTGGCCAGCGTGACCGCGCGGTCGTAATCCTTGGCAGCGATGTTCGCCGCGGCGGCCTGCGCCAGAAAAAAGAACCGGTGCGGATGCAAGGGCGACAGGTGCAGGGCGCGCTCCGTGTCGCGCTTGCCTTCCTGGCCGCGGTCCTGAATGGCGCGGAACATACCGCGCAGCCCGAGCCCGCGCGCATCATTGGGGTTCAACGACAGCGCGGTGTCATAGCGGCTTTGTGCTTCGTCAAGCCTGTGATCAAGATGCGCCAGCACCTGCCCTTCGCACACCAGCGCCAAAGTATGGTTCGGATCAAGGTCCAGCGCGCGCGACGTCAGATCCAGCGCCGCCTGAGACTCCAACCTGGGATCATCCGCCCAGCCCTGCACCGTGCGCAGAACATGCCACCGCGCCAGCCACGCCAATGGCGTGGGGTGGTTGGGCACCTGCGAAATCACGTATTCCAGATATTGTTGCGCCAGATTGAAATCTCTGAGCGCAAAGCGGTGCATCAGCCCCACCGCCCCGTGCAGCACACTGAACAGTTTGAGATCGTTCAGCGGTGCCGAGCGGGCGCGGCGTACCTCGTTCACCATGATCGCGCGGCGGATATGCGTGACGATCTCGTCCACGCTTTCAGACTCGCTCAGCCATGTCTGGGCGGGCAGGGCCATCCGGTCGGACCACAGGACGAGCTGGGTTTCCGCCTCGGAAAACTCGATCATCAGGATGATCGTGTCGCCCATTTCCAGCACGCTGCCCGACAGCACAAAGTCGGTGTTCAGCACCCGCCCCACATCCCGCACATTGCCGCCACCCTGCGCCAGATCCAGCGTCGACAGGCGCGAGATCACGTTCATGTCCTCGGAACGGCTGACCGCGCGGGCAATCTCGTCGCCCAGAAACATGCTCATCATCGAGCCGTTCGCGCTGTCGGCCTGCGCGCGAAACGGCAGGACGGCCAGCGTCGGCAGCACGTCGCGGGGGTCCAACTGCGGCGTGATCGACGGCCCTGACACCAACGGTCGGAAAGCGGAGGCAACGGGTGCAGGTGACGTTCGTGCCGCCGCCGGGATGCCGCCTGACACCGGCAGCAAGGGTTCCGGTGCAGGAGGGCTGGGAGCCTCGATCACCGCGCCGTTCAGCACATAACCGCGTTTCGGCACGGTCTTGAGGATTTCACGCTTGGTGTCCCCGATGGCCCGGCGGATGTCGGAAATGCACTGTGTCAGGCTGTCGTCCGTTACAGCCACGTCTGGCCAGACCACGGCGATCAGGTCGTCGCGTTGGGTCAGTTGGCCCAGATGCTCCACCAGGTGGCGCAACACGAGCGCGGATTGCGACCGCAACAGCACTTCGCCCCCCGCAGCGGTAACGATCCGCTCGGTCCCAACCTGATACGTGGCGTCGCCAAGCCGGATATGACCCAAGTCCGAACTCATGTTGTCTGCTGTCGACGCTTTCCCCAATGCGTCACCACCCGCTCCGCCACACACGCTCCGGTTCGCGTCAAAGCCCTCGGAAGCGCTCATGTTCAGCGGTCCAACGGCCTGATTTCGCACGGCAAGCCCGGAGGATGTGGTCAGGGGCAGCAACTGTTTACCCTCGGCACAGTAGTTATCATTGTCCCGTCCCGATAGCAAAAACATCACGGCACCCGCTGCAGGAATAGGGCGGTGTCCCTCGTGCTGACGCAGCTGAGCCGATCAAGGGTGATGGACTGCATCGTTCTGGCCGACCGCGCACCCAGCGTGATGCCTTCGGCACCTTCGCAAAACGTCATCGGCAGAATGGCGTCGTCGACCAGAATGCCCATCATCGTCGGACACCCCAGCCGCGTCATCACCAGCCACCCCGACTGCCCGATGCGCGCCTGCGCGACGCTGCCTTCGGGCGCGGATGCGGGAAAGATGGCGACGATGTCGGTCAGTTCCTCGACCTGAACAAGGACGGAATCCACCTGTGGCAGCATCGGGGAAAAGCATGTCGGGTCTGCCCAGTGGCGGCTGACCCCGAACACCAGCCGCTTGCCCACAGCGGTGCAAAACAGCCAATGCGTGGTCATGCGGCTCTTGCCCTCACGCAGGGCGGTGCAGCTGTAGGTCGCGCCCACATGCACCTCGCCGGTCACATCGGCATTGTCCACGGTCAGCGTGTGATAGGCCTGCCCGGCGAAATGCCCGGTCTCATAGCGACCCACACCCTTGCGCGCTACCGGATCCACCTCAAGGGGAATGCCACGGTAGTACGGGAAGATGTTGATTTCGCTCAGGTCCTCAAATTGGACGCTCATCATTTGCGATGTCTTTCAAATCAGGTTCTCCCGACCGCGCCCCCCGCGCGCGGTCAATGTTCTACGTCCCAATCTGAGGCAGGGCGCTGGCAAAGGCCCGAAGTCTTTCCGAAATTCATCCGAAACGGCGCGCGCGCAGGGTTTGACCGAACGGGCCATCTCCGCCGGAGCCGTGGACAAAAGCAGGTTGGCGCTATCCGTTTGAACAGCGCTTAATGCATTGATTTTAAGTTGAATATGACGCCTTCAGACGCTCATGCAGATATACTTCATCTCAAGGAATTCCTCGATCCCGTGATGCGAGCCTTCGCGGCCCAGCCCGGATTGCTTGACCCCGCCAAAGGGTGCCACCTCGGTCGAGATGATGCCGGTGTTGACCCCGACCATCCCATACTCCAGCGCCTCGGCCACCTTGTAGACGCGCGCCAGATCGTTGGCATAGAAATACGCGGCAAGACCAAAGATCGTGTCATTGGCCATCGCGATCACGTCGTCTTCGTCTTCGAACTTGAAGAGCGGTGCGAGGGGGCCGAACGTCTCTTCCTGCGCGACTTTCATGTCCTGCGTGACACCGGTGACAACGGTCGGTTCCAGGAACATCCCACCCAGTGCGTGGGGCTTGCCACCCGTCAGGATTTCACCGCCATGGTTCACCACATCCGCCAGATGATCCTGCACCTTTTCCACGGCCTTTTCGGTGATCAGCGGCCCGGTGGTCACCCCGTCCTCGAGGCCGTCGCCCACCTGCAGCTTTTCCACCGCCACTTTCAGCTTGGCGGCGAACGCGTCGTAGACACCGGCCTGCACATAGATGCGGTTGGCGCAGACGCAGGTCTGCCCGGCATTGCGGAACTTGCAGATCATGGCACCTTCGACCGCATCGTCGAGGTCGGCGTCGTCAAACACGATGAACGGCGCGTTGCCGCCCAGCTCCATCGAGCATTTCATGACCTGATCGGCCGCCTGCCGCAGCAGGATGCGCCCCACCTGCGTCGAGCCGGTGAACGTCAGCTTGGCCACGGCCGGGTTCTCGCAGAACTCCTTGCCGGTCTCGGAGGCATTGGATGTCGTCACCACCTGAAAGATACCCGCAGGCAGCCC
>ERZ1740067.1569-NODE-1569-length-15310-cov-24.806096_pt1 | contig 15310 bp, 10 predicted proteins | sample MGYA00581736_ERZ1740067 | MGnify/ENA primary metagenome ERZ1740067 (study PRJEB43018, sample SAMN04849236) | marine metagenome | isolation source: floating plastic debris | place: Pacific Ocean | collected 2008-08-27 | study: EMG produced TPA metagenomics... | reverse complement strand
TTTAACTCAAACTAACTGGCATGCAAGGGGTACAGCACTTGTGTCGCCCCGCTAGCCCCTGTTCACCTTGGTTGAGGCTAGAACAGAGTTATAGGTTCAGTTAGGGAGGATCGGTTATGCCGTGTGCAATTGCTGTTCCCATTCGTCAACAAATTATTCATCAATACCAAGAAGGGGCAACCTATGGAGAAATCGCAGCCGCGCTAGAGCTGTCCCACTGGAGCGTTCGTACTATTGTGCGTCGATATCGCGACCAGGGAGCAGCCGGACTGGTCACTCAGTATTCAAACTGTGGCACTCCTGGGAGTCGACTTCCCAAACGGATGTACCGTGCAGCCCGATGGCTCAAGCGTCATCATCCGAGTTGGGGCGGTGGTTTCATTCGTGTTCTGTTGCGTGAGCGCTGGGGAGATGAGGGGTTACCCAGTGAACGAACGCTGCAGCGCTGGTTTCGTCGGAGTGGGCTGTCTGTGCCTCAATCACGTCGATTGCCGTCCCATCATCGCCAGTCGGCTCACGCTGTTCATGAGGTTTGGCAATTAGATGCCACCTCCCATATTCGGTTATTAGATGGCTCGGGAGCGAGTTGGATTACCCTCGTCGATGAAGCTAGTGGTGCCTTCCTTGAGAGCCACGCTTTTCCCCCTCTACGTGTTTGAGGCCGTTCGTCCTACTCACGTGCAAACGGCATTACGCCAAGTTTTTGAGACGTGGGGGCTTCCAGAGCGTCTGAGAATCGATAATGGTCAACCCTGGGGAAGCGCGAATGATTTACCTCGAGATTTAGCACTCTGGTTGATTGGTCTTGGCATTGACGTGATTTGGAATCGGCCGTATCGACCTCAAGATAATGGTCGAGTAGAACGCTCTCATGGTGTCACCAAAAACTGGATAGAACCTCACACCTGTCGTGATTTAGTCCAGCTGCAACAGCGACTCAATCGGGCAGTGTATCTTCAACGCACGGCCTATCCTTATCATCAAGGCCTTTCGCGAACCCAATACTTCCCGTCTTTACAGCACGGTGGACAGCCCTATCAACAGGCATCGGAACCACAGCAATGGCAACTCGCTCGGGTGGATGCGCTGTTGGCGCAAGGGGTCTGGGTCCGTCATACCGATAGCGATGGGAAAATTTCAATCTATGGGCGTAACTACAGTGTGGGTCGTCGCTATTCTCGTCAAGCCGTGCTCCTACGCTTTGACCCAGAAACGCGACACTGGCAGGCCGATGACACGCAAGGACACTGTCTGAGATCGATGGCTAACCGTGAATTGTCATCGGACTCGATTGTGGCTCTCCAGGTGACTCGACACAAACCGAGAAAACCTTCCAAGACTACAGGCAAAACTTAGTGGCGCATCGACAGGGCTAACTCCCTGGCGGGTGACAGAACTCGAAGGGACCCCAAGCAACGGTTCTCGCCAACAGCCAACCCCTAAAAGTGATCAATACATTAGTGACTCACGAATCCATCACAATATAACTGAAGCCTAAATGTCAGATGCATCAACCTGAGACTCTTCTACCATAATAAAGAAAATAGTCTCCAAACCATTGTCGAAACGCAACGTATTGACCAAATCATGTTCAATAGAAATGGCAGAGTCGACGATAATCATATCAGGCTGAAGAGAGAGAGCTTTTTCAATACCGTCTTTCCCCGTGGTGGATTGAGTCACCGTATAGCCAGTTGAAAGAAGAACGTCTGTTAATGTTTGGGTAGTAGCAACATCGATATCCACAACAAGAACTTTACGATTGGAAGTTCCTTGGTCTAACAAGGTTTTGATGTCGTTGAGTAACACATCGGTGTCGATGGGTTTACTCAAGTAGCGATCAACACCGAGGCGATACCCCCGTTCCTGGTCTTGGATAATGGAAAGGACAATCGTGGGAATGCCCATGGTGGCAGGGTTGTTTTTGAGGACGGCGGCCAGGTCAAAACCGTCGATGTTGGGCATCATCACATCCAGAATGATTAGATCGGGTAGGGAGGCTTTGATTTGGTTGAGGGCGTCCATGCCGTCTGTGGCCACATCCACCTGGTAACCGACGGCTTCTAGCTCCTGGCGTAAAAGTTGACGAATGTGGGGTTCATCGTCAACGACTAAAATTGTTTTTTGAGCTTTGTTTTCTGGGGTGACGGCTCGGCCAACATTCTCTTTAAGTCGTGTGACCAGTGCTTGCCAGTTGGTGGAGACAATCTCGGTGGTTTGGGCAACTTCTCCTGTTGGCAGGGTAAAGGAAAATGTACTGCCCTGGTCTAGCTCGCTTTCGACCCAAATACGTCCCCCGTGGTGTTCGATGATTTGTTTGCAGATGGGTAACCCCAGACCGGTGCCCTGGGGTTTGTCGGTCATGATTTCGCCCACTTGGGTAAATTTATCGAATACTTTGTCGAGATCGTTGGGTGAGAGGCCAATGCCGGTGTCGATGATGCTGATGATAATGTTAGTCCCCTGGTGCTGGGCACGGCAGGTGATAGAGCCGCTGGGGGTAAATTTGATAGCGTTGGAGATTAGGTTGATGACGACCTGGATCAGGCGGTTGCGATCGCACCTCACCTGGGGTAAATCTGGTTCAATTTCACGGATAACAGGCAATTCCTGGTTTTGTGCCAGCACAGACGTGGCTGAGAGCGCATGGTCGATAATCTCTGAAATAAACGTTGGCTGAATATTCCATTCGATTTTGCCCGCTTCAATTTTAGAAATATCTAGCACATCATTAATTAACGATGTGAGTCGTTCCCCTTCAGATACAATAATGTCTAAGTTCTCACGCACCTGGCGGACCGCTCGATCCGTCTTTTTATTATTGGTATCTACGGTGGGTAAAATATTGTCTTCTAACTTCTTTTGGATCAGTTTAGCAAATCCGAGCACTGAGGTTAGGGGGGTGCGTAGCTCATGGGATACCGTGGAAAGAAAGTCCGTCTTCATTTGATCGATCTCTTTCTCGGTGGTGATATCGCGGATCAACACAACAGACCCCTTTGACTGTAGCGATTCTGGGTTAGACACTGTCCCTGCATCTGGGGTAATGGCCGTTATTAGAGCCTGCCCTATCCGTTGTTCCAACAGCTCCACCTCAGTACTAAGATTCACCTCTGGGGAGGTTTGGTTTTGGGTGATTAGCTCCGTAATGGACCGCTCAAACACTGCTTGCATGGGCTGCCCCGTTAGGGAAGGGCTATTGAGCTGAAACATTTTTCTCAAGGCCGGGTTAGAGCGGATAACATACCCTTGACTGTCAATGACCAGTAGCCCATCGGCTAAATTATCAATAATGGCATTGAGTTCTTGGGCCTGGGTTTCTAAATCTTGCTGGGTCATACTCAGAACATGGGTATAGTTTCCCACCCACCTGATCAGCTGATTTAATGACTTGGCCAAACTACCGATTTCATCCTCGTTGATGATGGCGGCTTGTAGGTTAAAGTTCTCTTCCTGTGTGACCTGTAGGGCGGTTTCTTCTAAGGCTCGCAACGGTCGACTGATGGTAAGGCTAATAACATAGGCCAGTAGGCTAGCCAGCAACAGCGATAAAATAACGCTGATGGTAACTACCCGAGTCTGTAGCTGTTGAGATGTCCGATTGATTTCCCTGGACTCGGCGATTTCATCTATTTCAATAAAATTGGCGAGTTCAGCTAGCTTTGTTTCAAATTCTTCTAGCTTGAGGGCGGCGGGACGACGATTTAATTCAATAAATTTTTGACGAGCGGCTATTAACTCTGCGGCCTGAAGCTCTTCAATGTTCAACTCTTTTACAAATTGCTCAACGTCCCGTAAATTATCTTCGATAACACTGCTGCCATAGTTGTCGATCAGGTTATCAAGTAGTTCAAGTTCTGTTTCTGTTTCTTCAACACCTTCGTCAATATCATCATCATACTGTCTGATCAGAGCAGCCCAATCTTCTTGAAAATCTCGACCGCTAGCTCGATAAAGGTCGTAGCTGATGAAGAACCGTTCTGGATCTTCAAACCAGGTGATCAGCTGGCGTTCGTAGGCGATAAATCGATTAATAGAATTCTCTAAATTGCTAAGACTCAGGATTTCTTCAACTGCATCTTCATTGCCTTCATAGGCTTCCTGTTCATAGCGCTGGGCGATTTTAATTCCGGTGGCTGTTCCCGCAACAACAATACCGACAACTAACGCATACCCAAGGCCAATTTTTTGAACCACGTTGAGGCCGCTTAGCCAGCGATTTGACCTGAATAAACTATTTTCTTGAGATGCATTGGAGGGGGACAAGGGTGGGATGCTCATGATGACAGTCGATCTATGGGTGAAGTGCTAAGACGGTTGTCGCCTTTTCCAACACGTCATCTGGATCAAAGGGCTTGGTCATGTATAGGTTGGCTCCGACATCATGTCCCTGCTGTTGATCAAACGCCTGCCCCTTAGCCGTCAGCATAATAATGTAAGTATCCTGGGTAGCCACATCTGCTTTAACGGCCTGACAGACTTCAAAGCCGTTCATTTTAGGCATCATTACATCGAGAAATACTAAATCGGGCTTTTCTGTTTGGATCAGGTCTAAGGCTTCTAACCCGTTAGATGCAGTTAGCAATTCTACCCCATCGTCTTCGAGCTCCTCTAGGGTCTGCTCCATGAGAATCCGGATATGCACTTCATCGTCAACAATTAGAATAGTTTTTGCCATGGACTGGTTTATGGACTGGTTTATGGACTACAAAAGGGGGGGAGCGCGCTTAGCTAAACCTGTTGGGAATGACCTCGACTAGAGCGGAGCCTCCGGGGGCGGTTCTACCATAATGATAAAAATATTTTCTAAACCATTTTCAAACCGTAGGGTATTGACCAGATCATGCTCCATAGAAATGGCTGAATCGACAATTATCATATCGGGTTTTAGGGCCAGGGCTTTCTCAATACCGTCTTTTCCCGTGGTAGATTCGGTCACGGTGTATCCTTTTGACAGTAAAACCTCTGTTAATGTTTTGGTGGTGGTGGTGTCAATGTCGACCACTAACACATTCCGTTTAGAGGTGCCCTCGTCTAGCAAGGTCTTAATGTCGTTGAGTAAAATCTCCGTATTGATTGGTTTACTCAGGTAGCGATCAACACCGAGGCGATACCCCCGCTCCTGGTCTTGAATGATGGAAAGTACAATGGTGGGGATACCCATGGTGGCGGGATTATTTTTTAGAACGGCGGCTAGATCAAATCCGTCAATGTTGGGCATCATCAAATCTAGAATGATCAGGTCTGGCAGGGCTAGCTTGATCCGGTTTAGGGCTGCCATGCCGTCTTCGGCCACCTGCACCTGGTAGCCAACGGCTTCTAATTCCTGACGCAGCAGCTGGCGAATATGGGGTTCATCATCCACCACTAAAATTGTTTTCTGGGTGTTATCCGTGGGGGGGACCGTTTGCTCTATGTTTTCCTTGAGCTGCTGCACCAGGGTTTGCAGGTCAAATTTGCCCACCTCGACCTCGGGCAGGATTCTCAAAGGCAGGGTAAAGGTAAAGCAGCTACCCTGGCCGATGTTGCTTTCAGCCCAGATACGTCCCCCGTGGTGTTCGATAATCTGTTTACAAATGGGTAGCCCCAAACCGGTTCCTCTGGGTTTGTCGGTCATTACTTTACCCACCTGTTTAAATTTCTCAAACACTTTTTCTAAATCGTCCTTGGAAAGACCGATACCCGTATCGATGATACTGATGGCGACGTCCTTATTTTGACGGCGGACCCGGTAGGTTACAGAACCACTTTCGGTAAATTTAATGGCGTTAGATACCAGGTTGATGACCACTTGGATGATGCGGTCGCGATCGCACATCACTTCCGAATCTAACGGTTCAAGATCACGAACAATCTCCAAGCCGTTGTTTTGAGACAAGACAGACGTTGCTGAGATCGCCCGATCAATAATCTCTGAAATGGCTACCGGCTCAATGTTCCATTCAACCTTACCGGCCTCAATTTTAGAAATATCTAGCACATCGTTAATTAGCGAGGTGAGCCGTTCTCCCTCCGACACAATAATGCCCAAATTTTCACGCACCTGCCGTACAGCCCGCTCTGTTTTTTTCGTTTCAATATTTACAGCGGGTATGACGGTGTCTTCCAACTTTTTCTGAATTAGTTTAGCAAACCCCAGCACTGAGGTCAGCGGCGTTCGCAACTCATGGGATACCGTGGAGATAAAGTCGGTTTTCATCTGATCAACTTCTTTCTCAGCGGAAATATCGCGAATTAAAACAATTGAACCAAAGCTCTCACCCACGTCATCATGACGGCTAGCAACTGCCGTAATTAACGCCTGCCCAATGCCGTCATTGGGCAGCTCCACATCCCTAATCAACAGCTGGTTAGGATTGGCCTGATTTTGGGAAATTAATCGAGACAGGTCGGTATTAAAAATCTCATGGCAGGGTCGACCCACTAAGATTTGACTGTGGAGGTTAAACATGTTGATTAAGATGGGGTTGCTACGGATGATAATCCCAGCTGAATCGATCACCAATAATCCATCCCCAAGATTGTCAATAATGGCATTGAGCTGCTGGGTCCGTTCTTGAACCCGCTGTTCCAGGGTAATATGGCTATCTTCTAAGGCTTGGGTATGCTCCCCTGTCCAGCTAATCAGCTGGTTTAGGGAACTGGCCAACAGTCCGATTTCATCTTGATTTGTGACATCGGCCCTAATGTCAAAGTTAGAGAATTGGGTAACTTGTTGTGCCACCTGGGTCAGGTGCTGAATGGGACGAATAGCACGGTTGGCAATGTAGGCGGCAAGTGCGCCAATGACAACAACAGCAATACCGGTCCCCAGGGCTAAAATACGCAGCAGATTATACTGGGGGGCAAAGGCAATGGCGGTGTCGGTGGCAATTAATGCGGCTCCGACGGGTTGACCCGGCAGATCGGAGCTGAGGCTAACGTTGGCGTAGGCGACCAGCTGTTTTTTGTCATCTGCCTGAATGTTTTCTAATACGTTGGCCCCAGTCTGTTCTCCTTGAGCTAGTTCCATCAGACCTGGATAGTAGTTATCAATGGACTGGGTCAAATAGTCTTTCCGCGCCCCAGCAAAAATAACACCCTCTGGATTAATGAGATGCCACACACTTTTGTGGGTCTCAAAGATTTCAAATAGCTCATCCATGTAGCTACCTGGCACACGAGCTCTGATGATATAAACGATGCTTCCCGTGGCAGTATCCTTGACCGGAACTGCAAATTCCACACGTAGTTTGCCCGAACTCGGTGAAAGACCGGGACCGTTCATGGTGGATTGCCCCGTTTCTAGCGCTGTTTGAAAATAGTTGCGATCGCTATAGTTGCCAATAAACGGCCTGCCCGTAGTTGATTGGGCAATGGGGTTACCCTCTGGATCAAACAGAATCACACTATCAAAGTACTTGAGGGTACTGGCAAATCCTGTCAGCAACAGCTGCTGTTGAGATGGCGACAGATTATCGCGCAGCGTTTGTTCGCTCAAAAGCGGATTAATCGCTAGGGACTCCACCTCCCGTAGTCGAGTGACCAAAAAGTTATCTAACTTTTCACCAATGATGTCCGTGCGCTGCACCTGTTCTTGAACAATCTGTCGGCCAATGGAGCGACTGGCAAAAAAGTAGGCTGTGCTTCCAATCAACAGAACGGGGAGGGTACCCAGGGCAATGGCTAATGCCGTGACTTTATGCTGTAGCCGCTGTTGTGTATCGGGGGGGGTAACAGACAACTCAACTGGCGGTCCTGGCGACTGGGATGACTTTAAACCATTATCCATAACTGTTATCTGAAAAAAAATTGGGCGGGGGCGTTTCTAAAACTGATTGACCATTAGCGGACCGTCACTGTTCTTTTTTCAAGCTTGAACTATTGGGGTTGGGCATTTTCTTGACCTTGTTGAATCGGAATTTCGATCACAAATGCGGCCCCATACCCCAGCTCAGACTGGCACTGTAATTTACCCCCGTGGCGTTCGGTAATAATTTGGTTGCTGGTTGAGAGACCCAGTCCTGTGCCTTTGCCCACGTCCTTAGTGGTAAAAAAGGGTTCAAATAATTTGGATTGAATGTTGGTAGATATGCCGGGGCCGTTATCCGTGATGCAAATTTGGATGCGGTTAGGGGCCGTGCGACGAGTATCAATGGTGATGGTTGGTGAGGGAATAAATGATGATGTTTCCAATACATCTATGGCATTGACTAACAGATTCATAAATACCTGATTGAGCTGCCCAGGATAGCAATCGACCGAGGGTAGCTGATCGTAATTTTTAACAATTTCAATACCGGGAAAATGATTGCGAGGCTTGAGACGATGACGCAAAATTAGCAATGTGCTGTCGATACCTTCGTGAATATCGGCGGATTTAAACTCAGCTTGATCGAGTCGAGAAAAGTTTTTTAGAGACAGCACAATATCGTAAATCCGTTCGGTGCCCACCATCATGCTGTTGAGGGCCTTGGGCAGGTCTTCGAGCACAAAGGGGAGTTCAATGTCATCTACGGCCTGTTTTAAGGCAACCGACGGGGAGATACAGTCGGCCTGATAAAGCTCGATCAGGGTCATCAGATCTTGGGTATAGTCCTGCACATGCTGCAGATTTCCGTGGATAAATGTGACCGGATTGTTGATTTCATGGGCCACACCCGCCACCATTTGGCCAATGCCAGACATTTTTTCACTCTGGATTAGCTGCAATTGGGTCTGCTGCAGCGTGTCTATTGTGGTTGCTAGCTGCTGGGCCTTATCTTCGGCTAGCTGGGCGGCTTGACGGCTCTGGTCGTACAGATCGGCCTGGTCGAGGGCAATGGCCAGCTGATTGGTGACGGCCTGCAGTAGGGATACTTCGCTATCGCTCCAGGCCCTGGGGTCTTGGCTAGTGCCACAGCAAATGGCCCCCAGTTTCCCTGAACGGGTCTGAATTGGGATCGCAAGCAGGGCGGCGAACCCATGGGTCTGTAGAAATCGGCGGGTCACACCATCCCTGAGGGTTTGAATATCGTTGAGCTGTACCAGGGATTGTTGGCTAAACCAGTGGACCAACCCCCCGATGGTTTTGGGTGCATAGGTGCCCACGAGGGCTGGCAAGTGGCTGTGTTTTGATTCGGTGACGATGTCTAAACTGCTCAGACCCTCTGGCGGTATCTCATCTGACTTGGCCCTAGTTTGAATCCAGAGAAAACAGCACCGGTCGACCGTTAAGGCTCGATAAATTTCGCTGACGGCGGTGGTGAGAATGGTTTCTAATTCTAGGGATTCTCGAATCTGGCTAGAGAGGCGAAAAATGAGATCGTTTTGACGACTTTCCTTTAGCTGACGCTCATGGAGCAGCGCGTTGATCACACCCGCTGCCTGAAATGCCATTGTGGTCAGGAGCTTTAGGTCTTCGGCATTGTAGGGGGTGTTGGAGGAACGGCTAAGTGCGATCGCACCGACAATAGATTCCTTCCGTTTTAATGGCACACAGATAACGGCGGCGCGTTGTCCTCCCTTATGGCGCGGATCTGAGCAGATAGCATTGATAATTTCACCGCGTCCGCTTTGAACGATGGTGCCAATAATGTCCTCATCCAGGGAAATAGACGCCTGAAACGGTCCGCCCTCACCAAAGCTGGCAACATGTTCCAGCTTACTGGTGGTTTCTTTCAATAGTAATAGGACACCATGGCTTGAATTTAGCAGCTGTCGCGCTTCAGCTAAAACCAGGGAAGCCACCTCCTGGATATCGGGACTATCAATGATTTTTTCTGACAGATTAAAGAGAAGGGAAATTTCCTTATACTTACTGAGCAGTTCCTGGGCCAAATTACGCTTCTCAAATTCTCGATAGGCCAACTGAGAAATCAAGTTAGCGATGACCTCGGCTTTTTCATCTCCCTTGACCCATCCCAAAACGTCTTCATTCAGTGTGATCGCATAGCGATGGGGATGATCATCTGCTCGAGTGCCCAATATCAGCTGTCCCATAGCCGTTTCAATACAGGCCGTGGGAGCTGTAGCATTGACAACATCCTGAATCAGGGAATGTTCTTTTCTTAGAACTAATTTCTTTAAGTCAACACTCACCATCAGGGACACATTTCTGAATTACTGGCCGTTCGCATCCAGTTCTAGATTTCTAGAAACTACGTTTAGTTCCATAACTGAGCCATGGCCACAGGATCTAAACCTTCTCATGGTTCCCGCCACATCTACTGTCAGTAGCATGCGCTCAATATCTGCTAAGAACCACCGTTTTTTGTAAAAATTAATCACCTCCAGAGAGAAAAAGTTTTGTATTGAACGTACAGCTATTTTCGGGATGAATGGTTAATAATCCGGATCTAGGAGGTGCTTGTAACTAAGAATACTGATGGGACCCATGGCAATCTCAGTATTGGCTTCTAGATAAGCGGGGCAATTTAATCATGGGTGGTGCAATCGACGGGTGCAATAAAAGATAGATAAGGCTAAATAAACCGTTTAATGGCGTAAAATCCGAATCCCCAAATCCCAAATCTAAGCAACTCCATTAGATTAGATTGATCAGATATGGCTGGAGAAATGAAGAACTCTAAGAAATAAAATAATCAGCTCTAAGACTATTAGTCTATTGCTTAATCAGCTCTCAGATAGTGATGGATTTAATAGATGATTTCATTGTTATTAAAAATATGAACAACAGCAGATTTTTTGACGTCTGCGTTCTCATTTTTACTGAGGTTTTTCGTTCCAAATCTGGCGATCAATTTTCCATTCCCCTTGTTCTTTTTTCATGAGCCATAGCCCTCGAAATTTTATCTTGATCGCGGGGCTACCATCATGGGGATGGACGGTGACCATAGCAATGCCGACAACATAGCCAAAGTCTCCCATAATTTGAATCTCTTCTGCTGTCAGGGTGGGGTCAAGGTCTTTGTCAGCAATCTGTTGGGCAAAGCCTGCTGCGATATCGGCTTTGCCATAACGATCTGGAACATTGGGAGGCATCTGTAGCGCCGCCTCGGTAAACATGGCGGCATACGCGTCGGGGTTTTTAGCCCGCGCTCTTTGGGGATAGGTTTCTTCGAAGATTTTTTGAATGTGGCTGCGATCGTTATCTGACATGGTCAGCCCTGGATGGTGTTTTTGGGGTGAATTTAGCTTTTGCTAACTGTATTGCACCAATGATAGGTCATGTAACCCTACCCGCCCCAGTGCCGTCCCTCACCTAGCCCTATAGCCAAGCCGTACCAGCTGTTCTCCCGCAATCTCATCACACATGGCAATTTCAGCTTCGGACAGATGCTCTTTCCAATCACCCACTGAGCCTGACCTGACATATTGTCCATCGCCTTTTTTCGCTACCCGTTTAATATCTGCCGCCGCGACAATTGCGCCCACCTGGGCTTCATCCCAACCCAAGTTTGCAAACTCAAACATCTGCTGCAAACTTCTTTCCGGATCGGCCTTAAGGGCTTCGTACCGCACCGCATGTACTCGTGACTGGAGGCTGGGTCGTTCCCTAATGATCTCGCCCCATTCCACACATTGCTTCCACTGACGAATTGCGCCAGCTGTCCCTATCTGTGCCCATCGTTCTCGCTTTGCCAGCGCATTGTAAGACACACACACATCTCGTCCATCCCGCAGCACCTCAATAATGCGAGCTTCTGGAAACCGGCACAAAATTTGCTCGGCATAGCGAATGTGCATCGGTGTCTTTTCTAAAACCGTTTGACCCGGTTTACCGTACCGTTTAAAGAAACGGTCAAACATCGCTGCAATCAATTCTTCTGCTTGGACCAACCCACGGTTAGTTTCTAGGACCTCAGCCCGAATTGCGCTGATTAGTAAGCTTAGCTCCTGATAGCTGACTAATCCATGCAGACCATGGCTATCAGGTCGATTTAAGATCTGATAGTCCCGTAAGATCCCTGGCCAAATGGTTGCAGGTTTAAAGCCAAACAGCAGGGGTTTTAAGCCATAGCGTCGCAAAATTCCTTTCCATGCCCGCAGTCGTTGCTGCCAGTCCCACCTTGGCAGCTCCACAAATGGCTCATACACCAGTCGATAAACATGGGTTTCCCTCGGTACCACCAAAACGTCTGGATGTTGAGCCAGCAGTGACGTTACCCACGAGGTTCCTGAGCGTGGGCAGCCGACAACAAATAGCTTGGGGCAGGGGGACAGTTGACCCATATCAATATGATTACCGATCGCTTGTGTACGCATATCACAATCAATAACAATAAGGTTAGTAAACGGCCTCCCTGGCCTCAAATTTTTCTTGGTGATGGAGAAAAATGTCCGTCTACCTTAGGGCGACGGAGTTGGAGGATGAGGGGTTCGTAATCGATGGCCGATACCGATTTCTGTATATACGTCAGTATTCAGTGTCGAGGCAGACGCGACCGGATAGATTAACTGGCTAAACTGAGCCGTACATTGGGCCAGTGTTCGGGCCTGATAGTGGGCCTGGGCATTATCCGCAATCGCTTGTAATGACGAGGGTTGAGCAAATTGGTGTAGGGATGACGTCACCACATAATGATGATTGGCCACAATGCCATCCTGCGTCCTTAACCCATGGCCGTTACAAATGGGGAGCAGTCCGTGGGAGCAGTAGGCGGCGTATACGGTAGATTTGGCTAAATTCTGGGGAAACCGTCGATAATCAAAGATCCCAGCCAGGGACTCCGCCATCAGCTGGCTGATCTCAGATGCTGATAAAAAGCCTGTTTTTACCACCTTTACATCCAGGCCCTGGCTGGCCCACTCAATTGGACGTCCCACATCGTAAAGGGTATCGATCTTGAGTAATTGGCAAACCCGGTTTATGGTCTGGGTGTTGTGGCGATAGACGCGGGTGCGATCGCTACTGCCAAATACAATTAATGAACGCTTCCGTTCAGATAGGGTTGGCACTTGCCCCACTTCCCCAATGGTGGAAAAGTTTGGCACGCAGTGGACGGGGGACTCGGTCCACCCGGCAAGGGTTTGCTGAAATGCAGCATTATTAGTCACCACCACATCGGCCACCTGGGCCAACCCACGAGACACCCGCCGCTGGACAACGTTAGGACAGCGAATTTGCTTATAGCGCAGTGTGGGTAGCTCATGGAACATCACCACAATCCGTAATCCTCTCTGTTTTAGGCTTTTTAGGGCATCGACCAGCCACATCGGCGTATCTAGTTTGCCCAGCAGGTACGGGTAATTACTGTATTGAAGAAAAATAGTTGATATATTTTCAGGCACTTGGTCCACTAGCCCTTGTGCCATATGGTGATTGAGCCGATGGACGGCAAACTGCTCTAGCATCGGCTGCAGTCGCGGGTTGGGTCTAAATACCAAGAAGTCTGAAAGAATCTGACTGTGGTCATGCAGCTGGTGGGCTAGTTGCAGGGCATAGTCACCGACACCATCCACGTCGGGAAAGAGTCGAGGCACTATTTGTAGAATTCGAGTGGGTTGAGCGGTCATGTCTGTATAAGTGCTTAATAAGTGCGTGTACGCAAGCTGGGGCGTAGTGAGGCGTTAGGTAGCCATCACCTCAGCCCCGCAAGGTATTTTTTAACTTGCTCCACCAGCAGCGGTGTTGAACGCTGGTTAAACAAGTTGCCAAAGAAGCCAGGAATCGTTGTGAGCTCCACGCCGTCCTTGGCCACTACCTGCCACCCCAGCTCTCGGCCAAAGTACCAATCCAAAATTTGAATATTTGCACGGAACAGTTTTACTGACCCTGCATAGGGCTGAGGGACGTAGTGTTCTGCCGCTAACTCGTTGGCTTTTTGTGCTCGAGCATAGCGATATTCGTAGGGAACTTTGGGCTGATTTGGTTGAGGGGGAGCGACAGTGGGAGAATCAGGACTAGAGACTTCCCCAGCCACCAAATTCTCGGGAGAACCCCCATTAGGACTGGTTGGACTGGCGTTGTTATCGCGAGCTAGGGGGCGGCTAGCAGGTACAACCTTTTGCAAAATCTTCTTGGGTAGCGCCGCTAGGTTCTCCCATCCTCCGTGGTAATAGTAGTTTTTTCGCACCCAGAACGCCCCTAGCTGCAAACGGCTCTGGAGCTTTACCAGCAGTGTCTCAGGGAGTTCTCCAGGGCGATACGAATCGATTAGAACAACACTTTCCACTGCTTCCCCATCGGCCTGGAGCTGTTGCGCAATCTCAAAGGCCACCGCTCCCCCCAAACAATGGCCTCCGACTAAATAGGGTCCTTTAGGCTGCACCATGCGCATTTCCTTAACGCAGTCTGTTGCCAGTGCTTCTACCGTTGTGTGGGTGACCTCACTGCCGTCTAGATCGGGTCGCTGTAATGCATAAAACGGTCGCTCGGTGCCCAATAGCTGGGAGAATCTGGCCCAGGTTAGGGCATCTGCCGAACCGCCGTGGAAAAAGAACGGTAGCCGGGAACCGCTGGTCTGAATCGGCACCAGGCTCGACCATTGCGACACGGGCTGATCCTGACTGAGTAAGGCCGCGAACTGCCGTACATTGGGGGCCTGGAACAAGGTTGCCAGGGGTAGGCCACAGTCTAGCTGTTGCTGCATTTGGTTAAACAACTGCACCGCCAGGAGCGAATCACCCCCAACATTGAAAAAGTTGTCGTCTATGCTCAGGGGACTTACCCCCAAAACAGATTCCCAGATTTGAGTTAGCTTCAACTCTACGGGGTTGCTCGGTGCAAAGAAATTGCCCTCTAGCTGGTCTCGGCTGAGGATGAGCTCAGGAGTTGAGGCTGTCTCTGTGGATCGCGTTAGGGGCTGTGATGGCAAAATCTGAGCAACGGAGCGGTCAGGATTGTCTGTAATGGCTGCTAATATTGTCTGAAATTGCTCTAATAGCGGTGCTAATGCCTGGGAGCCGTCTGAACGCAGCATTACCGTGAGCCGCTGCCCGGGTTTAATAATGACCGTTAGGCCATAGGCGCTCACTAGCCCAGACTGCAGATTCTCTACCTGAAAACTGCGCTCTGTTGCTGGCTCGATTGGATAGTTTTCAATGACGAGCAGACTGTCAAATAAGCGCCCCGATACCTGACTCCAGCTCTGAATTTGGTCTGGTGAGGCATAGCCATAGCGACTGGCTTGGGTCTGCTGGGTTTGCAGACTCTGGAGCCACTCAAGTACCGTTTGCTTTGGGGCCACCTGTACCCGTATGGGCAGGACGTTAATCAGCAGCCCAACGATGGCGTCTACCCCGGTCAAATCACCCTGACGGCCTGAAACGGTTGCCCCAAATAGGACATCTGGGTTACCGCTGTAGCTGTGTAGAAGCAGGGCCCAGATGCCTTGCATGAGGGTGTTGAGGGTGAGGCGGTGCGATCGCAACATTCCCTGCATCTTGG
>ERZ1740067.1568-NODE-1568-length-15316-cov-5.860101_pt1 | contig 15316 bp, 9 predicted proteins | sample MGYA00581736_ERZ1740067 | MGnify/ENA primary metagenome ERZ1740067 (study PRJEB43018, sample SAMN04849236) | marine metagenome | isolation source: floating plastic debris | place: Pacific Ocean | collected 2008-08-27 | study: EMG produced TPA metagenomics... | reverse complement strand
GGAGAGCCACCGGCGTCAGTTGGGAGCAAGACGGTGAAACCGGATTTGTCGAAGCCGAGATGGTGGTCAATTGCGGCGGTATGTGGGGGCATGAGGTTGGCCGGATGGCAGGGGTCAACGTTCCGCTGCATGCTTGTGAGCACTTTTACATCGTGACCGAGCAGATCGATGGCCTCGGGCAACTGCCGGTCCTGCGTGTCCCGGACGAGTGTGCCTACTACAAGGAAGACGCCGGCAAGATGCTGCTTGGCGCATTTGAGCCGAATGCCAAGCCCTGGGGCATGACCGGCATTCCCGACCAGTTCGAGTTCGACCAGCTTCCGGAAGACTTTGATCATTTCGAACCGATCCTTGCAGCAGCAGTGGAACGCATGCCGATGCTGGCCGAGGCGGGCATCCATACCTTCTTCAATGGGCCGGAGAGTTTTACGCCGGACGATGCTTACCATCTGGGTCTTGCCCCGGAACTGGAGAATTTCTGGGTCGCGGCCGGATTTAACTCCATCGGGATCCAGTCCGCCGGTGGGGCCGGAATGGCGCTGGCCGCATGGATGGAAAGCGGCGAGAAACCATTTGATCTCGGGGATGTCGATATCTCCCGGATGCAGCCATTCCAGGGCAACAAGACTTATCTGTTTGAGCGCTCCAAGGAAACGCTCGGGCTGTTGTACGCCGATCATTTCCCTTACCGGCAAAAGGCGACTGCGCGTGGGATCCGGCGAACACCCCTCCATGGGCATCTTTTGAATCAGGGGGCTGTGATGGGAGAACTGGCCGGATGGGAACGGGCGAATTGGTTCGCAGATCCCGGACAGGACCGCGCCTATGAGTATTCCTGGAAACGCCAGAACTGGTTTGAGAACAGCGCCCGTGAACACATGGCGATCCGGGAAAGCGCCGGACTATATGACATGAGCTCCTTCGGAAAGATCCGCGTTGAAGGACCTGATGCAGAAGGTTTCCTTAATCACGTTTGCGGTGCCGACATGAGCGTGCCGGCAGGCCGGATTGTCTACACGCAGATGCTCAATGAGGCTGGCGGTATCGAGGCCGATGTCACAGTCACGCGGCTGAGCGAAACCGCTTATCTGATGGTCACTCCGGCTGCCACCCGACTGGCGGATCAGACTTGGCTGCGGCGTCATTTGGGTGTTCACAATGTGGTGCTGACCGATGTGACTTCCTGTGATGCGGTTCTGGCTTTGATGGGACCGAAGTCACGGGAGCTGCTTGGCCGGGTTTCTCCAAACGACTTTACCAATGAAACCAACCCGTTCGGCACGGCTCAGGATATTGAAATTGGCATGGCACTCGCTCGTGCCCACCGGGTCAGTTACGTCGGCGAACTCGGCTGGGAGATCTATGTGCCAACCGAGTTTGCTGCGCATGTCTTCGAAACGCTTTGGGAGGCCGGCCGGGATGAGGGGCTGAAACTGTGCGGCCTTCATGCCATGGACAGCTGCCGGATGGAGAAGGCCTTCCGGCACTTTGGCCATGACATCACCTGCGAAGACCATGTAATCGATGCCGGTCTCGGCTTTGCCGCCAAAACCTCCAAGCCCGGTTTCATTGGCCGGGACGCGGTTTTGGAGCGCAAGGAAACTGGTCCTAAAAACCGATTGATACAGTTCCAGCTAAAGGATCCGGAGCCGATGCTCTACCACGCGGAACCCATCCTTCGTGAGGGCCAGGTCTGCGGGTACCTGTCATCCGGTGCTTATGGACACGCACTCGGCGCCGCGATTGGTCTTGGCTACGTGCCATGTGAGGGGGAAAGCGCTGCCGATGTTCTGGGCTCGGCCTATGAAATCGAGCTCGCAGGCACTCGTGTGCCAGCAACCACGAGCCTCAAGCCGCTCTATGACCCGACCAGCAGCCGTATGAAAGTCTGAACAGAAACTCAGTCACTCACGAAAAACCCCGGACATCAGCCGGGGTTTTTGCTCTTTTCGGAAAGGATAACCTGCGCGCTATTGGCCGGGTTCCTACCCTTAACTGAACACCGCCGTCAGCGCCTCATCAATCGAGCTTGTGAGGTGGTCGATGTCATCGGCAGTCGCGATTAATGCCGGTGCGAGACACAAGGTGTTGTTGAAGCCAGGAAGCGCCCGATTGGTCATGCCGATGATAACGCCCTGGGCCATACAGTGTCCGGCTACCGCCTGAACCTTGGCTTCATTGGCCGGTTCCTTGGTCTCACGATCGGACACAAGTTCGACGCCTGCAAACAGTCCTCGGCCTCGAACGTCGCCAACAACCGCGTGTTTCTCCTTCAGGCCTTCCAGGTTTTCCATCAGGCGTGCGCCCATCGACAGCGTGTTTTCCAGAAGGCCTTCGTCTTCGATGATGCGCATGTTTTCAAGCGCTGCAGCGGGACCTGCGGCACAGCCGGCATAAGTGGAAATGTCCCGAAAATAACTCAGAGGATCGCCGGACGCGTCCTTGAACATGTCAAAGACTTCTTCGGTGGTAACGGTGCAGGAGATTGCGGCATATCCGGAGGCCACGCCTTTTGCCATTGTAACGAAGTCAGGTTTGATGCCGAACTGCTGGTATCCGAACCAGGTTCCAAGGCGTCCGACACCGCAGACGACCTCATCGAGATGGATCAGGATTTGGTGGCGTTTGCAGATCTCCTGAACACGCTCCCAATAGCCCTCCGGCGGCACAATGACACCGCCGCCCGCTGTCATGGTTTCAAGGCAGATCGCGCCGATCGTATCCGGTCCTTCGCGGAGGATAACTTCTTCGATGGCGTCAGCAGCGCGCTCACCATAGGCTTCAGCGCTGTCATATTGATTGCGGTATTCCAGGCAGTGTGGAACTGCGACAAATCCAGGCGTGAACGGACCGTAGTGGGCCGAACGCTCGCCCTGACCACCAGCGGACAGGGCCGTAATTGTGGTGCCGTGGTAGTCGCGGTCACGATAGAGGATTTTCGATTTTTTGCCGCCATGGTGCTGCTGGGAAATCTGGCGGACCATCTTGAAGACTTTCTCGTTCGCCTCCGAGCCCGAGTTTGAATAAAACACCCGGCTCATGCCCGGCATCTTGGAGATTAGCCTTTCAGCAAAAAGGGCCCCTGGAACAGATCCAAGCGTATTTGCGAAGAAGTTCATCTTCACAAGCTGGTCGCGGACGGCGTCAGCAATCGTCTCCCGACCGTAACCGACATTTACGGTCCAGACGCCGCCGGAGACCCCGTCCAGGTGCTCTTTGCCAGCGGCATCCCAAACGCGCAGTCCCTTGCCTTCAACGATGATGCGCGGGTCTACGGTCTCGAACGTTTTGTGCTGAATGAGATGATGCCAAACGTGCGCCTTGTCGGCGGCAATAACGTCGGAATTGTCGTTTTTTGCAAGAACAGCATCCATGGCCACATCCCCAGAGTTGATTGGAAAACCTGCCGGTATCCGGCTGAAAACGTGCGCTTGTGGCTTGCCACGAAAAAAGTAAAGGCAACCCATCGCAATGCACAATCATGCGCCACTGTGCACAGCCACCAATCACGCAATAGGGCCAGTGATTTACCAGCTATAGGTCCAGAATGATTCCATTGCTTGTCAGCTGAAATCGCAGCTCATACGCTTTTTCCGGAAACAAAAGGCAGCGACAGAACTGCCTGAAACCCAGTGGAATGAGACGGTCACCAAATGCCAGCGCGCTTGTGAGCAATACCTGTCGTGAGCGCTTGGCAGCACCACAAACATAACGGAGTGGACCCATGGCGTTGAAATCGAAACTTGGTGGTGCATTTGGGCTTCTGGCCCTGATGGGGGCGTTCCAGCCAGCAGCCGCAGAGGAATTGACAGTTGCGTATTTTCTAGAATGGCCGATGCCGTTCCAGTACGCCAAGGCAAAGGGGCTCTATGACGAAGCGCTGGGCATGAAGGTGAACTGGGTTTCCTTCGACACAGGCACCGCGATGTCGGCAGCGATGGCGTCTGGAGATGTTCAGATCGCAGTCAGCCAGGGTGTTCCACCTTTCGTCGTCGCGACATCCGCCGGTCAGGATCTGCAGATCGTCGATGTGGCTGTAAGTTACTCGGAAAATGACAACTGCGTCGTTGCTGAGAAGCTTGAAATCGACAAGGACAGCGCCAGCGAGCTTGCAGGCAAAAAGGTCGGTGTTCCGATCGGCACGGCAGCTCACTATGGCTTCTTGAAGCAGATGGAGCATTTCGGTGTCGATATCGGCACGATGGATATTGTCGACATGGCACCGCCTGATGGTGCTGCGGCTTTTGCCCAGGGTAGCCTCGACATGGTCTGTGGGTGGGGCGGTGCGCTCCGCCGCATGAAAGAGCATGGCAATGTCTTGCTGACAGGTGCGGAGAAGGAAGAGCTCGGCATTCTGGTCTTTGATGTGACATCTGCACCTGCAGACTTTATCGCAGAGGAAAGCGAGACCCTCGCCAAGTTCCTGAAAGTTACGGCTGATGCCAATGCAATGTGGAACTCAGGTGACAACACGGCTGAAATGCTTCCTGTTATCGCAAAAGACGCAGGTATGTCCGAAGAAGACACGTCGAGCACCATAGCAACCTTTGTGTTTCCGAGCGTTGAAGATCAGCTTAGCGCCAAGTGGCTCGGCGGCGGGTCGCAGGAATTCATGAAGGGGGTCGCGGAAGTGTTCGTGAATGCCGGCAGCATCCCATCTGCACGGGATTCCTATGACGGTGCGGTCGACACGTCTGCGCTTGGTGCTGCCGCCAATATGTAATTTGCGGTTTTACGAAAACGGCGCAGCGGGCGTGAAGCCCGCTGCCCATCCAGGCTGGGCAACCGGGAGAGTGAAGTGCCGCTTTTACTAGACAATATTTCCATGCGCTTTGACCTGCCAAATGGCAGTTCGATCCAAGCGCTCAAAGATGTTTCCCTCACTCTAAACGACGGTGAATTGCTCTCCGTGCTTGGTCCTTCCGGATGTGGCAAGACTACGCTTTTGAACATTATCGCTGGTTTTCTGGCGCCAACAGACGGTCAGGTTGTTCTGAATGGCGAGACGGTGACAGGACCGGCGCCTGAACGTGGCATGGTCTTTCAAAAAGGCGCTTTATTTGAATGGATGAACGTGCGCCATAATGTCGATTTCGGCCCGCGAATGAAGGGAATGGCGAAGAAGGAAAGGGATGAGATTACTGATCATCTCCTTGAAATCGTCGGTCTGCAGGACTTCAAGGAAAAAGCGGTTTATGAACTCTCTGGCGGTATGCAGCAGCGGGTCGCGCTCGCAAGATGTCTGGCCAACGAACCGGATGTCATTTTGATGGATGAGCCACTCGGAGCACTGGATGCGTTGACCCGCGAGAAGATGCAGGGGCTCGTACTGAAGCTTTGGAAGGAGACCGGTAAAACCGTGATCCTGATCACCCACTCCGTCGAAGAAGCGCTTCTACTCGGTGAACGCCTGCTGGTGATGGCGCCAAGGCCCGGCCGGATACACAAGGAGTATCAGCTTCCCTTCGCAGACAGCGCCGTGAATGCAGATCTTCGTGAAGTGAAGCGGGAAAAGGGCTTTTCTGAAACACGCGATGAAATCCTCAATATGATTTGGGAAATGGAAGAGGAAATCATGGGCCGTGCGGAGGCTGCCCAATGACCATCCTCATTGCCTATATCGCAATCTTTGCGGCCGCCTTTTTCATCGTTCATTTTTTCACGCTCAGGATTGTTCACAGAAACGATTTCACTAGTTTGAAGACCGTGACGTTTGGGGATGAGAGTGCCGTCAAGGCAAACCGGATCGCCTCTGTTATCTCAGTACTTGCTGTCTTCTTTATCTGGGGTGCCTTCACAGGCTCCAAACTGACCCCAATCCATGTGCCCGGACCATATATGGGTACCACTGAGTTTACCTACACTGCAGAAAATGCGGCCGGAGAAACCGACAGCGCGACTGTGACCGTCGTGGTGCACAAGCTCGGGGAAGATGTGGAGCTGCCTGAGCCAGCCCCAAGCAGCGGGTTTGCGCAGAACGATGTCGACAGTGTTGCCGCTTGGCGAAGTGGCCTGATCAGGGTCAACCGTAACGACGAGGGCCGTGAGGACGAAGGCTTCAAGATCACCGCCATCGATGGTCAGCCAATTGCTGTTGGGTCACCGGTATCTGTAGCTAATGGTTCGGTCGCGTTGACAGCAAAGGGGTCGCTGAACTTCACGCCAGACAAGGGCATGCAAATGGAACCTATATGGCTTCCATCACCAGAGGCTGTCTGGCACCGTTATGTTGAGATCTTCGGGGACGGCTACCAGGGCATTACCTTGCTTGACCATCTGGGCTGGTCGCTACTGAGAGTGTGCGCTGGGTTCCTTCTTGGCAGCCTGATCGGCATCCCGCTTGGGTATGCCATGGGACTGTCCGGCTGGTTCCGGGGGTGGTTTGATCCAATCGTCGAGTTTATGCGGCCCGTGCCGCCCTTGGCCCTGATCCCGCTGGTGATCATCTGGTTCGGGATCGGCGAGTCCGGCAAGATTATCCTCCTATTCCTTGCCGCTCTTTGGATCATGACGATTGCCGCGCGTGCTGGGGTTTCGGGGGTCAACATATCCAAGGTTCACGCGGCTTATTCCCTCGGAGCGTCCAAATCGCAAATCCTGTGGCACGTGATCGTGCCCAATTCATTGCCTGAAATTTTCACCGGGGCACGGGTTGCGATGGGCGTTTGTTGGGGGACAGTCGTTGCTGCTGAACTCGTGGCTGCTGAAAAGGGCGCCGGCAAGATGATCGTCGCAGCCAGTAAGTTTCAGCTGACCGACATTGTGATCATGGGGATCATACTGATCGGTGTGATTGGGTTTGCCATTGACGTCTTGATGCGCCGCGCCGAAAACTGGCTCGTGCCGTGGAAAGGCCGCAGCTGATGCTGCGGTCAAATCAGGGCATCAGCTGAACTTCGGTATCAGTTTCTTCAAAGTCCTGCGGAACGGTCCGCGGGACTGATAGGCAGTGAATGCCAATTGGCCAATCGGACCTGCTGTGACAGTGACATTTGTAAGGGGGATTTGTTCTGCCCCGAAGGAGAGTTTGTAGGGCTCGTCACCGATTGTGAAATCGAAGACTTCATGCCCGGTTGCTGCTTCGCGCCGGATCAATTCATTGAGGCCTAACAGGCCAAGAGAGTATTTTTCAAATCCATTGTCTTCGCAAAAAGCAGCCAAAAGAAATAGAAAACGGTTCTTGTGCCGAATTCCGAAATCGACTGAAAGCAGTTTGCCGTCAAGTTTGCTGACGAAGGTTGATGCGAAACCCTCGCTTTGGCCCTTGATGGCGATGTTTCGATAGAATTCAAAAAACTCTGGTTGGGAGAACAGATTGGACTCATAACGTTCTTCACGTAGCTCACGCATGAGTTGGAAGGCCTCTGTAATGGAGCGTTCGTCCGATAACTCCTCGAACTCAAGTTTTCCGTAATTCTTCTCGAAACCATTCCTTTTTCGCTTGAGTCCCTTTCGCATGTTTTTTGATACTGATGCTTTAAACCATTCATCATATCCCCCGCCGGCATCAACCTCGTAAGAGTTGCTTGTGTTTGGCGTTTTGTTTGCACCTTTAAACAGCTGAGCAGCGTCATATGCCTCAGGCCGTTGCTTGCGGAAAAGGATCATGTGGTATGGCCGTATAGAAGCTATCAAACCATCCCGCACGCTTGGATTGTTTGCAAGGAGTCTCAGATTTTCATCCGAACCAACCAGAGCATTATAATCTGCGACACCCAGATCTGCCGGTTGGACGATTTGAACCCCAAAATGCGTTTCCCGGACTAGTGGAAGGATTGCGTCAGGACGATCTGATCCGTCACGGTAAATCTTGATTATTATCGGTTCTGCGCCGGAACCTGGGACAAGGGTTTTATAGAATTCATGTAGCCAAAGCGGGCTTTGAAAAGCCGTTGCCGCCGCGCTTTTAAAAAGAGCTGAATACTCATTGGATAAAAAATCGTATTCCTGACAGACTTCGATCCAGTAGCCGGAATGAACACTGATGTTCTGATGATCCATGACAGCGTTTCCTAGTCGGCTTTTCGAGAAGCCGGACGGTGAAGCAGGGCGTTTATCGCGTCCTCATCCAATGTTTGCGTACGCGGGTCGACAATGCCGAACCCATCCGAATAATCCCAGTGGGTCCAGCCGATACAACGGGCTTCGGCTTCCGTTGTAACCGTCTGCAGCCAATAGAGGCGATCGTTTCGCGGCGCATCGTAGGAAAGAACGCCAAACTCATTTATGACAACAGGAACACCATACTTCTGCGACCAGTTATCAATTGTCGAAAAAGCGTTCTGGACGTCTTTTTCCGTCCATGGTTCTTCGAAAACCCGGTGAATTTCCTCAGCGGCTTGGTCATGCCCTTCCGCTTGGAGCCGCGAGACCAGCGATCGGATCTGCGCATCGTTTTCCGTAGTCGGGAATGGGACGCCAGTGGCAAGACGGGCTGTATCGTTTGGCGGATGCCATTCGGCACCCTGATGGGTAAAAATGAATGGATCGTAGAAGTGAATTGCGTAAACGGTGTTGGCATCGGTCAGCGGCGGAAAGTTGGCCAGGCTTTCGTGGCGCATGGGTCCGTGTGGGCCGACGACGAACGTATGCTCTGGTAGCCATTCCCGAAGCCGTTGGGAAAGCCGTTTGCTGTGGTCTTCCCAGATATCTGGGGACGTATCGGGTTCATTCAGAAACTCAACCGCGACCTTTGCGGGACTGGTGCCTTTCAGCACTGTTGAAAGATGGCGCCAGCTGTCTTCCAGACGTCGATATCCTTCGTCTGGTGCCGTTCGATAGACGTTGTTGAACGTTCCATCCGGATGAAAATCGACCGTCACCGTAAACCCGATGGCAAACAGGTTCTCAAGCATAGCCAAGAGTTCGGTGGAATACTTTGAAAGTTCCTCGGACCCCCAGTCTCCCGTATTGAACGCTGCATGAAAAACCGGGAGGCGGATATGCGTAAAGCCGTTTTTATAAAGCAGCCTGAGAGTGCTCAAATCAGGACGATAAACAATGTCATCAGCATCCCAATTGGGTAGATTCACACCGCGCGCCATCGTTTTCAGGAGCGCAGGGTTTTCAAATCCCGGAAAGGTCTGAGCGGAAAAACAATGACCGGCATTTTGTGGACTGGCAATTGCACCTCCGATGGCAGTCATTGCCAGGCACGCGAACAGCACAAACCTTACCAGAGTATTCACCCACATACGGTCAGTCTCTCAGCATGATAAAGAATGCTTTGTGATTGGTTTGAAGATAGCGGGGCCCGAGACGGCGTGGCTCTTGCATCGTCCTGTAGAGCCACTCCAGACCAAGGTTTTGCATCCATTCCGGCGCGCGGGGATTCTTGAGTGACAGAAAATCAAAGAGCCCGCCTGAGGTCTTTACGACACCGACATTGGTCAGTTTCTCGAGGTTGCGGGATACAAACTGCTGTTCTCGAGGAACTCCCATTCCAATCCATAAAATATCTGGCGCGAGATCGTTGATTTCCGACACAATTGCATCTTCTTCGTTCGCCCCAAAATAGCCGTTTCGCCGACCAACGACTTGAAGATCGGGGTAGAATCTCTGGGTGTTGCTGACTGCCGCCGCGTTGGAATTTTCATCGGCGCCGAGTAAATAGAAAGAAGCGCCGACATCTTGTGCCACGAGCGCAACATCGTGATAAAGGTCGGTCGTAGCGACACGTTCGATATTCTGCAAACCATGTTTTATTCGCGCGATCCAAACCATCGGCATCCCATCCGCAAGAATCTGATCTGCTTGAAGGAATTCCTGGCGCACGTCGTCGTCCTCGTTGCACATGACGATGACCTGTCCGTTTGCAGACGTGGAATAAAAGGGGGCCTCGGCTGAACCGCGTTTGGCGAGCGCTTGCGCGATCAGCGTCTCGGCTGCGGTCTTGCGATCCGTCCATGTGATTGGAAGCCCACCGAGAACTTCAATGACATGATAAGATTGGGCAAGCTGTGCGAGCTGCCTGGCGTCCCACTGACCATGATTTTTTTGGTCGCTCTGAGTGTGTCTTGGACGCTGCGGACTCATTATCTATTCGCCAGGCTCCGGAATTTTTGCAGTGTGCAAGATAACGTCAGGGAATTAACGTTCAGCAAACAGAAATGCTGGTTGGTAAAATAGATTAGAGCATTACCCAACGTAGCTTTTCTTCCACTTCTGACGATATTCCAGAGAGAGGGTCGTCGTTGATTGAGTGTGACTCGAATTCCTCCTCCACAACGACGAACAGATCTGCAAACTCTGAAAGGCGCTGAATTTGTCCGTGATTGCGCACCGGCGGTGCGTCAATGATCATGCAGGCATCCCGAGCTGTGTTGCTGACTGAAAAGCCCTCAACGACCTCCAGGATAGAACGCCGGTTCCGGAAGTGGTTCGCTGCGATATCGCCGGGATCAACTATCGAAAGTTCGCGAGCTGCAGGCAGGCCCAAGGAGCCGGGCGCTGTCCGATGGGCGTTAATCAAGTCTTGGTTCTCAGTTAGCAGAAACACGGGGAGCGCGTGCTGTCCTGCAAGCGTTGCAATCCCCAGAACGATATCACTCTGATCGACGCCCGGAACAAGCGAGCTCACAACTACAACTGCCCCTCTGCTTTGGAGGGTCTTAACGTCACGCCGCAGCGGACCGCGTTTCAAATGCTGCGCAGTTTCCTTTGGATCGAACATTGCATGCGTTTGGGTCTGGACCCGGTGATGGTCGTGATCGCGCGCGCGGGCATGCCTCGGTGCGCGGATAGGGCGATCAGGGACTTCTTGGAAGCCCATCTTCTGAATGGTCTCATTCAATCTACCGACCGGCGCGGAGAAGCGGGGGCGGCCTTCTTTGAACTTGCGTCCGGCTTTACGTCTTCCAAAACCAAACAGCGATTGAGACACCTTCTTTGGTGCGCGCTTTTTCTCTGTAGGAGCACCAGTCATCTCACGAGCAAACGCATAAAGAACCGCGCAACCCCCGGAAAAGACCAGGAAAACAAGCGCAGCCAGCACCCGGCTTGGCCGGTTTGGTTTAAGCGGAGGCAAGGCTGGCGATGCGATCCGAGCCTGCCCGAGTTCCAAGCCGCTCTGTTTTTCTGTTGCCTTGAACCGGGCCAGAAACTCTTCATACAGTTGCCTGTTTGCGGTTGCTTCACGTTCCAGGCTTGCAAGCTGAACCATGGCACGTTCGGTTCGAACGGCGGTTTGTTTCCTCTGATTGAGCTCGTTGGTCAAAGCTTGAAGGGTGGAGTTTGCACTTTCAAGCCGCTCCTTTTGGATCGCAAGAAGCCTGCTTTGTTCCAAAGAGATTTGACGTTCGATTCCCGCCAGCTTGCTGCGCTCTGAGGTCACGCGGGGGTGGCGATCGCCGTAAACCCGGCCGAACTCGGAGAGGTTCTGAAGGATCTGGCCTCGTTCACGGCGCAGTTCTGCAAGCTGTGCCGCGTCCGATTGTTCGGTCGTGGACGGAAGGCCTGCGCCTGTGCTGATTTTTTCAACCCTTGAACGGATGGCCTCTGTCTCAGCCTTCGCGGCAACAATCTGCTCGTTCAGTGTGATGAGTTCACGCTGCAGCAATGTGCTGTCTTGAGTGACGCCGATGATGCCGTTCTCTGCCTTAAAGCTTGCAACAGCTTTTTCAGAAGTTTCAAGGTTTGACCTCAAGTCGTTCAGGCGCTCTTCCAGGGACGAAGCTGCAGTGGCGTTCGCGGTCACCAAAGCATCAGTCTGGCTGTCTACGAAGGCTTGCGCGACAGCATTGGCGTAAAGAGCAGACTTATCGGGATCGTTGGATGAGAACGATATTTCAACGATGAATGTCGCGCCCACCCGATTGACTTGCAAACGCCGCTTGAAGGCTGCGAGCAATTCCCGGTCGTCAGGACCTACAGAACGCGCAAAAACCGGATCGGTCTTGGCGTCCAGATCTTCCAGCACTGGGCGCAGAAACCCATCGGAATGAACGATTTGAACGATACTTTCCAGGAACGCGGCATCTGATCCGATGCCTGGTAAAACGTTTTCGGTAAGCGTTACTCTGCGCTCGCGCGGGTCAACCAGAACAAGTGCAGTCGCTTTGTATGGGAACGGATAAAGCGAGAATAGGACAAGCGCGATCGCTGTCAAAGCAGCCGTGATGATCGTGATGCGCACCAGGTTCCGGCGGAAGAAGCCGATGATTTGCGAAAATTCAATCAGACCCTGGTTAAATGCGCCGTATCGCTGTTTTCCGTCTGGTGAAAACGGACCTTCCGGAGTCTCTTGGTTCCAAGCTCCACCTGGAATGGCGGTCATCTCAAGGCGCTCCAGTCGTATCGAAAAGCACTCTAATCAAAACTAGGTTTGGCGCAGCCGTTCGGATGCAAGTTCGTCGGTTGGCAAAAACTTAGCAATCAATCAATAACTATCCGTTAAACATAAACGCCTTTGGTATGACGGAATGCTCAGGACGACAGCCCCGAAGAGCTTGGTATTTGCGTGAGAACTGTCGATAAAAATCAACCCTATGGCCTGTTTTCTGAGGGGCCTGACTGGAGATGGGAGCCGATGGGCTCGGTGGCTGCAGTGGTAGGTGGATTTTTGCTCATCGGATTGCCGGTTGCGGGGCACACTTTAAGCCCGCTGATCGCGGTTCCGATGGCTCTGGTCCTCAGCGTTCTCCTCGCGAACTACGCACCGCGCACTGCATTGATCAGCGTCATCATTGCCCTGTTGTTCCAGAATTTCTTTGTTTCAATGGTTTCGTCTAACCTCAGCGGCCCGGATGAATTCAAAATCATACGAGGATACAACTTTGTCATACTCGTATCGATTTGGTCCGCGTTCTTCGCCAGTTACTGGACCCGGTTTCGCGGACTAAACAGGTCCATTGATCTCATCATGAATCTGACCTTTGGCGCAGTAGGGCTTGTCTTTTTCTATTTTCTGATCGGTTTTGTTCAAAACCCGACCCCGGCTGTCATTTACCTCCGGAACATTCTGACGCCGATCCTCATCTTCCAAATTGCCTTGATCACCTTTTGGCGGTTTGAGTTTGGCCTTACGGTACCGCTCTTCATCGTCGGAACGATCTTCCTTCTGATGGGATATATTGAACTGATTTTCCGGGAGGATTGGCTCTACTTCACCGGGGGCGAAAGTTACTGGGAGCTGGACATGCGGTCAGCGCGCTTGTCGCTTGCCTGGGATGAGGAAGCGCGAGAGACCGGTTACGTCATGCTGGGCTTTCTCGATGCCTTTCGTGTCGATTTATTCAATACACCTCTACTCGACGGATTGGACCTGCGAGTGACGCGTCTCATGGGACCAAACATGCACGCGATCAGCTATTCATATGCGGTGGCTTTCATGCTTGTTTTTGCGCTGTTTCGCGGGTCGGTTATCATGGCTTTGCTGCTGTTCCCCCTGCTCGTCTTTGCCAATGCAAAAGGTGCCTTGATTCTGTTCATTTTGGTGCTCGGAGCGTGGTTTGCTTTCAAGCTTTTCGGGGCGCGGATGAGCCTTTGGGTCACTGGGTTTGTATTAGCACTCTATGCCGTCGCCGGAATTTTGGTCGGGCTTCAGATCGGCGACTTTCATGTGCTTGGCTTCATGGGCGGGCTTTACAATTTTCTTGGTTTCCCCTTCGGACATGGCATCGGTGTGGGAGGCAACCTCGGCACCGACTTTTCTCAGCTTGACTGGCCAGCCTATCAGGCCGCTGGGCGCACGCCGGTCGCAATCGAGAGTGCGGTTGGAGTTTTGCTCTATCAAATGGGGCCAGCTGCGTTTTTTCTACTTGGAGTATACATTTGGCTCGGGTGGCAAACACTTAGGGTAGCTTCCTTTACCGGTGTATCTCTTCACATTTCTGCGAGTTTTGCTTTGTTAACCGTTCTTGTGAACGGAATTTTTCAGGAAGAGGCTTTATTCTCACCACTCGCCCTCGGGCTCCTGATTTCTCTAAATGGCATGGTGCTCGGCCAGGCCATCCGAAAGGGCTTCGTTCCATAGGCATGAAAAACCTGTTCGCCTCTTTGGCATCGTTCGCCCTTAGGTCGGAAACTCGAGGCGTGATCGTCTCGATGATGGTCAAAGCTGCCTCCATCCTGTCGGCCTTCACCCTCTTCACCTTGAGCGCGCGCGTGTTGGGTGAGGAGCAGTTCGGCCAGTTTGCGCTGTTTTTCAGCGCGGCTTCCATGGCGGCTGTTGCTGCAGCTTTCGGTCAGGAAATGCTGATCATCCGGATCTGGAACGAAAATGTTGCCGCTGGCCGAATTTCTGTTGCCAAAGGCGGGATCGTGTTTGGGTTGTTGATCTCGGCGCTGGGCGCAACTCTAGGCGCCATAGTAATGGCGGTGCTTGTCCTTTTCTACAGCAACTGGGCCGGAGCCTTGAGCGCTGGATTGTTTGTTGCTGCTGCTGTCTTCCTTCTGTTTTTCTCAAGTCTTGCCCGGTCGATTGTCAGCATACTTGTCGGCGATGGGCAAAGAGAGTTGACCGCATTGCTGTTTGCAAACGTTGTGCTTATTTTCTGCCTTGTTTTTGACAGGAGCTCTTCCGTCACATCTGTGGTCAATTTGATCGTCTTTGGAAAAGTTGTTGCGATTGCCCTGCAGGTTTTTTTCCTGACCCGGGTGCTGCGCCGAATGTATCCGGAGATATTTACCGCCAAACCGGAGTTCACCGCTGATCGCTGGTTGCCATCTTCTACACGGCTCTGGTTCGCCAGTATTCTGGAATCGTCCAATCAGTATCTCGACGTTATTCTAGTTGGCTATCTGCTCGATCCGATTGCCGCGGGCGCCTATTTCGTCACAACGCGCCTTGCCAACGGATTTGCGTCCGTTGCCGATGCGTTCAACATGTTTGCCATGCGCCAATTTCCGGAACTCTATTACAAAGCGGATGAGGGCGGTTTGCTTCGGTTGCTGCAAACCCTTGCTATCCTGACAGCTCTTGCGGTTGTCGGAGGTCTGTTCGTGGTCGGTGTCGCCGGTCACTGGCTGCTGCTGATTTTTGGCTCAGAGTACATGGCTTACTATCATGTTCTCGTGATCCTGTGTCTCGGCAGCGCCGCAATGGCAGCAACAGGCCCGGCGGCGCCGGTTTTGATGTTGACCGGGCATGAGGGGGCTTATTTGCGGATCGTTGCGCTCAGCGTTTTCATTCGTGTGGCTGGCTTCTTTTTGATTGTTCCAATGTTTGGGATTGTAGGTGCAGCTGCGACCACGACTGTTTCGCTCGTTGCAATGGCTGTTCTGGTCAGCATCCGGTCTCGCACTGCGACTGGTTACAATGTCACGGCAACGCGTATATTGGGCGGATTGGCGCCGGATCGTATGAACGCGAAGGAAT
>ERZ1740067.1567-NODE-1567-length-15329-cov-23.952141_pt1 | contig 15329 bp, 14 predicted proteins | sample MGYA00581736_ERZ1740067 | MGnify/ENA primary metagenome ERZ1740067 (study PRJEB43018, sample SAMN04849236) | marine metagenome | isolation source: floating plastic debris | place: Pacific Ocean | collected 2008-08-27 | study: EMG produced TPA metagenomics... | reverse complement strand
CATACTACAAACTGACGATGCCCTTCCAACCACTCAGTCTCAATCCGTCGCCGTTCCCCACTGGTCAACCCTGCGTGATAAGCCGCAACCGAAAACCCTTGAGGTTTTAACCAGCTTGTCAGTTCTTCTGCCGTACGTCGCGTCCTGACATACACCAATCCCGCCTGTCCAGAATGCGCCTTTATAAAGTTCACCATTGCTCGTCTGCGCCCACGTGGTGTCCATATCATCTTCACGGCCAAATGCAGATTTGCTCGATAGGGACTCAGCTTGACTTCCTTGGGGTGGTGCAGCTGTAATACCTGACAAATAGTTTTCTGTGCTGCCGGGTTAGCTGTTGCCGTAAACGCTGCAATCGGAAGCTGGGTGCCTGCAGGTTTATGCCTTAACAGCGCTGGTCTTACGGCACCCAACCTTCGGTATGTTGGCCGAAACGTATCTCCCCATTGCACGAGACAGTGGGCCTCATCTAAAATCAGACCGTTGATAATTACCTGAGGTTGACAGAGAGTGTCCCAAACTCGTTTACTCAGAAGAGTCTCCGGTGAGAGATACAAAAGTCTTAGTTTGTTATGCTGAATCTGTTGCAGAATTTTTTTCTTTTCATAGGAAGCTAGCGCACTATGGATTCTCTCTGCCGCTAGCTGTCGCTGCTTTAGCTCCTGTACTTGATCCTCCATTAACGCGACTAATGGAGAGATAACCAACGTGAGACCTTTTTGTAAGAGCGCCGGTAGCTGGAAACAGATGGATTTCCCGCCACCCGTTGGCATTACGATCAGTGCATCTCGCTTTGACAACAATGTACGAATTACATGGTCCTGCGGTGGCCGAAAGTCGTCGTAACCCCAGATTTGTTTAAAGCGAGCTTCTACCTGCTGCCATGACGTTGTGGAAACCATTGATGCACCCTAAGCATTTCGCATAGGATGCCCGCTACTCCATACCAGTGCGTAGTCGACATCTCATCCTCTCCTGGGAGGGGCAACGGAATGGATGAATCGTTGTGCTATCGATATACCCATTTATCTGACCGATATTCATCCAGATTCGGGATGAATTCTTTTTACACCCCTATCCCATGCATCGCCGCTAATATTTGTGCTGACACAAATGGCAAAATCTTCTCATTTTCACTGTGCTCAGCGCCCTCAGTGAAGACCACCAATAGATAAGGATGTGCGCCGTCAGCTTCGATATAAGCTGCATCGTGGCGTACTTTACTGGTTAGCCCGGCCTTAGACCAGACTTGGGTCTCGACTGGTACGCCTGCCCCTAAAAAGCCGGTTACCTGATTTTCTGGATCGGCTGTCAGTACTTGAGGGTCAAGATCGCGGGTCATAAACCGCATCATGGTCTGACAACGGGCCGCATTGACCGCTACGCCACCGATAATGCTGTGGAGTAACCGAGCCGATGCCTCCGTGGTGAGCATATTACGATTTTCGTAGCCGTCGCCCAGGTAGGCCCGCTCACGCCCATAGGGACCGTCACACCAAGTTTTTTGATTGGCATTAATGGTGGCTAGCTCGGGCCATTTCAGAGTTTGTAGATAGCGGTTGACTAGGTTTCGCTGGTGTTTCCAGGTCTCAAAGGGACCAGGGGGTAGCTCTGGTCCGCTGGTAGTCCCAGTGAGTACATCCATGACATAGCCCGTGGCGTCATTGCTAGAGTCCACAATCATGTCGCGGATAGCGCGCTCTAGCTCTGGGCTCGTCTGGGTCATGCCTCGCTCCATCCATTCATGGATGGCTACTAGATAAAACAGCTTGATGACGCTGGCCGGGTAGATCCGCTCTACTCCCCGGTAGCTGGCTCCCTTTGGCTGATGCTGCCAGAAGTCGTCTGTACTCAGCGCTCCGCCCGTATTGACCGTGTAGGGGGGCTCATAGGCTAGCCAGGTAACGGCGATTTGGTTTTGAGCCAGTGTCGGAAAGCGTGCCCAGGTGAGGTCGAGCACCTGGTGAAGCTTTTGTTGGAGGGTGGGGTCGAGGGCAAAGAATTTGGAGGTCATGGGTGGGAGAGTGTCAGTAGGCTGATCTTGAACGGAGTCGAAATATAAGGGGGGTAGACTGCAGCAAACAAGGGATGACTACGCTATGAAAACCCTAAACTTGTCCCTTTGCCAGCGTGGGTCAGGGCTAGCTGCTCGTATTTTTTCGCATGGTCAACTAGGTCGTCTATTTCTTCAGGGGATAGCGCCTTTAGGACTTTACCGGGTACCCCGACGACCAGGGAACCTGGGGGGACATTTTTGGTTACTACTGCGCCTGCACCGACAATGCTGCCTGCACCTACGCGGACACCGTTGAGAATAATGGCACCAATGCCAATGAGACAGCCACGCTCGATGTGGGCGCTGTGGACCACGGCGCGGTGGCCAATGGTGACGTAGTCTTCGAGAATGGTGGGTAAATTTGGATCGCCGTGGAGTATGGCTCCGTCTTGGACGTTGCTGTGGGCACCAATTTGGATCAGCTCGACGTCACCTCGGGCGACTGCGCCATACCAAATGCTGGCTCCTTGATGTATTTCCACGTTGCCGATAACGGTGGCCGTGGGGGCGATAAAAGCAGCTGGGGAGAGGTCGGGGGTTGGCCAAAAGCTATGGGGGGTGGTGCTAGCTGGAGTAGGATTGGTCACGAAATTATGTGGGGATGGGTCAGGGATAGGCCAGAGATAGATCTAATTTGACGGGATGTGCCTGATGATGAACATCAGAATGGACAAAACTCGCTGGAATAATGTATGTAGGGTTAAAGCGCCCTATTTTACCTCCCGTTATAATAAGGCGAGCGCAAGCTTAATGAGCCCTGTTTGGGGTGTGCTCTAGTACGTGTCGGTGATTTTGCCTGAACTCAACAATAGGGTGGTTGAGACTGGCTGATCTAGCTTGGGTGTCAATGTTTTAGTAAACCCGCATGATAAATTCTGCTTCTCAGTATCCGTTTTATGGGCCAGAGATAAAGTGCCCCCACTGTCGGCAGACGATTCCGGCATTGACGCTGACTGATAGTTACTTGTGTACGCGCCATGGTGCGTTTGAGGTCAGTCTGGACACCCAGGATTTGGTCCATGTGCAGTCGGGGCGTCACTGGCGTCAGTGGGAGGGGGATTGGTACCGGCAACATACCCATCCAGATGGGATTCGGTTTGAAATTCATGAGGCGTTGGACCGACTCTATACCGAAGGCTATCGAGCGACACGGGTAATTATTGCAGAGCGTTATCGCCCTCTGGTCAAGTCTTATTTGGAGTACAGTGCTCCGTGGCGTGGTCAGGTGGATAAGGGGGCACCGAGGCTGTATGGTTTACCGGTGGTGTTTAGCCCATCTTCTCAAGAGGTGCCTCAATGGGAAGTGATCAATTTTGACTTAGAAAAGGAACCGGGTGTCCCCAATAACTATCGATATCTAAAGTTTTTTGAGTAGATAGCCATTTTGGCGATAGGACTACTATGCACCATGCGTCGATTCGAACGGCGGATATTCACCGGGCCATGGCTTTTTATGAGCTGTTGGGGTTTGGCGTGGTGGAACGCTTTACGGCTGGCATTACCCTTGCCTGTTGGATGGAAGGGCTGGGGGGACGAATTGAGCTGATGCAGGTGCCGGAGCCAAAACCGGCGGCGGATGCGTTTAGTGATGAGCACTATACCGGTTACTATCATCTGTCATTTGACCTGACCCAGAGGGCTCAAAGTTTACCCGCGTGGCTGGATGAACTACGGCAGAATGCGGTTGCGCAAAATATACCACTGACCGTACTTTTGGAACCTCGTCAGCAAATGATTGGGGAGCATGTGTATGAAGTGGCGTTTATTGCTGATACTGATGGGCTACCGCTTGAATTTCTGCGTCGCTTGAAGTAACTGTTTAGGGTATTTGATGGGTTCTAGTATTCCGTTTGCAAACAATTGGGCCTACCTAGAGACCGAGCTAACCTGGCTAGAACGGCTACTGTTGGTGGCGGTGGCTCAGCAGCGGAAAAACTTGAAGTCAGTTACTCGGGTTGCGAAAACTTCCTCTGATCGGGCGACGAGTGATTGGTGGCAGGGGTTAGTGGCGATTAAAAATAGGGCCTATGACGATGTTGCACCCCAGTCGAGTGGCCAAGCGGGCGGGCAGTCGACTGGACGGCCGTCCCTGGGGTATCAAAAAACGTTAGACAAACGCATATTGCTGAGTCGGGCTAAGAAGATTGCCTTAGGACTGCCAACGATGCAGTCGGTGTTGGGGCTAAGTTTGTTTGAAAAAAAGTTAGTGCTGATGGTGTTGGCTCCGGAGGTGCAGGTGCGTTATGGCAAGCTGTATCACTATTTGCAGACGGGCACTCACTGTATGGCAGGGGCGTTACCTACGGTGGAGCTGGCGTTGCGGGTGCTGTGTCGCAATGAGGCTGAGCGACGACGGGCTCGGGTTTTGCTGACGGGACCTAAGTCTTTGCTACAGCGTCAGGTGTTGAGCTGTGTGGAGGGGGCTCCGACGCTATTGGGGAGTCAGCTGCAGTTATCTCCTGAATGGGTGGATTATTTGCTGGCGGAAAACCCGGATCCTGTCTGGCCTGCACGGTTGATGGTGGCCGATCGGTTTGCCCGGGGCTGTCGGGAACGGATAACGTGGCAGGAGCTAGTGTTGGCGGATGGGCTGAAGCAACAGTTGCAGACGATGGTTGCTCAGCCCCAGTGGCGACTGCTGTTGGTGGGCGATCCGGGGGTGGAAAAGGAGAAGGTTGCGATCGCACTTGCCACCCATCTACAGCACCCCTTGAAAATTCTAGACCTAGCCCAAATCCCATCCCAAGACTGGCCCGCTTGCCTCAGTGAGCTAACCCAGGCCGACTACCCTGTCGTCCTCATCAACGCTGCCCATCACTGGCTAGGCCGTGCTTCTGCCATTGATCGTGCTGGTTTGCAGCACTGGCTGACCCAATCATCAGCCCAGATTATTTTCTCAGTCAGTCATCGCCATCTTGTCCGCCGTCACTGGCGGCAGCAGCTGACGGCAATTGATATCCCGATGCCCGACGCCGAGCTGCGGCTACAGCTGTGGCGCCAGACCTTTCCAGATGGTGTTAAATCTATGGGAAAAGTTCGCTGGAGTGCCCTGGCCCAAGGGATATCGCTCTCCAACAGCCAGATTATGGAGATTGGTCGTCAGGCAGGCATGCTGGCACGAGATGAAGCCATCACTATCGACCATCTTCAACAGGCATTAGCTCAGCAGGGACAAGACTGGAAGCTGCGCTAATGGCTAGCCTGTGCCCATCCAACTTCAACATGAGGGCACCTCTGCTTACTGCCGATGGCCTTAAGTCCATTGGGTCGGTGCCATTTCTGACGGCACCAGGTTGGGAAATGGTTCGGGTTCAACGATGATTTCTTTGGGCTTACTTTCTTCCAAAATGTCCCAAATAACTGGGAGAAGTTCGTCTAATCCCCGGCGGCTGACAGCAGAGATCCCAAAGATGCGATCGCAACCACTGCTAGCTATCAGTTCCTCGGTGATTACCTCTAGCTCATCCTCAGGCACCGCATCCACCTTATTTAGCGCCAGCAGCTGAGGTCGATCGGCCAAACCATGGCCATAGGCCACCAGCTCTTGCTGAATCGTGTGGTAATGCTCAATCGGGTTCAGGGTCGTAATATCAATAACGTGCAGCAGCACACGGGTACGCTCGATGTGGCGTAAGAAATCGTGCCCTAAACCAGCTCCGGCGTGGGCCCCCTCAATCAGCCCCGGAATATCAGCAAATACTGCCCCATCGCCTGTCGGTTTTCGCACGACACCCAGGTTTGGCACCAGGGTGGTAAATGGATAGTCCGCCACCTTGGGTTTAGCCGCAGACAGGGCAGAAATTAACGTGGATTTACCCGCATTGGGCAGACCAATGATGCCCACCTCAGCCAACAGCTTGAGCTCTAAACGAATCCGCCCTTCTTCCCCCGGTAGTCCTGGCAGGCTGGTCTCTGGTGCTCGGTTGCGGTTGCTTAAAAAGGATGAATTACCCAGACCCCCTTTGCCCCCTGTGGCCACACATAGGGTCTGCCCCTCTGTCACCAAATCCCCTAGCAGTTCACCTGTTTCAGCATCGTAGATTATGGTGCCGCAGGGAACCTCCACAACTAGGTCCTTGCCTGTTGCCCCAGTCATATTTTTGGGACCACCCCGCTCGCCATGTTCTGCTTGAAAGCGATGGGCATAGCGAAAGTCTAACAGCGTTTGCAAATTAGACACCGCCTGGAGAATGACCGAACCGCCGTTGCCGCCCCTGCCGCCGGAGGGGCCACCGGCTGGGACATACTTCTCACGACGAAAGGCGACTAGACCGTCTCCACCATCGCCCCCATGGACGTCAACTTCTGCTTGATCGATGAATTGCATGGGAGAGGATGGGTGAAGGGTTGAGACTGGTGAGACTGTTGGTGCGGGGTGCGCTACCTAATTCTCGCTATCTCCAATTGTATCTGTTCTTTCAGGGCCTCATCTTCTTGATGATTGACGGTGATGGAATTAAATAACTGGACGGTGAGGCCCGTCTCTTCAACAATTTGCTGGGCGTCGTTGCAGTAGTTGATCAGTAAATAACTCACGGCCGATCTCACGGCGCGGGGCAAATCTAAACTGTTTGCACTCAGACAGCGCAGGTCGTAGCGGGTGACATCAAGCTGTTTGCTGGTCATCAGGTCGCTGATGTCGGCGTAGGCGCGACCTCGAATTCTTTCGATGGCTAATACTGCCGTGGCGTAGTTAGTGATTTCTTCGCCAGTAAAGGTTTGGGCATAGCCCCGTTGCCAGAGTGTCGATAGGGGCAACCAACCTACGCTGGTCACAAGACTAATGCTAATGGCAACTATCCAAGGGAGCCGCCGATGGGGATTATTACTAGAGCGACGCGAGAGCTTCATGGCAATACCTAGTAAATTTGGACGAATTCTGAGGAAAACAGGAATACTGCATCCTAGAGCCTCAGATGTGCTTAAAGCAATGCGCCAGTTCAATGACTTTGGTGTGCAATGTTACCGTCTCAGGCGCACCTTGCTTTAGGGAGTATTCTAGCGATAGCAAAAGTTTCAGGGCATTTTTTAATTGCAGAGATGAAATGTCACGAATTTCTTTTTGTAAAAAATAGATCCGTTTAGGGTTGCCGATGTCGGCGGCCTGGGCGATGGTGCGGGTGTCGCGCTCCCCCGCTTCGGTCATGAGTTTGACCCATAGCCAGGTGCGAAATTGCCCCACCAGGGTGGCGACGATTCGCAGGGCAGGCTCATTGCGCTCAAGCAGGTCTGTAATCAGTGAGAGGGCGCGGTCGGTTTTGCCCTGGCGCAGGGCCGCCGCTAGCTGCAGGCTGCTTTGGGTGCTGGTGGCCACCAGGGCCGTAACCGCTTCTGGCGGGAGCGCCTTGGGTTCGGTCCAGTAAGTTTTGAGTTTTTCTAACTCGTTGTAGAGGCGACGGGTGTCGGCACCAATAACGGCCCCTAGTAGGGCGGCGGCGGCGGGGGTGAGTTGCAGACCGACCTCTTTGGCTACCTGGTAAACCTGATGCTCAATTTGCTCGGTTTTCCAGGGGGGAATCGTGTCAAATTCTCGAATATCGGCGTGTTTATTGATTAGCTTTGTAGACTTTAAGCGCCCGTCTGGCTTGTTGCTGCTGGTGAGTAGCAGGATGCAGCTATCTGGAATGTTAGGCAGTGTGCGCTCTAGCTCGGTGAGCAGATTTGCCGGACAGCGTTGACCCAGGGGGGTATCTGCTAGCCACACCACCCGCTTACCCATGCCAAAGGGTGGGGTCATGGCCTGGTTTAGCCCCTGGATGACGGCATCTGACTGCTCTGGTGGAATTTTTTCGTAGTTAAAGCTGGCCCAGTCGGGGTTGAGGTTGCGATCGCACAGTGCCCGCACCGCCTTTTTCATCCGAAACTCGTCGGCACCCCAAAAAAAATAAACCGGCATTTTTGTAATAAATAGTCTGGAATGTTGAGTTTTGTAGACGCCTGACCAGCCTCCCGCAGGGCATTTCCCATTAAATTGGGTAGACATAATGTCCCTACAAGATAGCCAAACGACCCATCACTCAAAACGCTTTAACCACTGAGCAACGCTTCGACAAATTCATAGCTTGAGAAAGGTCGCAGGTCTTCAATGCCTTCGCCAGCGCCAATAAACCGAATCGGTAGCCCCAACTGCTGCACCACCGCCAGAGCCACACCGCCTTTAGCGGTACCGTCTAACTTTGTCAGCACCACCCCACTTAGATTGGCGGCCTCCGAAAAGACCTGGGCCTGACGAACACCATTTTGACCCAGGGTCGAATCTAGCACCAGCAGGGCTTCTACTTTCGCGCCAGGGGCTTTTTTATCAATAATGCGCCGCACCTTGGATAGCTCATCCATCAGGTTTTTCTTATTTTGTAAGCGGCCTGCCGTGTCTACCAGCAGTAGTTCTATGTTGCGAGATTTGGCGGCGGCAATGGCGTCAAACACTACCGAAGCCGGGTCTGTATTTTGACCAGGGTTGGAAATAACCTCCACCCCACTGCGGGCACCCCACACCTTTACCTGCTCAACGGCGGCGGCTCGAAAGGTGTCGGCGGCAGCAATCAGACAGTTGTACCCAGACTTTTTAGCAATATGGGTGAGCTTGCCGATGGTGGTGGTTTTACCGGCCCCATTTACCCCAACCATTAGCCAAATATTTAGCTGTTCGCTTTCGGGTACAAAGAGCAGGTTATGGTCTTCCTCCAAAGGACTATCCAGCATCTGCCGCAGGATAGTTTTGAGATAGCGAATAGCCGCCTCCGGTGGCAGGGTTTCCTCGCGCATTCTGGCCTGCAGCGATTCGATAATTTTGTCGGTAGCTTCTACGCCCACATCGGCCTGGAGCAGCAGGGCCTCAATTTCATAGATGGCATCGTCGTTGAGTGGACCCTGCCCAACAATGGTTTTAAGCTGATTGACCAGACCGCGTCGAGTTTTGCCCAGGCCCTGGCGCAGCTGATTGAGCCAGGTGATTTCTTCAAGGGAGATCTCATCGGGGCGTCGTCCTTGGGAGGCGAGCACTTCTGCTGACCACAAAAACGCCTCGTCTAGATCGATGTCCGGCATCTCCAGCTCGGGTTCTGGCTCCGGCTCGGGTTCCGGCTCGGGCTCAGGTTCTAGAATTGCCGTTTCTTTGAGCTTGGCTAAACGGGCTTCGCGCTCTGCTTCTGCTGCTTTTGCCCAAAATGGGGCGGCCACAGAGGTGGTTTCTGTCTGTTCGTCTGCGGCAACAACCGGTTCACCCTCGATTGCAGATTCATCGGCAGCGGTTTCTGTGACGTCTGCTGCTGGGGCTGGGGTTTCTGTGTCTGCTGTCGTAACTACGGGAGCTGGTGGGCTGGTGGGTTCTGTTTGTGGGGAGTCTGGGATTGCGGGTTCGGGTGCTCTCTCATCCCCATCGGGAGCGCTCTCATCTGCACTCTCCGCAGCTGACTCGGGCGCGATGCTCTCATCAGCTGACTCAGGGGTGTCGCTTTCATCTGTTTCCTCGGGCGCTGTCTCCTGCTGCTGTTGAATGTTTTGATAGGCGGCCTTGGCCCAGGCTAGATAGTCTTCGGCACTCGCAGGGGCGTCGGCTGCGTCAGGAGTATTGTCTGCGGCGGTTTCTGACGTGTCATCTCCGGTTTTAGCAGCCTCTGCCTCAGAGGATTCATCATAGCCACGGCGAAACCAGTTAAATGAAGACATAGCAGATGGGGAATGGGCGGTGGAGTGTGGAGAGACGTTCCATAGAACGTCTATACAAGAGGGGCTAACGTCCGTTAACGTTCGTCGGGCAGCCCACTGGTGGGGATATCATCCGGTACTGGTTGCGTTATCTTCAGGGGAGCCGATCGAGCCTCTAACTTTTGATTATCTATCTGATCGGTAACGCGGCGCATGACGCCATTAATAAACCGGTAGCCGTCTTCGTCACTGTATCGTTTGGCGATTTCGATCGCTTCGTCAATGGCAATGCGTTTGTCCACCGCCAGGTATAAAATCTCGGTGACAGCAATTCTTAGAATGTCGCGGTCTACACGGGCTAAGCGCTTCAGGTTCCACCCCACCATGGCGCTGTCTAGCTGTTGATCGATGTCATCCCGATGCTGGATCAGCTGGGTAATAATTTTTCCGGCGTAGTCCTGAACGTCCAATTGACCAGCCAGCTGTACAAACTCTGGCAGCTCTACGGCAGCTCCGAGGCGGTTAATTGCCATTTGAACCTGATCGATGGCCTTTTTTACAGTGGTTTGGGCACTGTTGAGATCGCCGGAACGGGTTTCACTATTGAGTAATTGACGATTGCCTAAAATCAGCTCTGATGACGCCGCTTCTAAGGTTTCTTTGACTTCATTAGAGAGGGTGCGCACCGCCTCAGTGAGAAGTGTTTCAATCGGTGGAATCGAGCTATTTTTTTTGGTGCGTTTAGGATCGTCGGTCAGCTGGCTCATGCCAAGAAGTGCCAGCTCACGAGCAATGCGACGAGATTGCATGGTGATGGGAGTGGGTGGTCTAGATCAGCTATCTTATCAGCCAGTGCGGAGGAGATGCCGTGTGGTTAGATTTCTAACCCGGTTGGTCAATGTTTACCAGCTCAACCCGAGTCTCTGGTGTATCTGTACTGGCTGAGGCACCTGGGTCAGCGGCGGCATGCTCTGAGTCGCTGTTGTCGGTATCTTGAGTGTCGTCTTGGGGGCTGGGGAGTAGGGCTTTACTGTCTTGCTCCACTAGTGCCTCAGCCAAATTGGGCCCCACAATGCCGCCCGACAGCAGCACCTTAAATGCCTCTTCGATGGAAATGCTCAGGTTGACCACGTCAGTTTCTGGAACCACTGCGTACCAACCGCTGGTGGGGTTTGGTGTAGTTGGTACAAAAATGCTCAGCATCTTAGAGTCAGGGTTCATTGACGTAACTGAGCTGGTCACAAAGGCAATGGCCCAAATACCCCGGCGAGGATATTCCACCAATACAACACGGCTAAATTGAGTTTTGGTATCCTGCAGGACGCTCTCTAGGAGCTGCTTCAGGGTTTTATAAACAGAACCTGCCAGGGGAATTGACTGGAGAACACGTTCACCAAAGTCCAACAGCCATCGACCGGCAATGTTCCGCGCCATCAGACCGATCAGCAAAATGGCCAATAGCGGCACCGCAAAGCCGACACCAAGATTAAACAGGGCGACTAGGGCAGGGTGGAGGTCTACAAATGGATTTAGCTGCTTTGGAAACCGTGTCAATGCACGAATCACCCAGCTGGCAACGGTGATGGTTAGCCAAATGGTTGTGGCGAGGGGAATAACCACCAGAAGACCTGCAATCAGGTCATTCTTCAAACCTTGCTGGAAGTTTTTTAGCACGGGCTGACGTCTCGGTTATGGTCGTAGCAGTTAATGGCTGACGTAAGGGTTGGGTAGAAAGCGTTTGTTTCAGAGAACTGGGTTGGCTGGCCTGATGGCAGGTCACGGTGGAGTGGGCCACTAAGCAGCTTATTACTTCTTATATCCTAGGATATTTATGACACATGGCTGGGATCGGTTCGGTTCGGTCCGATGCAGAGGAAGGAAAACGCCTGTGATAGCTAGGCTAGAGCTGCAGTATTCGGCGGGCCAGATTTAGGTAAATTAGAACGCCGAATACATCCACGACGGTGGTAATAAACGGCGCTGACATCAAGGCTGGGTCAAACCCGAGGCTTTGGAACAGGATGGGCAGTGCGGCCCCGGCGCTCGAGGCCAAGATGGATATGGCCACCAGGCTACAGCCAACACTGACGGCTATACCAGGGCTAATGGTAGGCACTATATAGGCGACGCCTGTAACCACCAAGCCCAGCATCAACCCCAAAAAAGCGCCGGCAATGGCTTCCCGACGAATTACCTGGAACGCTTCTCGCAGTTTTAGTTCGTCGGTGTTTAACCCTCGGATAACCACGGTGGAGGACTGGGCTCCGACATTTCCCCCGGTACCGATGAGTAATGGGATAAAGGAGGCTAGAACGGCTACCTGCTGAATCAAATCTTCTTGGCTTTTGATGACAGCAGCTGTAAAGGTATTGGCCACCAGCAGTACGGAAAGCCACACCACCCGTTTGCGAGCGACCGTGAGCAGATTGGTTTGAAAATAGTCGTCACCGCCGGACTGCACACCGCCTAGGGCATAGATGTCTTTGGTGGTTTCTTCTTCGAGAATATCGAGGACGTCGTCTACGGTGATGATGCCAACCAGTCGTTCTTCTGTGTCGACAACGGGCACAGCTAAAAAGTCGTAACGCTGGATCAGACGCGCCACTTCCTCTTGGTCAATGCCTGTTTGCACAGACACCACATCCCGAGTCATCAGCTCACCGATGGTTTGTTCTGGCTGACCGATGACTAAAATGCGCAGCGATAAAATGCCGGTGAGACGGCGGGCGCTATCGGTGACGTAGAGGTAGTAAACGGTTTCACTAACGCTGGCCAGTCTGCGAATGTGGTTAAGGGCCCGCTCCACGGTCCAGTCTTCTTTGAGGGCGATGTACTCGGGGGTCATGGCCCGCCCGGCGGTGCCTGCTTCGTAGCCTAGGAGTAGGGCGGTGGCTTCCCGTTCTTGGGCGCTGAGCTGCTGGAGCAATTGTCGGACTACCTTGGCGGGGAGTTCATCAAATAGACGGGCGCGGTCGTCAGGGGACATTTTGTCCACGATGTCGATGACATCCTGGCGTTTAAAGTCTTCGACGAGGGCTTGTTGAATGCTGGTATCGAGGTTTTCGTAAACTTCGATGGCTTCGCTCTTGGACAATAGTCGAAAGGCGATGGCCTGCATGGCTTCGGGCAGACCCTCGATGGCTTCGGCAATGTCGGCGGGCTGTACCGGTACGAGCAGTACCTTTGCGCCTTGGTAATTGTCCTGTTCGAGCAGGGCTTGAAGTTGCGATCGCACCAGTTCACGCAGTTCCCTGCGCGAGAATGGTGCAGCGCTAGTAGCCTGTTCAATATCCGTCAAGGAATGTCTGCCCGAGAACCAGTTGCCTATAGTCTAGTGGTGGAATGGTTCCCAAATGAAGAAAATCCTGCAAATTTCTGGGCAAAATCTTGTGCATAGCGTAGGCACAGTGATTACACCTACGCTATGCACAAGGCCTGCTTTCACCCTACGCCGCCTTTAAACCGCGATGCTGCAACAGGGCATCGGTACTGGGCTCACGACCTCGGAATGCCTGGAATACATCCATGGGGTGACGGCTGCCGCCAAGGGCCAGAACCGTATCGCGAAAGCGCTGTCCGGTTTCTTGCACCGCTGTTTCATTATCAATGCCCACCTCTTCAAAGGCGGCAAAGGCATCGGCACTGAGCACCTCGGCCCAGAAGTAGCTGTAGTACCCCGCCGCATAGCCCCCAGCAAAAATATGACCAAAGCTACAGAGGAAAGAATCCTCAGCTAAGGGGGGCAAGACGGTCGTCTTTTGCGCCAGCCGATCGCGCACGTCCCAGATACTTTCTTCGCCATCAGGCTGGTATCGAGAGTGTAATTCAATGTCCAGCCAGCCAAAATTCACCTGGCGCAAAATTGCATTACCGGTCATAAAGTTACGGGTTGCCAACAGTTTTTGGTAGTCGTCTTCCGGTAGTGGTGCGCCGGTTTCGTAGTGCCGCGCCATCTTAAAGAGGGTGCTACGGTCATAGCACCAGTTCTCCATAAACTGGCTGGGCAGCTCCACCGCGTCCCATTCCACATTGTTAATGCCCGCCGCGCCTGGGTAGTCCACCTGGGTGAGCATGTGTTGCAACCCGTGGCCAAACTCATGGAAGAGGGTTTCCACTTCGCGGAACGTCATCAGACTGGGTTTGCCATCAATGGGGGGCGACTGGTTACACACCAAGTAGGCAACCGGCAGCCTGACGGGTTTGTCCGCCTCCGTATGGGCCCGCACCACACATTCATCCATCCAAGCGCCACCCCGTTTTTCAGCCGGGCGACTGTAGGGGTCTAAATAAAAGTAGGCAATGGGATTGTCGCTGGCATCAGCAATGGCAAAATAGCGCACGTCTGGGTGCCATACGGGAGCCTGGCCATCAGCGGCGGTAATGGTGACACCAAACAGACGAGTGGCCAGCTCAAACAGCCCGTTGAGGACTCGCGGTAGCGGAAAATAGGGTCGCAGTTCTTCATCGTTGAGGTCAAACTCTTTTTCCCGCATCCGCTCTGCCCAAAAGGGAATATCCCACTGCTTGAGGGTTTCGGCTTCTGGCGCATTTTGACCTTGGGCAAAGGCATTGAGGTCATCTAGCTCCTTAATGGCGGTATCAAAGCTGGCGCTACGCAGCTCTTCCATTAGCGTTTCAACAGCCTCCACCGAGGGGGCCATTTTTCGGGCAATGCTGAGGTCTGCGTAGGTGTCAAAACCCAATAGCTGGGCCTGTTGCTTTCTCAGGGTTAGGGTTTTATCAATTAGAGGGGAGTTATTCAGGTCGCCAGCAGAGGCGCGGCTGACATAGGCGCGGTACAGCTTTTCTCGCAGGTCCCGACGCTGGCTGTGTTTTAGAAAAGGTCCGTAGCTGGGGATATCTAGGGTAATGCGCCAGGGGCCGGATTCTGCTGTGGCTGCGTCTTGCCCTGCTTCGCGGGCAGCCTGGGCGGCAAGGCTAAGCAAACTAGGGGGCAAACCAGCCACGTCTTCCTGGGATGTTAGCGTCAGGCTAAAGGCTTTTGTTGCATCCAGTACGTGGTTTGAAAACTGGGTGGACAGCTCCGCTAGCTGCTGCTGAATTTGATTAAATTGCTGCTTGGCTTCGCCCTCTAACCCCACACCAGATAGCTCAGCATCCCGAATCGCAGCGTCTACAATGCGTTGCTGAGCTGGGCTGAGACTGTTATCGTTTGCCAGTTGTTTAAACCCGTTATAAAAGGCTTTGCTTTGGCTTAACCGAGTGGCAAACTGCACTAGAGCAGGCTGCACGGCTTCATAGGCGGTGCGTAGCTCTGGGCTATTTTTAACCCCCATCAAATGGCCTAGGACACCCCAGGTCCATCCCAGCCGTTCGCTGATCTGGGTGAGGGGCGCGGCCAGCCCTTCCCATGTGGGGGTCATGGTTTTTTCTAAGGATTCTAGAGCTGTGGTGAGTTTATCAATCAGCTGAGTTACTGCGGGCTCTGCCTGGTCGGGCTGAAACTGATCAAAGGGGGGAAGACCCTGGCCGACTAGGAAGGGATTCGCCGCAGCGGGAGCACTGGTAGTTGCCGTAGAAGTCATAGGTGCTTGAGGGTGAGAAATCAATGTGACAGAATTTCAGGAAACCTAGTTTCCCGGAATCATTCCGACTTAGCTCTATA
>ERZ1740067.1566-NODE-1566-length-15337-cov-4.975919_pt1 | contig 15337 bp, 15 predicted proteins | sample MGYA00581736_ERZ1740067 | MGnify/ENA primary metagenome ERZ1740067 (study PRJEB43018, sample SAMN04849236) | marine metagenome | isolation source: floating plastic debris | place: Pacific Ocean | collected 2008-08-27 | study: EMG produced TPA metagenomics... | reverse complement strand
ACGAAAAGAGAAACGCGGATGTTCGCCGACACAAGTTCGCTGACATAAGGCGCCAACTGGTTGTGCTGCGCGGCCGCATCTAGCCCACCTTCAGTCGTCAATTCCTCGCGTCGTTCCGGCACAAGGCAACACGCATGTGGTTTGTGCGTGAGGGCGATTTCCAGCATCTCTTCCGTCGCAGCCATTTCAAGATTGAGCGGCAACTCAAGCGTGTCCATTAACCGATCGATGTCATTGTCTGAGATATGGCGCCGATCTTCACGCAGATGCGCGGTAATGCCATCGGCACCCGCTTTGGCCGCGATTTCAGCAGCGCGCACGGGGTCCGGGTGTTGCCCGCCACGCGCGTTGCGAATGGTGGCCACGTGATCAATGTTAACGCCGAGACGTAATAGGTTCTTGCTCATGTGCACAAAAATGGTGTCCCGGGGCGCCAAAGTAAACCTTGGGCCATCGAAGCCCAGATATACTGGCTTGGTTGCGCCTCTCAGGCCTTGAGATTACGGCTGCCAGGCTTGACCGCAGGAATGGCGGCGAGCGCCTCCGGCAACTCGTCCGGCGCGTAGCTGGGCACATCGAGCTGGGCCAGCGGCACAAGCGGCACGCCCAGATCTGCCTTCCCGCCCGAGCGGTCAACGAAACACGCAGCAGCAACGGGATTTCCCCCCGCCTCGCGGATCGCCGCGAGACACTCACGCGATGACAGACCCGTCGTTACGATGTCTTCAACCATCAGCACGCGTTCACCCGGCTCCAGCACAAAGTTGCGGCGAAACACAAATGTGCCGTCTTCGCGTTCGGTGAACATGGATCTAAGCCCAAGCTGCCGGGCCATCTCGTAGCCGGGGATAATGCCGCCGACGGCAGGCGCGACAACCACATCAATGCCCTCCCCTATCTGTGCGCGGACCTTGGACGCCAGGGCAGCGGCCAGTTTCTCCGTCCTTGCCGGATCCATGAACACCTTGTTCTTTTCAAGGTAGGTGTCCGAATGACGGCCCGAGGAAAGGATGAAGTGTCCTTGCAGAAGCGCGCCAGCAGCGCGGAACTCGTTGAGAACGTCGTCAAGGCTAAGTGCTGAATCTGTCATGGCCGCTCAATAGCAAACGAGAGCAAAGCTGCAAACAGGCTAGCCATATACCCGCTTTGCGCCTGCCACACATTTCAGTGCCCGCAGCCCGGTCAGGAGACGCTCAAGGTGCTTTGCACCCTCTACACCAATATCAACCACCATCTCGTAAAAATCAGGCCGACGGTCAGTCGTAATGAGATTGTCAATGTTCGCGCCATATTTGCCGGTGATAGTTGCCACTTCCCCAAGCGCACCGGGAGAGTTTGCCAGCATCAAAACCACTCGGGCGGGAAACAGCCGGTGTTCTTCAGGATCAATATCCCAGGCAAGGTCAATCCACCGGTCAGGCTCATCATCAAATTCGGCCAGCGACGGACTATCGATCCGGTAGACTTCAACGCCGCGTCCCAGGTGTACAATCCCGACAACCCGGTCACCCGGAATAGGCATCGAAACCTCTGACAGCGTGACCCCGGTCCCGGGCCCGGCGCCGGTAATCGGCACTGCATCCGGACGCCGACGCGGCAGGCGGCCTTCACCACGGGCTTTCTCCGCCGCGGCCGCAACGCGCGCGCCTTTTATCTTCGGACGGCGGGACACGGTTTCAGGCGTGAAGTGCTTGGTCATGACCTGTACGACATTATCCACATGCACTGTGGATCGGCCGACTTGTTCAAACAGGTTGTCCAAGGAAACAGCCTGCATATCGTGCAAGGCAACCTCAAGTGCCGCTTCGTCACGTGGCAGGCCTTCCGCCCGCAAGGCAGCTTCGACAATACCTCGACCCAGACGAATATGCTCATCCCTCTCAGCCCGGCGCCGGTGGGCCCGGATGGCCGCTCTGGCCTTTCCGGTTTTTACAATGTCTTCCCAACCAGGCGGCGGCACTTGCTGCTCTGTGGCAATGATCTCAACTTCATCACCATTGCGCAGCGGCTCACGCAGCGGCACATGACGGCCGTTAACCTGCGCCCCAACACACCGATCGCCCAGCTCTGTATGCACCGCATAGGCAAAGTCGATGGGATTGGCGCCGCGCGGCAGCGCAATCAACCGGCCTTTGGGCGTGAAGCAGAAAACCTGATCCTGAAACATCTCAAGCTTGGTGTGCTCGAGAAACTCTTCCGGCGTGCTGCCATGCTCAAGAAGCTCGACCACCTGACGCAGCCAGCGGAACGGCGCGACGAGTTCATCCGAAGCGGCGATGTTCTTCTTCGGGCCGTTCTCGACATAGTCCTTGTAGAACCAGTGCGCGGCCACGCCATACTCATCCACCTCATGCATCTCCAGAGTTCGGATCTGCATCTCCACGCGCTCGCGTTCCGGCCCGACGACAGTTGTATGGATCGAGCGATAATTGTTGCCCTTCGGTGTCGAGATGTAATCCTTGAAACGTCCCGGCACGACCGGCCAGGTGGAATGCAGGATGCCAAGCGCCCGGTAGCAGTCATCGACCGTATCGACCACAACCCGGAAACCATAGATATCCGACAGCTGTTCAAGGGAGATGGACTTGCGCTCCATCTTCTTCCAGATGGAATGCGCCTTCTTGGTGCGGCCTGAAACCCATGCTTCGATACCGACTTCAGCCAAGCGCTTTTTGATTTCATCAGCAATGCGCTGCACCAGTTCGCGGCTGCTTTCCTGTTTCTGGTCCAGCCGCAACTTGACCGCTTCGCGTGCTTCAGAATGGAGTACCGCGAACGACAAGTCTTCGAGCTCATCTCGAAAACTCTGCATCCCCATGCGTCCGGCGAGGGGCGCATAGATATCCATCGTCTCCTGAGCGATGCGGTTCCGGGTCGCGGATTTGCGGATATGTTCTAGCGTGCGCATGTTGTGCAGCCGGTCTGCCAGCTTCACAAGCAACACCCGAACATCTTTTGATATGGCCAGAATCAGCTTGCGGAAATTCTCCGCCTGCTTGGTTTCTTCGTTTGTGAGTTCAAGCCGCGTAAGCTTGGTCACGCCGTCCACAAGCTGCGCAATCTCTTCACCGAACAGATCCGAAATTTCGCTATGCGTCGCCTCTGTGTCTTCGATCGTATCGTGCAACAGCGCCGTTACAATCGTGGCCGGATCAAGCTTAAGGTCGGTGAGGATGCCCGCCACTTCCAGCGGATGAGAGAAGTAAGGATCCCCGGACGCGCGCTTTTGCGACCCATGCATTTTCATCGCATAGACGTAAGCGCGGTTGAGTAATCCTTCATCCACAGTGGGATAGTAGGATTTCACCCGCTCCACGAGTTCATACTGGCGGATCATTGGACGGAACTGGCGTTCAGGCTTGGGAGTGAGGACAGGCTTGTCTATGTCACCAACAACTGGATGCACAGCTGTTCCACCGCTGGCCATATCCGGCCCCGCGTCTATGGCCCGGCTTTTGACCGGGGGCTTTTTTGACCTAGAGGTCCGGGTATTCCTCATCTGTGCCTGCCGGGCGTTCTGCTGTCTTCTCACCTGCATCATGCAGGGCGCGCAGCAGATCTTCGTCACTCATGTCGCGGCTGCCGAAACTATCGCCAGCCGGCATATCGTCTGCGCGTGATTCCATGCCGAGCTGCAGCGGAACAGCGTCATCGTCTTCCGGCAGATCTTCAGCAGCTTCCGTCATCGCATGGCGCTGGAGGCCGGCAATCACGTCTTCACGCAGCTCTTCGCAATCTACCGTTTCTTCTGCAATCTCGCGCAGAGCGACAACAGGGTTCTTGTCATTGTCGCGGTCAATCGTCAGCGCAGACCCGGAAGACATGGCGCGTGCCCGCCTGGAAGACAGAAGCACCAACTCAAAACGGGTGGGGTCCTTGTCGATGCAATCTTCAACGGTAACGCGGGCCATGGTATCGCTCCTAAAATGCGCCACAAAGCAGACCGGGTTCAGCGAAAAACGCGATGCCACATGCCTGAGATTCGGACGCAGGAACCCTGACCTTGAGCGCAATGGGGTCGCAGCAAGGCAAGGCAAAAGTTTTTCCGGACAAGTTTCCTAACCGCTGCACCGCACAAACGCAAGCGTTTCAAGGCAAAACGCCTTTGCTTTGGTCCGGGTCTCAGCGAAATCGCCGGACGCTCAACCTCTCACTCATAGGTAGAGCGGCGACTTGCTCCGACACGGTGGGACCCCGCCTCCCCCAAGGGCGCAAAACCGGGGCCATATCTGCCAGCGGCATCAAAACGAAAGCACGGTGGGCCATACGAGGGTGGGGAAGTTCAAGATCAACAGCCTGCCGACTATCCATCATCCAAACGCCAGACTTTCTGCCAAAAATCAGCAAGTCCAGGTCGATGACCCTTGGCCCCCATCGAACGCCGCGCCGACGTCCCACCAAGCGCTCGACGTCCAAAAGACAATCCATCAGGTCCGTCGGGGGCAACAAGGTCCGCACTTCCCAGACACCATTGAGGAATTTCGGCTGGCGAATCCCACCCCAGGGATCACTGGAATAGAGCCGCGATGCTGCCTGAAAACAAACGCCTCGACAGGCAAGAATCCGTGCTGCCGCCTGGAAACTGTCGACTGGATCGCCTGCGGGCCCGCGTATGTTGGCTCCGAAGGCAATGAATACTCTTTCAGTGATCACAGATTTGTGTGCCTCGAGGGCTTTCCTTACTCCGAAGTCGAACTAATTAATCGTGCATAGTCAGCGGCTTAGCCGCATTTTCTGTTTTCTGGAGCATTTGCCGTGGAATTGAAACCGGCCGACCGCACCGCACTTTTCATTGATGGTGCCAATCTCTATTCAGCGACAAAGGCCCTCGATTTTGACATCGATTACAAGCGCCTCCTCAAAGAATTCAGCACCCGCGTCAACCTTATCCGCGCGTTCTACTACACAGCCCTAAATGAGGACGCAGAATACTCTCCCCTGCGTCCGTTGATCGATTGGCTGGACTACAATGGCTACACCATGGTCACCAAGCCCACCAAGGAGTTCACCGATAGCCAGGGCCGCCGGCGCATCAAGGGGAACATGGACATCGAAATTGCCGTCGATGCGATGGAAATGTCCGAACACCTCGATCACATGATTCTGTTTTCCGGCGATGGCGACTTCCGATCTTTGGTGGAAGCCGTGCAGCGCAAAGGCGTGCGTGTCACCGTAATCTCAACCATCAAATCACAACCACCGATGATCGCGGATGAACTTCGCCGCCAGGCCGACAGCTTCATTGAACTCAGAAGCATTGAAGACCTCATCGGCCGCACGAGCGGTGTGCATAAACCGGACAACGACGCCGACGACGACGAGTACTACGATTATGAAGACGAGGTCGAAGCCGGTTAGTATCGTGCATGACTCGCGCATCTCCAAAAACAATCCCCGACATCACCCCGACTGCCGAACCAGACTATGATTGTCCCCACTGCCCTCGTCTGGTCGCTTTCCATGAGGAAAACCGGAAGAAGCATGCCGACTGGCACAATGGTCCCGTAGAGTCATTTGGCGACCCCGATGCTCGGCTCTTGATCGTTGGCCTTGCCCCGGGCCTTCAGGGTGCCAACAAAACCGCACGCCCATTCACCGGCGACTACGCGGGGGACCTTCTCTACGCAACGCTGACAAAGTTTGGTTTCACGCAAGGCACCTACGACGCCCGGCCGGATGATGGCCTAACACTGCATGATGCGATGATTACGAACGCCGTGCGCTGTGTGCCGCCGCAGAACAAACCCACCACAGCTGAAATCCATACCTGTCGCGCGTTCCTGATTGGACGCATCACCGCGCTGCCCAAGCTCACTCACATGCTGGCTCTGGGCCGCATTGCACATGAAAGCGTCCTGCGGATGGGCGGTTACCGGCTGGCCGACCACACGTTTGGCCACGCAAACCGGCATGAGCTGGATGATGTTGTGCTGTATGACAGCTATCACTGCTCTCGCTACAACACGAACACTGGTCGACTGACCGAAGAAATGTTTGAAAGTGTCTTTGCTCAGATCACGGATGATCTGAAGCGCGGCTAACCAACGGTCCTAGCCCCGTTCACGCATGATCCGTGCCTTGTCACGCTGCCAATCGCGCTTCTTGTCCGCCTCACGTTTGTCATGAGCCTTGCGTCCTTTGGCAATAGCCAATTCCAGCTTCGCTCGACCACGGTCATTGAAGTAAAGCTTCAGCGGCACAAGCGTCATGCCTTCCCGCTGAACCGCCGCATGGAGTTTGGCAAGCTCCCGCGTGTGTACCAGTAACTTTCGGGGGCGGCGCGGCGCGTGATTGAACCTGCTCGCCGCATCATAGATCGGGATGTAGCTGTTGATCAGCCATAACTCACCGTTCTCAATCGAGGCATAGCTTTCGGCAATGTTGGAGCGTCCGTCGCGCAGGGATTTGACTTCTGTTCCCTGAAGCATCACGCCGGTCTCTATCGTATCCCCAATCTCATAGGCATGGCGGGCTTTACGGTTTTCAGCAGCTATCTTGAGCTGGACCGACGCGCCTTTCTTTTTGTTTGCCATGAGATGAGTTCCTGTCGCCCGCTGGTCAGCTGTTCAGCAGGCCGGCGCCGGACATTGCATCACGCACACGCACCGCACCCGCCTCTGAGACAGGCACCAGCGGAAGGCGCACACTGTCGGAAGACAACCCAAGTAGATGTGCAGCGTGCTTCACAGGCGCCGGGCTGGTTTCACAGAACATTGCCTGGTGAACCCCGATGAGCTGATCCTGAATCTGCAACGCCCGGTCGTAGTCCTTGGCCATGCAGGCATTCTGGAACTCGGCACAGGCCGCAGGCGCGACATTGGCTGTCACAGAGATGCACCCTGTCCCACCCATGGCGTTGAATGCCAGTGCGGTTGCATCTTCGCCGGACAGCTGTATGAAGTCGGGCCCGATGGCTTCGCGCGTCAGCAACACGCGATCAAGTTCGGCCGTCGCATCCTTCACACCGACAATGTTCTTGTGCTTTGCCAGCCGCGCCATTGTCTCCACGCTCATGTCGATCACGCTGCGCGGCGGGATGTTGTAAATGTAAAGCGGAATGTCAGCGCTGTCCGCTACCGCCATGTAGTGGCCATAAAGCCCGTCCTGAGACGGCTTGTTGTAGTACGGCGTAACTACCAGCACACCATGCGCGCCCACTTGGGCTGCATGCTGGGTGAACTCGATGGCTTCAGCCGTGGAGTTTGACCCGGCCCCTGCCATGATCGGGATGCGGCCATTGGCCTGCGCGACCACGATTTCAACGACACGCTTATGCTCATTGTGCGTCAGCGTGGGGCTTTCACCTGTGGTGCCACACGGCACAATGCCATGGGTGCCTTGGTCCACATGCCAGTCCACGAGACCGCGCAGCGCTTTCTCGTCCACAGTCTCACCCTCGAAAGGTGTGATGAGAGCGACAATTGAGCCTTTGAACATCGGTCTGGTCCCTGGAAGAAATGAAGCGTTACGTGCGCGGTGGGCAGCTATGGCCACAGAATGGATCGCGGGCGCGGACATTATGGGAACCGGCCCTATGCCGCAACGGCTGATGGGCTACGGCGTGTCTCATATGCATGAAAGCACCCCAACACCCGAATTTTGCTGCCTCTCGGCAGCTGAGCACAAGTTGATCAAGATTCCCCATTTTGCATCGCCCTCATGACACAAAACGCTGTTAAACTCCCAAAAGTTGTTCTGCATACTCCCCATGCATTGGTAGAGATGATGACCCTCACGTCTGGCCGTCCCCCCCGTTTCTTTGTTTCTCTTCTAGGTGCAGCAATGCTGGTCGCAGTGGCCGCCCCGCTTACGAGTGGCGTGTCACACGCACAAGCCGTGCCGGCTGAACGGCCAACACCTCCTGCAATTGACCCCAACGCCACCGTGCCCCTGCCGGGTCTGTCGCTGACATATGCGGACTATGCACTGGTCCAATCGGCCCTCTCTGACGCCCAGTCCGGTGATTGGGTAGCAGCCCGCACAGCCTCCAGCCGCATCAAAGATCAAACCGCCCGAATGATCATCCGCTGGCTGGAACTACAGGACAAGAACTCCGGTGCCGCCAGCATCGAGATCACCACCTTCCTGAACGCCAATCAGGACTGGCCACGCCAGGACCGTTTGGAACGGCGTGCGGAAGAGGCTCTCCTGGCCGAGAACCCGGACACGGGCTCCCTGCTATCCTGGTTCGATCTCAACCCGCCAATTACGGGTGACGGCAAAATCCGTTTCGGCGAGGCTCTTATCGAAGCCGGGGATACCCAGCGCGGCACGCAGATGATCCGCGCGGGCTGGATCGCGCATGATTTTGAAAGCACACGTGAGGCCCAGATTATCCGGCAGCACAGATCGACCCTGCGCCGGGAAGATCATATCGCCCGGCTTGATCGGCTTTTGTGGGACAAGGACGCAACCGACGCACGTCAGATGGCAAGTCTGGTGGGTGCTGACCATGCAGCTCTCGCCGAGGCCCGAATTCGTCTGGCCCGCCGTAGCGCAGGCGTCGACAGCGCTGTAGATGCCGTGCCAGCCAGCCTTGTGAATGACCCAGGCCTTCTTCTCGAGCGCGCCCGCTGGCGGCGCCGCAACGGCGCCCCCAACGATGCTGTCCCGCTCATACTGCGCGCACCCACGACGGGCGAGGAAATGGTGCGTCCGGATGAATTCTGGCGTGAGCGTCACCTGCACGCCCGTCGGCTGCTCAAGGAACGTGACTACCGCACCGCCTACGACCTCGTACGCAACCACGGAATGTCCTCCGGCGTATCCTTTGCGGAAGGCGAATGGCTGGCTGGTTGGGTCGCTCTCCGCTTCCTCAATGATCCAACGTCTGCTTATTTCCACTTCCGCACCCTGGCCGCCAATGTGAAAACCCCCATCAGTAAGGCGCGGGCTGAGTATTGGGCAGGTCGTGCAGCGCAGGCTGATGGGCGCAAGGGCGATGCAGGCTTTTACTATCAGCGCGCTTCCGAGCATGACACCACGTTCTATGGCCAACTCGCCCGCCAGTCCCTGCTTGGCGGTGACAATGCCATTACCGTTGTCTCCAGCGGCACCAAACCACCTGCGACCTTCAACACATCCAGCGCAATGGCTGCCATGAAGATGCTCAAAGCGCGCCTTTATGAGCAGGAGTTGCAGCGCCGGGAGGATGAAGCCAGCGCCACCAATGCCGCCAAAAGCGATATAGGCTGGGGCCATCAAATCCGGTCTTATGTCTTACAGCCCTATCAGATGGTCAAAGACCTGCGGACCGGTGTGGAAAGTACCCAGCCGCAGAACGTTCTCGATGGCGCCCTTGACCCCTTCATGGCCGCGGCGCTGGCATCAAGAATTTCAGGCGAAACGGAAGCCGTTGAAGATCTGGATTAGGCTCGTTGCCCTGTGCTTCCTCCTTAGTGGCTGCGCGCAAAGCCTCTATCGCGAGGAATTTAGCCTAAGTGCGCCGTTTGAAGCCTATGACAGCTATATTTTTCGCGAAGACCATCCCTTCGATGCCGAAGGTGATAAAGACCCTGCCTTAATAGCCGCGATACGCAGTGCCTTGGATGAAACGACTTTAGTGGAAGTCGCCGAACCCATGGCCTTAGCGCGCACGCTGGTTATTTTGCCCAGCTTTGATATCGAGGCTGGTCGCCGCCGGATTTTAACCTTGGCGGCAAACAGAGTGATTGGGTGGCGCTTCCAGTTTAGAAAGGAAGACATCAGCGATGATTTGGTCGCACTGGAGGTTTTTGAGCGGCAGACAGGCAACCTGATTTACCGCGTCGAAGCGTATCGACAAGAAACACCGGCGTTGACGGCTGAGGCCCTGTTGAGCGGCTTCCCGCCGTCTGCCGTTCGGTCCAGTCAGCTGAGGCGCCGGCTAACCCAGCAATAGGCAAATGCCGATTTCAGCGCTAGAGTGCTGAAAAAAGGAAGATGCCTTGGCCGTTTCTGCCCTGACGATACGCCGTGCTGAGAGGACTGACATGGAGCCGCTGGTCGATTTAGCGACCCGGTTTTATCAAACCGATGGCTACCAAACTGACCTTGCAGAGCTCCCGCAACGGATTGAGGCACTGCTGGCGCATCAAAGCGCTGCGCTTTTTGTGGCTGATTTAGAAGAAGAAGGCGTTATTGGCTTTGTCACCGTGCTCTTGGCGCAAGGGTTGGAGTTTGGCCGAAAGGCCGAAATTGAGGCGCTCTTTGTGCGCACGAAGGTGCGTGGGCAGCGCATTGGGACATCCTTACTGGACGAGGCGTGCCGCTGGGCAACCGCGCAAGATGCGCAAGAGATTTTCCTGGTTATCGCGGCTCAAGGAGAACCAGTACGGCAACTTGAGCAGCTTTATCTGGGAATGGATTTTGAGCCCTCACGCCGAACGCTGATGTACCGCCATCTGACGGTTTGATGAGTTTATTCCGTCATGCTGGACTTGATCCAGCATCTCTTGCCGCACAAGGCGACAGCAGTTGATCGAGGTCCCGGATCGAGTCCGGGACAGCGGGGTCTATTGCTGTTCCGCCACACTAGAGCTACAGCACTTTGAACGTTAGACCTGCATTCTCTTCAAGACGGTTTATGAGGGCACTGCCCATGGCAGGGGCGGGCGTATAGATACCGCCAGGTGTGTCTGCGCAGTCTTTGACAATGCAGACCGCGCTTTCGGCAATCATTTTTGATGTGGAGCCATAGCCAGGGTCTTTATCGCCGCCCACGGATATGGAGAGCTGGTGACCATTGTCATCATTTCCAAAAAAGAGCACTTCATAATGCCCGGTTTCACGCTCTTCTTTCGAGGGGCCTTCCCCAGGTTTCGGGTCATTTTCGTTGCCGATTTGTTTGGTATTGGCCACGTGGTTTGCAATTTGCTCGCCTTGTTCGCCAGGCCCCGTGAACATCATCTCGTCATAGATGAAGTCCTCGCCATATGGATGACCCATCAGCATGTTGGAGCGATGAATATTCTTTGTGTTGATTGACGCCATAATAAACGGCGCTGACCAACTCCCTAAGTCTTCCTCATGCAGCGGTTTGGCGCCGCTTGGCTGTTTCGGGCCTGAGAAGCCGCCTGATAGGCTGAAAGGATTGCGCAAATACTCAAGCACATTGGGGTCTTGTCCCGCCGCGGCCATTGTGGCTTTGAAGCTCGCTGCCGTGCCGCCAGAAAGCCCGCCCTTCATGGTTTTTACGCGGCCGCGCGCACGCGGCAGTGCTGTGCCGAACGTTGCCTGAGCATTGTTTTCCAAAAACAAGACGCCAAGGTCAAAAGGGATGGAATCAAAGCCGCAAGAAAAGACAATCCGCGCGCCGGTCTCTTTAGCGGTGCTTTCATGCGCGTCAATCATCTGGCGCATCCAGGCAGGTTCGCCGCACAGGTCGACATAATCTGTGCCGGCCTCTGCGCAGGCTGCGACCAAGTCGCTGCCATAAAGCTGGTAGGGCCCTACGGTGGTCAAAACGCAGTGGGTCTGCTCGACCATGGCTTTGACGCTTGCCGCATCGCTGGCATCTGCGACCACGAGTGGCGTGTTCTCAGGGGCGCCGATTTCGGCGCGCACAGCCGCTAATTTATCTACATTGCGCCCTGCCATGGCCCAGCGAACATCGCCGCCGACGCCATAGCGCTTGGCCATATATTCAGCGACCAGGCGGCCGGTAAAACCGGAGGCGCCATAGACAACAACGTCAAAGTCCTTGCTCACGCCGCTGCCTCCAGGTCCATGAGGCGGGTGAGATGGTCATCTTTGTCACCAAGCTGATGGTCAATCATAATGAGTCGCTTGGCGTAGTGGCTGCCGGCATATTCCCAGGTCATGCCGATACCGCCATGCATTTGGATGCACTCTTCAGCAACCAGAGTCGCCGCGCGGCCAATGAGGTTTTTGGCCATTGCGACCGTCTTTGCGCGCTCTGACGTGTCCATCTTGGACGCGGCTAGGATCGTGATGGACCGCGCTTGTTCGATTTCAATGCCCAAATCGACAATCCGGTGCTGTAGCGCTTGGAAGGTGGCAATCGGCCGCCCAAATTGAACGCGCTGCTTCAAATAATCGACGGTCGTGGCATGCAGCCATTCCATGGCGCCGATCGCTTCCGCGCACAGGGCCAAGCGGCCCCAATCGAGCGCCGCTTCGAGAATGTCTGCTGCATCCGTGCTCAAGCATTGCGATGGCGTATTGTCGAGCAAGATTTCCGCAGCGCCGCCGCCGTCAATCATAGCATAGCCGGTGCGTTCAGGGTTGGTGACGGCATAAAGACCGACACCGGCCCCGTGCTGTGCGGCCACAAGCACCACATCGGCGGACTGGCCGCCATACACCACGCTCTTGCGACCATTTAGGATGCCGGTCTCATCTGCGGTGGTTTGGATGTCTTCAAGGCCCGTAAAAGCATCTACCTCAAATACGGCGAGCGCTGCCTTGGTTTCCCCTGAGAGCACGGCCGCTATTTCTTCTTCAGCGCCAACAGCTTCCAGCGCTTTCAGCGCCATAAGCGTGCCCAGCATGGGTTCTGGGCAGAGGCCGCGACCGATTTCTTCAAACACACACGTGATGTCAAACGCTGAGCCGCCAAACCCGCCGCTCGCTTCCCCCACAAGGGCGCCAATAATCCCCAATTCAGCCAATTTCGACCATTTCTCAGGGCTGTGAAACGGCGTTTCATAGGCGGCTGCATTGCGGCTTTCGATGGGGTAATCCTCGCGGAAAAACCGTCCAAGCATATCCGTCAGCATGCGCTGATCGTCCGTTAATGTGAAATCCATGGCGCTTATCCGGCAAACAACTGTTTGGCGATGATGTTGCGCTGGATTTCGTTCGAGCCGCCGAAGATGGAAAGCTTGCGGTTGTTGAAATAATCCGCGGCAGCGGCAGCCGCTTCGCGCGGTGCAGCCGATAAATTGCCGACCATGGCTTCAGCCGGGAAGGGCGCCGCCGCGGGGCCAATAGCGCTCTTGAACAGGCTATTGAGCCGTTGGCGGATAACCGTCCCTTTGATTTTCAACATCGAGCTATCCATGCTGCCCGCAGCGCCGGTGGTTGCAGCATTTAGGATGCGCAGGTTGGTCACCCGCATCGCTTCGAGATCAATTTCCACTTCGGCGATTTTGGCCATGAAAAGCGGGTCCTCAGCCAAAGGCTTGCCACGGCGAGAAACTTTTCTAACCAAATCCTTGAGCTGACCCAGCGCATTTGTGGCCGTGCCTACTTCCACAATGCCCGTGCGTTCGTGCGTGAGAAGATATTTTGCGATCGTCCAGCCCTTGTTTTCTTCCACCACCAAATTGGAGACGGGAACGCGCACATCCGAGAAGAACACTTCATTGACTTCATACCCGCCGTCAATCAGGCGAATGGGGCGCATCTCAATGCCCGGTATGTTCAGGTCCACGAGAAGGAAACTGATGCCTTCCTGCGGTTTTCCCTCATTGGAAGTGCGCACCAGACAGAAAATCCAATCGGCATGCTGGCCAAGGGTGGTCCATGTTTTTTGGCCATTGACGACATAATGATCGCCGTCCTTCACCGCCTTTGTTTTTAAGGACGCAAGGTCTGAGCCGGCGCCGGGCTCCGAATAGCCTTGGCACCACCAGTCTGTACCGTCCAGAATGCGGGGCAGATAATGGTTTTTCTGCTCTTCTGTGCCGAATTTATGCAGTACTGGGCCAAGCATGTTAAGCCCGAATGGGACCAAGCGCGGCGCATTGGCCATGGCACATTCTTCATCGAAAATATGCCGTTCGACAGCGTTCCAGCCGGTTCCGCCACGTTCCTTTGGCCAGGTGACTGCGAGCCATCCCCGCGTGTTCAAAATGGCGTGCCAGCGCTCCATGTCGGTTTTTTCAAGTTCAACACTCAGGCGAACTTTTTCCGAAATATCCTCCGGCAATTCCTGCTTAAGGAAGGTTCTGACCTCCTGGCGAAACGCGTCTTCTTCCTGACTGTAGCTCAGGTCCATAGCGATGCTCCCTCTAGATCTTTAGAAACAATCTAGCTGGGCTTTAAGCGGCTTGCAATGCGGCAACTCCGGGCAGTGTTTTGCCTTCCATCCATTCCAGGAAAGCCCCGCCTGCGGTTGAAATGTGATTGAATTGGCTTGCCACGCCCGCGTGATTGAGCGCTGCAACGGTGTCGCCCCCGCCGGCAACGGTTAGCAGGCTTTCGCCTGCAGCCAAGGCTGCTGCGGCTTGCGCCAATTGCACGGTGCCGCGATCAAATGGCGTTATTTCAAAGGCGCCCATGGGCCCGTTCCAAACCAGCGTACGGCAGACCTTTAGAGCGTCTGCACAGGCCTCAACAGCGGCCGGGCCAACGTCGAGGATCATATCGTCAGCACCGACTTCATGGACATTCACGACTTGGCTCGGTGCGTTTTCTTCGAACGCTTGAGCAACGACGACGTCATAAGGCAAGTGCACGGTGCAGCTTGAAGCCTCTGCCTTTCCAAGAATTTGAAGCGCTGTCCCTGTCAAATCATGCTCGCAGAGCGATTTGCCGACATCAACGCCCTTCGCGGCTAGAAATGTGTTCGCCATGCCGCCGCCGATGATGAGATGATCAACTTTCTCCACAAGGTTGGTCAGAACATCGAGCTTGGAGGACACCTTGGCCCCGCCGACCACAGCGGCAACCGGACGTTTTGGCTCTTCTAAGGCGGCGCTGAGTGCTTTAAGCTCGCGTTCCATGGACCGGCCTGCATAGGCCGGCAGCACCTTTGCCAGGCCCTCAGTAGAGGCATGCGCGCGATGGGCCGCTGAAAAAGCATCGTTGACGTAGATATCACCCAGCTGAGCGATCGCGCTCGCGAAGTTAGGGTCATTCGCTTCTTCTTCAGCGTAGAAGCGTGTATTTTCAAGCACAGCCACGCTCCCAGGGTTAAGCGCCTGTGCTGCCGATTGCGCTGCGGACCCTTTGCAGTCGTCAATGAAGACGACCGGTTTGCTGAGGACTTTGCCTAAAGCGTCTGCCACGGGGGCCAGCGACATCTCGGAGACACGTTGCCCCTTGGGCCGCCCAAAATGCGATAGGACTAGGCAGGTCGCGCCCTTCGCACACAAATCGTTGAGGGTCGGTTTTACGGCTTCAAGACGCGTGAAGTCGGACACGACGCCTGCCTTAAAAGGCACATTAAGGTCGGCGCGGACCAATACGCGCTTGCCGGATATATCGCCGAGGTCATCGATGGTCATAAAATCTGTCATGGGGAAACGCCTGAACTGGACACCGCAATTTGGCATTGCTTTTATGCACGGTCGGCGGCCAGGTCCAAGCGAATTGCTGCAATTGCAGCTTTAGCAGACTTGTCCTTTGCCTGTGTGCCTTGGATTACGCTGCTAAATCTGAGGAAAAAAGG
>ERZ1740067.1565-NODE-1565-length-15338-cov-7.277171_pt1 | contig 15338 bp, 15 predicted proteins | sample MGYA00581736_ERZ1740067 | MGnify/ENA primary metagenome ERZ1740067 (study PRJEB43018, sample SAMN04849236) | marine metagenome | isolation source: floating plastic debris | place: Pacific Ocean | collected 2008-08-27 | study: EMG produced TPA metagenomics... | reverse complement strand
CCGCCCCCCATCTCGAAGGGTTCAACGCCATCCTCGTGCCCGGCGGCTTTGGCGAGCGCGGGACCGAAGGCAAGATCAAGGCCGCCGAATTTGCCCGCACCCGCAAGGTGCCGTATCTCGGCATCTGCCTCGGCATGCAGATGGCGGTGATCGAGGCGGCGCGCCACACAGCGGACCTGACCGATGCAGGTTCCGAAGAATTTGACCATGAAGCGGGTAAGAAGCGGTTCACGCCGGTGGTCTATCACCTCAAGGAATGGGTGCAGGGCAACCACAAGGTCGAACGCAAAGTGTCCGACGACAAGGGCGGCACCATGCGCCTGGGCGCATACGATGCCGTCCTGTCCGAAGGCTCCAAGGTTGCCGATGTCTATGGCAGCCTCGCCATCGACGAGCGCCACCGCCACCGCTACGAAGTCGACATCAAGTATCGCGAGCAGCTCGAAGAGGCTGGCCTGCGCTTTTCCGGCATGTCACCGGACGGGCGTTTGCCCGAGATCGTGGAATGGCCGGATCATCCGTGGTTCATCGGCGTTCAGTTTCACCCTGAGCTCAAATCCAAACCCTTCGCGCCCCACCCCCTGTTTCAGGATTTCGTCCGCGCCGCCAAGGACATGTCCCGGCTGGTCTAAGCCGCCGGGCGCGTTCTGGCGCGGTTTGGGCGCCGCGCGATTACGCAGCAATTGGGCGGTCACGATGCGGCGGCGCACACCCGATCAGATCGGTTGCTGATCCCGTGGACCCGGTGATCGGCAGTGCCTGCGGCCGATTTTGACACCCTCAAAGCGCTGAATGAGATCTCGCCGCTCATCTCGCCACGCCAGCGCGGCCAATGATCGCGCATGCAGCGCGGGATCTTTTAGGCAACGTTCGAGCGCTATCGTTTGAGCAGTTCAATGCATCGGCCCATGCTGTCGGGCAAACGCATTCCCAACGCAGCCGGATCGGCCGAGAAGGGCACCACGCAAGCTGTCCACGGCACCAATATTCGTTAAGAAATTATTTATTTGTACGTTCGTATAAAATTTTGCTAGCCTCACTGTCAACGCGAGTCGTTTGAGACAATAGGGACTTGGACGTGGACCCGAATTTCACGATAGAATGCCTTCTCAATTGCGAAAATCATCTGGGTGAAGGCCCGGTGTGGGACGTTGAGACGGGGTCGCTCTACTGGGTCGACAGCACCGGGCCGCGGGTCAGCAAGGATGCGATTTGGCGGCTGGACCCGCAGACAGGCGCGGTGAAATCGTGGCCCCTGCAGAAAGATGTCGGGGCGATGGCCCTGCGCACGGACGGTGGTGCCGTGCTGGCGCTGACGGATGGCTTTTACGCGTTCGCGTTCGACACCGGCAAAACGGAGTTGATCGCAGCCGTGGACGATGACCCCTCCCGGGCGCGGCTGAATGACGGCAAATGTGATCGCAAGGGCCGGTTTTTCGCGGGCGGCATGGACGACAAGGAAGAGTTGGGGCTGTGCGGCCTGTGGCGGCTGGACCCGGACCTGAGCCTGCACAAGATCGAAGACGGCATCATTTGTTCCAATGGCCCCTGCTGGAGCCCGGATGACAAGACCTTCTACTTCGCCGACACGTTCAAAAACGAGATCTGGGCTTACGATTACGATCTGGCCACCGGAACGCCGACGAACAAACGCGTCTTTGCCACGACCCATGATGATGCGGGCTTTGCCGATGGCTCGACGGTCGATGCGGAGGGGTATGTGTGGAACGCGCAGGTCATCTCGGGCGATCTGATCCGCTATGCGCCGGACGGCAGCGTCGACCGCAAGATCAGCATGCCGGTGCGCAATATCACCTCGGTGATGTTCGGCGGCCCAGATCTGGACGACATCTATGTCACGTCGATGGCGCGGGTGTCGCACCCGGCGGCGCATGATGGATTTGAAAAACAGACCAAGCCGCAATTCGCCGCCGGAGGCCTGTTTCGTATCCGCGGACTGGGCATTCGGGGCGTGCCGGAACCGCGGTTCGCGGGCTGAGCGCAAAGAGGGAGGACCACATGAAACCATCTGCATTCCATTACGAACGCCCCGCCGACCTGCAGGCGGCGCTGGGTTTGCTGGCATCTGGCGACGACACGCGCATCCTGGCCGGTGGCCAAAGCCTTGTGCCGATGATGAACTACCGGCTTGCCCAGCCCGAGCGGCTGATCGACATCAACCGGCTGAGCGAGTTGGATTTCATTCGCGACGATGGTGACGTGATTGCCATCGGGGCGCTCGCCCGGCATGCGGCGATCAAGGCGTCGCCCCTGATCCTGAAACATCTGCCCATCATCGCAGAGGCATATGACTGGATCGCACATGCTGCGGTGCGCAATCGCGGCACGCTCTGCGGCAACCTCTGCCATGCGGATGCAGCCTCGGAAATGCCGGCGATCATGCAGATCCTCGAGGCCGATCTGGTGCTGTCCAAGGTGGGCTCCAGCCGCACTATCGCGGCGTGCGACTTCTTTGTCGGCGTCTATGAGACAGTGATCGCTGCGGACGAGATTCTGACCGAGGTGCGCATACCGAAACCCGCGCCCTGCACCGGGTGGGGGTTCGAGGAGGTGGCGATGCGCCGCGGCGACTATGCCTGGTGCACCATCGTGGCGGCCCTGCAGCTTGAGGACGGGCGGATCACCGCACCCCGCGTTGCGATGGCCGGTGTCGAAGACTGCGCCGCGCGACTGGCAACGGTCGAGGATGCCATTGCGGGACAGGCCCCCGCGACCAGGCTTTTTGGTCAGGGTGCCGACGCTGCCGCCGAGGCTGCCGCACCAACAGACAGCGCGACGGGCAACGCGGCTTACAAGCGTGACCTGATGCGCGCATTGCTGCCGCGTGTGCTGAGCGAGGCCGTCTCAAGGGCCGGATAGGAGGCCGCGCATTTTTTGAGAGGGAGGATAAGAATGACCGAGGTATCAATCGAACTGACAGTGAATGGGCGCGCACGCCAGGCGACCGTACCGCCGCGTATGCTCCTGTCGGATTTTATCCGCCATGAATTGTCGCTGCCCGGCACGCATGTGGGCTGCGAACACGGGGTGTGCGGGTCGTGCAACGTCGTTGTGGACGGGCGCGCGGTGCGGTCGTGCCTGATGTTCGCCGTGCAGGTCGACGGCGCCCAGATCACCACCGTCGAAGGGTTGGCGCAGGGCGACGACCTGCACCCGATCCAGCAGGCGTTCTGGGAGGAACACGGGCTGCAATGCGGCTTTTGCACGCCGGGCATGCTGGCCACGGCACAGGAATTGCTGGCCGAAAACCCCGACCCGAGCGACGATGAAATCCGCGAGGCGATCGCGGGCAACCTGTGCCGTTGCACGGGCTATGAGTTCGTCATCAGCGCCATCCGTTCCGCCGCCGCCAAACTGCGCGAGCCCGAGAGCGAAACCGTACTTCAGCCCGTCTGACGCCGGAGAATCACACCCATGTCACAGCATCTCAAAAGCAATGTCATCCCGCCCAGCCGCCAACGCGAGGTGCCGCGCACGGGCCTCACCTGGATCGGGCAAAGCATGAAGAGGGTCGAGGATCCGCGTATCCTGTCGGGCAAAGGCGGCTATATCGACGATATCACAGTGCCGGGCATGGCGCATGCCGCGATGGTGTCGAGCCCGCATGCCCATGCGCGCATCCTCAGCATCGACACCAGCAAGGCCAAGGCGCTGCCCGGTGTTATCGGTGTCTATACCGGCGAGGATATGGCACAGGTCGTTGATCCCTGCCCCAGCTTTGCGTCGCCCCCCATCACGCAGCACGCCATGTCGGTGGGCAAGGTGCGCCATGTGGGTGAGGTTGTGGCGGCCGTGGTCGCCGAAGATCGCTACATCGCCGAGGATGCCGCAGAACTGGTCGAGGTGGAGTGGGAGGTGCTGCCCGCCAATGTTGACCTCGAAGCGTCGGCCGCCGCGACGGGCGATGCCGTGCTGCACCCCGATGACCGTGACGGCAACGTGGCCCTCGACGAACGCTTCAGCTTTGGCGAGGTCGACCAGCATTTTGCCGAAGCGCATATAGTCGTGAAGCGGCGGCTGCGCTGGCAACGCTCGTCGGCGCAGGCGATCGAGACCTGTGGCGTGGTGGCCCAGTTCGATCCGTTCAAGGGCGGCTACACGATCCACTCCAATTCGAATTTCTACAACTTCATCCCCTTTGTGATCGGCGGGTCGCTGCGCGTCTCACCGGGCGAATTGCGGATCATTCCGGTGCTGACGGGGGGCAGCTTTGGCTCCAAGGTGTTCAACCACAAGATCATCATTCTGACCGCGGGCCTTGCACGGCTGGCCGGTGTGCCCGTGAAATACATCGAGGACCGGCTCGAGCATTTCACGAATTCCGACAGCCACGGGTCGGACCGGCTTTATGATGCCGAACTGGCGGTGGCAGAGGATGGCACGTTTACCTCGCTGCGGTTTACCGTGACGGACGACTACGGCGCCTATCTGCAGTTCGGCGTGGGCACCCATGGCAACGCGATGGCGCAGGTCACCGGGCCCTACCAGATCCAGAGCTTTGGGATGCGGGTGATCGCCGTTCTGACCAACAAGACCCAACAGGGCCCCTATCGCGGGTTCGGGTCCGAAGTGACCAATTGGGTGATGGAACGCATGGTGGATGCCGCCGCCGAAGAGCTGGGCAAGGACCCGGTAGCGCTGCGCGAACAGAACATGATCCAGCCCGATCAGTTCCCCTACATGATCCCGACGGGCAATATCTATGACAGCGGCAACTTTCAGAAGGTGCTGGCCGAGGCCAAGTCGATGTTCGACCTGGACACCTGGCGTGACAAGGCGGCCAAGATGCGGGCCGATGGGCGTTGCGTCGGCGTGGGCCTTGCCACCTGCATGGAGCGCAGCGTGTACGGGCCCACCGAATGGTGGTCGCTCAACAACACCGAAACGCCAGGCTTTACGCTGACCTCGACGCCCGAGGGGATCACCGTCAGGCTCGATCCATCAGGTAAGATGTTAGTGACACTGAATTCGCCGATGGTCGGCAATTCGCCCGAAACCGTGGTGGCCCAAATCCTGGCCGAACGGTTGACCATCGCGCCCGAGGACATCGTGTTCAACTATTCCGACAGCCAATCGGGGTTCAACGGCGTGGGCCCGCAAGGCAGCCGGTTCACCGCGATGATCGCCGGGGCCTGTGTCAGCGCCGCGATCAAGCTCGAAGAGCGGCTCAAGCGCTTTGGCGCGCATATGCTGCAACGCCGGCCCGAGGATGTTGAGCTGCGCGGTGGTATGGTCGCCGTCAGGGGCCTGAAGGATCAGGAAAAATCCTTTGGCGAGATTGCCCTTACCTCCAGCTTCTTCCGGCTCAGCTTTCCCGATGGCGAAGAGTTCGACAGCGGGCTCGAGACGACGGCGGTCTATGACCACCCGCTGTCCACTGACCCCGCGGAGGATCGCAGCCACCTTGGCATCTTCTATCCCATCGTCGGGCACATCTGCCACATCGTGGCGGTCGAGGTCGATCCCGGTACGGGCAAGGTCGAGATCCTCGATTACGCCGCCGTGCACGACAATGGCACGATGGTGAACCCGCGCACGCTGGCCGGTCAGGTCTGGGGCGGGACGGCCAACGGCATCGGCACCACGCTGACCGAGCAGTTCCTTTATGATGCGGACGGGCAGTTCACCAACCCCAACTTCGCCGAGTTCGCCATGCCCACAGCCAACGAGATGCCCCGCAACTTCAAGCTGGGGCACGTGGAAACGCCGTCGCCCTTTACCGAATACGGGATTAAGGGCGGTGGTGAAGGCGGCAGGCTGGGCGCGCCATCGGCACTGACCAGCGCAATCGAGGATGCATTGTCGGATCGCGGCGTTAAAATCACGTCGCTGCCCGTCACACCGCCGACTTTGTGCGGTTTGATCCGTGACGCCGAACAGGCAGCGACCGCATAGGATAGCGCATGGCAGACCGTCGCCCCGTCATCATCACCTGCGCCATCACCGGGGCGATCCACACGCCCTCGATGTCGCCGCACTTGCCCGCCAACGCCGAGGCGATCATCGCCTCGGCCCTCGGCGCGGCCGAGGCAGGCGCGGCGATCCTGCACCTGCACGCGCGCGACGACGAGACCGGGCAGCCGGACCAGAGTGTCGAAGGCTTTGCCCGGATCGTGCCGCCGATTGCGGCACAGACCGATGCGGTGCTGAACCTGACAACCGGCGGCAGCCCCTACATGACGGTCGCGGAGCGTGTGCGCCCCGCGGCGCATTTCGCACCGCAGCTCGCCTCGCTCAACATGGGTTCGATGAACATGGGGCTCTTCCCGATGCAAGCGCGCTATCCTGACGTGCTGGGCTGGGAAAAGGCGCATCTGGAAGGGTCGCGCGACCTCGTCTTTCGCAACAGCTACGACGACATCGCCCACGTGCTGGCGGCCTGCCGGGACAACGGCACGCGGTTCGAGTTCGAATGCTACGACACCTCGCATCTCTACAATCTGGCGCATTTCGCCGACACCGGCGCCGTGCAGCCGCCGTTTTTCGTGCAGACCGTGTTCGGGCTGCTGGGCGGCATCGGCGCGCATCCCGATGACATCGCGCATATGCGACGCACGGCGCACCGGCTCTTTGGTGACGACATGGTCTGGTCGGCGCTCGGGGCGGGCGCACACCAGATGCGGGTGGCGGCCACGGTTGTGTCGGGCGGTGGTCACGTGCGCGTGGGACTGGAGGATTCGCTCTGGTCCGGGCCGGGCACCCTGTCGGCATCGAACGCCGAACAGGTGCGCACCGCCGTCACCCTCATCGAAACCCTCGGCTGCCGGGCGGCCACACCTGAGGAGGTCCGCACCATGCTTTGCCTGCCCAATCAAAAGATCGCAGCGTGACCATGCCCCGGCACACACACGGCCTGACGCTCGCCACCGATCCCGCACGGCCCCGCAAGCCGGGACGCCCCAAGGGCGGACGATCCGATCACACCCGCGAGCGTATTCTGGATGCCGCGGAAAAGCTCTTTGCCGACCGCGGCTATGACGGCGCATCAATCCGCGACGTGGCGGCAGAGGCCGGCCTGCAGATCCATTCGGTCGGATACCATTTCGGGCCGAAGGAGCAGTTGTTTGACGCCGTCGTCGCGCGGCGCGCCGATATCATGACGGGCCTGCGCCGCGAGGCGCTGGACGCGGCGCGCGAACGCGCGGAAGGTGCCGCCATTCCGATCAAGCAGCTGGTGCGCGACTATGTCAGCCCCTTTATCCAATCCGCGAGCCACGGCGACGCGGGCTGGCGCAACTATGCGGCCCTCATGGGGCGCCTTGCCAACTCCCCCCTCGGGACCGAGATCATCGCGCGCCACTATGACGACACCGCGCGCGCATATATCGCCGAATTGCAGCGCGCACTGGCCGGGGCCGACCCCGAAGACGTCGTTGACGGCTTTTCCGCCATGGTGTCCGCGATGCTGGGGATCTGTGCCGCCACGGGCCGCCCCGAACGGCTGTCCGGGCGCACCACGCGACGCCCCCCCGAAGACAGCTTTGAAACACTGGTGCGCTTTCACACGGCGGGCTTTCTGACTTTGACAATCGCTTGAGGCACGACATGGCGACACCGCTCGACCCCGGCGCGACGTATCAGTTGCACACCACAGTGAACGACGCGCGCACCGCAGCCGCGCTGGCCGACCCGGGCGAGGCGTTGCCGCCCGTGTTCGGGACACCGTTCATGATCGCCGACATGGAACGGGCCTGTGCGGCGCTGCTGGCGCCCCTGCTGCAGGCGGGCGAGGTGTCTGTCGGCGCGCGCATCGAGGTGTCGCACAGCGCGCCCACCCCGTCGGGCGCATCCATCACCGCGACCGCGACATTTACCGAACGCGACGGGCCGCTTTATTGGTTCGACGTGCAGGCCGAGGATGCGGGCGGACGCATCGGCAAGGGCCGCATCGCGCGCGCAATCGTGGATCAGGACACGCTTTTGGCAAAGGCAGGGGTACGCACATGACCGATCCCGAACTGCTCAAGGAGATCGAGAAAAAGGTGCTGTGGCTGGCCTGCTGGACCATCCACAACGCCAACCACCTGCGCGCCACGGACGAGATCAAGGTGGGCGGGCATCAGGCGTCCTCGGCCTCGATGGTATCGATCATGACGGCGCTCTACTTCTCCGTCTTGCGGCCCGAGGACCGCGTGGCCGTCAAGCCCCATGCCGGGCCGGTGTTTCACGCCATCCAGTACCTGGTGGGCAACCAGACCCGCGAGAAGCTGGAAAATTTCCGCGGCTATGGCGGCGTGCAAAGCTATCCCAGCCGCACCAAGGATGTCGATGACGTGGATTTTTCCACCGGCTCCGTCGGCCTGGGCGTCGCGATCACAGCCTTTGCGTCGATTGTGCAGGATGTGCTGGTGGCCAAGGACTGGTCCACCGTGACCACGCCGGGCCGGATGATTTCGCTGATGGGCGATGCGGAACTGGACGAGGGCAACATTTACGAATGCCTGCAGGAAGGGTGGAAGCATGGCCTGCGCAATACCTGGTGGATCATCGACTACAACCGTCAAAGCCTGGACGGGATCGTGCACGAAGGGCTCAAAGACCGCATCGCCGGGATCTTTGAGGCCTTCGGCTGGCGGGTTGAGATGTTGAAACACGGGTCGCTGCAACGTGCCGCCTTTGCAGAGCCGGGCGGGGACGCGCTGCGCACCTGGATCGACAGCTGCCCCAACGCGATCTATTCGGCGCTGACCTATCAGGGCGGCGCCGCGTGGCGGGCGCGCCTGTTGGACGAGATCGGCGATCAGGGCCACGTGACAGCCCTGCTGCAGCGGCGCAGCGACGCGGAGCTGGCGCGCCTGATGACCAATCTGGGCGGGCACTGCCTCGAGACGCTGACATCCGCTTTCAACGGGATCGACGATGACACGCCCACCGTGTTTGTCGCTTATACGGTCAAGGGGTGGGGCACACCGCTGGCCGGGCACAAGGACAACCACGCGGGCCTCATGACCAAGGACCAGATGGCCGCATTCCAGCGCGACATGGGCGTGCGTGGCGGCCACGAATGGGACCCGCTCGAAGGTTTGGGCGCGCGCGCCGAAGCGGTCCAGCAGGCGCTTGACGCGGCCCCCTTCTTTGCCAAGGGCCGGCGGCGCACCACTTCGGCCCGCGTGGACGCGCCGCAGGTCGCACCGCCCGCCGACAGGTCCATTTCAACCCAGGCGGCATTCGGGAAGATCCTCGATACTTTGGCCAAGGGCCAGTCGGATCTGGCGGAACGGATCATCACGATGGCCCCGGATGTGACCGTGTCCACGAACCTCGGGCCATGGGTCAACCGCCGCGGCCTTTTCGGACGCGCCGAAGTGGCTGATACCTTTCGCGCCGAACAGATCCCCAGCACGCAGAAATGGCGGTTCTCGCCGCAGGGGCAGCATATCGAACTGGGCATCGCCGAGATGAACCTGTGCCTGCTGCTGGGTGCGGCCGGGCTTAGCCATGCGCTGTTTGGCGAACGTCTCTTGCCGATTGGTACCCTCTATGACCCGTTCATCAGCCGCGCGCTCGATGCGCTCAACTACGCCTGCTATCAGGATGCGCGATTTTTGCTGATCGGCACGCCGTCGGGTGTCAGCCTCGCCTCCGAAGGGGGCGCGCACCAATCCATCGCCACGCCCCTGATCGGGATGAGCCAGGACGGTCTGGCCAGCTTCGAGCCCGCCTTTGCCGACGAATTGGCGGTGATGATGGAATGGGCCTTTGACTACATGCAGCGTGACGGGGACGCGGTGCGAGACGAGCGGACGTGGCTGCGCGATGAAACCGGCGGTGCGGTCTATCTGCGGCTCTCGACGCGGCCGCTCGAACAACCGGCCCGCGCGCTGGACGCAGGTCTGCGCCAGGGCATCGTCGACGGCGCGTATTGGCTGCGCCCGCCGGGTCCGAACTGCGATCTGGTGATCGCCTATCAGGGCACCGTCGCGACCGAGGCGATCGCCGCAGCCGGTCTGCTGGCCGAGACGCGCCGCGACATCGGCGTTCTGGCGGTGACGTCGGCGGACCGGCTCAATGCCGGATGGCAAGCCGCACAGCGCGTCCGGTCCCGCGGTGACGCAAGCGCGCGCGCGCATGTCGAACGTTTGCTGCAGGACGTGCCACGGCACGCAATCATCGTCACCGTCATCGATGGCCATCCCGCGACGCTGAGCTGGCTGGGCAGCGTGTCAGGGCATCAAACGGCGGGCCTCGGCGTTGAACATTTTGGGCAGACCGGCACGGTGCAGGACCTCTATCGACACTTTGGCATCGACGCCGAGGCCATTGCGATGACCGCGAGCGGCCTGTCGCCAGGCAAACCGTTCGGGCTATCGCACGGACGGCACAAGACCTACGCGTAAGCCTGTTTGCCGGTTGGCCACCAGGAGCGGTGCGCAACGCCCAGCCTCGCGCCCCAAAACCATCGCCACGATCACAACAATCCATCAATTGCGGAACTGAGCGTCGCGAAGCGTGCATCACGCCTTGCAGACGCCCGTATTGCCATCACGTCCCCGTGACGGCGGTTTATGTGGCGTGATATGCGCTTACCTCAGGGACAACAGCCGCGACAGGAGACTTGCCCATGACCACGTCACTTCCCCGCCGCACCCTGCTTGCCACCGGTGCCGCCGCCCTGATCACCTCCACCGTGCCCGCCCGCGCCAGCGGTGTGGCCCCCACACCCACCATGCGTGGTGGGGCCAACAACTACCGCCCCGGCGCGCCCATTGTCGACCGCATCGGCGGCGGCGGGTTTCTGATGACCGGGACCGTGCTGCGCGCAGGTGACGGCGCGCCCATCCCGAACGCCCGCATCCAGATGTGGGCGCACACGACCGAGGGGCACGAGCGTGACCAACGCAGCCACGGCGCCACTCTTACTGATGCGCAAGGCCGGTTCCAAATGGACATGCCCCAGATCGTGCCCGCTTTTGGCCAGCCGCACGGGCACCTCGCCTATGATGCAGAATTCGACGACAACGGCTTTCAGACCGTGTTCCTGCGCCCGATCATGGCGCGCGCCTCCGACACCACGCTCGACGTTCAGTTCGTGCTTGTGCCCGCCTGACGGGCCATGCGCGCCGCTCTGATCTGGATGGGGCTGGCTGCGGCGGTGGCGGCCCCGTTGATCGCTGCGGCGTTCAGCCCGCTGCTGCAGTGGCGCGAAGGTGTCTACATCGCCTCCGGCTTTGCCGGTATTCTGGGCATGACGCTGCTGCTGGTGCAGCCGCTGCTGGCGACCGGTGCTCTGCCCCTGACCCAATCCCGCGCGCGGCGGGTGCACCGGATGACGGGCGCCCTGCTGCTCGTCGCCGTTGTCGTCCACGTGGCGGGTCTGTGGATCACCAGCCCGCCAGACGTGATCGATGCGCTGTCCTTCACCTCTCCCACGCCATTTTCGGTCTGGGGCGTGATCGCCATGTGGGCCGTTTTTGCCGCCGCCCTGATGGCCGCCTTGCGCAAGCGCCTGCCCCTGCGGCCCATGACGTGGCGGCAGATGCACGTCGCCCTCGCCCTGATCATCGCCGGCGGGACCATCGCGCACGCCCTGCTGATCCAGGGCACGATGGAGGTGGTGACGAAATACGCACTCAGCCTGCTGGTCGCGCTCGCTGCTATACGCGTCGCCCTGCACATCCGCTGGCGGCCGCGCTGACCGAGGTCTCGGGTCAGGCTGCCCTTTGGTGCATCAGCTGTGACCGTCCCCTATGCCGCGGCCGCCTGCCCGCCTTAACCGTTGCGCGTGCGGTGGTGCGCGGACATAAGCGGGGGATGCTCAGCTACCAACATATTTACCACGCGGGCAATCTGGCGGATGTGCACAAGCACGCATTGCTCGCCTGGATGCTCGCATACCTCACCCGCAAGGACAAACCGCTGAGCTATATCGAGACGCATGCGGGCCGCGCCCTCTATGATCTCAGCGCGGCAGAGGCGACCAAGACCGGTGAGGCGGCGCAGGGCATCGGGCGTGTCCGCGACTGGTTCGCAGCGGACGATCCTTTCCTTCATGTCATCACGCAAACACATGATAAACATGGCGAAGACGCCTACCCCGGCTCGCCCTTGATCGCCAATATGCTGCTGCGTGACACCGACAAAATCACCCTGGCCGAGTTGCACCCGCAAGAGCGTGCCGCCCTGCAGCACGCCCTGCCTTTGGCCCAGGTGCACCAGACCGACGGCTTTGCCATGACGCATGCGCATCTGCCGCCGACACCGCGCAGGGGTCTGATGCTGATCGACCCCAGCTATGAGGTCAAAACCGACTATGACGATATTCCACGCCACATCCGCAAATACGACCGCGCCTGGAATGTCGGCATCATCGCCCTGTGGTATCCGATCCTGACGTCAAAAGCACACGTCACCATGTTTACGACGCTGGAAAAAAACCACCCCGAGGCACTGCGCCACGAGGTTCGGTTTGCGCCTGCGCGCGCGGGTCACGGCATGATCGGCTCCGGCCTCTTTGTCATCCGCCCGCCCTTTGGGCTTGCCGAACGGGCCGCAAAACTGAAAACTCGGTTCGACCAACTGAAGTGATCCCATGTTCGAACGCCTCTTTCCCAAACGCCCCAAGGAAACACCGCCCCTGCCCGAGCCGACGCCGCAGCTTGCCCTGGGTGCCCTGCTGGTGCGCATAGCGATGGCTGACAGCGATTATCAGGCGGCCGAGCTGGCCGTGATCGACAGGATCCTCGCCAGTACATTCGCCCTCAAACCGCTGGAGGCGGCCAAGCTGCGCGCGACCTGCGAGGCGCTGGAACGGCACGCGCCCGGCACGCCGGAATATGCGGAAATTCTCAGGGATACAGTACCTTACGACGATCGCTTCAACCTCGCGCTGGCCATGTGGCAGGTGCTGCTCGCCGATGGCGAGCACGCCGCGATCGAGGAGGCGTCGCTGCACCAGATCGAGGCCGCGTTGGGCATCACCCCCGCCGACAGCGTGGACATCAAGTCACGCGCGCTTGGCGAAGCGCGCCCCGCGTCATAGATAGGCACTCATGTTCCAGGACCTTCTCAAGCGGCTGACCCAGCCCGAGCCCGCCCCCATCGCCGACGCAGACGCCCGGCTTGCCATGACAGCCCTGCTGGTCCGTGTGGCCCGGTCGGACAATCACTATACCGGCGACGAACGCGCCCGGATCGACGAGATCGCGCAAGACCGCTACGGGCTTTCTGCCAGTGATGCCAAGGCCTTGCGCGACGAAGCCGAAGAGATGGAGGCCGCCGCCCCCGACACCGTCCGCTTTACCCGCGCGATCAAGGATGCGGTCGCCTACGAGGACCGGCTGGCCGTGATCGAGGCGCTGTGGAAGGTCGTGCTGGCCGATGGTGAACGCGCCAAGGAAGAGGACGCGCTGCTGCGCCTCGTCGCCAACCTGTTGGGTGTGACCGATCAGGACAGCGCCCGCGCCCGCCAGCGAGTTGCCGAGTGATTGCCAGCCTTGGCATGTATGACATGCCGCATCTGCAAGGCGCGCATGACCGGCTCTGGGGCGGCATTCGCGACGCCCTTGGATACGGGCCGGCGCAGCTGACCCGCGGCGGCGATCCCTGGGCCGAATGGCTGTCCCCCGACCTGTTGCTGGCCCAGACCTGCGGCTTGCCATACCGGGCGCGGCTGCATGACCGCGTGGCGCTTGTCGCTACGCCCGACTACGATCTTCCGGACTGTCCACGGGGCCATTACTTCAGCTACCTGATCCGTCGACGTGAGGATACGCGTGACCTGAAAGCGCTGGTGGATCAGGGTGTTATGGCCTTTAATGAGCCGTTGTCGCAATCTGGCTGGGCGGCACCTGTGGCACATCTGGTGGGCCAAAACCTGCGGCCCAAGCGGCTGCTCCAGACCGGCGCGCATCTGGCCAGCGTCAGCGCCGTGCTCGACGGCAGTGCCGATTACGCCGCCATTGACGCGCTGACCTATCTGCTTTGGGCGCAACAGGACATGGACGCGGCCGCGTTTCTCACCGCGTTCGACCGGACCACCCCGACGCCGACCCTGCCCTATATCACCAGCGCAAGCCGCGACGTCGCTGCACTGGCCCGGGCGATCAGCACAGCGATCAAGGCCCTGTCGGACGAAGACCGGCTTGACCTCCGCCTGCGCGGCTTGATCCACATCCCGACCGAGGACTACTTGCGGTTGCCGCTGCCCCCCGCGCCCGATGAATTCGGCATCACGTGACGGAAATTCGGGCAATTCGCCCCGTTTCCGCACCTTTTGGCCGTGGACAAGGCCCCGCTTTTGCCCCCTTATACCGGCTGACCTGAAACTGACCCGCGTGCTCCGTGTCCGACACACCCGTCATTGAAATCCGCGACCTGCACAAAGCCTACGGCGCGCTGGAGGTGCTCAAGGGCGTGGATATCGCCGCGCGCGGCGGTCAGGTGATCTCGCTCATCGGCTCTTCGGGGTCCGGCAAGTCCACGCTCCTGCGCTGCTGCAACCTGCTCGAAGACAGCCAGCATGGCACGATCCGGTTCAAGGGTGAGGAGGTCACGTGGAAAGGCCGCGATCACGGCCGCCGCCCGTCCGACGCCAAACAGGTGCTGCGCATCCGCACGAACCTTTCCATGGTGTTTCAGCAGTTCAACCTGTGGGCCCATATGACAATCCTGCAAAACGTGATGGAGGCGCCCGTGACGGTGCTGCGCCGCGATCCGCGCGAAGTCGAAGGAGCGGCGCGCGCCTATCTCGACAAGGTGGGCATCGGTGACAAATGCGACGCGTATCCCGCGCAGCTGTCCGGCGGCCAACAACAGCGTGCAGCCATCGCGCGCGCGCTTTGCATGGAGCCCGAAGCGCTGCTCTTTGATGAACCGACAAGCGCGCTGGATCCCGAGTTGGAACAGGAGGTCGTCAAGGTGATCAAGGACCTCGCCACCGAAGGGCGTACCATGCTGATCGTCACTCACGACATGAAACTGGCCGCCGATGTGAGCCACCATGTCGTTTTCCTTCACAAGGGTCTGGTCGAAGAGGAAGGGGCGCCAGACGCCCTCTTTGGCGGACCGACATCCGAACGACTGCGCGGGTTTCTTTCCGCGACCCGCGCTGCGTAAATGCAAACAAAACCAAGGGAGTAAGAGATGAAAAACATCCTTTTGACCACTGTTGCCGTCACCCTGACCGCGACGCTTGCCATGGCCGATGGCCATTCCGTTGTCCGCATGGGCACCGAGGGCGCCTACCCTCCGTGGAACTTCATCAACGATGCAGGCGAAGTGGACGGGTTCGAGCGCGAGCTGGGCGATGAGCTGTGTGCCCGGGCCGAGCTGACCTGCGAATGGGTCACCAACGAATGGGACAGCATCATCCCCAACCT
>ERZ1740067.1563-NODE-1563-length-15358-cov-25.023329_pt1 | contig 15358 bp, 7 predicted proteins | sample MGYA00581736_ERZ1740067 | MGnify/ENA primary metagenome ERZ1740067 (study PRJEB43018, sample SAMN04849236) | marine metagenome | isolation source: floating plastic debris | place: Pacific Ocean | collected 2008-08-27 | study: EMG produced TPA metagenomics... | reverse complement strand
TTTTTTTAAAAACATCTAACATTTCCATAATTTTTGTCTGACTCAATTGAGAATTTGTATACTTGTTGAAAACATGTTGAAATTGTGTAGTGTCAAGTCCTATGTGGCCACCAGATCCCGATATAAAATATGACTTTAAAAAAAGTTGCCATTTTTTGGATCAGCAGATATACACATGGTACACGCTGATGGCCACTGACATTTTGTGGAATATTCTGATGTTTCTTCATGCCAATCACACAAAAATATGAAAGAGAGAGCTCATGAGTACAATTATATTAAACAATATTCTGGTAGATTAATTAAACAAAATCAAAAACATTTGATGTGACAGATTGGTTATGGACCAACAAGAACTATGCATTCCCTTGCCTCCCCAGTTTTTACTGCATATCATATGAAGAAACCTTTTTATTGGGCTCCGAAGTCATGCGCCACTCCTTCATTTGTGCCCAAAAATATATACCATTCTTGAAGAATAGTTTTTAAAACTCAATTAAGGGGCTTTATGAGCCTGCTACGATGTATTTTCACTATTTTAGCCAATTTTAGGGCCCGTAAATCACTAAAAATGCCTCAGCGTTCGTTACCTCTATGGTTGCCCCTGCACCCCCCGGCCTTGTGGAGCCACCCTTTAAATAAAGATGAAAACCCTATTCTGGGAACTGCAATGGAGTTGCATACAATAGCTGTGTACTACTGACCAAACCAGGAGACCAATTTTTGTGGCTGTTCACACAACATCATACTACATGTATCAAAGTTTGGGGATGAGATCAAGGTTCATGATAAAAGTGCATTCATCTCCAACAGAACTAAATTCAGAGACATTATACATTACCTTGAGTGGTTGTGCTGATTCTAGAATCTAGTTTACATAACATCGTTCTTCACGGGAAACTCGAATGAAACACAGTTTGATCAAATGTGACCTCCTTCCGCCCCATGACATTCCATACATTCACTACAAACATGTGAATCATTATTAAAGTCATCAAAGGAGCTGTGTAACAATCTGAAATGCCCCATTTGCATTGTATACATATACATACAGTGCAACTTGCCTGGCAATAATGTAAAAACAATCATCAGGGGGCAGCATGTCCTGCCACACTGTAACCAATTTAATTTATCAGAAGCTGTGCCAATCAGTTGAGGCAGGCTTGAAGGAGATTCCTGTACGTCCAGCGCAACTGAACTGGCCCGGGCCAGGCTGGAGAATTTGGAAAATATATAAATAAAATGGTATTGGCTAGCATGTAAACCAAAGGTTAGCTAGAGTTCTATTAACAAGCGTTGAAGCCTACGTTTCAAGCACGGCAAATTACAGGGGCTTGACATCAAATCCAGTCGACCACTGACTTGAATTGATAATATTTGTCCAATCCCAATATAAATTAGCAGTATTTTATAGATTTTGAATCCTATAGACCCTATTTATGGCATCGTCACCCTACCTGTAATGGTTTCAAGGTCCTCCCTATGATAAAATTACCGGTAATTGGTTTCAGCCAATTGATAAAAACCATCACATCCCTACAATACTACGGATGCTTCTAACAGAAGGGCTATGCAGTTCGTTAATGCCATGAGTTTGACTTAAAAAATCTGCCACATAGGCCCTGAAGCTTTCAAGTGATCAAATACACCAAACTAACCGGTCAATGTGATAAGGTTGTGAGTTGTCGGTAGTGCCCCCTCTACAAGAATATTTAAACAAACTTTTTACATCACATTACAACACATTAATGATACCCCTCGTGTCCTTACTTGTCTATCCTTGCATAAGTCTCGTAAACTCATAAACAGAATAAGATTACTGTAACTTGATCAGATCTTGTTTCAACTCCTTCCATGGATATGCCTCTATTCTGCACACAAAATATAGACTTCAATCACCACTCTGCCATGCCTGTAATATAAAGTTTAAACACGCTTCTGATTTCAATAAACAATCATATTGGTGAACATAAGGCAAGCAAGACTGAAGCATTAGATCTGTGTCAGAGAAGGCAATGAGGCAGGGAGGCATTTCATTTCAAATTTTACAATAAAGTAGGGTAAATACTCAGTCTTGGTGATGAGTCAGGGGGTTGTTTTTCAGTTTATTTGGTGAAATTTATGTGAGACAGGGAGGTGATTTATAATTTATTCAAAATTTCCAGATTAGGCATGACGGGTTTTCATTTTAGAGCCTCAGATAGTCAGATATATATAATATTTGCTGGCCTGTTTGGTCTACAACGCAATGGTCAATAACTGGGTGTATGCTGGGGAGTGCATTCTGTCTCATTCACTCACTGTAACATTTCTGTTTGTTGGCATAGCCTCATACGATGATAACAATAAGACTTTATGGCAGGCCAGCTCAGCATTACGTTGTGCTACACACAAAGCTATACAAACGACTTCAAGCCTGTAATAACCTAACTACACAGCAAAGAGTACGATAATATTGTCCTGTATTTTCAAAACCATGGCGAAAAACCGAAAACAGTTCTCTAAAATTTGCTGACGCATTTTAAGAGTTTTATGGACTAATATTATCACCACTACAAAAACAGTTTTAGGCTAGCTAGTTACAACGGACCATTGTATATCAGAAGCTGTGCCAATCAGTCTAGGCAGGCTTACATATCAGTCTTATCAAGGTGGGGGGAGTGTATGACCGGTATCTCTTGAAAAAAGGCTACTGGTATCCATAAAAAGCGCATTCACATGACATACGATTAACACAAATGCTTTGCTCATCGTTGAATTTGGGCTTAAAAAACAGAATCAAGGTAAATCATCAAACCTCCAAAATATTTGGTAGAACATGCCATTCCGCCCAGAACGAAAACAATATAAATATCATATATTCAATGCGTGGCCAGAACCCAGAAAAAAAGATGTCTATGTATAATACCAACAACCGGTAGGTAAAGCGAAATATAACAATCTCTACTTTCTTATGAGTAGGCCTCATAGACTTAATAATATTACTATTTAGTCTATGGTAGGGCAGAAGCATTTCAAGACGGTCAAACAACAATTAAGGATATCGCAATACGGCGAGTGCAACTTAACTGGCCCTGGCCAGACCGCCTGGCTGGAGAATTCAGAAAAAAAAACAGATATAAGATGGTATGGGAAGACGAGTAAGCCCAAAGTTGCCTAGATTCCCGATAACAAACTTGTTATACACATAGACCAAGGAGTTTCACTCCGTGCATAGATATCTTATGCACAGCAAATTGCAGGGTATTTTTATCAAATCCAGTCGACTCTCGGAACTGGATGGTTTGAGCGCAGAAAAGGGGTCCAACACTGATTAATTAACGGCCACCTACCAGTACTGCTCGATCAGATCTACTTTGCTAAAATAGTATTGTAAGGTATAAAATCTGAATGACTTATGCATTGTCGGGGTGGAAGGAGAGTGTTTTTTGTAGCCTATATGGGGCTTGAGGTAATGGCATTTTAGCATCGGTGTTTTGTCCAGATAAATTGGGCAGCTAAACTGACTTGATGGCCTAAAATGTATTCAACCGGCAATTGCAGTCAGAACAACTTTTCATCGTTTGAGTTGACACTATTTCACAGATCTCGTATGTGAATTGAAACATATGGCATAGTTACCATTCCTGTAATTGACTGTACAAGAGTTTAGCAGGATTGCCATTTGGGCTCTAACCCATTTCCTGATTGATCCTTGATTGAACTTCGAGCTTTAACTACGGAAGAGGTTACCCAGGTTTTCCCCATGATCACATATTTTTTTTCAACTTATTGAAAAAAATCACCGAAACCCTTCAATACAATGGATGTCTTGAACAGACCGGCTATTCAGCTTGTCAATGTCATGTAAAGTCCTTAGAATAACTGCTGCATGGACCTTGGGGATTTCAAGAAGGTAAATAAGCCATCCATTGAGGGTAGCCAAGGCAGTTGTTGGCGACAGGTTTGGGCTATGTGAGAAGGCTGTGAGCTGCCCTCACTTGAAGCTATTAATCAGAGAATTCATAAAAACTCTTGGTCAAATAATATCAACGGATTGATACCCCTTATGGCCTCACATGCCTCTCCTTGAATTCTGGTTCACAAACATTCTCACAGGCAACCATGCACATATATGTATGCCCATCCTACAGCCTTACCTGTTCTTAACTAAGATTTCTGTAACTTGATCACATCTTGTTTTAACTCCTTCCATGGATATGCCTCTATTCTGTAAACAAAATATAGACTTCTATCACCACTGAGCCATACCTGTAAGTGAAACAAATAAGTAGTGTGTTCAATCCAATGCTACAAGCCAGAATCTTTTCCTGTTCAGCATTCGAGCAAGGAGTACTCGGCCAGAGCCAGGCATTGATAATGGCTCTACAATAATAATACATGGCCATTCTATATGTTGAGCAAGGCAAGAAAAGAAAGCTTGCTGAACACAATGCTATAAAAGACTTATGGTTAACAATACAAATAACCTGGAATAAATTTGTCATAACAAAAAATCACTGGACCATTTTTTAAAGCCGTATGAACAACCTAAGACATTGGTGGGTGGTTAATAGCGTGTAAGGAGCCAGTAACACCCTCAGACAAAACTGCTTGGGAGCTCAAGCTAGACATACATAAGATTTTCATTTTATTTCAGAAAGCCCTGGTACATGTATGGCTTGTGTTGGCTCTTAGGCCTACAGGAAATTTACGTCGCCAAATCGACTTGATTGCTGATGTAGGCATTGTAAAGGTTTTCCCGATTTATTTTGCCAACATTACAGGTTTTTAATGTATTATCAATCATCACGGAAAGATAATCCTATACTTGGAAGCATCATCACCCGCCCTGCAATTCAAGTAGTAACAATAATTTAACAGAATGTCTAATTGGGCTAAATTGGTTTTTACCCATATCTGATCTAGCAAGGAGTCAGAATATCTAACTCCTTGGATCTAGGTTCCCATTTGAGCTCCAACAAAGCCTATTGGAAAGGTTTTTCCCATGATAAACTTATTGTTTCAGCTAATTGTAAAACCTTCATTCAACATTTTCTAAACAGGGATAGTTGGTTCAAGTTTTGTTACAATAAAACCCATTTATACCCAGTTTCAGTGGATGCGACTGTATGAAACGTGCTACTTCATTCAATTGTAGTTATCTCCATAAGATGACCCACTAATATCATAGTTTTTACCTCCAAAAAAAACAGATATTCAATAGCTCTTGCTCCTAGCTATTAGACTACACTATGAATTGCCTGGATTATTCAGGGCTAGAGGTATGTATGTATGGGTATATGTGCGCCTATTGAAGAGGAGAAGCTTATACTTAGAGACTGTGTGTCCTTTCAACATCTAGGTCACAGCCTATAAATAAAAGCTAGGAATGGAGATATTATTTTAATAAATATATTGGAGATGATGGCTGTCAATATGAAGTAAGGGGTTTGCATCATTGAGATATTGCCACCAGAAATCATAATTAGATCTGTGTCAGAAGAGGCAGTGACAAACTACAAGGCAGGGAGGCATTTTATGTTAAAATTTCATATTTATGGTCATTCCAAGCATGATGAGGCCTGTATTTTATTTTAAGTTTTTGTTTATTTGGAAACGGTAGATTTCAGTTTAGGAATCAAACCTCAGTGTCAAGTCATCACAAGGGAGGCACGATATGAAGAAAAGATGAGCAATGTGGTAGAAAATTTCAGTTGAAGCTGAAAAACTGCTGTGACAACTTTCATTAGGGAACTAGGAAGAAAATTTTACGATTCATAGTCTCTCTCTCTATCTGATGAGGGAGGCAGATATAAGATTTAGGCTGTAAGTTTCTCATTTTTTTCAATTCATTTCTGAAAATTTTGATTGAGGCCTGCAGGGAAATTTCACAATTTTGGGCGTCATGAAAAGGGGACGAGGTAGCCGTGGCAGATCTAATCGCAAGGTTTAGCTGGCCTAAGCTACACACATTCACCATAGGGCTATCGGTGCACAAGACATTTCAGTGAAAAGATGGTCCTTTCGAAACAATGTCACTATTATCTGAACACTGTTTGATTGCATTAATAAACTTACAACAAGGTGTGAAACAGTGTCTTTTATTTACTGTAATTTTACAACATGAAGCTTCCAGTCCAATCAAAAGCTTTCAACAGTCAAAGAAGCAGTGCGTTTATGTGGGATACCAAATAACCCTTGAGATGACCATGACCAACTGCCATTTGAGGTGTATATTATTATCATTTACAGTGAAGTGAAGTTTCCATATATATATGTGTATTTTAGCAACTTGATATCCTACCATAAATTTTATATGAAAAATGAGGTTGTCAGCTAGAGGGTGCATTTGATACTTTGGGTCTGCAGCATGAATTCATCCAGCCCCAAGCTTATGTAGGCAGATGGTTTTGTTGAAAAATAACTTTTATTATGAGGTAATTCTCGAAGTCGAAGTAGATTTCCGGATTAGTGGTAACTGATTGGTTGCGACTGATCTCAAAAACTGTGTTTTCCCAAACACCAGTCTCTCATGGTTCCATGTTGCTGTCTAAAAAGCTCATGACAAGACATCCAAAGAGACACCACCCTTAAAAACCCCATAACATATGCCTGACCTACCTGTTTGTGGAGTAACAGCTTGCACATGATCCTTTTCTCTAGAGACTTCCTCTCCTTTCTATCCTCTGCTTGCTCCAAGTGATTTGATGATCAGGTATTGAAATCATTGTCACTCACTCCAACTCCTTGCTCACCCACTGCAATCAACCAAAGCTCTAGTTCAGGTACACTTAACAGTAAGCATACTTGAAATGATAGAGACACAACAGTGCTACACGCTTGGACCTATTGATGATTATAAAATCGAGCAGGCAAGCAGTACGTTACGCTATACTCAATGCTATAGGACTACCCTTTGACTATAAACTCACAATAATAACAACACCAAAGATTGAGGCACCAAATTACAGGCATCCGCATAGAGTAAAATATCATTTAATTTGTACTCTTTGCCACAGTCAATAATTTCAAACCTTGAAAATATGCCACCACTGTCCACCTGGAATTTAGAGGAGTGGGAATGCTGTGGAAATTATGGCCAGAGAAGTCGACAAGATTACAGCTACAGTTGTTATAGAAATTGACGTTAGGACTGGTTGGCCAAAGACTCAGATGACTATAGGGGGGGGGACCTGAGAGACTTTTAACATGTTTCGATTGGAAGTTAAGTATTAAGCTTACAAATGACTTCTAGTTTTGAGACTGTATGGAGAAACCCAACATTATGAATAACTGAACAACCACAAAAATACAAGGGTATGCCTGTTCCATCCTTAGTGAATAACATCTGTAGCTGTACATAGACTAGATAATGAAACTGATGATGAATATGATGGTCATGCATTGAGAAAAAACTTAAATGAGCAGGTAGTGAGGGTCCCGTCGAGTCAAAGGCGGCCAAAGGTGTATTTAATGGTCTCTAACTCTCTCAACACTAGAGAGTTGAAAAGTTTGAAGCTTGAGACTGAAGTTAGAGTCTCTAACAAATATATGGTTTGGTCATTTTTTCAGCAATATTTACATAAAAATATAGTTCCCTCAAATCATTGTTTTTTAGCTAATTTCCAAGAATGTTACATGTCTTCCAGCAAAAAAATTGGTGGAATTATATTTTTGAACGAAAATAGCAAGTAAGTGGTAAAACTAGCCCACGAAACTCATAAAATTCTGTTTTACCATGCTGCATTCCGTACTTTTTGGAAAAGTAAGAGAGTTGGTTGGAGAGATTAAATACGCCTTTGCCTCGAGTTGAGATATCTCTCAGTTGATTATTATAGACCATATTTTAGTAATCAACCAACATGCCATGTACGCTTACATGATGGATACTGAATTAGGGGAGTTCGGTCAAATCAAATGAGAGTTTATAACACATCGTTGTAGCCCTTGTTACATGATTCACCTAACATCTGGATAAGAACGTAATGATTTATAAATTTGCGAATCTAAATGTAAATACAAAACATGAGTGAATTTCTTTTTCAAAACATTATGGCAATGTCTCGCCTTTTCTGGCTTTCAGATATGTTTTAGGACATGGTTTAATAGTTCCAGCAAAAAGGTATACTGTGTCATAGAATTCTCATTTTTGGTCCAAAAGTGGCCTTTTTTGACGATTTTTTGCGACCAAATCCTGAGTCATAAAATCAGAGGCTGATTGATATGAATGCCTTGATAAATATATTTACTGATTTCTCACTGGCTTTTATGGATATCTGACATCAAACTCTCCATTTAGTCAAAGAGGTCCCAAAATTAACTACCCAAAACTCAGCAAAAATAGACTGCAGAAAGGTAGTTTTTGAAGACACATTTTGAATACACCGAAACACACACAGCCGAGTGAAGCTGAAATTCTTAGTTTCTTTCCTGGCACTGTATGGAAAACATCTCCATGGATATGATCACTGCTGCCAAATAAAAGACTATATATATATACACACATATATATATATATACACTTTCACTTGTATTATATACAAGTGAAATTAGTGACACACACAGGCATTTTCCTTTATTTGTCTTAGAAGTGAAGATATACTACATGAAAAACGCTGTGTTTCACTTTCATTGTTGATTTTAGCGCTGCTTGTCCACTGGGTTTATATCGCAGCACAGTAAAAATAGCGTTATGTCGTGCACAGAGCATAAACAGCCCCATTGCTATGTGTGTTAATTTTGGCCACCAAATCGCCCCTAATATCCCAAAACCCTAGGCAAGCAGAAATTTCGTTGAATTCCAACAAGTGGTTCTCACGTTAACCCATAAAGCGAGATATCACCTTAACAGCAGTCTGATAGGCCATGAGCAGAGCAGGTCTTGCTGCTTTTAACCAACGCCATATATGGTCTCCCAAATCATTGAAAGCATTAATTATCGTACCATGTTCAGAGAGTCTCAGTAAGGGATACGGTAATGTGTAACAGCAAAGAAAAAATTCATTTATGACACAATTGCAGCGCTAGCGCGTATTACATTCAATGAAACACATCATGGCCCGCTCGCAATCGTTCACTATCAGGGCACCCAGACTGACTAAATTCTAGAAGTTGTTCCAAATATCCTATTATCACCATCTCTAAAATTGTGCCTTTTCGTTATGCTTTTTTGATTTGCATCAGTCGATATAAATTGATGGCCGGCTGATTTTTGCCAAGGCGATTTTTAACAAAGCGTTTGATGGTTTTGCAAAACATTTAGTTTCTGCTGCTAATAGATTGTGTTCTCTCTCTTGGGCCATATACTATGTTATTGTCAGCCTGTCATTATATCTATAGCTCGGATATGGAACTTATTGACTCCCACTAAAATTTCTGGGCTGGAAATCCCATTCGTGTCAGACTTTACGACAGGCAGATATGCTTTCATTCACACCAAGTATTTTGGAAAGTTGTACACTCCTGAGTAAACCATCAACATCTCTGCTATGCTCCTATTCTTTACACCATTGCCCATTATAAGACCTTTCAAAATCTGACATCGCTGCGCCTTAGCTGTTACAAAAACCCAACCCTGTTAGTGGTATTTCGACTGTCAGAATGCTTCGGTGCTAGGAGCGCATCCAATAGTTCAATGAATTAAACTAGACCATCACTTAAGATCAACTTATGGATACCGATATATGAATATCTCCCTAACCAATGTTCATTCAAGGTATCTAAGGTATCAAGGTATTTATTTCAAAATGAACCTACAGGCTAAAGCAGAGAAGTTGAAACTTACGATAAGTCTAAGAATTTAACTTTTGATAAATCTTCTCGATTCTTTCAAACTTTTAAATCTAAGATTGTTAAGTTTTTTATTCACATTGTACCAGTTCAAAATATGCAGTACCACACAGGGTTTGAGTGCTGTTTGCTCTCAGCGCAAACCAATCTCAATGTTTATTCCATCGTTTTGGTTGTGAGGTATAAAACACCAACCAAAAACGTTCAAACCGAAGAACTTCCCCACATTGAATGCCATGTTTATGGATTGGGTGCTACAGTCGAATTAGGGGGTTTGCGAGAGAGTGAAAATTGGTTAAGATTCTCACCTGCAACAAGGAGCAAGGACGGCAAAGGAGACATAAAATGTCCAAGTTCTTCAACCCAGCTAGAAAGACATCATTTATCATGCCTGGAACTGTCTGAAGTCTACTTTATTCAAATGCCAGGACTGGCAAATATATTGCTCCACAATACTGGTGTAAGTATTTTACTCTGTAAATATACAAAGTAGACAGACAGGTTACTTACAATAAACCAATAGTTTGAGGGCTCTAACATTAGTGTTCGCTGGTTCCATCAACCTGTCATGTAAATGAATACGATTGCTGGAACCCTCATACTGCATAGTACCTGTACATCCAGAAGAACGAGGACATAAATGACAAGTTCGTTTAGGGGCAGACTATAATATCATTGACAGAGATTGTTAAATCTTTGCTCGTTCAATTCAAAAGTGTGTAACAAGAATGGAATTGACAAGACCTCTGTGCACTATTCACAGAACTAAAACTATAACATAACTGCTTATATTTTGCCAAAAGAAGCAGAGATTAACCATTCTCATTTTAAATTTGATATATCTGTGTTAAAATGGGTTTAAAAATACATGTACATGCATATAAATTGTTATGAGAGTAGATGATTTTGGTATCAAAACCGTCCTTGAGAAGGAAGTAACCTCAATGCTTGTTCGCAAAAATGAGGGAATAGTGCATCAACCTCCGGAGTTTTCCGCCCTACATCATATAAATATCATTGCGCTGAAAAAGTTATCTCATCTTGGAAATTGCGCGGGAAGAAAACCCTACTCTTATCCACAAAACTGTTTTGTGTGACCAAGCAAGGAGTTTGCCCAGGTTGCCAATAAAAGTTTGTTGGATATTACAATTGTAGTTTGTTCTTGGAAATCTGTATTAGAGAAAACCTGTGTGTGTGTGCAACAACTGCCAAGGAGAATGCAGCATAATTGACAAGTTATAACCCAAGCACCAATAAAGATCTAATTCAGCCATGCTCAACCTCCGGCCAATTGGCCAAGTGTGGCCAAAAGGGTTATTTTGGTCAGCAAAATGCACCCTTACCACAAAAGAAAGTACAACCACATATTTGTCTTGTCATACAAAAGTGCACTCTGGCTTTAGTATTCTATCACTTCTGAAAGTTCTAGTCACAGTCTCAATCATATAAATTTATACCCTCAAGTACATCAACAAGTCAGTCTAAAACTTAGGTTGTAAGATAAAAAATTACCTAACCTTTTTTTTGTATTTTGAGGGAGACGCAGCCCCAGCAAACTAATCAAAATTCAACTGATAGAGTGACAATGATGCCAGTAAAAATGATGGTATTAGATCTGTGTCAACTACCATGTCCCCTTTGCCAGACTCCATCAAAATATATACCTCCTCAGTCAACATTTTCAAAATCAAACTGAGAAATCGAAAAACTAATAAATCATTATCTTTTCCTCAATGGGTAGGAACAGAGAGGTAACAAATTCGAAACTTTTCTTTCGAACTCCTTCATGAATTCTTTGAGAGTGATCACACCAAACTGTCAGCTCGAAATGCAATTTCCAACATTTTGCAATGGAAATCCAACAAAATTTGGAATATGAGGGCTCAAAACTGCCTGACATGATAAGCTTTATATTGCACCTCTCTTATGGCAGCCTAGTGCCGTGGCTATATATAATTTCTAAATGGCTAAATGATTAATATCGGGATGAAACCCTTCTGCCTTTCCTAGGTGGAGCTAACGATGGCATACATTTGCCACTTTTTAATTATATCAGACACACAGGCAAAGTTTGAAATTTGGTAAGGACATAGGCATATAATATATAATTATATGCCTATGGGTAAGGAGCTGTCGTTTCAATGCAATATATAACGCACACAACACCTTAAACTATTATTGAAATCATTGATAAACGTTAGACATTTATATCATGAAAATATCCCACTGAATACTGAATTTGGCAGTAAACTTCAGATTATAGAAAATCACTTCTATTTTTGCCCAAAAAATGTTGCGGCCATACGGGGTGTGCCCCCTAAAAGTTTGGCCGATCCTGACAAAAGGTTGAGCATGCATGATCTAATTCATTTGAACTCCCTGGGCGTCATGACTCACTAAAAAGGGGTGACTACTGACTAGTGATGATTCGAAAACCGGTTTGCATTTATTTGTAAAATATGTAGGCCTACCCTTTAGGTGCACAGGAAGTATTCATCAGCAGAAATATACCCAATTTCCGCTACCTGAGTTAGCCGATTGATAAATTAGCAAATATTTTACTCATATGCTAGCTTATATAGTAATGAGATTTCAAGTTCTTTAAATAGGGTGGAACATGGTATCCCATTAGAATGAGATTTCAATTTTTTTATCCATTTCGAATCCAGCTTCTTGCTAACCCCTAACAGCCACTATCATAAACACCAGAGCACTGCTTAACATCAATAATTTATGCATAAGTCATACCCAAGTTCCACCATTTGAACCAATACCCTGCAGTATGAAAATATAAACAGAATTTGGCCTGGTTCAGGATACTAAAATCCACGAAATAAAATATTAGCAAGTCTTGACAACTGAATTTCACTTCCTATAAACTATCATTAAAGATTAGAAGGATTGAAATCAAACTTAACAAATTTGCAATCAGAAAAATAGCAAAATTCCAATTCTGATAAAAGTGGGTAAACATATCGATAAACATTGAAAACTGTGTACTTTTCATTGGCTAAATTTATTGGAAAGGTTTCACTCAGTTTAAAAAGTAATCCAAAATAAAGATACTTAACGTTCTGTGGCAAACCTTACGGTATGTATTAGGGTTATTATACATCACAACTTGAGACCGAAAGAAATTAGCAAAATGTGCTCTAAATGATGCTTGGCTTTTTCCAAAACTTAGGTATTTACATAAAGTTAAAAACTATAAAGAAAGTGTAAGTAATTTCTTTACAAGATTCAGAATTTTTTGATGTGCGGGAGGCTGTGCCTGTTTACTCCAACCATAGGCATATAATAACTTATTATATGCCTATGACTCCAACTAACAAAGTAAAACTTTCCAATGTTGAGGGATTGTCTACTCCTGCACTTTTACATTTTGTCAATTTCGTGGCCGAGAGGTATAAGGCGCCGCTTTTCGAGCGCAGAGTCAGTGGTTCAATCCCGGGTCTCGCCGATAATCTTTGCACTATTTTTGGGTATGAGCGCCTCTACAACACCGAATCAAACTTGTAATTGTTAAATATGGCGAAATCACATTACCAGTATGAGACACCAATAGTTCAAGTTGTACTATAGCTAGACAGGGTTCGTGCATATGTTCTCCTTCATTTATCCTTCTCTCAAGTGGATAGCCAGCTTTTCTGATTTATGAAATCAGGAGCCCAAACTCATCTTGACTCATCTGCAAATATGTAGCACATTGACAGGTTACTTTTCAAAAACTCAACTAATTACATGAGCACTATCAAAACTGACCAATAGGCAATAACACTATGTACCATGACAAACCTTACATACCCCATAAACAGAAAGAATTCATTAGCAAAAACCCGTCGTTTTTGCTATCTTAAGTTACTAGTTTTCAGAAGTAGCTAGATATTTGTAGGAAAAGCAAAAATCTCAAATAGCGAAAATTAAAGTAGAGTATTTGGTTAACACAGACAAAAGCTCCAAATTTTGTGCTGGCAAATATTTCTGGATATAGGGTATACTAAGGCAGTAAGAACATCACTAAAGAGAAGACAACAAAGCTGCATTTCTGAAAAAAAAACACAGCCAGACACTCCAAACTCAAAACCATTTTCATGAGATTGACATAGGTCAAAATTAGTTGAGCTTCAGCCTGTAAAATGGGTGGAAGTCTACAACAGCAACCGACATAAGTATAATGTTTTCAAAAACTGTCACACTCTCAAGCCTTGCCTGTGTTGCCTTTCACACCTGACACATGTGAATGTATCCATGACATTGTGCTACCTGAAAAATTAGGCATTGACTGGAAGTCTTGGGACCTTTTTCATAAAATTGGGTAAAAATATTCATGAACATTCACAAAACTTTAAGTTATGTGTACCTTTCACAAGCTAAAATTTATTGGTAAAAAGTATTATTAAGTCTAAAAAGTCATTCAAAATCAAGAACTTCATGTCTTGTGGCAAACCTTGGGGTATTTTTTGCTGTGTGGTGAGAGATTGGAGCCTTTTTTTGCAATTCTACCTCAAAATTTGAAAACAAATGAAACTGAAATGAAATCAAAATGCAATCTAGATGATGTTTGGCTTTTTCAAAATTTTCAGCACTTTGGGTATTTCTAAAAAATTAAAATAAAAGAATGGAAGTTTCACTAGTAGTTTCTTTAAAAGATACAAAATCAATTTGAAGAGCTAAAAGACAAGATTATGTTCAGGGAGGCTGTAACTATAACCTGTTCACTCTACAGTTTAATAGTTATATAAGTAAAGGCATACTGACAATGTTAAGGAGTTGTCTACTCCTGCTCACTTAGCAATTTTGTCAATTTTGTGGCCGAGAGGTATAAGGCGCCGCTTACCAATCGCAAAGTCAGTGGTTCAATCCCGGGTCTCGCCGATAATCTTTGCACTATTTTTGGGTATGAGCGCCTCTACAACACCGAATCAAACTTGTAATTGTTAAATATGGCGAAATCACATTACCAGTATGAGACACCAATAGTTCAAGTTGTACTATAGCTAGACAGGGTTCGTGCATATGTTCTCCTTCATTTATCCTTCTCTCAAGTGGATAGCCAGCTTTTCTGATTTATGAAATCAGGAGCCCAAACTCATCTTGACTCATCTGCAAATATGTAGCACATTGACAGGTAATGACCAATAAAAATTGTAAGGTTTGTCATGATATATACATTTCTTAGGCATCTCAGTAGAAGCAACATTACATACCCCATATACAGAAAGCATTCATCAGCAAAAACTCGCCTTTCTCGCTACCTCGGGTTACTTATTTCCAAAAGTAGCTAAATATTTTAATGCAAAAAACCGAAATAGCAAAAATGAAATGAATCGTATTCACCGGCTGGCCACAGACGAAAGCCCCAAATTTTTGTGCTGGCAAATATTTCTGGATATAGGGTATACAAAGGCAGTAAGAACATCACTAAAGTGAAGACAACAAAGCTGCATTTCTGAAAAAAATAACACAGCCACACACGCCAAACTTCACACCCTTTTTGTGAGAGTTTCATAGTCTAAAGTAGTTAGGCTAAAGCGCTAAGCTAGTTAGGTTCTCAATCTCAATCCTGAAAAAGTCCAGCATGTTTTGC
>ERZ1740067.1562-NODE-1562-length-15365-cov-6.370150_pt1 | contig 15365 bp, 14 predicted proteins | sample MGYA00581736_ERZ1740067 | MGnify/ENA primary metagenome ERZ1740067 (study PRJEB43018, sample SAMN04849236) | marine metagenome | isolation source: floating plastic debris | place: Pacific Ocean | collected 2008-08-27 | study: EMG produced TPA metagenomics... | reverse complement strand
CCAAGCACATCTTCGAGCAGGTGCCAGGAAACTACCTTTTCATTCAGGGATTTGCCCTTGCCGACCTTCCAAGCGGCATATCCATTTATGGCCACACCGATGATGGCAAAGACAATCATTCCCTTTGCATCGGAATGTTCTGGCTCTAGAATCCTTCCAACCCCTTCATATATCACATATACGGAACCTACAATGAGCACCACGCTATTGATCAAAGCACCCAAGAGCGAAAAGCGTCTATAACCAAAGGAAAATCTTGAATTTGCCTTTTGTTTTGACTTTTTGTCCAAATACCAGGATGTGCCCAACGAGAGACTATCGCCCAAGTCGTGAACCGCATCCGATATTATGGCTATACTGTTGACGTAAATTCCTCCAATAAATTCCAAAATGGTGAACCCGAGATTCAGGAAAAAGGCCATTTTTAGGTTTTTGCTGGAGTTATGATGGTGGTGATCGTGTCCCATTTAAACTCTTTTGTACGTTTTCAGGATAAGGGCCAAATCCTTTGGGAGTTCCATCTTCTTCAATGGTGGTACATTGCTTCCCCCCGTATTGCCAAGGGGCACATGGTCAATGAATGATTTCCAACCCCCGATCAATAAACGAATCAATTGTCCAAAAATCTCTTTTACATTTCGCTGACGGAAACCAAATTTCAGCATGAGCCAATGTGAATAGGTATGCTCTAAGGGATAGGACTGGCCGAGAATATGGGAACGTTCAAGATGGTGCCAAGCTTGGGGAAGATTTCCGCTTCGCATTGAAGAACGGTACAGGTTCAATTCGTTCAGATAAAAACCTCTTAAGCCTTTTGGAATAAACGTGTTTAATTTCATCATTCATTTTTTCAAGCTCAAGATATGTCATAGGGCAATGCAATGGAAGTGCATTTATTGACCGCTGCACTTATCGCAAATTCCTTTTAGGACCAAGTTGGCATCTTCAGCAACGAAACCTTCAGGCAGATTGATATGCGGAATTTTCTGTTCGGTAAGGCATATGGTCTTACCACAATTGGTGCAATGAAAATGGAGGTGCAGGTCTCTTTCCAATTCGCAATTACAGCCTTCTTCGCATAGCGCATATTTCATAATGCCCGAACCGTCGTCTATTTGATGGACTACCCGTTTTTGCTCAAAGGTCTTTAGTGTCCTGAAAAGGGTTGTCCTGTCCGCTTTGGCAAAGGCGTTTTCTATATCTGACAACGTAGTTGCCACTTTGGATTTGGTTAGATGCTGAAATACCAAAAGGCGCATCGCCGTTGGCCGTATACCTTTGCTTTCCAAAAATTTATCTGAAGGTATCATAGTACTGTTTAGTCTAATGGTTGTGTTCGTTCCCAAAAGGTTTCAAAATAACGCCTACACTAAAAATAAATCCGTCCGTGGGCGCATAAATTTCTGGAAATGTGGGGCTTTCGTTCGGGGGCAGTACCAAAGGTGAAAAACGGCTTTGTCTTCGGTCCGTAAAGTTCTCAAAATTCACAAACATACTTCCCCATTTAAAATTACGCATTGCGAGCAATCCCATCGTAAAAAAGTCTGTTGTTTCCATACCATTGGAAAGCAATTGTTTGCCAGTGTAATAGGTCTCATAACCAATACGCCATTTTTCGGATTCATACATCAAAACACTCCCTGCATTGTGCCTAGCGGTTAGTGGTTTTTGCGGATTGCCCGGTAGATAATTGAGTCGTGTATCTATAAATGCATAGTTCAAAAACCACCTAAAATCCTCATAGGTAAACTTAATGTTCGTTTCTGCACCCCTACTAAGAATTTCCCCAGAGGCGTTTTCAAACTGAAAAAAACCATCAGTAATGGGATTGAGCAACAATCCATCCCTAATAGCTGTGAGATAAAACAATTGATTGATAGAAAAGCCTATGTCGTCCTTTAATCTCGTTTGGTAGTTAAAATCCAAATTAAGACCGTAAGAACGTTCTGCCTTCAGCAAATCTTCATCAATTCGCAATACGTTTCTAAAGTTGATGAACTCAGCTTCCTCAGTAAATATATCTGGAATCCTATAGCCCAAACCACCACCAAGTCTACTGGAAAAGTTATTGTTTGATTTAAACAGTAGTGAAACCCTGGGTAATGTAAAAAAGCCCCAGTCGATGGCATAATCGGAACGCAGCCCCGTTTCAAGAATCCATTGATCGGAAAGGTCAAAAATGGCATTGGCAAACAATCCCGCCGTAATATCTTTTTGGTCGCGTTCCAATGGGTTGTCCCGCTCATCAAATGATGTTGTATAAAGGTTCGTACCCAAAACCCAATCTGACCTAATCCCCTGCTTTTGATAGGCCGCTTCTGTAAAAGTGTTCCATTGATTGCCTTTGAATAACAAATCGGGTATTTCCAAACTTCTATCAAAAAAAGAAATGCTGTTCTTTATGGAAATGGATTGAACGGAATCCAAACGGGTCTCAAAAACTGCCTGCGTACTTAAACGTTTGGACAGGTTTTCTTCGGTATATCCGTTGGTACCGTTCTCGCCATCTTCAATAGATGTGATATCCCCGCCCAACCTATCATCATAAGTCCCGTTGATTCCAAACCATAACGAGGTGTTCTTTGAGGGGTAATGGAACAGTTTGGGATTGAAACTTAAGGAGCGTGTTTGTGGCAGGTTACTGAAATTATCGTCTTCGGGGTCAAAGGCTTTCTGAAAATGGCCAGAACCATAAAGTGTCCAGCCCCATTTGTCCTTTCGCTCTCCGTAAAAAACATTGGCAGTACTTCCTAGTGCCTGTGTCTGGGTTAGCATAATATCTAAAGTTGGCTCTTCTTCGGGTGTTTTTGAGACCATGTTTACCAAGCCTGAAATGGCACCACCTCCATATAATGTTGATGAACTTCCCTTAATGATTTCAAATTGCCTTAAGTCCAATGGAGGTATCTGTAAAATGCTCAATCCACTTGAAAAACCACTGTAAAGTGGAAAACCATCGCGCAATAGTTGGGTGTAACGCCCATCCAAACCTTGAATTCTAATATTGGTATTTGCACTGCTCAATGAGGTCTGCTGCATTTGGATCCCTGTACTTTCTCGCAAGACTACCGATACATTTGCAGGATTCATAATAGCTTTTTCACCCAGTTCTTCAGCACCTATATACTCTATCCGTGTTGGTATCCTTTGGATGGTACGGGTACTTCTGGTGGATTGAACCACTACTTCATCCAAGGCGTTGGTACTTTCTTCTAAGTAGAATATTAGTTCTGTAGCAGTTGGGACTGAAATGGATATTTCCCTTGTTTCAAAGCCCAAATAGGAAATTTGAATCTCGTAGGTCCCATTGGGAATTTCCCCCAGAATGGCAATTCCGTCAAAATTGGTGGTCGCACCCTTGTCCAGCGAGGCGATGTATACCGTCGCTCCAAGCAAAGGTTCTTTTTCTTTCTTGGTAAGTACTTTAATTTCCAATATGTTTTGTGCGATACTGGATGCGCAAAACATGAGCATGAGCCCAAAGCCCATTATGTATTTGGTCATTTTAAATAGAATAAACTGTCTTAATAATTTTGGGGGCGATGATTTTATCGCTTGGGGTCAGACAGTTTTCTTGGGAGGTTGAAGAATAGATGGCGAAAAGTTGATGCCGTAACCTTCACAATAAGTGAATACCTGATTGGATATTTTTTCGTCAAGAGTTTTTAATACCGATATCCTTTCAAAGTCTACCGCATTGGAGTGGCAGCAATTGCAATGGCAGAAAGGTGAGCAAAGTTCACAGTCTTCATGGTCTTGCCCATGGTCGAAATCCAAATGTACTTCTGTACAATCTGAATCATTGATCGGGTCATTGTCAGCACATGGCAAGAAATTCAATGCCAAAATATAAAAGGATAGTATGACCGCTAAAAACTTCACCCGACAAAGATATAGGAATTGGATTGCAACTGCATTGCAAAGATTTTAGGATTTTTTGCAAATCTGACGGTTGTGGCCAATTCGAGTAGAAATAGTTTTAGGTCTTATACATGTCTAACTCAGGAATCATATTGGCAGCTTCTTTCATTTTTCGATCAATGATTTTGGTGTAAATCTCAGTAGTTCGAATCTCTCTATGTCCCAAACGTTTTGAAACCGTATAAATATCAGCTCCATTTTCAAGTAAAAGCACGGCATTGGTATGTCTTGCGCTGTGAAAAGTGATATGCTTCGTTATACCAGCTTTTATACACCACCTAAGGATTTCTGTATTGTAAACCGCACCATATTTTAATCCCTTAAAAACTCGCTCATTTTTATGGGTTCTCTTCCCTAATAAATCTCTTGCTTGCTTGGAAATATAAAGGTATTCAAGTCCATCGGTCTTTTTTTGCCTAAAAATGATTCGTGAGGTTTCATCTTCATCCCGTACTTCAGTCCAAGTTAATTTATTGATGTCGCTCCATCGCAATCCGGTAAGACAGCTGAATATGAACGCATTCTTAAGAATAGGATATTTGCATTCGGTTTTTGTCAAGGCTTGTAATTCAGAATAGGTCAAATATTCCCGTTGTGATTCAGCTTGTTCAAATCCTTTAACCGATTTAATAACATTGGTATCAATATAGTTCTCATTATAGGCTTCCCGAAGTGCTGCTTTGAGTTTATTGAAATACGTGTATTTAGAATTTTGCGATAGGGGAGTGTTGCTCTTGGTTTTAGCCTTAGTATCTAAGTACCTCCTAAAGCCTCTCACGAAATCGGTATCAATATCCTTCAATTGGATATGTGCAGGAGCATATTTTTCAAGATGTTTAAAGGCAGCATCCCAATTCCCATAATTTCCTTTGGATTCGTAGCGTTCCTCTTGCAATGTTTTATAGAAATCAAAAAGAAGAACATTGCCCTTTTTGTTGTCCTTCATCTTATACTTTCCCTGAATGTATTCAGCTTTTCGAATAGCAAGAATATTCTCCGCAAGTTCCCATGTTTCTTTATCCTTTCGTTTTTCATCATTGGATTCAGGATGCTCAGAAACGTAAAGCTTTAAATATTCAAATTTCCGTCGGTGCTTTTTCACCCCGTCTTTGTCAATGGTATACCCATTATAAAATTCAATAAACAAGCTCAACTTATTGTTTTTTAGCCGCTTACTTTTTAATGTGATTTTCATGAGGTTCGTATTTTGAGGTGTAATTTTTACACCTTTTCACCTCAAAAATCCAACGAGGTGTAAAAAAGGTGTAATAAAAGTATGAAAATATACTATCAAAGGAAACTAAGAAAAGAAATAGTTTTCAACAACTTATTGAAAATCAAATAAATGAAAACAAATGAATCTAAATGAAGTTTGAAAACCTACTTATTTATTTGCCGATACAAAAATTAGAAAAAATATTTCCAAGCAGATCGTCGGTTGTTACACTTCCTGTGATTTCTCCTAGATGAAGAAGTGCTTCACGGATATCTATGGCCATTAAGTCGCTGGCTAGTTCTTCCTGTATGGATTCTTTTACCTTTTGAATAGACCCCAGAGCCTTTAACAGGGAGTCGTAATGCCTATTATTGGTAATAACGGTGTCATTTTTGCCTAATTCCCCAGCGAAGGTGAGATCTACTAGTATTTTCTTCAGTTGGGCAATACCCTCATGCTGTTTTGCGGAAATGAATACCGTATTTTCATTTTGCTTTTTTAGTTGAGTGTATTTGGCTTCTGTAACCTTATCAATTTTATTGGCAACCACTACTATTTTTTTATCGGGATACTTCCTGCCGAGCCCTTTGATTTCTTCTTGATTATCTTTTGTGGCATCCGTAAGATTAAGGATTAGGGCTGCTTGCTCGATTTTTTCATACGATTTGGCTATACCGATTTTTTCTACATGGTCGGTTGTTTCCCTTAATCCGGCGGTATCAATAAATCTGAAATTTACACCTTCAATTGAGATTTGATCCTCAACGGTATCACGGGTAGTGCCCGCGATGCTGCTCACAATGGCCCTTTCTTCGTTTAATAAGGCATTTAGTAAAGTGGATTTTCCAACGTTGGGTTCACCTACGATCGCAACAGGTATTCCATTTTTTATAACGTTTCCGAGAGCAAAAGAATCAATCAATCGCTCTAAAACATCTGTGATTTTTGTCAATAGTTCTTTGAATTGAGCTCTATCGGCGAATTCAACATCTTCCCCAGAAAAATCAAGTTCAAGTTCGATGAGCGAAGCGAAATTCAATAGTTCTTCGCGTAGGTTTTGAATTTCATGGCCGAACCCTCCCCTCATCTGTTGCATTGCCACTTGGTGCGATGCTGCGCTATCACTTGCAATAAGATCGGCCACTGCTTCAGCTTGGCTTAAATCCATTTTTCCATTGAGAAACGCACGTAGCGTAAACTCCCCAGGGGTCGCCATTCTACAGTCATTTCTTAAAAATAGTTGAATGATCTGTTGTTGAATATAAGGGGAGCCGTGACAAGATATTTCCGCAACGTTTTCTCCCGTATATGAATTTGGCCCTTTGAAAATAGAAACCAGCACTTTATCAAGTGTTGTGTTATCGTCTACAATGTGGCCTAGATGAATGGTATGGCTTTTACATTCTTCAAGCTTCTTCTTGCCAATTGGGGTAAATTTTTTCGAGATAATAGAAATGGCCTGAGGACCAGAAATTCTGATGACCGCTATGGCCCCGATTCCCGGTGCTGTAGCGAGGGCAATAATATTATCTTCTTGAAGCATAGTGCAAAATTACAAATAAGCTATTGCCTTTAATAATTTTACCAAAAACACAACATATAGGTAAATCAATCAACTGGTATCATGGAATTAGTGAATAGCAATGCAATACGAAAAGACAACACCTTACTTGCTGTAGCACACATATAACAATTGTTACATTTTGTACTAGTATTCGGAGGATTTGTGGTCCTATTAATAATCTGGTTAGCTTCGATAAATACTTTGAAAGGAGTGGATGAGATGGTAAATCCATCATAAATTTGCCATTGAGCTTTTTACTTTATATTATGTTCAGTATTCCCTCAATATCAATATTAGGATTGGGCGTCTTAGCTCTAATAGGAGTGGGGATCATTGGTTTTATACTTCTCATTGTAAATACCATAAAAACAGCTAATTGAGGGCTAACCTTCCTACTTTTTGACTATAAAATTTTTGTAAGAAGAAAAGCAAGGGATTTCTTCTGCTTCACTTTTAGGAAATATGCTATGACTTAATTGTTAAGCATAACCGGCATGACCAGCATGGTAACGTGTTCGCCTTCATCCAATCCGTCAGAGGGTGTTAAAATACCAGCTCGGTTAGGAAGGCTCATTTCCAATATCACATCATCTGAAGAAAGATTATTCAGCATTTCTACCAAGAACCTGGAATTAAATCCAATCTGCATGTCATCGCCTTGATATGAGCAGCTGAGACGCTCTTCGGCTTTGTTGCTGTAATCAACGTCTTCAGCGGAAATATTTAATTCTGCCCCAGCAATTTTTAAACGAATTTGATGTGTGGTCTTGTTTGAAAAAATGGAAACCCGTCTGACAGAACTTAAAAATTGATTTCTTGAGATAGAAAGTTTGTTTGGGTTCTCTTTAGGAATGACGGCTTCATAATTAGGATATTTACCATCAATTAATCTACAAATGAGTTCCGTGTCATCAAAACTGAATTTAGCATTGCTTTCATTGTATTCTATTTTGACATCTGATTCCGAACCCGCTAGAATGCCCTTGAGAAGATTTAAAGGTTTCTTGGGCATGATGAACTCTGCGACCTCTGATGCTGTAATATCCGTTCTTGAATATTTGACCAACTTGTGGGCATCAGTGGACACAAAGGTTAGATTTTCAGGTGAAAATTGAAAAAATACCCCGCTCATTACCGGACGCAAATCATCGTTGCCCGCGGCAAATATGGTCTTTGAAATTGCCGTTGCCAATACATCTCCTAATAAGGTAGTGGTACTTGGATTGGTTAATTCAACAGCTTTCGGAAACTCATTGCCATCGGCATAGGCCAATGCATATTTTCCGTGATTCGAACTGATTTCAACCGTATTATTGTCTTCAACAACAAAGGTCAAGGGTTGTTCAGGAAACGTCTTTAAGGTATCGAGAAGTAAACGTGCAGGCACTGCTATAACGCCCTCAGATTCAGAATCGACCTTTAGTACTGAACTCATTGTGGTTTCTAAATCTGAAGCTGAAACCGTGAGCTGTGTTTGTTTTAAATCAAATAAAAAATTATCTAAAATGGGTAAAGTGTTACTGGAATTGATTACCCCACCTAAAACCTGCAATTGCCTTAACAAATACGAACTCGATACAATAAACTTCATTTAGTTGATTTCTAAGTGATTAAAACGGTCAATTTATAGTATGGTTTCATTTAACCGACTAAGACAAATATATTTTAAAAGTGTTGGTCAAAGAAACTTAGTTATCAACACCTAAACGGCAAATTTTCGCTTTCGAAGGTATCTTAAAACAATTCCGATTAAAATGACCAATACTACTGGTAATCCAATAGTTAATCCTTGCCATAAGGACTTATTTGCGACTATTTTTTTAGCATCAAGCAGGGGAATGCGAACGGTCTTACTACGAATGTTTATAAAACCATTATCATCAAGTAGATAATTCACGCAATTGACTAAAAATTCCTTGTTTCCGTAAAAGCTATTGGTCCATTTATCATATCCCAGTTCCAGAGGTCGGCCTTTTTGCAGTTGATTTTTAATAATGTCTCCATCGGCGACTACAATCATCTTATTGGCGTTTCCCTCTTCTATTTCATTAGGAAGGTCAATCGGTTTAATTCGATTGCTATATGCTGAACTAAAACGCCCTTCGATGAGTACCGATAGCGGATAACCTGTAACGGGAGGGTAAGCCTTTTTATCAACAGATGAATTCAAAATATCAAATCCTATCCGTTTTGGAGTTCCTTCCAACTTCGATAAGGGCGATGATCGCAATAGTACGGTCTTTTTGTTCGTATTTTCAAGCGTGTCAATGGCGTTTGAAAATTGAAGGCGCAACGCTTCAATATTGGTATTGATGGGATGATTGTCTTTGGTAAAGACCATAGGATTATAGACCCAAGGCAGAGGATTGTACTGCGATTCATTTGCTTCACCATTGGCCAGCACAATCGGTGAATTGTAGAGGTCATTTACCAAAACAGGATTAATACGAACGCCATATCTAAAAAAGAAATCATCAAGGTTAAGGTCTCTTCGAGTGGCCACATTACTTCCGGTCTCATTGAAAAGACTATCGAGTTCAATGGCAACTTGATCCATTAACCAAAGTGATTTTCCTCCTTGGACAATATATTGGTCAAGTACATATTTTTCTTTTTCTGAAAATGCTTCCGTCGGTTTGGCCATCAGAACCATATCAAAACCGCTCAATTGCTCCAAAACCTCTGAGGGATTATTTTCGGTTGAATCGATTGTCATGGCCCCAATGTTGTAATAATCTTTTATTGAGGTCAAAAAATCCGCTAGATAGGCATCTTCAAGTTGCCCGTTGCCCTTTAGAACAGCAATTTTTTTCTTTTTGGTCAACTGCAGTTTTTTAAAAGCATCGGTAAAGGCATATTCAAGGTTTTGTACAGAATTGTTTATACGTTCTTCAGCAGAGGCGCCTAACTTATTTTTAAGTAGAGGAACTTTAAAGGTCTTGTTTTGGTAGTTGACCATTGCCCAGGGAAATAGAAGTTCCTGAGTTGTTTTTCCATCATCTTCAACGGTAACACTAGCTGCTTTTAACCCTAATTGTTGTAGATCAACGATGGTTTGTTCTCTTGTAGAGGCTTCCTCAAGCGGATTTACAAGATTGTAAACAATTCTTTTGTTTTTGGCCCTAAACTGCTCTAAGAGTAATACCGTTTCTTTTTGCAAGACTGCAAATTCACTAGGTAGTTTTCCATCCAACAAGATATCTATGATAACCGGAGATTCGAATGCTTCTACAGTACGTTCGGCAGCGCTAGACAGTGTAAATCGTTTATCTTCAGTGAGGTCAAAACGATGGTAAAAATAATGCGCGACAACATTGACCAAAAGCAACAGCAATACTCCTGAAATAAGCTGGGTTATTTTTTTCATTGTTCCGCAGTTTGCTTTGATAATCGGATGGAGGTCACATACAGCATAAAGGCAGAAATACTCAAAAAATATATCAGGTCCTTAGTATCCAAAACGCCTGTTGAGATATCTTCAAAATGCGCTTTGGCCCCAAAACTTTTTATGAGTTGTTGTGTGGCCCCATCAGAAAAAAGTGTGGCCAGGGCCTCTCCGCCATAAAAAAGAAAAAAACACAAAGTAGCCCCTATGATAAAAGCTACTATTTGACTTTCGGATAGGGCGGAAGCAAATAGGCCTAGACTGCAGTATAGGGCAAGCAGGAAAAACGTACCAAAATAAGAGCCTATGATCAAACCGATATCGTAATTACCATAGGTGGTCCCTAAATCAGCGATGGCAAGTACGTAGATGAAGGTAGGGATAAGGGCAATGATGCCTACAACAACAACTCCGAAGAACTTGCCAAGGGTAACCTTTATGATGGAGATAGGTTTTATGATTAAAAGTTCTAGTGTACCTAGTTTTTTCTCCTCTGAAAAACTACGCATAGTTAATGCCGGCACCAGAAAAAGAAATACCCAGGGCATGAGTTGAAAGAAATTACTTAGGTCAGCGAATCCGTAATCGAAAATGTTGAATCCTTGTCGGAAAACCCAGAGAAATAATCCATTTAAAACTAAAAATAACAATACGATGAGATAGCCAATCGGAGAGTTAAAAAATGCAGACAGTTCTTTTCTAAAAATTGCTATCATGCTATACTAAAGAAACTCTATTACAAACACTCCAAGCTTCGGGACGTTCACTAAATAGTACTTTTGTTCGACTCCAAACCGATGTAAAGACGTCTGAATTTCTGTAACCCTGCAGATACGAATCATCTGTCCATTTGCTATATGTAAAAAAGACATTAGGGTTTTCGTTGTCTTGATACAACTCCAAAAACTGGCAGCCATCAAAATTTCGAATCATCTCTTTCGTTTCTTCGAATATCGCTTCAAAGCTAGAAATATTTTCTTCGCTAAAGGTCAATTTTACAATTCTAATGAGCATTTATAAAAAGTTTATGGTTATGATATCATCTCTCTTAAGCCCAATCAACGAAGAGGCGCCCCCGACTGTCTGCAAATCACTTTTAAAAATTGCAAGTTCCAAATAACCCAAGGCGTTGAAAAGGGCCAAGAAATCGCTCGGTCCCTTTCGTTGATTTTTTGGTAAAGTAAAATCAATCAAGTCATTATAATTTTTAAAAATTTGATGAAGTTTTTGCCTTCGTGCGGCCACTTCAAAAGAACGCCCATTTCGATAGGCGTCAAAGAGTTCTGTGGTGATGTTGGTAACTACGTTGCCATAGTGGTCAATATAAATCACATTTCCCGTTAAGGTAGCCCCATTATTGGAGACTCTGGGTTGAATGATTTTAATTTCCTTCAAGGTATCATACGGCTGACTTACCACTTCTTCCTTTCCGCCACGGGCCAAATGACACGCTACTTTAGTGAACACATCCACTTCTGGAAAAGAGCTCGTATCGCTATGGGGTAAGCGTATTCGTCTAATTTTTTCAGGTGTCTGGGTCGCTGCTAAAATGGATAGTACTCCGTTATCGGCAGCAATAAAAAAATGGTCATTCATTGATACTAGTAAGTGTTCATTCTCTGGGGAGGCCTCTGATTCCAATCCTATAAGGTGAATGGTTCCCTTTGGGAATTCCTGATAGACGGCACCAAGTATATAGGCACATTCATGAATATCAAATGGTGAAATTTCGTGTGAAATATCAACAATAGTCGTTTGAGGCACTTCTGACAGAATACGACCTTTAATGGCTGCCACAAAATGGTCTTTCGTTCCAAAATCAGTGGTTAGGGTTATGATGGCCATAAAGGATTGTTGAAAAGAATTCTAGGTGCTAAAAATTGATTTTGGTTAAGTTTGTCGGTAAATTTACGTAAAGGAATAGAGAAAACTTCCTTACCCCACTAACTTCTAATTTTAGAATATTTGAACGAACTGATAATTGAACTCACCGAAATAAGTCCGAGGGAATTTTTTGGACTTCAGAATGAAAATATTGAGCTACTCAAAAAATATTTCCCTAAACTTAAAATTGTCGCTAGGGGAAACAAGGTAAAGGTATACGGCGACGAAGAAATGCTGGAGGAGTTTGATAGGCGTTTTGATATGATTACGGAACATTTCGCCAAGTACAATAAATTGGATGAAAATGCCATCGAGCGAGTTTTGACCAGTAATGGAAAGGAAGACTATCATTCCTCAAAATCCAGCGGTGAGGTTTTGGTGCACGGGGTGAATGGAAGATTGATTAAAGCACAAACGGCAAATCAAAGGAGATTGGTCGATGCCTGTAAAACCGATGATATGGTCTTTGCCATCGGTCCGGCAGGAACGGGAAAAACTTATACCGGTGTGGCTCTTGCCGTGAAGGCTTTGAAGGAAAAACAGGTAAGGCGAATTATCTTAACCAGACCGGCCGTGGAAGCCGGAGAAAACCTAGGCTTTCTTCCGGGGGATTTAAAAGAAAAGTTAGATCCTTACATGCAACCCTTGTATGATGCCTTACGTGATATGATCGCTCCTGAAAAGCTGGAGAAATATATTGAGGATGGCACCATTCAAATTGCGCCAATGGCCTTCATGAGGGGGCGGACCCTAGATAATGCCTTTGTCATTTTAGATGAGGCACAAAATACCACCCATGCGCAGATGAAAATGTTTTTGACCCGAATGGGAAAAAATGCAAAATTCCTTTTGACAGGTGATCCAGGACAAATTGATTTGCCCAGAAGGGTTATTTCAGGCCTGAAAGAGGCATTATTGATTCTCAAAAATGTAAAGGGTATCAGTATAATCCATCTTGACGATAAGGATGTCATCCGCCATAAGTTGGTGAAAAAGGTTATCGATGCCTATAAAAATATTGAACACCAAAATCAATATTAAATGGCGGGGTATACTTTAATGCATACGGACTTTCATTTTTTGGGACAAAAATCAGTTTATCGCGGCAAGGTGCGTGAAGTTTACGAATTGGAGAATGATGTATTGGTTATGGTCGCTACAGATCGGTTGTCAGCTTTTGATGTGGTCATGCCCAAGGGAATTCCTTTCAAAGGGCAAATCTTAAATCAAATCGCGACCAAAATGATGCAAGCGACTGAAGACATAGTGCCCAATTGGTTGATAGCTACCCCGGATCCGAACGTTACGGTAGGGAAAGCCTGTGAACCGTTTAAGGTAGAAATGGTGATTCGCGGTTATCTCTCAGGTCATGCTGCACGCGAATATAAGTCCGGTAAGCGTTTGCTTTGCGGTGTACCGATGCCTGAGGATATGATTGAAAACGATAGATTTCCCAAGCCCATTATAACCCCGGCTACCAAGGCAGAAAAAGGAGATCATGATGAAGATATTTCGCGTGAAGAGATTTTAAGTCGAGAAATCGTCTATGAGAAAGATTATTTGATATTGGAAGAATATACCCAAAAACTTTTTGAACGAGGGACTAAAATCGCTGCGGAACGTGATTTGATTTTGGTCGATACCAAATATGAATTTGGAAAGACCAAAGAAGGGGAAATTGTTTTGATAGACGAAATACATACTCCAGATTCATCAAGGTACTTCTATGCCGATGGCTATCAAGAGCGCCAAGATAAAGGGGAGCCTCAAAAGCAACTTTCTAAGGAATTTGTGCGCCAGTGGCTAATTTCCAATGGGTTTCAAGGTTTAGAGGGTCAGAAAGTTCCAGAAATGAAGGATGCTTACATTGAATCTGTTTCAGAGCGTTACATTGAACTTTATGAGCACATTACAGGAGAATCTTTTGTGAAGGCTGAGGTTTTCAATATTCATGAGCGGATTGGGCAAAATGTGTTTTCTTATCTGAATTCGAATTAAGTATTATTCCTCAATCTATCTACAGCGTTTAATGGTCGCCATATGAAAAAGGTAATTACTTTAGTTTTTGTACTGCTTGGTATCTTACAACAGAACAATATGTCAGCTCAAATTGACGAGAATCAAATGGGAGCGTGGTATATGTATTTCTTCGACGCCAAATTCAATGAAAGCAGATGGGGCGTGCAAGGCGATTTGCAATATCGAAATTGGAATGGTTTTGGAGATTTGGAACAGTTATTACTTCGTTCTGGAGTCACGTATAGACCTGAAAATACCGAAGTCAAACTGACTTTAGGGTATGCCAACATTACTACCGGCGAATTTGGCGATGGCGATGATACCGTCTCTGAAAGTCGTATCTATCAAGAGGCTTTTTTTCCCGTTAATTTTGGAAAGTGGATACGAACGAACCATCGTTTTAGATATGAACAACGCTTTGTGGAGGAACAAGACTTTCGAACGCGCTATCGTTACAATCTTTTTCTGAATATCCCCCTAAGTGGTGAAGGAATTGTAAAGAATACCTTTTACCTGGCCTTTTACAATGAACTTTTTATCAATGGTGAAAGAAGTATCGGCAACGGTAGGGAAGTAGAGCTTTTTGATCGAAACCGTTCGTATGCTGCTTTAGGGTATCAGTTGAGCGATGGGCTCAAGATACAATTTGGTATTATGCGACAGATTACTACAGCGTGGAGTAAAAACCAATTGCAATTGAGCTTACATCATAATTTCTGAAGCATCACGATACCCGAATTCCCTCTCATTTGTTATCTTTCTGATGAAGAATGCATATCGGAATAACTTTTTGTAACGGCTAAGGTTTTCAATACCTAAGAACGGATAGAGCAAAACGTTTACTACTATCCTAATTCAGTTTGAATATAAATCTAAAACGTACCAGGTAAATTGTTTTGAAAAAGGAATGATTTTAATTAGTAGTTGATAATAGCCATATATAGGTATCCAGTAAAAGTTTCACCCAAGCACTTCCCAGGTGCTAAAGGGAACTGCTGGAGTTATTAAATCCCCTAAAATTTCCCCGCTTGCTTTCATTGCTCCAAAAGTTGCACGTTTAGGTTGAGTTGTTGCAGGAGATATAATTACTAATGGTTTGCCTTCATGGGTAACAGTTAAGGGTGTTTTAGTACGTTGTACTTCTGTTAATAGTTTCTGGAGATTTTCAGGTAATTCGTTGGTACTAATTTGTTGCATTTTTGGGTTTAACAACTCCTAACTATATGTATGATACTGCGAAAATATTGTTCTTAATTTCCTGCCACACATCACCATTACAAATACCACTATGAAAAAAATCCTCATCCTCTCCGCTAACCCAAAAAACACACGCAACCTCCGCTTAGATGAAGAAATACGAGAAATTCAAAACACGC
>ERZ1740067.1561-NODE-1561-length-15377-cov-5.166297_pt1 | contig 15377 bp, 13 predicted proteins | sample MGYA00581736_ERZ1740067 | MGnify/ENA primary metagenome ERZ1740067 (study PRJEB43018, sample SAMN04849236) | marine metagenome | isolation source: floating plastic debris | place: Pacific Ocean | collected 2008-08-27 | study: EMG produced TPA metagenomics... | reverse complement strand
TGGAAACGGGCCGCATCGGATTGGTATTTTTTGTCCCACACCGCACCGAAGTTGTGCGGGTAAACGGACGCGCGCAGGTTATCCGAGACTTACCAGTGCGTGAGGCTTGCGCGATTAGCGGTCGAATACCGGATTTCGCCATCCTAACTCATGTTGAAGAAGCGTTTTATCACTGTGGTAAGTCGATCATCCGCTCTGGGTTATGGCAGCCTGAGAAGCACGCCAAACCAGATAACTTGCCCACCTACGCAGAGGCATTGATCGCACACGGAAAGCTCGACATCGACTACGAGGAAATGAGCACGCATTTGCGCAACAACGAAGAAAAACGATTGTACGATGAATGACTTGCGGCCCATTCCTGCCGTTGACCGACAGGTCGAGATGCTGCGGTTGCAGCCCGCACAGCTGCCATTCGCTGCAGGAGCAAATTTCGCTGACTCTCGGAGGTTCCGCCTGCGCTACGAAACCGACCTTGGGTTTCCAGGCTCGCCGACGCAGCGCTCGTTCTCAGTTGCAGCGCATGAATTTCTGCGCTGCAGCCGATGTCACCAGACCTGACGTTTGAGAATTGTTTGTCGAATGCGTTCTGGGCTCTTGGCACGGGCGAGGGAAGCTGGGCATGCTGGAGCTAGACACCCGCGCCGCGCCGTTGGTCTTTTCCTGCGCGGATGTCCGAACGTCGACCCGAGGTAATGGGTTTGCCTTTGGCAAGCCCCCACGAGCCAAGCAGTTTGGCGTGATGAACCAGCCCGTCCTTTCCTGACCAATTATGGTCGCCAAACCGTGTCCTGACTAACACGCGTGATGCTCGACGACAGAACATCAAATTCGTGACGGATGTGGTTGTAGACCTTTTGCGCCGCTGGCTTCAACTTTTGGTTTCGCAGTTTCAGGACGCCCAAATGCCGATCAGGATCGCCGATCTTGATCGACAACGCGCCAACCGAATGCTGGTTGCGCATCATAAAAACCACCGAGAAAGGCAAGACGGTCAGGGCGTCCGACCCGGTCAGGATGTTCACAGTGGCACTGAGCGACCCGCCCGTGAAACTCACCTTGAAGTCCTTTATGCCAATCTCCTGAAGCACGGCTCTAAGGTCTTGGTAGAGCGGGCTGCCTGCAGGTGGCGCGATCCAGGGATATTGTCCGATGTCGGCCAGTTTGACGGATCCACGCCGCACCAGGGGATGCCCGGCACGACAGGCTATGACATTGCGACCCGGGAGGATTTCGTGGAATTCGATATCGTCAGGGATCGATGAGTCGCGCATCGGCAGGACAGCGAGATCAAGTGAGCCTTCGCGTAGTTTCGGTACAAGCTCACTCATGTACCCGTACACTTGGTCAATCCGCACATCGGGGCGTTCGAACTGAAACCCCGCAAGCATCCCCGAGATCACGCCGTCAAAGAAAAACGGTGAGCCGCCCACATGCACCGCGCCGGATTTGCCGTCTCGATACTGTGCCAGTACCCGCGAGCTTGTGTGGCCCGCTTCATAGATCTTGCGACCTTCTGACGCCAACACGAGGCCCAATTCAGTCGGCCGCAAGGGGCGCCGGTCTTTCTCGAAGAGAGGCGTATCGATCCGCTTTTCGAGGGCCACAAGTGATCGGCTGACGCTTGGCTGGGACTTTCCGAGCATCTTAGCGCCTTCGCTTAGGCCGCCCTTTTCAACGATTGCAAAGAGCATTTCGAGGTGCCGAGGATCTAGCTTCATAACATGCAGTTATATTGATCGACCAAAATTCGATCAAGATGTCCATTTTATGCATCAGAGTGCGCCCCAACAGATGGAGGCATTAACGTGTTGGACATAGCTCAGTTCTCTACGGATCAGACGGTCGCGTTTGGCGCGGGCCTGCGCCGAGATGTCTCGGAACGCGTCCGTGCATCCGGATACGAACGCCCTCTGATATTGACCACGCCCCAGCAAAGCGATCTGGCGTTGGAGTTAGCCGAAACACTGGGCTCATCGGCCGCGGGGGTATTTTCCAAGGCGACAATGCATACGCCAACGGATGTGACCGTAGAAGCATTGGCGCATTTGCGGGACGTCAGTGCGGACAGTGTTCTGTCTGTGGGTGGCGGTTCAACCATCGGGTTGGGAAAAGCACTGGTTTTGTATTCAGATGTCGGGCACATCGCCTTGCCCACTACCTATGCGGGTAGCGAGTGCACGCCGATCCTCGGGCAAACTGAAAACGGCGTGAAGACAACGATAAGTAACCCGAAGCTGCGCCCAAACATCGTGCTTTACGATGCGGAGCTTGTGGCGACTCTACCCGCTGCCATGACAATTACGAGCGCGCTGAATGCAATGGCCCACGCGGTCGAGGCGCTCTACGCCAAGGATCGGACCGAGGCAACGACGCAGCTTGCGCTTGCAGGGATTGCCGCGTTCCAGAAATCGCTGTCGGCAGTCGTAGAAAATCCAGGCGATCTGTCGGCCCGCCAGGCCACACAGGAAGGGGCCTGGGCCTGCGGCACCGTGTTGGGCCGAGTGGGCATGGCGCTGCATCACAAGCTTTGCCACACGCTCGGCGGGTCACTGAACCTGCCGCACGCGGAAACGCATGCCATCGTACTGCCGCATGCCACCGCATTTAACCACCCGGCTGCAGCCGCAGAGCTTGCCCCTGTGGCGGACCTCTTCGATGCCAAGGACCCGGCGAACGCGCTATGGGATTTCGCAAAATCGCTGAATGCGCCGACAGCCCTTAAAGATCTTGGCGTTGAGGAAGCCGACCTCGACCGCGTGGCCGATCTGGCCACAAAAAACCCTTATTCGAACCCGCGTGAGATCACCAAAGACGGGATCCGAGCGCTGCTTGGCCGTGCCTGGGAGGGCGCACCGCCACAGCCTTAAATCAAACAATCATTTGGGAGGACCAACCATGATTACACGTCGAAACCTGCTAAAAACCTCGGGCGCCGCAGGCATCACGCTAGCCGCAGGCGGCCTAGCGGCCCCAGCAATCGCACAAGGTGCGCGTATCAAGATCGGCTATGTCAGCCCGCAATCCGGACCCTTGGCGGCTTTCTCGGAAGCGGACCAATTCATTTTGGATGCCTTTGCGGGCTCCGACGCCGGCGCGAACTTTGAAATCATCGTCAAGGACAGCCAATCCAACTCAAATCGTGCAGCCGATGTCGCGAGCGAATTGATCATCGACGATGGCATCGATCTGATGCTGGTCGCCTCAACCCCGGAGACGACAAACCCGGTCGCCACAACCTGCGAGGCCGAAGAGGTGCCGTGCATCTCGACCGTGGCCCCCTGGCAACCTTACTTCATTGGTCAACAAGGCAATCCTGGAGATCCCGGATCTTGGGAACGGTTCTACTACAGCTACCACTTCTTCTGGGGACTGGAAGACGTGAACTCGCTCATCACGGCTATGAGGAACCAGCTGTCGACGAACAAGCACGATCGCGGGCTCTTTCCCAATGACGGCGATGGCAATGCCTGGGGTGATCCGAATGTGGGCTTCCCACCGGTGCTGACCGACCAGGGGTTCGGGCTGACCGATCCTGGACGGTACCAGAACCTCACGGATGACTTCTCGGCCCAGATCAACGCCTTCCGGTCAAATGATGTGGAGATTGTCACGGGCGTGCCGATCCCGCCCGATTTCACCACGTTCTGGACACAAGCCAAACAGCAAGGCTTTACACCGAAGGCGGCCTCCATCGGAAAGGCCATCCTTTTCCCGCAGGCGGTTGAGGCTCTTGGGGATATGGGTCACAACCTCAGCTCCGAGGTGTGGTGGTCACCCTCACATCCTTTCACCTCCTCGGTGACGGGCGAAAGCGCGGCCGAAGTTGCCGCCGGGTTCATGGCCGCAACAGGGCGCCAGTGGACGCAGCCGATTGGCTTTGTGCACGCGCTTTTTGAAATGGCGGCAAGTGTGATGGGCCGTGTTTCTGACAGCGGAGACCCAGATGCTGTCACCGAAGCGATTGCAGCAACCCAACTCGACAGTTTAGTGGGCCGGATCGCCTTTGACGGCGCGGGTTTGCCACCCTTTGCCGCAGCCAATGTTGCAAAAACACCGCTTGTAGGTGGCCAGTGGCGGCTGCGCGATGGTGGCGGCTATGACCTTGTGATCGTGGACAATTCCGATCAGCCGAACATCCCAACAGGTGGCGTCATGGAAGAAATCACCGCCTGAAACAATGGGCCAGTGCCTGCCGGCACGGCCCTCTCCCCCTCACTGTTCGGGTGACCGAAAGGCACCCGTCAAGGAACCGCTATGTCCATTCTTGAACTCAAAAACGTCTCCAAGACTTTCGGCCAGTTGAAAGTGACCGATGATGTCAGCTTTGCTGTGCCTGGAGGACAAGCACTCGGGATCATTGGGCCGAACGGTGCGGGGAAATCGACCCTGTTCAACCTGATTACCGGGAACCTGACTGCTGATGCAGGGAAGATTGCCTTTGAAGGCCACGACGTCACCAATGTTCCTGCGATGCAACGCTGCTTTTCCGGGGTCGGACGGTCCTTTCAAATCCCGCAGCCGTTCGACAACCTCACAGTATTCGAAAACCTGCTGGTCGCGGCAATGCATGGTCGCAACACCAATCAAGCAGCGGTCGAACAGGCCTGCGCCGAGCTCCTTGACCAGACCGAGCTTATGCCGGTCGCCAATTTACCTGCTGCCGGTCTTTCGCTTTTGCAACGCAAACGATTGGAGATGGCACGCGCGCTCGCGACCGACCCCAAGCTGCTGTTGCTCGATGAAATCGCCGGTGGGCTGACCGACGCAGAGTGCGTGGCACTGATCGACACGATCAAGTCGGTCCATGCGCGCGGTGTCACCATCATTTGGATCGAGCACGTCCTTCATGCGCTGACCAGTGTAGTGGAGCGCCTGCTGGTGCTCGACTTCGGCAAGGTCGTTGGCATTGGCGCACCTGACGAGATCATGAACCGTCAGGACGTGCGCGAAATATACCTGGGGATCGACGTATGAGCCTTTTGACGACTAAGGGGCTGACGGCCCACTATGGCGATTTTCAAGCGCTGTTCGGTGTCGATATCACTTTGAATGAGGGCGAGACGATCGCCATCATCGGTGCCAATGGGGCGGGAAAGACAACGCTTATGCGCTCAATCTCGGGCGTTTTGCAGAACAGCCCGGCGATGATCACGCTGAGCGGTCAGCCAATTGGTGGGCTCAGCGCGGACGAAATTCTTCCGCTTGGCCTCGCAATGGTGCCGGAAGGGCGGCGGCTTTTCCCGTCACTGAGTGTTGAGGAAAATCTGCTCATTGGGACCTATGGCCGGAAAGTCGACGGTTATTGGACGCTTGAGGCGATCTACGATCTGTTCCCAATTCTGGCCGAGCGGCGCACCAATCCGGGCACTGCGCTTTCGGGCGGTCAGCAACAGATGGTCGCCATTGGCAGGGCACTAATGTCGAACCCCAAAGTGCTGCTGTGTGATGAGATTAGCCTGGGCCTTGCCCCCGTGGTGATCAAGGACATCTACGCCGCCGTTCCCAAGATCCAAGCCAGCGGCGCGAGCTTGATCTTGGTTGAGCAAGACATTGGCCAAGCCATGAAAGTCGCCGACCGTGTCTACTGCATGATGGAGGGGCGGGTGACACTTGACGGCGCGCCCGACAGCCTCAGCCGTGACGACATCCACGCCGCGTATTTCGGAGTGAGCGCATGATCTGGGTTGATACACTTGTTCAAGGCATCCTTTTGGGAGGGTTGTATGCGCTTTTTGCCGCTGGGTTGAGCCTGGTTTTCGGGATCATGCGGCTGGTGAACCTCGCGCATGGTGATCTGATCGTGATGGCCGCCTATCTGATCCTTTTGCTTGTCACGCTTCTGGGCCTCTCGCCCTTTGTGGCCGCAGCCATCGCCGCCCCTGTGATGTACCTGATCGGCTGGGGTCTGCAGAAACATCTGCTGAACAGGACGCTTGGCACAGATATCCTGCCACCGCTTCTGGTGACCTTCGGCTTGTCGATCGCACTGCAAAACGCGCTGCTGGAAGGGTTCAGCGCTGACAGCCAGCGTCTGCCCACGGGCGCGATTTCGACAGCGTCACTCGACCTTGGGGTGCTGACGGTTGGCGTTCTGCCGCTCCTGACGTTCGGGTCGGCCGTTGCCGTGATCGATGGGTTGAACCAGCTGTTCTACCGCACCGAGCTTGGCCGCGCTTTCCGCGCCACATCTGATGATCCGATCACGGCGAGCCTGATGGGCATTCGCCCCGGCAACATCTTTGCCAAGGCCACTGCCATCGCGATGCTGGTTGTGACCCTCGCCGCTCTTTATCTCGGGATGCGGTCCAACTTTGACCCGAACATTGGCCCCGCGCGCCTGATCTATGCCTTTCAGGCCGTGATTATCGGAGGTCTCGGCAGCCTTTGGGGCACGCTGGCGGGCGGGATCATCATTGGTCTCGCTCAGACCATTGGCGCCGCGATCAACCCTGAATGGCAGATTTTGGCGGGCCACGTCGCCTTCCTGGTCGTCCTTTTGCTGCGTCCCCGCGGCCTCTTTCCAAGGGCTTTTGACTGATGAACACACAATCGCATATTCCCACCTACGTCGTTACCACGCGCACGAAAGCTTCGCAGGTCACAGCGGTGGTCTCCGTGCCGTTGCTCGCCTTGCTCATCCTCTTGCCCTTCTTTGCGGGACGTGGACTGATCCAGGATTTGTTCTTTGTCTTGACCATGCTGGTGCTGGCGCAGTTCTGGAATCTGCTGGCGGGCTACGGCGGTATGGTGTCCATCGGCCAGCAGGCTTTCGTGGGCATGGGCGCCTATGCCATGTTCGGCGGGGTGATCCTGGCCGGCATTGATCCGATCCCAGCGATCCTTCTTGGCGGCGTTGCTGCGCTGATCGTCGCTATCCCCACCGCCTTTTTCGCATTCCGCCTGCAAGGGCCGTATTTTGCAATCGGCACCTGGGTGATCGCGGAAGTGATGCGCCTCATCATGGCGCAAGTGCAATCGTTGGGCGGTGGCACGGGCACCTCGCTGCCCAGAGCGGCCACCCGCGAGATGTGGGCGACCGAATGGATTGCCGAGCTGTTCGACGTACGTAATTCGGCGGCTCGGGACATCCTGACCTATTGGTTGGCTCTCGCACTCGCCGCCGCCTCTATCGCCGCGATCTACGCGCTCTTGCGATCCAAGCCTGGTCTTGCGTTGTCTGCCGTGCGCGACAACCCCGAAGCCGCGAAATCCGTGGGCGTGGATGCAGGTCGCATGAAATGGTTCGTTTTCTTGGCGTCGGCCTTTGGAACCGGCCTCGCAGGCGCTTTGATTTATGTGCAAAAGGCGCGGATCAGTCCCGACGCGGCCTTTAGCGTCACCGACTGGACAGCCTATGTGCTCTTCATCGTTATCATCGGCGGCATCGGCACCATCGAAGGGCCGATCATCGGAGTGATCATTTTTTTCCTGCTTCAATCGCTGCTGGCCGATTTTGGCAGTTGGTACCTCTTCACCCTCGGGATCATCGGTATCCTGGTGATGCTTATCGCCCCACGTGGCCTTTGGGGCCTGATCACTGACAAGACCGGCATTCAACTCTTCCCCGTCCGCAGGCGCCTGCGCGGCGGCACAGCGAACACACCCAAAAACTGAGACAAACCACGATTTCTGGAGGAAAAATTCATGGCTGAGATTGAGATAGACGTTTTGATCATTGGAACTGGGCCCGCGGGGTCAGCGACCGCAGCGCTTTTGTCCTCCTACGGGATCGAGAACATGGCCATCAACCGCTACCGCTGGCTGGCCAATACGCCACGCGCCCACATCACCAACCAACGCACGATGGAGGTGCTGCGCGATCTAGGTCACGAGGTCGAAGACGAGGCCTATCTGCATGCCGCTCACCAAGAGCTGATGGGCGAAAATGTCTTCTGTGAAAGCCTTGCGGGCGAGGAGATTGGCCGCATGAAAAGCTGGGGTAACCACCCTTTGTCCAAGGCCGAACATCTGCTGTCGAGCCCGACAATGATGAACGACCTGCCACAGACCTTCATGGAGCCGATCCTGTTTGGCACGGCCTGTAAGCGTGGCACCCAGGCGCGGATGAGCACCGAATACATCAGCCACGAGCAGGACGACGCAGGTGTGACCACAACCTGCCGCGACTGTCTGTCCGGGCGAGAGTACCAAATCCGCTCAAAGTACCTGATCGGTGCGGACGGCGGGAGTTCCAAAGTGGCAGAGCATTGCGGCCTGCCCTTCGAAGGGCAGATGGGCGTTGGTGGTTCGATGAACATCGTGTTCCGCGCGGACCTGTCCAAGTACGTCGCGCACCGACCCTCGGTGCTCTATTGGGTGATGCAGCCTGGATCGAACGTGGGCGGCATCGGCATGGGTCTCGTGCGCATGGTCCGCCCATGGAACGAGTGGCTGATCGTCTGGGGCTACGATATCAACGAAGATCCCCCCGTGGTGGACGATGCCATGGCGACGCAGGTTGCGCGACAGCTGGTTGGTGATCCAGAGCTTGAGATCGAGCTGCTCAGTGCCAACACATGGACCGTGAACAACATGTATGCGACCCATATGCAAAAGGATCGGGTGTTCATTATGGGCGATGCCGCACATCGCCATCCGCCGTCGAATGGGCTTGGGTCAAACACCTCAATCCAGGACGGTTTCAACCTGGCCTGGAAACTGGCTGCCGTGATCAAGGGCGAGGCCGGAGAGGCGCTTCTCGACAGCTATAGTGTCGAACGCGCGCCTGTGGCGAAACAGATCGTGACACGCGCCAACCAATCCATCGGCGAGTTTGGTCCGATCTTTGAGAGCCTGGGCATGACTGGTGGCACCGACCACGAGGTCATCAAGGCCAACATGGACGCCCGTTGCAATGCCGGGTCGGATGCAGCCAAGCAACGTGAAACGATCCGCGAGGCCATCGCATTTAAGAAGTATGAGTTTGACGCGCATGGTGTCGAAATGAACCAACGCTACAAATCCAATGCTATTTTGACCGATGGCCAGATGGAGCCCGCCTTCGAACTTGATGCCGAATTGCACTACCAACCCACCACGTGGCCCGGGGCGCGTATCCCACACGTTTGGGTGTTCCACCACGACACCGGCGACAAGGTGTCGACACTCGATCTATGCGGGCGGGGCCAGTTCACCGTGCTGACGGGCATCGGTGGGGAAGAATGGTGCAAGGCCACGGAGGAGATCGGCGCAGAGATGGGCGTACCGCTCCGTGTCCATGTGATCGGCCCTCGCCAGACCTATGTCGACCACACCGGCGACTGGGCCCGCGCAAGCGAGATCGGCGATACAGGATGCCTGCTGATCCGCCCGGACCAGCACGTAGCGTGGCGCGTCGAGGACATGGCCGACGATCCGCAAGTGGAATTGAAACGCGCACTCACAGCCATCTTGGCGCGCTAGAGAGGAGGCGAAGATGTTCAAGGAAAGCTACTTTAGCGAAGAAGACTCTGCCGAAGCCGTCAATGCGCGCATGGGCGACAACATCGACCCACGCCTAGAAGAGGTCATGGGATCATTGGTGCGTCATATGCACGCCTTCGCGAAGGACATTGAACTGAAGCCGGAAGAATGGGACCTCGCGATCGATTTCCTGACTCGGACAGGTCAGACCTGTTCACCCGAGCGACAGGAGTTCATCCTATTGTCGGATACGCTCGGCTTTTCCATGTTGGTGGATGCAATCAACAATCGCCGTCCTTCGGGTGCGACCGAGAACACGGTCTTTGGCCCTTTTCATGTGGCTGATGCACCAATCCGGCAGATGGGGGATAATATCTGCCTCGATGGTAAAGGAGAGCCCTGCCTGTTCGAAGGGCACGTTGTGGACGGGGACGGCAACCCGATCGAAGGGGCCACCGTCGATGTCTGGTCCGACAATGCCGATGGGTACTATGACGTGCAACAACCCGACATTCAGCCCAAGTTCAACAACCGGGGTCGGTTCATCACCGGGGTTGATGGGGCCTACAGCTTCGTCGGGATCAAGCCAGTGTCCTATCCGATCCCTGATGACGGGCCGGTCGGACAAATGCTGGCGGCTCTAGGGCGGCACCCGAACCGCCCTGCGCATCTGCACTTCCTTGTCACGGCACCGGGCTATGAAAGGATTGTGACGCACATCTTTGATGGCGAAGACAAGTGGCTGAGCTCGGATTCTGTGTTTGGCGTGAAGGAGTCGCTCATCGCACCCTTTGAGCCGGCAAGTGGTGACACACAGTGGCGCGCGCCGTTTGATTTTGTGATGGTTAAGGCTTGAGCATCTCTTGGCTCGCGACGGTCTGATGGTTTTTGGCGCAAGGCAAGCATCACGGTTGCAGTGTCGGCACCTGTATAGGTCTCATGCAGATGAGATACTATCGCCGCCGGCACCACAGTTTGCCTCTCACAGGCGCGTTCCAGAGGTGACAAACTGTCTTAGGCTTGAAGGTCTTGGAAAAGCCCGGAACGGCGCTTTCATGACCTGAACTCCACTTCTCTATCAACGAGCGGTTTGGCGTGGGTCAGACGCTGTATGGCGCGTCCAACTGAAGCCGATTGCTCCCCCGCGGCAGTCGGTCCTGCGCAAGCGGCGTGCAACCCGTGGTCCATGTTCACCCGCGTTGAGAAACGGCACAACGACAAACACCGTGTTCGTCGATCTGCGCCTACTGAATTTCCGGCGTGTAAGTATTTGAAGTCCTGTCACGGGGCGCACTGCTCCCTCGCAAGAAAGGACGAAACAATGACTAACTTTGCAAAAACTCTCGCCGGTTCGACACGGGCTCTGGCTGCAGCCGCAGCACTGACCGTAACGACCACTGCCGCTCTGGCTCAGGCGGTGCCGGTCACCGAAAATGCGCAGCGGCTCATCGACCGCGACGACGCCGTATTCCTGATGCTCGACCACCAGGCGGGCCTGATGCAGATCGTCGAGGACATCGACCAGACGCAACTGCGCGCCAACGTGTCGGCCAAGGCGAAGGTCGCGGAATTCTTTGACATCCCCGTCATCGCATCCACGTCTGTGCCCGAAGGCCCAAACGGTCCACTCATTCCGGAGGTCGTGGACAACGCACCGTCCGCAACAGTGATCGACCGCGCAGGCCCGATCAATGCCTGGGATGACGCCCGCATTCGTGAGGCGGTCGAGGCCACGGGCCGGAATACCATCGTGATCTCCGGCATCCTGACCAGCGTCTGCGTTGCCTTCCCGGCGATCGACATGGTGGCTGAAGGATACAATGTGATCGCTGTGATTGACGCCTCGGGCGACTACAGCGATCTGGCGAGCCAGACCACCATTGCGCGGCTGCAACAGGCGGGAGTGACTGTGGAAAGCACGTTCTCGGTCCTGAGCCAGGTTCATGACACTTGGGACGAAGAGAACACTGCGATTATGGCGGAAGCCTATTCGGATGTTGCACCGGCATATGCCTCTGTCCTGCAAAGCTTCTTTGCACAGCCCAGCAATTGATCCTGCACAATGAACTGAAAAGAGGCGACCGCCACGTGCGGCCGCCTTTTTTATCGCTACATACAGGTGACGAGATGCTCAACAAAGGCGCGCAGCTTGGGCGAAGCCTGGCTCGCCTGCGCCATCACGGCGAACACGCCATCGGGCTCAGGTTCCCACGGCATGTCCGCGATGATGAGCCGGCCCGCTTCAAGCGCTTCGTCCACAAGGAACTTTGGCAAAACTGTCAGGCCAAGTCCCGCTTCGGCCGCCGCACGCATCATCGCGCCGTTGTTGCATGTGATCCGCGGCGCGACCTGGACTGACACAGGCGCACCACCATCCGCCGGAAGGAACCGCCAGATCTGTGAGGCGAGCGCATTGGAGTAATGGATGACGTTGTGGGCACTTAAGTCTTCCGGTGCTTGCGGATGGCCCCGCTCATCCAAATAACCCGGTGCAGCGCACAGAATGCGCGGGCTATCACCCAGCCGACGGGCTCTCAGGCTGCTGTCCGGAAGCCGTCCTATGCGCACCGCGACGTCATGGCCTCCAGCTGTGAGATCAACCAATCGATCGTCGTGATCCAGTGACAAGCGCAAGTCGGGGTGTTTGGCGGCGAAATCCAGGATCGGTGCCCACAAAAATGCCTCGGCTGCGTCGACGGGCAGGGCCACCCGCAAAGATCCCGCAAAACCTGTCTGTGGGGTGCGCAGCGCATCGACGGCATCCTCTGCGGCGGCGAGCAGTGCTTTGGCGCGAGGGTAAAGCAGGTCTGCAGCCTCCGTTGGTGTCATGCGCTTGGTCGAACGGACGAAGAGGTTGGCTTTCAGCTGCGCCTCAAGGTCTGACACGCGTTTGGACACCACGGCTCTGCTGAGCCCACGCCGTCGCGCTGCAGAGGCGACGCCGCCTGCCTCTACAACTGCACGAAAAGCGGCAAGCTCAGGCAAAGATAGCATCGCAGGGTGCTCCTGTGTTGGTTCGGCCAACATATGTTGTGACTGGCAACCTTCAACTGTGGCGTTCGCAGATGCCGAACGCCGCAGTCGCCAAACGCGACGTAGCGGGTCGGCCCTGCATCCCCACCTAAAGGGCAACCAAACGCCACAAAGGAGCCCGCCATGACCGATGTTGCCAAAACGACACCCGCGCGCCCCGCGCGCCGCTTTTCCCTCGACCGTCGCCGATTTTTGACTGCGTCTGCCGCTTTAGGCGCTACAGCCGCAAGCGGTGTCGCCGCGCAGACGACCGAAACGCCGGCAGAGCTGATCGTCGTGAACGCCCGCATCACGACGATGGATCCGGACCGGCCTGAAGCCACCGCACTTGCGGCACGTGATGGTCTGTTCGTCGCAGTGGGATCTGAGCAAGATGTCGCCCGTTTTCGCGGCGCGTTCACGACTGTGATCGACGCGCAAGGTCGCAGGCTGATCCCCGGCTTGAACGACAGCCATACCCATTCGATCCGGGGGGGCGTGAACTACACCTACGAAGTCCGTTGGGACGACGTCGATAGTCTGGAAGAAGGGCTGCACCGCCTGCGCGAACAGGTGGCCCGGACGCCCGAGGGACAGTTCGTGCGCGTGGTGGGGGGCTTCTCTGAACATCAGTTCAAGGAAAAGCGCCTGCCCACCGTGGCCGAACTGAACGCTATCGCGCCCAATACTCCTGTGCTGGTACATCACCTCTACAAGCTGACGCTGATCAATGACGCTGCCACCCGCTATTTCGGCTACGACCAGCCCGGTCACCCGACTTATCCAGGCGGCGTGATCGAGAAAGAGGATGGTGTGCCCACCGGGCGCCTGCTGGCCGCACCCTCCGGTTTGTTGATGTACCGCACCTTGGTCGAAGCGCCTAAACTGTCGATCCAGGATCAGATCAACTCGTCGATCCAGTACATGGATGAGTTGAACGCGCTTGGTCTCACCTCGGTATCTGACGCAGGCGGTGGCGGGATGGAGTTCCCCGATGCAGACGCCTACGCTGTCACTCATTGGCTGCATGAGCGTGGCCTGATGACAGTACGTACCGGCTACCACACCTTTCCACAGATCAAGGGGCAGGAGTTTGACGACTACGACCGTTGGACCCAAGCCTGGCGCCCGCAGCAGGGCGATGACATGCTAAAGCTTGTGGGTGGGGGCGAGAACCTGTCCTGGGCGTCCTACGACTACGAGATCTTTGGCGAGCCCGTGCCAGATATCGATCCTGATGCCGAAGAGATCCAGCACCGCATCATGACGCTGCTGGGCGAACGGGAGTGGCCGTTCCGCCAGCACATCACCTATGGTCAAACTGCTGACCGATTGCTGAATGTCTATGAGGACGTGGCTCGAGGCGCGGGCCTCACGCCGGGGTGGTTCATTGACCATGTGGAGACCTTCACGGCTGCGCACCTGGAGCGCATCGCCCGACTGGGCGGTGGGAGCAACCTGCAGAACCGTCTGCAGTTCCAGGCCGAGGACTTTGTGGCGCAACATGGCGAAGACGCGCTGCGCCAGACGCCGAACTTCCGTGCGATCCTTGATCTGGGCGTGCCCGTTGGTCTGGGGACGGACGCCACGCGCGTTGCGAGCTATAACCCGTGGTTTGCGCTGCAATGGCTGTCAACCGGCCTCAGCCGCGGGGGTATGCGCATGTATGGCGACGACAACCTTCTAGACCGGGAAGAGGCGCTGCGCCTGATGACCGTGGGATCCGCCTGGTTCACCGGCGATGCAGGTCGCAAGGGTGCGATCACGACGGGACAGATGGCAGATTTTGCAATCCTCGACCGCGACTACTTTGCCGTCACCGATGCCGAGATTGCCAAGATCACGTCTGTCCTGACCTCGGTTGGGGGTACAGTGGTGCACGCCAAAGATCCTTTTGCCGTGCACGATCTGCGCCATGTGCCACCGATCAGCCCGGATTGGTCACCACTCCATCACGATGCCGAAATGGGGCGGGGCTAAGGCCCCATTCCATCAACAGAGGAGAACTCTATGACCCTGTCTCGGAGATCATTTGTATTGGGCGCGGCGGCTATCGCGCTCACCACTGCGCGCGGGTATGCCACTCCGTCATCGCTAACCACATCCTTGCAGCCGGGCGGCCATGTCATCTATTTCCGGCACGCCGCAACGCAATGGTCCGGCATCGACCGGATAGAATGGCCGCGCAGCCGCCAGCGTCTGCTATCAGATGAGGGCATCGCTCAGGCTGAAGCCATCGGGTCGGCGTGGCGTGCAGCCAACGTGCCAGTGGGTGAGGTCTGGGCCTCACCCTTTGCCCGCTGCGCGGACCATGCGCGCATCAGTTTTGGGCAGGCACGCGAGGACATGCGCTTGATCGGCCTGCTGTCGGATGCGAACGGGCAAGCCGAACGTCGCGAGTTTCTGCGCAGTCTGGTCACGACGCTGCCCGCGCCGGGTACCAACCGTGTGATCGTGTCACATCGCTCAAACATTGCCGAGGTCGCGAACGTATCCTTGGCCGAAGGCGAAGGCGTCGTGTTCCGCCCGGACGGTGCCGGTGGTTTTGATTTGCTTGGAACAGCGATGCCGAATGCTTGGTAGCGACATCGGGACCTTGTGCACGCCCTACCGTGCGACCGCTCAAGGATCAAAGCCGTCAACATCGGCCAGAAATGCCTCAAAGAAGTCTGTAAATGTCGCGACAAGCGGTGGCAGGGCTTCGTAGGGTGGGTAAAACAAAGACAGCCACAGCGACGGCAGCATCCAGTCGTCCAAAATTCTGATCACGTCGCCGGATTTAAGACCGTCGGCCACGTGGAACTCGGGCAATACAACTATGCCCATTCCATTGCACGCCAACTCATACAAAAGGTCGCCATAATTGGATTGCACGGCTGATCCGGCGATAACCGCACGCTTCTGCGAGCCAATTTCGAAACGCCAGATCTCGGGCTTCGCGTCGTCTCCATAAGACAGGC
>ERZ1740067.1560-NODE-1560-length-15377-cov-7.104294_pt1 | contig 15377 bp, 16 predicted proteins | sample MGYA00581736_ERZ1740067 | MGnify/ENA primary metagenome ERZ1740067 (study PRJEB43018, sample SAMN04849236) | marine metagenome | isolation source: floating plastic debris | place: Pacific Ocean | collected 2008-08-27 | study: EMG produced TPA metagenomics... | reverse complement strand
GATCGGGGCGCAGCGCGTCCTCACAGGTCTTGCCCGCCTCCTGCATGTTGCAGATCGCGACAATGCGCGTCTCGGCCGGCGTGCCCTGTTCGTTGATGACCGACAGCAGGCGCGCCTGCAGGCTCTCGCTCAGCGCTTCGATATCCTCGAGCACGAGTGTGCCGCCCCGCGCCTCTTCGACCGCTGGAAGCTGCCCGTCCTCGGGCAGCATCGGGCCAAAGAGCCGCTTGGCCAGCGCCTCTTCTTCCCAGGCTGAACACGAGATCAGCACGAATTTCTTGCCCGCGCGGCTGCCCACGGCATGCAGCGCATGGGCCACCAGCGTCTTGCCCGTGCCCGTCTCACCATCGATCAGCACGTGACCATCGGCTTGACCGAGGTCCAGGATGTCCTCACGCAACCGCTCCATCACGGGTGCGTTGCCGATCAGCTTTTTCATCAGCTGTCCGCCATCCGACAGCTCGCGCCGCAGGGCGCGGTTGTCCATGGTCAGGCGCCGCGCGACCGTCGCCTTTTTGGCCAGATCGCTCATCCGGTCGGGGTTGAACGGCTTTTCAAGGAAATCGAACGCGCCCACGCGCATCGCCTCCACCGCCATGGGCACATCGCCGTGGCCCGTGATCATGATCACGGGCAGCGCGCTGTCATTGCCCATCAGCTTTTTCAGGAACTGCATCCCGTCCATGCCCGGCATCTTGATGTCCGAAATGACGATGCCGGGATATTCCGGCCCCAGCACCTTGAGCGCGTCCTCGGCGCTGGCAAAGGTTTCGGTGTCATAGCCCGACAGTGCCAGCCACTGGCTGATCGACTGGCGCATGTCCTGTTCGTCATCGACGATTGCGATTTTCATGGCTTGGGTCATTTCAGTTCCCTCCGGTCTCATTGGGCCGCGGTGATCTTGGTCTTGTCGGCGTCGGCATCATCGTCGAGCGCCGGCAACTGCATCTCAAAGACAGCGCCACCCGCCTGTCCGTTGCGCGCAGTGAGCCGTCCGCCCAAATCGTTGACAATGCCCGACGAAATGGCAAGGCCCAGTCCCACGCCGTCGCCGGGCTGCTTGGTGGTGTAAAACGGCTCAAAGAGCGCATCGAGGTCCTCGATCCCCGGGCCGTTGTCGCGCACGGTCAGTGTCACCGTCTCGCCCGCCGAAAGGATGATGTCGACCTGCGGCGCGCTCACCGCCTTGGTCGCGTCGATGGCGTTGCGCAACAGGTTCACCATCACCTGCTCGATGCGCAGCCGGTCACCCAGCACCATCATCGGCGCGGGCGGCACGATCCGGTTGATCAGGACCTTGCGCTGGCGCAGCTGCGGCTCCATCATCGACAGGCTCGAGGCCAGCGCATCGCCCATGTTTACAGGGCTGAACTCGTCCTGCCCCTTGCGCGCATAGGATTTGAGCTGGCGCGTGATCGCGCCCATCCGTTCGATCAGATCGTCGATGCGACCAAAGCTCACCAACGCCTCTTCGGGCCGGTTGCGGCGCAGCAGAAGGCGCGCGCCCGCCAGGTAGGTTTTCATCGCGGCCAGCGGCTGGTTCAGCTCGTGACTGACCGCCGCCGACATCTCGCCCAGGGCGGCGAGTTTCGACGATTGCTGCAGCGTCTGTTCCGCCACGGCGAGGTCTTCCTCAACCCGTTTGCGCTCGGCGATTTCCCGCTGCAACTGCACATTCAGATGGCGAAGCTCTGCCGACTCGCGGGCAAACAGCGCCAGCCGCAGCGCCGACCGACGGCTCATTGCATAGAAGGCCAGCGCCAGCAGCAGTGCGAATCCCATGATTTCCAGCGCCAGCACCCCATTCACCCGTTCACGGACGGAGGCGTAGGTCGTGAACGACGTCATGCGCCAACCGCGGTAGGGAATGCGCGTTTCCAGCCGCATCACGCCCTCGCCCTGCAGGTAGGCGTCGGGCGGCAGCGCGGTCCAGTCGGCGGTGGCGCGGATGGCGCGTTCGATCGCACTTTGCGCCGGTTGCGCGGCCAGCGCCTCTTCTTCGGTGCGACCGCGCCAGCGCGGCTCTGTGGCCAGAATGATCTCGCCGGTGCTGTCGGTCACCAGAACGGCGGCCGATATCCCGGCCCAAGCGCGTTCGAATTTCTGCAGATCCACCTCCACCACGATCACGCCCAGCACGTCACCGCCAGCCGTGATCCGCCGCGAATACACAAAGGCATAGCCGCCCGCTTCGCGCGGCGAAGTGGTGAAAATCGTGTCACTGGCCCGCAACGCGTCGATGAAAAACGCCATGCTGCGGTGATCAGCCCCCAGCAGGTTGCGGTCGGTTGCGGCGACCACACGCCCCTCCAGATCCAGCAGCATAAGGTTGGCAGCACCGATTTCCTCGACAAAGGAAATCAGCCGCTGTGTCGATTGTGCGAAATCGGACGAGTTCAGCGCCCCGATCAACGTCGGGTCACGCGCCAGCAGTTGCGGCACGATCGCACTTTGGCGCAGCTCGCTCAGCAGGTTGCCGGAGTAGAGCGCCAGTCGCAGCTCCGCCCGGTTCTTGGTGGTTTCGGTAAACCGGTCGGTCAGCAGGATGTTGGTGAAAAACACGGTGGCCACAGCCGACGTGACAAACAGCAGCAGCGCCAGACGCGCCCGCCAGCTGATTGTCCGTGTCCGCGCGGGGCGTCCCGCCTGTGTCTCGTCACGCGCCATGACGCACAGCTTACGCAGGCTGCGCGTCCCGCTCAAGTCACGCGGAGGTCAACTGCCCCGCCAATGCGCGAAAGAGCGCTTGGCCATCGGTGCCGCCGTGGCCTGCATCCGCCGCACGCTCGGGATGCGGCATCAGGCCAAGGACGCGGCGGTTCGGCGACAGGATGCCGGCGATGTCCCGCTGCGATCCGTTGGGGTTGTCGGTATAGCGAAACGCGATCCGATCCTCGCCTTCCAGCGCATCGAGCGTGTCTGCGTCGGCAAAGTAGTTGCCGTCGTGATGCGCGATGGGAATGTCGATGACGTCGCCTGCGTTGTAGCCTTCGGTATAGGCGCTCTGCGATGTCTCCACGCGCAACCCGACCGTCTTGCAGATGTATTTCAGCCCCGCATTGCGCAACAGCGCCCCGGGCAGCAGCCCCGTCTCGGTCAGCACCTGAAAGCCATTGCACACGCCCAGCACATAACCGCCCCGCTCCGCGTGGCGCTTCAGCGCGCCGATCACGGGTGCATTGGCCGCAATCGCCCCACAGCGCAGGTAGTCGCCAAAGGAAAAGCCGCCCGGCACGCCCACGATGTCCACATCCGCCGGCAAATCGGTGTCCTTGTGCCAGACCATCTCGACATCGGCCCCCGCCGCCCGGAACGCCACCGCAAGGTCACGGTCACAGTTCGAGCCGGGAAAGACGATCACCGCCGCCTTCATGACATGTCGATCCGGTAGCTTTCGATGACCGTGTTGGCGAGCAGCTTCTCGCACATCTCGGCCACCTGCGCCTCGGTGGTGCCGTCGGCCAGGTCCAGCTCGATCACCTTGCCCTGCCGTACGCCTTTCACACCGTCAAACCCAGACGCCCCCAGCGCGTGCCGCACCGCCTCGCCCTGCGGGTCCAGCACGCCGTTCTTGAGCATCACATGCACCGTCGCCTTCATCTTGTCCCGGTCCCCTGCTTCTTCTCTTTCACAAATACGGGATTATCCCGCCGATGCGACCGCGCCATCAGTTGATCAAGGTCGGCTTTGTCATCGGCTGCGCATTCTTCGGCAGCACGCCCAAACGCCGCGCCACCTCCGTGTAGGCATCCGCCAGATTGCCTAGATCGCGCCGAAACACGTCCTTATCCAGCTTTTCGCCCGTCTCGATATCCCACAGCCGACAGCTATCGGGGCTGATCTCGTCCGCCACGATCAGGCGCATGAAATCGCCGTCATAGACCCGGCCGATCTCGATCTTGAAATCCACAAGCCGGATGCCCACCGCCATCATCACACCGCTGAGAAAGTCATTCACCCGCAGCGCGAGGCTGACAATGTCGTCCATGTCCTGTTGGCTGGCCCAGCCGAAGGCGGCGATATGCTCTTCGGTCACCAGCGGGTCACCCAGATTGTCGTCCTTGTAGCAATATTCAACGATGGGGCGCGGCAGCTGCGTGCCCTCGTCGATGCCCAGCCGCTCGCTCATGGTTCCGGCGGCATAGTTTCGGACGATGACCTCGAGCGGGATAATCTCGCAGGAACGCACCAGCTGTTCGCGCATGTTCAGACGCTTCAGAAAATGTGTCGGCACGCCGATCTGGTTCAGACCGGTCATGAAGAACTCGCTCAGGCGGTTGTTCAGCACGCCCTTGCCTTCGATCACGTCTTTTTTCTGCGCATTATAGGCGGTGGCGTCATCCTTGAAATACTGCACGATGGTGCCCGGCTCGGGGCCTTCATAGAGTATTTTTGCCTTGCCTTCGTAGATCTTTTTGCGTCGCGCCATGGGCGTCCTTTCGCTGGGGCAGTGTGAGGTGAATCTGCCCGTCAGTGGGCACCTCATAAGCAATCGGGTGATATGCCGCAAGCGATGGGCGCATGACGACACATCAAAGGGGTTGCGTGCGCCCGCACGGGCTCGCATATCTGGTGCAAAGCAATCCTTGGGGAGAGTTCGGATGAGCACCTTTGACGACCGCGAAAACGCCTTTGAGAACAAATTCGCACATGATGCCGAAATGCAGTTCAAGGCGGATGCCCGCCGCAACAAGCTGTTGGGCCTGTGGGCGGCGGATCTGATGGGTAAGTCGGGCGATGATGCGGCGGACTACGCCAAGGAGGTCGTGAAGTCCGATTTCGAGGAAGCGGGCGACGAGGATGTCTATCGCAAGGTGTCGGGCGATCTGGGATCGCTGTCGGACGAGGCGACGATCCGCGCCAAGATGAAAGAGCTCATGGTCGAGGCCAAGGCCCAGCTGATGCAGGAAACCAGCTAAATCAGTGCATTGCAGCCCTGAATTGAAGTGATTTGGACGCGCGCGGAGAAATCTGTGCGCGTTTTTAGTTTTTCAAATTGACGACTTAACGCCCCGGTCATGCAGCGCCCCTAAGTGTCCGTCACGGGGCAATGTTCGGTTATGCACAAGGGGTACAGAGGTGAGCGATACGCGGTTCAAGGCGCTCTCTGCGTCGATGGTCTGGGGCAAATGGGCCGCACGCGTCGCGCTGCCGCTGGTCACGCTGGTGGTCTGCGGCTGGATCCTGTCGCGCGAACTCAGCGTTGATCTGATCGCTGCGCTGCCCGGGCGGTTGGCCGATATCGCCGCGTGGCAATGGGTGAGTGCTGCGTTTCTGACCGCGCTCAGCCTTTACAGCGTCGGGCGCTATGACGTGCTGGCGCATCGCTTTCTGCGCACCGGCCTGCCGGAACGGAGCGCGCGCTGGACCGGCAGTATCGCGATTGCGTTGGCACAATCGCTTGGCTTTGGCCTTTTTACCGGCGCGCTGGCGCGCTGGCGCATGATGCCCGCACTGGGTGCTGTGGGCGCGTTCAAATTGTCGACTGTCGTGTCCGTGTCCTTTGTGCTGGCCTGGGTGGTGGTGGCCAGTGTCGCCTGCTTGTTGCTGCCCGCACCGTCCTGGACCAAGTGGACCGCCTTTGCGGGCTGTATCATTGCCTATGCCGGGTTCATCGCCCTGTTCTTTTTCCCCGAGATCCGCGTGCGTTCGCTGCGCCTGCCCCTGCCGGGATGGCGGCTGAGCGCAGGCATGCTGGGCTGGACCGTTGTTGACACGGTGGCAGCTGCTGGCGCGCTTTACGTGATGTTGCCCGCCGGATCGGTTGGCTTGGCGACATTCTACCCGATCTTCCTGATCGCGATGGGTATGGCGCTGATATCGAACACGCCCGGCGGGCTTGGTCCGTTCGAGGTCGTGATGCTGGCCGCGCTGCCCTCGGTCGGGGCCGAGATTGTGCTGACTGCCATACTGGCATACCGGATTGTCTACTACTTCGTCCCGGCATCTGTCGCGGCACTGGCGCTGACGCGCCCCTTTGCCAGCACGCAGGCCCACCCCGGCTATATCACTGCCGCGATGACCGGCGCGCCGCGCAGCGAGGTGGGCGTTGTCCGCCAAAACGGAGGCGGCGTCCGCGATTACGGACGCACCACGATGGCCCTGTGGCCGACGGGTCAAACGCTAAGCATGGTGGCCGATCCGCTGTCCGGCACAGACGCCGCCGCGCTCGCCACGCTCAGGTCATCGGCGCGCGACATGGCGCTGTTCCCGATGGTCTACAAGGGCGGGCCACGTCTCGCGGCCGAGGCGCGCCGCGCCGGGTGGTCCGTGCTGCGCATCGCGGACGACGCCGTCGTCCCGCTCGACAGTTTCGACATCGCCACGCCACAACGGCGCACCCTGCGCCGCAAGTTGCGCGCCGCCGCCCGCGTCGGGCTGGAGATCGAGGTAGACCGCCCCTTGCCCCACAAGGAACTGGCACGCATCGATGCAGGCTGGCAGGCCGAACATGGCGCCGCGCGCGGCGGCAGCATGGGCCGCTACTGCCCGCATTACCTTGTCGATCAATGGGTCGCCGTGGCCAGCATCAACGGCCGCCGCGTCGCCTTTGTCACCGCCCACAAGGCCAGCGACGAATGGTGTCTGGACCTGATCCGCCACACCTTTGACGCGCCAGACGGCACGATGCACGCCCTTGTCCATGCCGCCATCGAAGCGGCACAGGCGCACGGCGCCACACGCTTCTGCCTTGCCGCCACACCCGCCTGCCCCGACCCCGCGTCGGCGTTCTGGCGGTGGGCGGCAGTGCAGTTCGTCAAGGCGGCAGGCGGGTCCGGCCTGCGGCAGTTCAAGTCCAGCTTTGGCCCCACCTGGCAGCCGCGCTACGCCGCCTCGACCGCATCCTACGCCCTGGCCATCGGGCTGATCGACGTTATGCGCGCGATCCACTTCCCCGGCCCGATCACAACGGCCAATACAACTGCCGCTCATGATCTAGATGAGAATTATGAACTGGATTCACATCGTGCCGCATGAAAGAGCAAGGGCCTGACATCAAAGAGGCGTCTCATGTCCAACCCCCTGCTCGGCCTGCTCGAAGCACGCGGCACGTTGCTCGCCGACGGTGCCACGGGCACCAACCTGTTCGCCATGGGGCTCGAGGCGGGCGACGCACCCGAGCTGTGGAACACCGATGCCCCGGAAAAGATCACGCAGCTATACAAGGGTGCCGTGGACGCAGGCAGCGACATTTTCCTGACCAATTCCTTTGGCGCCAACGCCTCGCGCCTGAAACTGCATGATGCGGGCCACCGCGCGTTTGAACTGAGCCGCGTCGCCGCCGAGATCGGTCGCGCTGTCGCTGACACGGCCGGGCGCACCGTGATTGTCGCAGGCTCCGTCGGGCCCACGGGTGAGATCATGGAGCCCGTTGGCACCCTCAGCCACGCAAACGCCGTTGAGATGTTTCACGAAACCGCCGCCGGGCTCAAGGCGGGCGGCGCCGATGTCGGCTGGCTCGAGACGATCTCGGCCCCCGAGGAATACGCCGCCGCCGCCGAAGGCTTTGCGCTGGCCGGGCTCGACTGGGTCGGCACCATGAGCTTTGACACTGCGGGCCGCACGATGATGGGCGTCACCAGCACCGACCTGGCCGCCCAGGCCGCCGCCCTGCCCAATCCGCCGCTGGCCTTTGGCGCAAATTGCGGCACCGGCGCGTCGGACCTGTTGCGGACGGTGCTTGGCTTTGCCGCCACCGGGACGGAGACGCCGATTGTGGCCAAGGGCAATGCCGGCATCCCGAAATTCCATGACGGTCATATCCACTATGACGGAACGCCCGATCTTATGGCGGATTATGCCGTGCTGGCGCGCAATTGCGGTGCGCGCAGCATCGGCGGCTGCTGCGGCACGACGCCAGAGCATTTGCGCAAGATGCGCGCGGCGCTCGACACGCAGCCTCTGGCTGCTGCACCGACGCTGGACGAGATCGTGGCGGCCCTCGGCCCCTTCAGCTCCACCAGCGATGGCACTGGCGACGACCCGCGCCCCACGCGCAAGCGCCGTGGCCGCCGCGCCGTCGCCTAAAAGAGGCTGAGTTGCGCGCCGGATCCCACGGGTGGCCGAAAGAGGTCAGTGCGCATCGCCGGTGCCCTTGTCCGCAATCCCAACCGTTTGACCGCCAGTTCGAACCGATGTGCCACCATCTCCGCATAGCTGCCCGTGCCCCGCATCCGGTGGCCCCAGCGGGCGTCGTAATCCTTGCCCCCGTGCATCTCGCGCAGCTTGGACATGACGCGCCCCACGCGGTCGGGATAGTGTTCCGCCAGCCATTCCTGCCACAGCGGCGACACCTCGCGCGGCAGGCGCAGCATGATCCAGCTCGCCGTGCGTGCGCCAGCCGCCTTGCCTGCGGTCAGGATCGCCTCAAGCTCGGGATCGGTCAGCCCCGGCACCATGGGCGAGGCCATGATGCGCACCGGCACGCCCGCGGCACTCAGCCGTTCGATCATCTGCAAACGACGCTTGGGCGACGGCGCGCGCGGCTCCATCCGGCGGCACAGGTCCGCGTCCAGCGTGGTGAGCGATATGCCCACCCGCACCAGACCGCGCCGCGCCATGTCGCCCAGAATATCGAGATCCCGCTCGATCAACGTACCCTTGGTCACGATGGCCACCGGATGGCCGCATGCCGACAGGACCTCAAGACAGGCGCGCATGATCCCGTGGTCACGCTCGATCGGCTGATAAGGGTCGGTGTTGGTGCCAATGGCCAGCGGTGCGACGCGGTACGCCTTGCGCCCCAGTTCCTGCCGCAGGACGTCTTCAATCCCGGGCCTGGCCACCAGCCGCGTCTCGAAATCCAGACTCGGCGACAGACCCAGATAAGCGTGCGTGGGCCGGGCAAAGCAATAGACACAGCCATGCTCGCACCCACGATAGGGGTTGATCGACCGATCAAAGGGCAAATCCGGGGAACGGTTGTAGGTGATCGCACTGCGCGGACGTTCGATGCTGACCTGCGTGCGCAGCACGGGCGCGTCATCGTCCGGCGCCCAGCCATCGCCGTCACCATGCCGCGTGACGGTGCTGTAGCGGCTGTCGACATTGCTGACAGCGCCGCGGCCCTTGGCGATTTGTGTCTGCAGGTCCTGTTTCATGCGCCCAGAATAGAACATAAACAGAACATTTACCGCCATTGCCTACCCTGCATGCCGCCGCACACCAAATGCACCCGCCCGCGTCGCCCTTGGCGCGGGCCATGTCGCAATCCGGACAGTCGCCCCGCGACAATCTGCCCGATAACCTTGGAAACACACGGCCTTCCGGCCCGCGCGCCCCGCAATGGCCCAAAAAAGGAATGACCCATGTCTGACGAAGACGACATCATCCTGTCCGAGCTTGATGACGAGGACCTGGTCCAACAGATGTTCGACGACCTCTATGACGGCCTCAAGGAGGAGATCGAAGAAGGCGTGAACATCCTGCTGGAACGTGGCTGGACGCCTTACGACATCCTGACCAAGGCGCTGGTGGGCGGCATGACCATCGTGGGGCATGACTTTCGCGATGGTATCCTCTTCGTGCCCGAAGTGCTGCTGGCCGCCAACGCGATGAAAGGCGGAATGTTCATCCTCAAGCCGCTGCTGGCCGAAACCGGCGCGCCGCGCGTGGGCAAGATGGTGATCGGCACGGTCAAGGGCGACATCCACGACATCGGCAAGAACCTGGTGTCGATGATGATGGAAGGGGCCGGCTTTGAAGTGGTCGATCTGGGCATCAACAACCCGGTCGAGGCCTATCTGGAAGCGCTGGAAAAGGAACAGCCGGATATCCTTGGCATGTCCGCCCTGCTGACCACGACCATGCCCTATATGAAGGTCGTGATCGACACGATGGTCGAACAGGGCAAGCGCGATGACTATATCGTGCTTGTTGGCGGCGCGCCCCTGAACGAGGAATTTGGCAAGGCCATCGGTGCGGATGCCTATTGCCGCGACGCGGCCGTGGCGGTCGAAACGGCCAAGGAATTCGTGGCGCGCAAACACAACCAGATGGCCAGCTGACCCAGGCCCCACCCCGCAGCACATGGCACATGACATGAGCCTGCCCGACGACACCACCCTGACCGAAACCGGCCTGCCCGCCCGGGGGCAGGGCCGCGTGCTGCTGATCGCCTGCGGTGCACTGGCGCGCGAAATCCTCGATCTCAAGGCGCTCAACGGCTGGGACCACATGGACCTGACCTGCCTACCGGCCAAGCTGCGCCTTTACCCCGACCAGATCACGCACGCCGTGACCGCTGCCGTCACCCGTCACCGCGACAGCTATGCTGACATCTTTGTCGTCTATGCCGATTGCGGCACCGGCGGCCAGTTGCAGGCGGCCTGCGCGGCGATGGGCGTCGAGATGATCGCAGGCCCCCATTGCTACAGTTTTTTCGAAGGAAACGAACGCTTTGCACGCCACAGTGAAAGCGAAATCGCCGCCTTCTACCTTACCGATTTCCTCGTCAGGCAATTCGAGGCCTTCGTGATCCGACCCATGGGGCTCGACCGTCACCCCGAACTGCGCGACATGTATTTCGGCAACTACGAAAAACTCGTCTACCAGGCCCAGACCGACGATCCCGCCCTCACCGCCAAGGCGGAAGCAGCAGCAGAAACCCTCGGGCTCTCTTTCGAACGTCGCTTTACAGGCTACGGCGACCTCGCCACAGCGCTCGCACAGCGCTGACCCATCCCTGTCTCTGTCCCGAAAAAATCCCGGGGGCTTGGGGGCAGAGCCCCCAAATCAAAAAATGAATCGCGTCGCGCAGCGTCCTTTGGATCACGCAGCGGCGGCCACCGACCTGATCCGCTCGATCATCGCGCGCAACCCGTTCGACCGCTGCGCCGAAAGGTGATCGTTCAGACCCAACCGCTCCATTTCGGCGCGCGCGTCCACCTGCACCACCTCGCCCACCGGCAGATCATTGTAAAGCGTGCGCAACACCGCGATCAGCCCGTTCACGATCATCGCATCGCTTTCCCCGTCAAAGCGGAACACGCCCCCCTCGATCTGCGGATGCAGCCAGACCTGGCTCGCACAGCCGTCCACCTTGGTCGCGGGCACCTTGAGCGCGTCGGGCAAGGGAGGCATCGCCTTGCCCGCCTCGATCACCAGACGGTACCGGTCTTCCCAGTCGTCCAGAAAGGCGAAGTCTTCGACAATCTCTTCGAACGCGGCCGCGGCCATGTGCAGTCCCCTCTTGCTTGCCGTTCACCTAGGCAGTGACAGCCCAAAGGTCCAGCCCGCATGACGACGCTTTTCAAGCGCGCCCGCATCCGCTACCACTCATGGCCAAAGACCACAGGCGCAGAGCGGAACATGCACAAGCTAACCATCCTTCTTCTCGTCGCGACGATTACGCTCGGCGCATGCAGCACCCGGTTGAACCCGTTCAACTGGTTCGGCCGCAGCCAGTCCGAGCCCGTGCAGGCGCCGCAAGAGGCCGAGGAAGTCAATCCGCTGATCCCGCAAAGCGACCGGGTCCGGCTGAACCTGTTCGGTCTGCGCAATGACCCTGCCGAATACCCCGGCGGGCCGATAGACCAAGTCAGTGACCTGGTGATCGAACGCGTGCCGGGCGGGGCCGTGATCCGCGCCTCGGGTGTGGCGGACTATCAGGGCGCGTTCGGCGTGCGGCTGCAACCGGCCAATGACGACGAGGTGGCCGAAGACGGCGTGCTGACCTACCGGCTGGAGGTGATCCGGCCCGAGCGTGCCACCGTCGGCGGGCCAGAACGTGTGCGGACTGTCACCGCTGCCCGCATTTTGACCGACAACCAGCTGGCAAATGTGCGCACGATCCGTGTCGAAGGGCTGCGCAACGCGCAAACCTCGCGCCGCCGTTAGGCCCCGCCTTAGTCGTCCAGCGGGACAATCCGCACGGCATCGCCTTGTGCCGCGAGCGCCACGCGTCCGTCACACAGCCGCAGCGCGTCTTCGCCGAACACTTCGGACCGCCAGCCCTTGAGGGCCGCCACATCCCGTTCGCCCGCAGCCAGTGCAGCAAGGTCCGCGGCGGTCGCGATCAGCTTGGCCGCGACGCCTGCGCTTTCGGTCTTGGCCTTCAGCAGGACGCGCAACAGATCGGCCAGCGCCGGGTTCACCTGCAGCTTTTCACGGCTTCGGTCGGGTTGCGGCATGTCGTTCGCTGGCATCGCCAGCCCGGCCTGCACCGCCGCCAGGATACCGTCGGCGATGTCACCCTTGCGGGCCTCACGCAACAGCAGCCGGGACCGGCCCAGATCCTCGAGCGATTTGGGCTTGTTGCTGGCCAGTTCGACCAGTGCATCGTCCTTGTAGACCCGGTTGCGGGGGATGTTGCGCTCCTGGGCAAAGCGTTCGCGGAAGGCAGCCAGTTCCTTGACCAATGCGAGAAATTTGGGGGAATGCGTGCGCGTCTTGACCCGTTTCCAAGCGTTTTCGGGCTGCACGATATAGGTCTCGGGGCTGAGCAGCGTCGTCAGCTCTTCGGCGACCCAGCGGGCGCGGCCGGTCTCGGCCAGCTTGGCGGCGAGGAATTCGTAGATCTGGCGCAGATGGGTCACGTCTGCCAGCGCGTAGGTCTTTTGCGCATCCGTCAGCGGGCGTCGCGACCAGTCGGTAAAGCGCGACGTCTTGTCCAGCGATTGCCGCGCGATCTTGCGCACCAGCGTCTCATAGCCGACCTGTTCGCCAAAGCCGCAGACCATCGCCGCCACTTGCGTGTCGAACAGGGGATCGGGCAGCACCTGCGCGTCCACATAGAAAATCTCGAGGTCCTGGCGCGCGGCGTGAAACACCTTGACCACCGACTTGTCGCGGAACAGTGCATAGAGCGGCTCGAGCGACATGTCCCCTGCCAGCGGGTCGACCAGCACAGCGCCTGCATCATCGGTGCCGGGCATGGCCAGCTGGATCAGGCACAGTTTGGAATAATAGGTCCGTTCGCGCAGAAACTCCGTGTCCACCGTGACGTAGTCGTGCCCGGCCGCCTCGGTGCAGAATGCGGCCAGTTCCTCTGTGGTGGTGAGTGTCTTCATCGGGGGTATCTTCTTGTTTTTGGGCGATCTGCGCCGATTGGTTGTGTGGGTCTATACCATTTCCGTCCCGCTTGGCTAGAGCATCAGCGGCGTGCTGTCACCGCCCGCAAAGCGGCGCAGAACAGCGGGGTAAAGCCGATGCTCCTGCACCAGCACGCGCGCGGCCAGCGTGTCGGGTGTGTCGTCGGGCTGTACCGCGATGCGCGCCTGACCCAGGATCGGCCCATCGTCGAGCGCGGGCGTGACCAGATGCACGGTGCAGCCATGCTCCGCATCGCCCGCCGCCAGCGCACGGGCGTGCGTGTTGAGCCCCTTGTATTTCGGCAGCAGCGAGGGGTGGATGTTCAGCATCCGGCCTGCCCAGGGGGTCACGAAACCTTCGGTCAGCACGCGCATGAACCCGGCAAGGCAAATGATGTCGAGCGCATGGGGCGCAAGGGCCTGATTGAGCGCCACCTCGAACGCGGCGCGGTCGGGACCATAGGGGCGGTGGTCGATGACCTCGGTCGCGATCCCCTGCGCTCTGGCCCATGCGATGCCACCTGCGCCTGCGTTGTTCGACACGACCACGGCGGCCCGTGCCGGGTGGTCGCCGGTCATGTCCTCGACCAGCGCGCGCATGTTCGACCCGCCGCCCGAAACAAAGATACCGACGCGTTTGGTCAAGAAAGCCGCCCGGAATAGGTGACGCCCTGCCCCGCCGTCACGGTGCCGATGCGGTAGACGGTTTGGCCTTCGGCCTGCAGGGCGGCGGTGACGGCGTCTTGCGCCTCGGGTGCGGTGACGACGGTCATGCCGATGCCGGCGTTGAAGGTCTTGAGCATCTCGGCTTCGGCAATACCGCCCTGCGAGGCCAGCCAGCCAAAGACCGGCGGCAGCGACCATGCGGTCAGGTCGATCTCGGCCCCCAGTCCCTCCGGCAGAACACGCGGCAGGTTTTCGGTCAGCCCGCCGCCGGTGATATGGGCCAACCCGTGCACCTCGCCGGCGGCGATCGCGGCCAGCGCCGCCTTGACGTAGAGCCTTGTGGGCGTCAGCAGCGCCGCACCCAGCGTGCCCGCGTCCCATGGGCAGGCGGCATCCCAGCCAAGGCCCGACGCCTCGACAACACGGCGCACCAGCGAATAGCCGTTGGAATGCACCCCGTCCGAGGCAAGGCCCAGGATCACATCGCCTTCGGCAACGCCGGCGGGCAAGGCCGTGCCCCGCTCCATCGCGCCGACGGCGAACCCTGCAAGGTCAAAATCACCCTCGGGATACATCCCCGGCATCTCGGCCGTCTCGCCACCCAAAAGCGCGCAGCCCGAGGCCGCGCAGCCTGCGGCGATCCCTTCGACGATGCGGGTGGCCTGATCGACATCCAGTTTGCCGGTGGCAAAATAGTCGAGGAAAAAAAGCGGCTCGGCCCCCTGACACACAAGGTCATTGACGCACATCGCCACCAGATCGATGCCGACGCCGTCCACATGGCCCGTGTCGATGGCAATCCGCAGCTTGGTGCCGACCCCATCGGTGGCCGCCACCAGCACCGGGTCGGTGAACCCGGCCGCCTTGAGATCGAAGAGGCCACCAAAACCCCCAAGGGCCGAGGCCACACCCGGGCGTTTTGTACGGGCAGCGGCGGGCTTGATCCGGTCCACCAGCGCGTTGCCCGCGTCGATGTCCACGCCCGCCTGGGCATATGTCAGCCCGTTCTTGCCATCCTGCGTCATGCCTTGCCCCCTGGTGTCGCGTTGCGCCCCCGTAGCAAGGCGCGGCAGGTTGGTCCAGTGCGCAGCCTAGCGCGCCGTCTTTTCCTGCCGCCGGAGCTCCTGCCGCTGGCCAAAACCCATGCAGAAGCGTGCGACAAGCCAGTAGAGAATGATGCTGCCTGCGAGCAAGGCGGCAACGATGCCCGGATCGACGCCAGCGGCAAGTTGCGACAGCGGAATGCCCGACACGAGCGCGGAGACGGCAAACACCGCAGCGTTGAGCGTGACGTTGATCAGCGTTCCAAGCGCCGCGAGCCGCCACATCCGAGCGCTGTCCATTGCGGCACGTGTCGCCTTGGCCTGCACAATCCCGACATAGAGCGCGGGAACCGCGACGGCGACGATACCGACCCCGGCGTTCAGGGTGTAACCCGCAATCAGGAGCAGCACGAGGTTCAGCACATAAGTGGCCAGCACCGCGGCCACCGCGACAACCGCGTAGCGGCCCAGCAAGGCAAGATCAGTCATCGGTACACCTTTTTCTGCGGCGATCTCGCATTGGGCATATCGCGTGCGGCGCGCATTGCAAACCGCCCGGCCCCTCTTGACCCTGTCGCACCTGCCGCCTACCCATGCGCCATGGCGGGCCTGTAGCTCAATTGGTTAGAGCAGAGCG
>ERZ1740067.1559-NODE-1559-length-15381-cov-21.294532_pt1 | contig 15381 bp, 7 predicted proteins | sample MGYA00581736_ERZ1740067 | MGnify/ENA primary metagenome ERZ1740067 (study PRJEB43018, sample SAMN04849236) | marine metagenome | isolation source: floating plastic debris | place: Pacific Ocean | collected 2008-08-27 | study: EMG produced TPA metagenomics... | reverse complement strand
TTTTACTTAGGGATGGCGATCAGATTCTTATTCCTGTTGCTTCTGAGATGACAAATGAGGAAATCACTCAGCTGTCGTCTTCCAGTCTTGCCCCCGATGCCATTACAGTCAATATTGTCGGGCAGGTAACCTCACCGGGGTCATTACAAGTTCCTTTAAATACGTCTCTTAATCAGGCGCTTTTAGCAGCGGGAGGGTTTACTGAGCGGGCTGATGAGCAAACGGTTGAGTTAATCAGGCTCAACCCCAATGGTTCTGTTACCCAACGAGAAATTTTTGTTGATCTAGCTCAGGGCATCAATGAGGACAGCAACCCCATTCTACAAGAGGGAGATGCGGTCATTATAGAACGGTCTACGATTGCCACAGCGTCAGATACTGTCAACCAGGTATCGTCACCTCTCTTGAGTATCCTAGGATTACTAAATTTTTTATTCTAGGTCTATTTCCCTTAGAGGTTAAAGCTGCAGATGTATTACAAGCAATCTACTTACAGCCTGACAAGATAAGAGATACCCGTATTACCCATGCCATCCATTAAATCCCTCTACGAAGAACTCTCAGACGAGAATACGTTAAACGATCGTGAAGAATTAGATGTTCATATCTGGCTTGATCGCTACCGTTTTATGAGGGCGACTCGGCATTCAGCTTGGCTCGTAGGCATCTTCTTTTTCTTACCTATTTTAGGATCGGTGTTCTATTCGACACAAGTGGAACCCACCTATGCTGCCGATGCCAAGCTTTTATTTAAGTCGACTAGTGCGTCAGTTTTGTCCGGTGTTACTAATCGCGAAGACGCTGTTTTACAGTCGTTGATCGGAGATCAAACACCTCTAACTACACAAACAGAATTATTACTATCACGTCCTGTTATTCAAAAGACGATTCAAGAAGTTCGCCCAAAAACCAAAGATGATGATCTTCTAGAAACAAAAGATCTGAGAAAAGAAATTGAAATTAAGATTATTGGTGGCACGGATATTCTGCAAATCAGATATGAGCACACGGATCCTAAAATAGCGGCACAGTTAATCAATACGCTGATTAAAAATTATCAAGAGGAATCCCTTGAGAGTAAACGCTCAGAAATGCGTCGGGTCAAACAATTTATTGGTGAGCAGCTACCTCGTGTAGAAGAAAATCTGCTGGCGGCTGAGTCTGAGCTGCGCACGTTCCTAGAAAATAACGATGTTATCTCTATTGATGAAGAAACTAAGACCGCTGTTGGCACCCTCGACTCAATGCAGCAGGAAATGATTGTGGTTCAGTCAGCTATTGAGGAATCTCGCGTTAGGGTTTCAGACCTACAGGCTGAGCTCAGGCTTTCCTCTCAAGAAGCTCTAGCCATTGGTCGTTTGAGTGAGGCTTCTTCAGTGCAATCAACGCTTGCCAATCTGCAAGAGGTCAACCAAGAAATAAAAATTAAGAAAGCACGCTATAAATCTGATAGTCCCATCATGCAGCGCTTGATTACGGAGAGAAATTTACTCACTCAGTTACTCAATCAAGAAATAGAAGCCGTCTTGGGTGAGCCCACAGAGGTTACGAGTAATATGCTGTACTCTGACCCAATTCAGTTAGGGTTAATTGAAGATTATATTCAGACAGAGCTTGACTACAATAGCTTACTCAAGCGTCTAGAGGTGTTGACAACTGCCAATGACGACTACCAGCAGCGAGTTAAAAGCCTACCCCGCCTGGGGCAGAGGCAAAGGGCTCTAGAACGGCAGTTATCGGCAACCCAAGAAACCTATAAAACCCTGGTAAGACGGCTCGAAGAAATTCAAGTGCAGCAAGATGAAACAATCAACAATAGTCAGCTGATCGAACCGGCGGTGGTGCCAACTACGCCGACATCCAGTGGCAAAACACAAATAATTGCCCTAGGAGTGCTAATCGGAACAATATTGAGTGTGTCAACCGCATTGGTTATGAGTGTATTAACGCCTGGAACGAAACCTCAGTAAAGAGAAGTTAGGGAGTTAACACTTCAATTTAAGAACTATGAGCACTACGCTAGATTGTCAAGAGTTAACACCTCAACAGCCTAAGAACTTACTCTCTCCGTTTGTTAGTAAAATCAAAAAAATTGAATATGGCTTTACCGTCATAGTTCTTTTCCTCTATTCCAATGACATGACTGAGCTATTTATCTCAGGGGGTGCTAGTGAAGGCGATGGAGTTGATATGCTTTCATTTGACTACAGTCCTGTACGTCGACTTTACTTAATTGTTTATCTGTTGACTATTGCACTTGTAAGTTTGCGATGGAAAAAGATACTTTACACATTATTGCAAAATAAATATCTTTTAGCATTGTTGTTGTTAGTTCCCCTTTCAACCCTGTGGTCTGTAGACCCAGCTACAACAATAAATGCGTCTATCGCCATGATTGGCTCATCTCTGATGGGGGTATATTTAGCCAGCCGATATACCCTGCGAGAGCAGCTGCGCATTTTAAGGATTACCTTTGGGCTTGTCCTGGTCGTCAGTTTATTGTTTGTACTGTTTCTCCCACACTATGGAATTATGGGTGGGATTCATAGTGGTGCTTGGCGAGGTGTGTCTACCCATAAAAATGGGTTTGGACAGTTAATGGTGTTTACGTCCACACTCTTTTTTGTTTTAGCCAATACTCAAAGACCTAAATGGCTATATTGGTTAGGCTTTGCGTTAGCATTCACCTCTATTATCTTTTCTAACTCAGGTGGTGCATTACTAAATTTTGTGATTGCAACCTCGCTCGCCATCGGCACTCGATTTTTTTGCCTATCTAAAAATCGTTTTATTTTGTTGCTGATTGCCTTTATTTTAGTTGGTTGTTCCTTATCAGTATGGTTGCCTGAAATTTTTGCCACTACCCTGGGTGCGGTGGGGAAAGATACGACCCTCACTGGCAGAACCGATCTGTGGCCCTACGCGATTGATAAAATTATCGAACGACCTTGGCTAGGCTATGGATACAATGCTTTTTGGAATGGATTAGATGGAGAGTCTGCATATATTATCCGGGCGGTGCGGTGGGATACGCCCAATGCTCACAACGGATTTTTAGATTTATGGTTACAGGTAGGCTTTATTGGACTTTTTATATATGTCGCCGCCTTATGGGAAATGTTCTTTAAAGCTGCTTTGCTGACTCGTATTACCCAGTCTTGGGAGCAAAACTGGATTTTAGCCTTTCTTGTGCTTTCAATTATTAGTAATCTTTCAGAAACGCTAATGATGTCGAGAAATAGTTTTTCGTGGATTTTATTTCTCTCCTGTGGTTTTTCTGAGTCAATTATATTTAATCGACTTTTGACGTATCGCCGTCAGGCCAGGTTAGTGCAAAAGTAGAATGGGGCAGTCACCAATGGCAATGTCCATAGTTGTTGCCATTAGCTATGGGCCTTAAAGGCTCACATAACAATGCTACCAGGGACTGCCTACTAGTGTGTAGGTAGACCAGTAAAAGGGATGTTTAAAGTCCCAACGTCCGTGGTATTCCAGTTCTGGAAAGTGAGCTAACACTTTCTCATTAAACCCATATAGCGCTCCATTTGAAAACTGAAGCTCACCCTGCAACATTGCCAACTGTGACTGGCGTAGGGCGGTGGCTCGAACAGGCTGTTGTAGTAAATGTTCGTAAAAGTAAGTCATTAACCCTAAGGTCCCTTCATCACTAATGGGCCATAGACTGGCCACAGACGTTTGCACCCCTGCATTGACCGCTAACCCAGCAAAACCATATTCTGCTTCGCGATCGCCCAGGGCCGTGTTACACGCGCTTAATACCATCAGGGCAATGTTGGCGTCTTGCAAACCTAATGTATGGATCTGATCAAGCTGGAGGGGTTGATCCCATAGTTGAATGTAGGAATTACTGGGTGCTCCTGGCTCAAATACTCCATGACTTGCCAGGTGTACGATGCCAAATTTATTATGGGCAACCTGTGTCTGTAAATTGTTGAGGGTAAACTGCTCATCTAGAAATACTTCACTTTTGTAAAACGCGTCAGCAACAATCTCAAGCTCCTCTGGAACAGCCGGTAAAATTTGCTGAGAGGGAAACTGAGATGCCCCCATGGCTAGCATTTGAGTGTTTTCTATCTCGGTATATAGAAACTTTTCAGAATTGAAGTCAGTTAAACTAAAGCTGGGAATAACCCCTAGGCTGTAGCGTTCTATTAAAAATTCGTCGCCATTGTGGAGAGCCGCCACTGGTAATGTGCGTAGGCCCGTATCCATGGCTAAGGCCAGACTTTCAATGTCTTGCTGGTGTAGTTCATTTTCAACAGGTCTGATAAACCAGTTGTAGAGCTGCTGTGCAGACGGTAAATACTGGGAAGATACGGACATTGAGTTGGTTATTTGGGCGTAAAAGTCTACGGCTATAGCCATTACTTCCTGGCGGGTGACCCCTTCAACTTTTCTGCGGATAGCCTGTCCAGTGTGGGTCAGCAACAACAAACCTAGTTCATCCTTAGGATTTAGATCGTTGGGGTCAGACAATGCCGAGTCTTTTGTATCAGGTGGGAGAAAATACACATATAAAACGCCTGGTTTCACGCCCGTAGACGCTTCAACCTTGCCTAGGGTTTGTTGGGCTGAGGCCAGACTCGTAGACGATACGCTTACTCGCTCATATAGGTTTAGATGAGATTTAAACTGATCTGAAAATGAGCTTTCAAGTCGCTCAAATAAAGCGCTGTTGGACTCTCTAGAGTCTTGGTCATGGGCTGATTCATTTAAGGGCTCAATGCGACTGCTCAGTAAGGGAGGCGAGGGATTAATGGTTTGATGTATAGGTGTTGTTGATGTGATGATTTCGGGCGTGGGCGTGGCGATAGCTGGGATGGGTGTCAACGGCTGAGTAATAGTTGGGGTAATATCTTGGGTCAGAAGAGAGATATTGCCTAAAGTGTAGCTATTGATAAAAGAATTGCCAGTGGGAATCTGAAAATCTCCACTAGTGATCATGGCATGGCTGCCTAAAATGCTGCTATTGCCTACTGAAAAAGGGGTAGCGCTATTGCCTCCGTGGCGAATGGTGATATTTCCTGTGCCATTGGCTGCGGCTGTAGAGATACTGGCGATATTGCTATCTAAATTGGTGAAACTATCTGTCACTCTTAAGAGTTGAGGGGTGGTAATGTCAACGTTGCCCCCTGCCATTGCTCCTTCTGCTCGGATAGATTGAACCTCAATAGTATCTGCTGCATTGAGGGCGACACTACCACCGGTGCCTGCTATTCCAGTGGTGTCAAGCTGTTGAGTGGTGATGGTTGTTGCCGCGTCAATAACAATATTGCCACCATTGACTGGGTCAGCGGTCAGAATGTTTTGAGTACTAACGGCACGGCCACTTTTGAGGGTAATGCCGTTTGCAGCCGTTAGGGTTGCGGCTGTGATATCTTGAGCTGCCGTTAAGGTTAACTCAGGCGCTATTAGGTTAAATCCTTGGGTATTGATGGTGCCATTTCCCTGGGGAGCGAGGAGGGTGCTGGGGGACAGCAGTGTGATGTCTGCACCTAGGGTGATGGTACTGGTTCCCTCGCTATGGCCAATGGTAATCGCTGTAAATCCGTCATAGATATTGAGTAGTTCTGATGTGGAGAGGATTAGGGCTGATGGGGGCGTTATGGCTCCCCCTAACTGGATATCCCTAGAGGCTGAAAGGGGTTCAATGATGAGTTCTTCAGCCCCTGCAACGGCTGTACCCAGGTTAATGCTATCGCCCCTAATGATCAGGGGGCCCGTACCGCCATCGAGATCCCCAGTTAATCCGGCTTCGTTGGCGAGAATGTTTATTTGGTCTGCTTGATTACCAGCTAAGAGATTTTGGATATTTGAGAAATTTGTTACTCCAGTGCCACTGCCTGTATCGACAGCGGTTAAGTTCCAAACACTGGCAACATCATCCCCGAGAAGGGTGTTACTCCCGGCCCCACCCTCAACAAAATCAGCAGGATTGGCTGCGCTGAGCCTAAAGGTATCGCTACCGCTACCACCGATGAAGGATTCTAGGGTGTTGAATCCCTGGGTGCCGGTGGCGATATTGTTCTGTAGGTCAATGGTAATGTCAGTGGTATAGGCGCTGTAATCCGCCGTATCGCTACCACTGCCGCCGGTTAGGGTGCCGGTGATCGATGCACCATTGGTAAAGATAAATGTGTCATCGCCAGCCCCACCCCCATGGTTTTCGATACCGATAAAGTTGAGGGTATTAATGCTACCTGTATCGCTTCCTGTAAGCGTAATAGTGTCGTTGTTATTAGTGCCTGTTAGGGTGTTGCTGCCACTGCCTCCGATCAACGTTTCAATGTTGTGAATACGAGCGCCTGTTGCGGTTGCTGCTTCTAGGTCTATGGTCACAGCGCGGGTGTAGTTGGTGTAGTCTAAACTATCGCTGCCGGTCCCGCCGTCAACCGAGCCGGACACGCTAGCGCCATCGTTAAGGATGATGCGGTCATTGCCGGCTTGACCATCTAGGTGTTCAAACCCATTAAACGCCACTGTGTTGATGGTGCCGATGTCAGTGTCGATTAGCGTGATGTTATCATTGCCCCCTGTGGCGCTGAGGCGATCATTATTAGCGCTGCTACCGGTTACTTGTTCAAAGTTGGAGAGTCCGCCGGTTGCGGTTGCTGTGTTGTTGCCAAGGTTTACGATAATATCGGTGGTGTAGGTGCTGTAATCGAGGCTATCGCTGCCGGTGCCGCCTTCTAGATTACCGTCCAGACTGCCGGTAGGTGCGATCGCAACCCCATCATTGCCCGCTCCAGCATCGATGGTTTCGATGCCCGAAAAGGTCGTTCCGTTTAGGGTGCCGGTGTTATTGGCGGTAATTGCGATCGCATCATCTCCATTGGTTCCCCGTAGCGTATCCACCCCGCTACTGCCGCGAATGTCTTCTATGTTGGTAAACGTGGCCACGCCATCAGCCATTTGGCTATCAAGATCAATGGTGACCCCAGCAGCACTTCCACCATAATCCAAGGTGTCAATGCCCATGCCACCATCGAGACTGGTCCAGGTGCCACCATTGACAACAAAACGATCGTCACCATCCCCGGGAAGCACGGTTTCAAACCCTTGAAACCCGACATTGTTCAATGTGCCAGTGCCCACACCTGTGAGGGTGACAATATCGTTGGCACTGGTCCCTAAAATTGTGTTGGCGCCACTGCCAGCAATGACCTGTTGGATATTACTAATACTGCCGGTGCCAGGCGCGGTTGCCGTTGCCAAATCTAGGGTGATATCCGTAATGTAGGCACTGTAATCAAGGGTATTAGTCCCTGTGCCACCATCGAGATTGCCGCTGATGACAGCACCGTTACCAAAGACAAAACGGTCATCACCACCGGCACCGCTAACAGTTTGAATGCCGGCAAAGTTAACCCCATTAAACGTACCTGCATCGACACCTGTGAAGGTAATGGTGTCATTACCAGTCGCGCCCTGGATCGTGTCATTAGTGCCATTGCCAACGACAATTGAGCTGATATTCTCAAAACTTAGACCATTGTTAAACAGGCTATTGAGGTTGCCCTGGTTGGTGCCTGTGACTGTCCAAGGCGTTAACCGCTCCGGCCCCCTTAAACTATTGGCCCCGAGAATAGTAACCGGATCTTGAAAGGGCGTTGCACCACCGTCTGTGGTGGCGTCATATAGGGTAATGGTGCCTGTCCCATCAAAGCGACCAATAGAAATATTGGTAAATCCATCCTGGAGAGCTAAAATGTCTGTCTCCAGCAAGTCTAGGTCAAACAGCGTATTGGCATTGGGTCCTATATTAATCTCTGTCCCTGGATTATCAGGTTCAATGGACAGGGTTACACCACGGATAGAACTATTACCGCCATTAAGATTTAATTCGTTGCTTCTAACGGTAATGTTTTCCCCATCCAGGCTACCCCCTATAGTCGCTAGAACAGGCGCTACGAGATTGATATCACCAGTTCTTGTTGCTGAGCGGGTATCGATGGACTCGATGGTGATGAATGACCCAGAAATAGTGATATCTCGGCCTGATGTTTTGATCACATCGCCAGCTCTAGTCATAGAGAAGCTATCAAAAAGAATGTTATCGCTATTGGCGATAAAGGTAATAGAGCCGTTGCCTGGTTGGAATGTAAGGTCATTATTTCCCCCTAAATCAAGCTGAATATTGCCATTGGCTTGAAGAATAATGTTGTCATCACCACTCCAACTTTCGAGGGTTGCAGCGTGAAGGGTTAAGGTGCCGAGATCATTGTCAGTAGCCGTCACAGTAGGAAACAGTACAGATTCTGTTGCCACCTCTGCTGGCGTACCGTCCCTGACAATACGAATATTATCCGGATCAAATAAGATTGTCCCTGATTCTCCCTCGGGGGCGCTGAGGGAAAATTGCCCATCAAATCCTAGGTGTGACTTACCAGAAATTTCAATAAAGCCCCCATTGCCGCCCCGTTCCCCTCCCTGGGCCTGGGCCTCTCCCCTAAAGTAGGTAGCCTCATCGGCCCAAACAATAATTTGTCCTCCATCCCCTTGCTGTAGAGCATTGGCACTGAGCTCAGTACCCTGATCTACCCAGGTGTGGGTGGCGTTGGGCAGGGGGCCCTCCCCTTGGTAGTTCCCGCCAATGTAAATATGCCCCCCTTGAGTTAGACCATCAGCCTCAACAGTCCCATCGATAAGAGAGATGCGCTCTCCTAAAATCGCAATCTGGCCACCGTGATCTCCGGTACTGCTCACATTGCCAGAGTTGGCGACATGCCCGGCCGCCGGTAAACTATTGTCGGCAGTTTGGGTGAGTCGAACCGTACCATCTGCGGCGACGGTTAGGGTGTCAGCATAGTCATCACCGCTACCCGTGAGTAGTGTGGGCAATCCCGCAGGGGAGATTTCTGTAGTGGGGAGATTTTCAGTCCAGGGCTCAATTTCTAAGGCAAGGAGCTGGCCTGGTTGGCTGAGGCTGACGCGTTTACTCTCTGGCACAGCTGCGATCATAACCGTGCCTGCGGGGGCGGTTAAGGTGCCAGCATTAATCACGCTGCCCCCCAGTAACCTTAAGGTTTGCCCCGAGGTGACATCTAAGTCCCCCAAATTGATTAAATATCCAGGGTTAGAGATAAAGGCAAAACTGCGGGGGGCACCCGTCAGGGTGCGATAATCGGTGCCATCCGTAAACCACCCCTGCTCAAAACCAATGGCATTCGCCGTAGTCGCGCTAAAGTCTCCTTGGAGATTGAGATGGGCATTGGGACCAAAAAGCAGACCCGCTGGGTTAAGCAGCCACAGGTTAGCGTTGTTAGAGACGGCTAAACCACCATCAATGATGGATGCCTGTCCCCCCCTGACGCGCCCTAGGATATTCTCAATGGAGTCTGGGGCAATAAATGTAACGGTCTCGTCCGCATCCACATTAAACGATTCAAACTGGTGGAAGAGATTGGTGCCATCTACGGATGAGATTCCACCGGTGATCTGGAGCTGACTACCATCCTGGGTTATGGCCGTTGCCCCCGTCGATGTGATCTGTCCCCAGGCAGGAGAGATACTTAGGGTAAAAACACCTAGCCAGCCAGTTACTTGTAGGACATGGCTGTTGAGCTGATTCCACCCTAAATGCCCCATAATGATGCGAATGCCGGATTACGAATGCCGGATTATAAATGTGAGTAACGACTTAAAATCACTAAAATCACAAAGTTGCCATTAACCCTTGTTCACGTCCAGAGCTGGAGTTTTACCGTAGAAAAAACTACGGGCTTCAACCTGGACATGGTCTATTGCAGGTCCATCACAACTTCCCCTTTCTAATCACAGCTAACTTATCGATGAAACGTAACCTTGATGACACGGGTTTTTGCCAGCTATTCCTCAGATAGATGGGATCGTTAAATGCTGACGTTTGTAACCAGGTTTATGGTCTTTCTAGGTAAAAATAGCGGTTACGATGGCGAGCGTTGCTGTTTGAAAGCAGGCCATGGAGCAAATCCATTGCAAAGGGACAGCCTGGCTCAGCCACGATTCATCTGTTTTCTGTTTATCGTTGCTAAATACGGATTTTGGGATGTTTCTGTAACTGATCTAAAAGTTTAATTCATTTCTCAGATTGGGTTTCTAACATGGCAGTAGAAGTATCTGATCGATATTTCACCCGCTCACCCACCTCAATTATTAGAGGGAATGGAGGTTCTATGGTTGACACTTATCAACCATCCCACGAAGCTACGTTAGATCGCGACTCAATGACGCTGTCACGGCATGTGCTGCAGCAGCTTCAGAGCTTTGGTCCAGATGCTCAAGATGTGAGCGCCTTGATGAGCCGCATCGCTCTGGCCGGTAAGCTTATTGCTCGACGCTTATCGCGGGCGGGCTTAGTCGAAGATGCCCTCGGATTTACCGGGCGCGAAAATGTTCAGGGGGAATCGGTTAAGAAAATGGACGTCTATGCCAACGACGTCTTTATTTCTGTTTTTAAGCAAAGCGGTTTGGTCTGTCGCTTGGCATCTGAAGAGATGGAAGAACCGTTTTACATTCCAGAGAACTGCCCCATTGGCCGCTATACCCTGCTGTACGATCCCATTGACGGTTCTTCTAATGTAGATATCAACCTCAATGTGGGGTCGATTTTTGCGATTCGGCAACAAAAGGGGAATGACGAACAGCAAACGGGGCAAGATCTGCTGTTGCCGGGACAAGAGCAGTTAGCCGCAGGCTATATTCTCTATGGCCCCAGTACGGTGTTGGTCTATACCATTGGTACGGGGGTGCATGCGTTTACCCTTGATCCCAGCCTGGGGGAGTTCATTCTTTCGGCAGAGAACATTAAAATTCCCACACATGGCCCTGTTTATAGTGTAAACGAAGGTAACTTCTGGCAATGGGATGACTCAATCCGAGATTATATTCGGTATGTCCATCGCCATGAAGGCTATTCTGCTCGCTATAGTGGTGCCTTGGTGGGAGATTTTCATCGCATTTTGACCCAGGGCGGCGTATTTTTGTATCCAGGTACTGTGAAAAACCCTGATGGCAAACTGCGCCTGCTTTATGAGTCAGCACCGCTGGCCTTTTTGGCAGAGCAAGCGGGGGGACGAGCGACCACGGGAACTCAGGAAATTTTAGACGTGATCCCTGATCGATTACACATGCGTACACCTTTGTTACTAGGTAGTACGGAGGATGTGGCCTTAGTGGAATCGTTTATTCAAGATCGTTTTCGAGAGCGTGAAGCTGAAATAGCTGTTGTTAGCTAATGCTTCCCGTGGCATTGATGCGTGACCTTAACGCGACATTAAACAGACGAACTATCCAGGACAATAATTACCTATGACTACTGTAAGTGACAGCCCAATTTTGCATTTAAAGGACTATGGTCAAAGCGTTTGGATGGATAATCTCAGCCGTGATTTACTAGCGTCTGGAGAGCTAGCCGAGCTGATCGACAGTCGAGATGTCCATGGGATCACCTCTAACCCGGCCATCTTTGAAAAGGCGATTGCAGGTAATAAGATTTACGACCAGGAGATTGAGGCGGGGGTAAGAGCCAGCCAGTCGGTTGAGACAATCTATGAGTCGCTAGTATTTGATGACATTCGCCAGGCCTGTGATGTGCTTAAGCCCATCTATGACTCTTCTAATGGTTTAGATGGCTATGTGAGTTTAGAGGTGCCGCCAAATTTGGCCCATGATGCGGAGACCACATTGGCTGAGGCCCGTCGGTATGCGGCGGCCATTGCCCGTCCCAATCTGATGATCAAAATCCCTGGGACGCCAGAGGGTTTAAAGGCCGTTGAGCAGACCATTCGTGACGGAATTAATGTGAATGTCACGCTGCTGTTCTCGGTACAAAGCTATGTAGATACGGCTTGGGCCTACATTCGTGGTTTGGAAGGGCGGCTTGCTGATGGCCATGATATTAGCTCGATTGCGTCGGTGGCGAGCTTCTTTTTGAGCCGGATCGATAGCAAGGTTGATGATATGCTCGACCAGCTAGCTGAGGCTGATGGTGGCAAGCGCGATCAGATTGTTCAGGTGAAGGGTAAGGTTGCGATCGCAAACGCCAAAATCGCCTATCAAGAGTATAAAAAAATCACCCAGAGCGACCGCTGGCAGACCCTTGTTGCCAAGGGAGCCAAGGTACAGCGCCTACTGTGGGCCAGCACCAGCACCAAAAACCCAGCCTACAGCGATGTCATGTATGTCGATGAGCTGATTGGGCCTGACACTGTTAACACTCTGCCCCCCAACACCATCGAAGCCTGTGCCGACCACTGCGATGTGAGCAGCCGGATTGAAACTGAGGTAGATCAGGCCTATGCCGTTATCGACACCTTGCCCGTTGTTGGCATTAATCTTGATGAGGTAATGGACGAACTACTGGCCGAAGGCATCGATAAATTTATCAAGCCCTTTGACAAGCTGATGGATTCCTTGGTGACAAAGGTTAAGCAGCTATCGCCAGCCTAACGATGCTGTCGGGTGGGCCAAGCCCACCCGACTTAACCCGTTCTTTTTGCGCCCCGTTGATTTTATTTTTCTCCTCTTTCCCCCATGGTCTCTCTTTTAGAAAACCCCCTCCGCGTTGGTCTCCAGCAAGACCGTATTCCTGAACCTCAAATTTTGGTTATCTTTGGTGCGTCGGGGGATCTGACCCAGCGTAAACTGGTGCCCTCGCTGTATAAAATGCGTCAGGAGCGTCGGCTACCCCCCGAACTAACAATTGTGGGGGTATCTCGCCGGGAATGGAGCCATGAGTTTTTCCGAGAGCATCTGAAAAAAGGGATTGAAGACTACGGTGGCGGCATCGACAACCAGATGCTGTGGGAGAACTTTTCGTCTGGGTTATATTACTGTCCCGGTAATATTGACAAGCCTGAGAGTTATCAAAAGCTCAAGGCTTTTTTGTCCGAACTGGATGAGAAACGCTACACCCGCGGTAACCGGTTGTTCTATTTGTCTGTAGCGCCTCGATTTTTTGCCGAGGCCACTCAGCAGTTGGGGGCTGCAGGGATGCTGGCGGACCCTTCTAAGCAGCGTTTAATTATTGAAAAGCCCTTTGGTCGCGATCTGGGATCGGCCCAGGCCCTAAACCAAAAAGTAAGGGGGGCGGTGCCTGAGGAGCAGGTCTACCGGATTGACCATTACCTGGGTAAGGAAACGGTTCAAAACCTGTTGGTGTTCCGATTTGCCAATGCCATTTTTGAGCCCTTGTGGAACCGTCAGTTTGTAGATCACGTGCAAATTACGGTGGCTGAAACCGTCGGTCTTGAAGGGCGTGCCGGCTATTACGAGACCGCAGGAGCCCTGCGGGACATGGTGCAAAATCACCTGATGCAGCTGTTTTGCCTAACGGCGATGGAGCCACCCAATTCTTTGGCCGCCTCTAGCGTCCGGGATGAAAAAGTGAAGGTGCTACAGGCCACCCGGCTGGCGGATCCCCTAAATTTGGATCGCTGTGCCGTGCGGGGTCAATATACCAAGGGTTGGATGAAGGGGGAGCCGGTACCCGGATATCGCGAAGAACAGGGCGCACCTGCCGACTCCACCACCCATACGTTTGCGGCGATTGAGATGCGGGTGGATAACTGGCGCTGGCAGGGAGTGCCGTTCTACCTACGTACGGGTAAACGGATGCCGAAGAAAGTATCTGAAATCTCGATACACTTCAAGCAGGTGCCCCACCTGATGTTTCAATCGGCGGCCAAGCAGATGAACGATAATATTCTGGCCCTGCGAATTCAGCCCGATGAAGGTATTTCGATGCGATTTGAGGTGAAAACGCCGGGTAGCTCTCTGCGAACGCGACCGGTGGATATGGACTTTCGCTATGATGCCGCCTTTGGCAAACCCAGCACCGATGCCTATGCTCGATTGTTGGTGGATGCCATGCTTGGGGATCAAACCCTGTTTACCCGAGGAGATGAGGTGGAAGAGTCCTGGCGGGTGCTAACCCCCATTCTGGAAGCCTGGGATAGTCCGGCGGACCCTGCCCAGATTCCTCTGTATGAAGCCGGTACTTGGGAGCCGGTGGAAGCTGAATTTTTGCTCAACAAAGTGGGTCGTCGTTGGCGACGTCTCTAGTTATAAGGGTGGCCGCGGCTGCTTCAAACGAAAAACTTTCTAACTCTCCTATCCAATCGCGCTGTTAAAAACCATGGTGACCTCTCTAGTTACGCTGCAAAAACCTAAGGATATTTCGGTTGACGATATTGAAGCTGAACTGCGGGAGATATGGCACAACTATGCCAGTGATGGCTCCGGTGGTGTGGCGACGCGGGCGACTACGTTTAGTGTGATTATCTATGAGCCCGAAGAAATCCAACAGCTGCTGGCGGCGCTGGGCTTTTATACCAATCCGATTGATGGGGAGCATGGACCCGCGACTAGGGGTGCGATCGCAACCGCACAACAGACCTACGGCCTACCCATTACTAACCGGGTCGATCAGGCCACACTAAAGCGATTGCGCGCTGAATTTCGAGCCTTACCCGCCGAAAAGCGACAGTTTAAAAATGCTGATTTGCGTGGGTTTAGCCTCAATGAAGCCCTGGCTGCCCAAAACCCCTGTCGCGTGATTACCCTTTGCCCCACCTTTGATGATGAAGATACGGGGGTGACGGCCCAGGTCTCTGCCTACTGCCCCGTGAACAAGGGCAGTGGTAGTCGGCTGGTGTGCTGTGAGTACATTACGCTGCGGGGTACCAAACAAGCCCTAGATCGAGTCGATACCTTAGTTAAGTCCTTGGTAATCGCCGATCTACCCAAGTTTGTCTGGTGGAAAGCAACCCCCAACCCTGAGCAGCTTCTCTTTCAGTCCATGGTTGATGTGAGTAACTGTATTATTCTCGACTCCAGTTACTATGGCGATCCTGAGTCAGAACTACTAAAAATCCATCAGCTGGTGGCCAATGGCACCAAAGTGGCCGATCTAAACTGGTATCGTCTAGCACCTTGGCAGGAGCTATCTGCGGCATCTTTTGATCCGCCTGAGCGCCGGATGGCGTTGTTAGAGATGGACCAAATTGGCATCGACTACGAGAAGGGCAATGCGGCCCAGGCATTGCTTTATCTAGGTTGGTTAGCCAGCCGTCTAGACTGGCAGCCCGAGGACTATAAGTCAGAAGGGGGCGACTATGATCTGCGACGCATCACCCTCAATGGCAATAAACATAGCCGCTCCATTGATGTGGAACTGGCCGCTATCCCGGTAGCCGACGTGGGTGAAGTCCTGGGAGACTTGACCGGTTTGCGCATGTCATCAACTAATCTAGAGGCCAACTGCTGCACCATTCTTTGTTCGGAAACGGCAGGCTGTATGCGGATGGAGTCCGGCGGTGGAGCCCAGTCCTGTTATATCCAGGAGGTGACAGCAATCTCTGACCAGCGGTCCGATCTGTT
>ERZ1740067.1558-NODE-1558-length-15382-cov-5.889346_pt1 | contig 15382 bp, 13 predicted proteins | sample MGYA00581736_ERZ1740067 | MGnify/ENA primary metagenome ERZ1740067 (study PRJEB43018, sample SAMN04849236) | marine metagenome | isolation source: floating plastic debris | place: Pacific Ocean | collected 2008-08-27 | study: EMG produced TPA metagenomics... | reverse complement strand
GCGAGATGATCCAGAAGCGGATCACGATCTGCGGCTCGGCCCAACCCTTTTTCTCGTAGTGGTGATGGATCGGCGCCATCAGGAACACGCGCTTACCGGTCCGTTTGAAATAAAGCACCTGAATGATCACGGACAGGGCTTCGACCACGAAAAGGCCGCCGACAATAGCCAGCACGATCTCGTGCTTGGTGGCCACGGCGATGGCGCCGAGCGCGCCGCCCAATGCAAGCGATCCGGTGTCGCCCATGAAGACAGCGGCGGGGGGCGCGTTGTACCACAAAAAGCCCAGACCACCGCCAAAGAGACCCGCACAGAAGACCAGAATTTCGCCTGTGCCAGGGACGTAATGCACGTCCAGATAATCGGTGAAATCAACGCGGCCCACGGCATAGGCGATGACACCCAGCGTGCCGGCCGCGATCATCACCGGCATGATGGCCAAACCGTCCAGACCGTCGGTCAGGTTCACGGCGTTTGCTGCGCCGACAATCACGATCACGGAGAACGGAATAAAGAGCAGGCCAAGGTTCAGCAAAACGTCCTTGAAAAACGGCATGGCCAGCTGGTTGGCCAGCTCTGGCGGGTGGTATTGCGCGGCCCAGTAGCCCGCGATCGCGGCGATCAGAAAACCTAGTCCAAGCCGCACTTTACCGGGCACACCGGCCGTATTTTGCTTGGAAACCTTGGCGTAATCGTCGGCAAAGCCGATGGCGCCGAACGCCATCGTCACAAAGAGCACAAGCCAAACGAACGGGTTATCAAGCCGTGCCCAAAGCAGCGTTGCGGTCAGCAATGCGCCGACAATCAGCAGGCCGCCCATCGTTGGCGTACCGGCCTTGGCGACGTGGATTTCGGGGCCATCATCGCGGATGGGTTGGCCTTTGCCTTGTCGTTTGCGCAGCACGTTGATCAGCGGTTTGCCGAACAGGAAGCCAAAGATCAGCGCTGTGAGGAACGCGCCACCCGCGCGGAAAGAGATGTAGCGGAAGAGGTTGAAGAAATCGCCCCCGTCCGACAGCGCGGTTAACCAATACAACATGCCTCAGATACCTCGATCTTGTGGTTGATCCACCGGATGCCCCAATTTCTTGAGTGCGTCAACAATACGGCCCACACGGGAGCCTAAAGAGCCTTTGACCAGAATGACGTCTCCGGGATCGACAAGGCGATGTGCGTTGGCAGCCAGCTCTTCGGCGGTTTCGACCCAGCGGCCGCGTTTGAAGTCGGGAAGTGCTTCGTACATTGCGCGCATGCGCGGGCCGACGCAGTGCACGACGGCGACAGCGTCAAGCGACGGGTCGCGCGCCATGGCCGCGTGCATTGCAGCCTCGTCCGCGCCCAGTTCCAGCATATCGCCCAGCACTGCGATGCGGCGCCCTTTCGACACGCGTCCGATGTTGTCGGTCACTTGCGCGGCGGCGAGCACCTCAAGCGCTGCGGCCATTGAGGTGGGGTTGGCGTTGTAGGCATCATCAATCAACTCAATCGTCGCCTCTTCTTCGACGATATCCAGCGCAAGATGCATCCGCGCACCGCGACCTGCGGGCGGAACCCACAAAGCGAGATCCATCGCCGCAACCGCCAGATCCCCCCCCAACGCGTCAACCACCGCCAGAACGCCAAGGGCGTTCATGGCAAAGTGACGACCGGCAGTGGACAATTTGAACAATACGGGCGTGCCGTGGCAGATCGCCTGCACAATGGTGCGGTCGCCTTTGAGGGTGACGTCTTTCAAAACGAACTGGTCGGACGCCGTACCGAACCAGACGGGCGCAAAACCGAACCTGTCAGCTTCGGCCTGCACTGTCGGGCGGGTCGGCACATCGGCGTTCAGAACCGCAACACCATCTTCCGGCAATCCGGCCATGATCGACGCTTTTTCGACGGCGATGCCGTCAATGCTGTCAAACGCTTCCAGATGAGCGGCGGCGACCGTGGTGATCATCGCCACATGGGGGGCGGCCATGCGCGACAGCGGCGCGATCTCTCCGGGGTGGTTCATGCCGATCTCGATCACGGCAAATTCGGTGTCGGCAGGCATACGCGCCAAGGTCAGCGGGACGCCCCAGTGGTTGTTATAGCTGGCGACGGACGCGTGGGTGCGGCCCTGACATGACAGCACATCGCGCAGCATTTCCTTGGTCGAGGTTTTGCCGACCGATCCCGTCACGCCCACGACGCGGGCGTTGGTGCGGGCGCGGGCGGCGCGGCCCAGAGCCTCTAACGCGGCAAGGACGTTTGGCACGATCAACAAAGGCGCGTCCTGCGCAACCCCGTCAGGGATACGCGACACAAGCGCGGCCCCTGCCCCTTTTTCCAAGGCTTGGGCGACAAAATCATGACCGTCGCGCACGTCCTTCAAGGCCACGAACAAGTCGCCAGGCTCTAACGTCCGCGTGTCGATCGAAACGCCTGTGACAGACCAGTCGCCCCGCGCCTCCCCAGCCGTGGCAGAGGCGGCTTCAACCGCTGTCCAAAGCGCCGTCATAGCGCGCCATCCAAAGCGGCGACGGCAACGCTGGCTTGTTCGACATCATCAAACGGGAAGACGTTATCACCCACGGTCTGACCCGTTTCATGGCCTTTGCCGCAGATCAACAACGCGTCCCCCGGGCCAAGCGCATCCACCCCGCGCAAAATCGCTTCGGCCCGGTCGCCGACATTTGTGGCCTCTGGCGCGCCGCGCATCACAGCCGCGCGGATCACGGCGGGGTCTTCGGACCGCGGGTTGTCATCGGTGACGATCACCGTATCGGCGTTGTCAGCGGCGGCCTGCCCCATCAAGGGGCGTTTGCCCGCATCCCGGTCGCCGCCTGCGCCGACAATGGCGATCAGCCGGCCCAGAACATGGGGGCGCAATGCTTTCAACGCGGTCGCCACGGCATCGGGCGTGTGAGAATAATCCACAAACACTGTCGCGCCATTGTTGCGTGTAGCGGCCAGTTGCATCCGACCCCGCACCGATTCGAGAAGAAGCAGCGTGTCGAAGACGCGCGCAGGCTCGGCCCCGCAGGCGATCACCAGACCGCAGGCAAGAAGGATGTTTTCAGCCTGAAACCCCCCGATCAGGTTCAGCCGAACCGATTGCGGCTTGCCGTCAAACTCAAACAGCAACTCCTGGCCCGTCGCATCAAAGCGTTGCCCCACCAGCCGCAACTCCGCGCGCGGTGCACGCCCGACGCGGATCAGGCGTTGACCGCGCGCTTCTGCAATCCGCGCCATCTCGACACCTTTGGGATCGTCGATATTGATCACCGCGATGCCGTCTTGCGACAGGACACGCGCGAAAAGCCCGGCTTTGGCCGCGAAATAGGCGTCAAACGTCTTGTGATAATCCAGGTGATCTTGCGAGAAGTTGCTGAACCCGGCGGCCATCAGTTGCACCCCGTCCAGGCGCCGCTGATCCAACCCGTGCGAGGACGCCTCCATCGCGCAATGGGTGATCCCGGCCTCGGCCATCTCGGCCAGGTGGCGATGCAGCAGAACCGGTTCGGGCGTGGTGTGGGCCAGCGGCGCGGTATAGGCGCCTTCGATACCAGTGGTGCCCAGATTGGCAGCCTGCAACCCCAGCTCCACCCAGATCTGACGCGTGAACGTCGCAACGGACGTCTTGCCATTCGTGCCGGTGACCCCGACCATATGCGCGGGCTGACGACCAAACCACAGCGCCGCGGCACCGGCCAGTGCTTGACGGGGGTCTTGGGTGACGACCAAAGCGGCGTCTGATCCGTCCAGAACGTCACGGGCAATCCGCGCACCTTCTGCGTCAGTCAGAATGGCACCTGCGTCCATTCGCAAAGCGTATTGGATAAACTCGGCGCCGTGAACCTGCGATCCGGGCAAGGCGGCAAACAGAAACCCCGGCTTCACCTCGCGGCTGTCGACGGTCAGACCGGTGATCTGCGCGTCCCCTCCGGCTTGTGCGGTGAGCCCCAATTCGGTGAGTGATTTTGTCTTGCTCATGCCCAGCCCCGGTTGCGCGCGTCAATTTGAGGTCAGTGTTACCTTAGCTGGCTCGGCGGGTGCAATCTCTGGTCTGAGCCCCAAAAGCGGCGCCATGCGGCGGGTCATCTCAGAGGCCACGGGCACTGCCGTCCACCCTGCAGTGCGGCGCGGTTTCGGCCCCGATGTTTCGGTCGGCTCATCCAGCGTGACGATCAACACGTATTTGGGATCATGCGCCGGAAAGATCGACGCAAAGGTCGAGATCACCTTGTCATCGTAGTAGCCGCGCCCGTTGGTCAGCGGTTTGTCCGCCGTGCCGGTCTTGCCGCCCACATGATAGCCTTCAACCTCGCCGAAGCTGGCCGTGCCCTTGGTCACAACCTTGCGCAGCATCGTCGCAGAGGTTTTCGACGTTTGCTCTGAGACGACGCGCGGACCCCTTTGCGGCGCATCACGTTTGATCAGTGTCGGTTTGACCTTAGTGCCGCCGTTCAAAAGCGACGCATAGCCAGCCGCCAGATGCAACGGGCTGGCCGACAGTCCGTGACCATATGAAATCGTCATCGTCGAGATGTCTTTCCACTGACGCGGCACAAGCGGCTGCGCGCCGGGGGCTTCGGTCAGTTCGACCTGCGTCGGATCAAAGAAGCCAAGCTGGCGCAAGAAATCCTGCTGACGCTTTGCGCCGATATCCAGCGCCATATGCGCAGTACCGATATTGGAGGATTTGACGATCACGTCCTCGACGCTCAACTGCGGGCCGTAATTGCGAAAATCGCGAATACGGTGACGCCCGTAGACCATCGGCCCTTTTGTGTCGATCATCGTGCTTGGGTTCACAAGACCCAGCTCAAGCGCCTGAGCTGCAGTGAAAATCTTGAACGTCGAGCCCAGTTCGTAAAGCCCCTGCACCGCGCGGTTGAAGATCGGGCTATCGCCCGGCTCGCCTTCGGTTGGCGGACGCGGACGAATGTTGGGATCGAAATCGGGCAGGCTGACCATGGAGATAATCTCGCCCGTACGGACATCCATCAGCACCGACGCTGCACCGCGCGCGTTGAGCAACTTCATACCGCCGTAAAGCACACGTTCCGCCGCAGCCTGAACGGTCATGTCGATGGATAGGCGCAGCGGCGCGCCGTCATTGGCCGGGTCCCGCAGGAAGTCATCGAAACGCTTTTCGACACCAGCGACACCGATCACCTCGGCGCTGTGCACGCCTTCGCGCCCGAATGCTGCACCGCCCAAGATGTGCGATGCCAGCTTGCCGTTCGGATAAAGCCGCATTTCGCGGGTGCCGAACAGTAAGCCGGGATCGCCAATGTCGTGAACGGCCTGCTTTTGCTCGGGGCTCAGCTTTTTCTTGATCCACAGGAATTTGCGCTTGCCTATGAAGTCTTCCAGCAGATCTTTCTCATCCAGATCGGGGAAGATTTTGACCAGCTCACGCGCCGCACGCTCTTTGTCAATCATAATCGGCGGCTGCGCATAAAGGGCGTGTGTTTCCAGATTGGTCGCCAAGAGACGTCCGTTTCTATCAACAATATCAGCGCGTTGCGCGACGATCTTCGAGCTGGTCGCACGCGCTTGCGGCTCGGTCGGCTCGGATGCCGCCAAATGTCCCATGCGCAAACCAACGGTCATAAACGCGCCGAGAAAGAACACGCTGAGCACCAACAGGCGACCTTGGGCGCGCACCCGCGACCGGTCACGCATTTCCTCGTGGCGCAGGCGGATATTTTCGCGTTCGATCGCGTCGGGATTTTCGCCGGTCTGGCGGGCCTTGAGCACCCGTGCAAGCGGGCGGAGCGGGGTGCGGATCATGGCAGCTGGACCTCACCGTCTGGTGTTTGCTCGCCGCCCTCACGGGCGCGCGTTTCAATCGGGTTTGTGATCGGCAACGGGTCTTGCTGCGGATATGCGACCTGATCGAGAACCCCGAATTGGTCCGGCATCAGGGGCAAAAGCCCCAGCCGGTCAAAATTGATCTCGGCCAGATCGCGTAGCCGTTCGGGACGGTTCAAGTACGCCCATTCAGCGCGCAGAACCGCCAGGCGCGAGCGTTGTGTCGCGATGTGGTTTTGCAATCCGCGCACTTCGCGCAAAGCCTGCTGCGTGGCGTAGTTTTGCTGGTAAGCCCAGAAGGCCAGCGCGACCACAGCCAACGCGGAAATCACATAAAGAAAGCCACGCATCTATTTGTCCCCCAACAAAAAAGGCATTCCGATACTTTTGCGATCAATCTCGCCCGCAGGCGCATCAGTGCGTTCAGCCACGCGCAGTTTTGCGGACCGCGCACGCGGGTTTTCCAGCAGTTCCTGATCGTCCGGACCAACCGCTTTGCGCGTGATCTGTGCAAATTGTGCGTCGGTCTGTTCGGGTTCCGGCGCATAGCGGCTGACCCGTCCGCCAGTGCCGGCACGTGCCTGAATAAAGCGCTTGACCATGCGGTCCTCGACCGAATGGAACGTCACCACCGCCAACTTGCCCCCGGGCTTTAGCGCACGTTCGGCCGCCTGCAGCCCTTCGGCCAGTTCGCCATATTCATCATTCACTGCGATCCGCAGCGCTTGAAAGCTGCGTGTAGCGGGGTGGCTTTGACCGGGCTTGGCGCGCGGCAGGCAGCCCTGGATGATCGTGGCCAGTTCCAGCGTCCGCGTGACGGGGCGCGCCTTCACGATGGCCTTGGCGATGCGTCGCGAAGCGCGCTCTTCACCATAGGTATAAAGAATATCGGCCAGCGTGACCTCGTCGGCCTCGTTGACCAGATCGGCGGCGGTCATGCCCTGCGCGCCCATGCGCATGTCCAAAGGCCCGTCTTTCATGAATGAAAAGCCGCGATCCGCCTGATCCAGCTGCATCGAGCTGACCCCAAGGTCCAGCACAACACCGTCCAGATCAGAGCCGTATTCATCCAGATGAGAAAACGTGCCTTCGACCATCTCCAACCGGTTGCCAAACGGCGCCGCCCAATCGGCCGCCATCCGGAAAACGCTGGGATCACGGTCGACTGCAATCACTTTTTGCGCACCGGCAGCCAGCAGCGCACGGGTGTACCCTCCTGCACCACAGGTGCCGTCCAGCCAGACGCCGCCCACCGGGGCCACGGCCTGCAAAAGCGGGCGCAATAAGACGGGGATATGAGGCGCGGACGGGACAATGGCGGCGCTGGCAGCCATCCCTCAGCCCTCCTTCGCTTGATCCAGATAGATCAGCGGGTCGAAATCTTCGGGCAGCTCGTCGAGCCATTCATCAGTGCGGGCCGCCTCTTCGCTTTCGTAGGTCTCGGGCTTCCATATCTGGAAGGTGTCGCCTGCCGCGATAAAGAACGCGGCGTCCTCCAAACCGATTTTGTTGCGCAGCTTGGCGGGCATCACAATACGGCCCGTCTCGTCTACCGTGGTGGGGAAGGATTGGCCGTGAAAGAGACGTTGCAGCATCTTGCGCTCCATCGAGCCGCGCGGCAGGGCGTCGATCTTGTCGTCAACCTCTGCAATCGCATCCATGGTGTAGCATTCAAGATATTTACGACGATGATCGCCATATACAATGACCAACTCGGGGCTGAGACCTTGGGTGAACTGCGGATCGCCTGCTTCCAGAACACGGCGAAAAGAGGCCGGGATAGACACCCGCCCCTTGCTATCGACCTTTTGGTCGAACTCGCCTCTGAACCTGCGAACCACTGTCCCGTAGCCCTTCTTTGTTCCGGCCCGATGCGGGCCCTAAAATTCTCCCCAGAAATGGAAACGGCGGATTGAGCTGCTGCCACTGCCCAATCCGCCGCCCTCGTCCCTTGCGGGATGTCCGACTGCGCGCGCCACCTGGGGGGATGTCTGCTCGCTCGCGCGCCGGATCTCTTTTGTTCGGTGAAAGCGGGTGCCTGTATGAAACCTGACTTGGTGCTTTTGTTCGGGGTTCTTGATCTGCCCCTGAAGCCCGTCCCTCATCCGATGCATTAGGGATGCCATGGGAATTTATGGTAATCAATAAAAAAATGAGCTGTCTTACCACTATATGCTGTTCTTGGAGGTGCTGCAAAACAAGATATAGTTGGAAACTGGCCTTAAATGGTATCTATGATGTGTTTGATACGCGGCAAAACACAATATGTAGTGATAAGTTAGGCTTGATCATTTTTCCCACCAAATCCCAGAAATTTATCAATTTCTACGATAAAGCGACGTGTGATATCTCAATTACACCATAAATCGACAGAAATCGGGCAAACACGGCCTCGTGATTCGCCCAAAATAAACTCCACACAGCCAAGCCCATGAAATCCCATATCGCAGTTGTTGCGACGGGATCGCTCACTATAAACGAGAAAGCGCGCCGGACACGCGCGGTCGGATCAGGCCATGCCACCCGACACCAGCCGCCGAGCCAAGGCGCCGTAGGCCTGCGCGACGACCCCGTCACCCGCGGCAACTGGCGTACCAGTGTCGCCCGCCACGCGTGTCTCAAGATCAATCGGAAGGGCGCCAAGAAACGGCAAATCCAAGGCGGCCGCTTCTGCTTCGACACCGCCCTGCCCGAAGATATGGGCCTCGTGTCCGCATTTTTCGCAGACATAGCCCGACATGTTCTCGATCAGTCCAAGAACCGGCGTCTTGAGCGTATTGAACATATCAAGCGCCTTGCGTGCATCCAGCAGAGCCACGTCCTGCGGGGTAGAGACGACAAGCGCTCCGGTCAGTTCAGCCTTGGTACATAGCGTCAATTGCACGTCGCCAGTTCCGGGCGGCAGATCAACGATCAGCACATCCAGATCGCCCCATTTCACCTGCCCAAGCATTTGCTGAAGCGCACCCATCAGCATTGGCCCGCGCCAGACCACAGCCTTGGACGGCTCGACCATCAGCCCGATTGACATGAACGTGACGCCGTGCGCGACCAGCGGAATGATCGTTTTACCGTCAGGAGAGCCGGGTTTCTTGTTCAAACCCATCATGCGCGGCTGGCTGGGACCATATATATCGGCGTCCAGAAGCCCGACCCGACGCCCCTCTTTTGCCAAAGCGACGGCAAGGTTGGAGGACACTGTGGATTTGCCCACCCCGCCCTTTCCAGATGCAATCGCAAGAATACGGTCAACGCCCGGCACTTTCAGTGGTGCGTCCTGCGGTTTGGGGTGCCCGCCGATCTTCAGTGACGGCGGCTCTGGCGCTTTGGGAGCGGGGCCATGAGCGGTCAAAGCGACAGACACTTTGCCCACGCCAGGCAACGCTTTCACGATCTGCTCTGCGCCAGCGCGGATCGGCTCCATCTTTTGCGCCGCCTCAGCCGAAGGCGCTTCAAGCACGAATCGAACGGCGCCGTCGTCGATCCGAAGCGCGCGCACCAGATCGCGTGACATTAATGTACCGCCATCCGGCAGCGCGATTTTGCCCAGCGCCGCTTCTACCTGTTCCCGCGTGATCGCCATCTGCCTGCCCTTTACGCTTTGTGCCAAAGTCCCGCGCGTCACCTGTCGCGACACGGCGCTGTATCATACATAAGGTGCCTTCAAATCAGGCAAGCGCGACAAATTCCGCACAGCCTTATCCCATGCGCCGCGTGCATATCCGGTTTGCGGCATTGACCTATTGTGCATGTGCAGCATTCACCCATATTTAACACAACGGCGCTAGAACAATGGTGCAACCGAGCATGAAAACAGAGACGAAACAATGGCATATCTGACACAAACACAGGCCGGCTCCGAAAGCCGCGTCGAAACATCCAAAGCGCTTTGGTCTTCGCTGACCACGCGTATCGCAGAATACCGCGCATACCGCCGCACTCTGGCTGAGTTGCGCACACTGTCCCCCGCTGAGCTGAATGACTTGGGCTTGAACCAAACAATGCTCAAGAGCGTTGCGATGGAAGCGGTCTACGACAAGTAGGCCCGAAAGACATACCGGATCAGGCGTTCCTCTCCTCCTCCCTGGGACGTCTGTAAATTAGCGGCGGCACCTCTCCTCCTCCCTGGTGTCGCCGCCTTTTTTTGCGGCAATGAAATATGTTAGGTTGAAGGTGTAAACCGGAGCCCAACACCATGCCTCACAGCCCCTCCATCATTCCATACTTCAGTTATAAAGATGGCAAAGCTGCTATCGCTTTTCTGACCAAAGCGTTTGGACTGTCTGTCGTGCAAAGCTACGATGACGACAACGGCGTCTTGCAACACGCTGAGTTATCGCATGGCAATGGCGTTGTTATGGTGGGAACAGCTGATACGGCCAAGGGATCTCCGGGCGTTTATCTGGTTGTTGAAGACGTCGCGGCGCATTTTGAAACGGCTAAAACTGCGGGGGCGCTGATCGTTTATCCGCCAGAGCAAACCGAATGGGGCACATGGCGGTATCGTGCGAAAGACCCCGAGGGACATGAGTGGAGCTTTGGCAACTACGCGCCTTCGACGGCGGCGCCGGAGTGGAGTTAACCGCGTGAATTCTTGGGCGAGCCCATGACCATGTAGCTGTTGATCGCATTCACATTGGGCACCTGGCCCAGCTTTTCGGTGTGGAAGTTTTTGTAGGCGGCAAGGTCCGACACCTCGACCCGCAGCAGGTATTCAAAGACGCCGGATACGTTGTGACATTCCGTAACCTCGGGCGCGGTGCTCATGGCCAACTCAAAGCCCGCTTGCGAGGCTTTGGAGTGGTCCGACAGCCCCACCATCACATAAACGGTAAAGCCCGCGCCCAGTTGGTCGCGATCAAGGATGGCGCGGTAGCCTTTGATAAGGCCTGTCTTTTCAAGCTCTTGCACACGGCGCAGGCAGGCCGATGGGGACAGGCCCACGCGGTCGGCAAGTTCGATATTGCTGAGGCGGCCATCGCGGCTAAGTTCATGCAATATTCGGTCGGCTATCTCATCTAATTTCGCCATATGTTGCGATGATATCGCTTTTGCCCCATATTTTGCAATTTAATTGCTGCCCTGACGCCATAAAGTTGTGCGCATGACTTATGACCTTCTTACCGCGCTTGCAGCCTTCGCCTTTGTCAGCTCCATCACGCCGGGGCCGAACAATCTGATGTTGATGGCCTCGGGGGCCAATTACGGGATGCGGCGGACGCTGCCGCATATGCTGGGCGTGGCTTTGGGCTTTGTGTTCATGGTCATTCTGGTCGGCGTCGGGTTGATCCAGATCTTCGATATGGTCCCGGTGACCTACACGGTTCTGAAAGTCGCGAGCGTCGGTTATCTGCTTTATCTTGCTTGGAAAATCGCGACCGCCGCCACGCCGGAAACAGCAGAACCAACCGGCACGCCGTTCACCTTTCTACAGGCTGCGGCCTTTCAATGGGTGAACCCGAAAGCGTGGACGATGGCGCTGACGGCGATCAGTGTTTATGCGCTACCGGAGGCAGGTATCTGGGGGATTTTTTTGGTCGGTTTTGTCTTTGGCGCGATCAATTTGCCGTCTGTCGGGCTATGGGCATGGATGGGGCAGCAGCTTCGACGGATGCTGGATGATCCGCGCAAACTACGCGCGTTCAATATCACGATGGCGGTGCTGCTGGTGGGATCGCTTTACCCGATTTTATGGCCCTGAAACCGTCGGGACAGCCTGTATGGTTCCGGTATGGCTGGCGTATGGCTTGCGTATGGCACCTGTATGGACAGTTGCCGGCTGGACATGGCGTCTAAAACGGCACGTCATCAGCCATATCAGCGGCCACGACGAATTTGGCGACGACCTTTTTGCCGCCCGCCTTGTCGAACTCGATATCCAGCTTGTCGCCTTCCAGACCCATGATCGTGCCATAGCCGAATTTGGTGTGGAACACGCGGTCGCCTGCGGTGAAGGCGCTGACGGCGGTTGCGTCGATGACGATGTTTTTGCTTTCCTTGGGTTGGCTCATCCCGCGCGCGGCGGAGCGTTCCTGCAAGCGCCGCCAACCCGGCGAGTTGTAGACGTTCGCCTCGGACACGGCTTGGTCCATGGCGGAGGATGGGGCCGCGGCACCGTAGCCGCCGCCGTAAAGACCCGGCGGAGTGAGGACGTCGACATGCTCTTCGGGCAGCTCGTCGATGAAGCGTGACGGGATGGAGCTTTGCCACTGGCCGTAGACGCGGCGGTTGGCGGCGAAGGAGATCGTGCAGATTTCTTCGGCGCGGGTGATGCCGACGTAAGCGAGGCGGCGTTCTTCTTCGAGACCTTTGAGGCCGCTTTCGTCCATGGAGCGTTGAGACGGGAAAAGGCCGTCTTCCCAGCCGGGCAAGAACACGGCGGGAAACTCGAGGCCTTTTGCCGCGTGGAGCGTCATGATGGAGATCTTTGGCTCATCCGCCTCGGATTCATTGTCCATGATGAGGCTGACATGTTCGAGGAATCCTTGCAGGTTCTCGAACTGCTCCAGCGCTTTGACGAGTTCCTTGAGGTTTTCAAGGCGTCCGGGCGCTTCGGGGGTTTTGTCGTTCTGCCAGTGACCGGTGTAGCCGCTGTCATCGAGGATCATCTCGGCCGTCTCAATGTGGCTTTGTGTGTCGTCGCGGACCATGGCGGCCCAGCGGTCGATGCCGTCGACCAGTTTGGCCAGTTCAACCGCGCCTTTGCCGCCTAGGCCTTTCGTCGCGATCAGCAGCCGCGCACCTTCGTGGAGCGATACGCCGTTTGAGCGCGCCATCATCTGGATTTTCTGTTGGGCCTTGTCGCCCAGACCGCGTTTGGGCGTGTTCACGATCCGCTCAAACGCGAGATCATCGGCAGGGCTGACGGCGAGGCGGAAATAGGCCATCGCATCGCGGATTTCCATGCGTTCGTAGAAACGCGGGCCACCGATGACGCGGTAGGGTAGACCGATGGTCAGGAAGCGGTCTTCAAACGCGCGCATCTGGTGGGAGGCGCGGACAAGGATTGCCATCTGGTCGAGGTTATAGGGGCTCAGGCCGCGGGTGCCCGATTGCATCGCCTCGACCTCATCGCCGACCCAGCGGGCTTCCTCATCGCCGTCCCAATGGCCGATCAGGCGGACCTTTTCGCCGTGTTCCTCGGCGGTCCAGAGGGTCTTGCCCAGCCGCCCTTTGTTGGCGTCGATCACACCAGAGGCGGCGGCGAGGATGTGGGGGGTGGAGCGGTAGTTTTGTTCCAGCCGGACGACATGGGCACCGGGGAAGTCTTTTTCGAACCGCAGGATATTGCCGACTTCCGCGCCGCGCCAGCCGTAGATGGATTGGTCATCGTCACCGACGCAGCAGATGTTCTTGTGACCGTCGGCCAGCAGACGCAGCCAGAGGTATTGGGCGACGTTCGTGTCCTGGTATTCGTCCACAAGGATGTAGCGGAACCAGCGGCGGTATTGGTCCAGAACGTCTTGGTTTTGCTGAAAAATCGTCACCATGTGGAGCAGCAGGTCGCCGAAATCGGTGGCGTTCAGCTGGATCAGGCGAGCTTGATACTGGGCGTAGAGTTCGATGCCTTTGCCGTCATAGGCACCGCTTTCGGCGACGGGGACGTTCTCAGGCGTCCAGGCGCGGTTTTTCCAGCTGTCGATGATGCCTGCGAGCATGCGGGCAGGCCAGCGTTTGTCGTCGATGTTGGAGACAGACAGGAGTTGTTTCAGCAGTCTGATCTGGTCGTCGGTGTCGAGGATCGTGAAGTTGGATTTGAGGCCGACCAGTTCGGCATGACGGCGCAGCAGCTTCACGCAGATTGCGTGGAAGGTGCCGAGCCATGGCATCCCTTCGATGTCCTGGTTCAGCGTGCGGGCGACGCGCAGTTTCATTTCGCGGGCGGCCTTGTTGGTGAAGGTCACGGCAAGGATTTCGTTGGGCCGCGCGGTGCCGGTCATCAGCAGATGGGCGATGCGCGTGGTGAGCGCTTTGGTCTTGCCGGTGCCCGCGCCTGCGAGCATCAGGACAGGGCCATCGGTTTTCTCGACCGCTTCGCGTTGGGCGGGGTTGAGGTCTTCGAGATAGGGGGCGCCGCGCGCTTGCATCGCGCGTTGGGACAGCGGGACGGCGGCCTCGAAGGCGTCGTTTTCGTCGAAAGTGCTCATGGGCAGGAAGGTAGCGCGGTTTGGGCGTAAGGGAAAGAGGGTGTTCGCGGTCTGTTCCAACCCACGTGCCTCGCAAATGCGCACCGATAGGCGATTGTGTGCAATCGCCGGAAGGTCGGCTGTCGCAAATAGACAGGATTCGCTTTGAGATCAGCACTCTAGCGTGTATCTGGGCGGAATGGATTTGCAGTCTCGCTACCCCGCCCTGTCTGACGTCAAAGCCCAAGCGCGGTGCCGTATTCCACATTTTGTCTGGGAATATCTGGACAGTGCGACCGGACAAGAGCAAACATTGGCCCGCAACCGCCGACAGCTGGACCGGGTGATGTTCGAGCCTGCGGTGTTGCAGGGACCCGTGACCCCTTCATTGGCGTGTTCGTTTCTGGGGCGCGATTATGCGATGCCGATCGGGATCTCTCCTGTTGGGATGTCGGGGTTGATCTGGCCGGGGGCGGAAGCGTATTTGGCACGGTTCGCGGCACAGGTCGGGATGCCTTACGGGATGTCGACGGTGGCGACGCGGACGCCCGAGGATATCGGGCCGCTTACAGGCGATCAGGGATGGTTTCAGCTGTATCCACCTGGCGATATGGCCGTGCGGGACGATATGCTGGCGCGGATCACGGCGGCGGGCTTTCATACGCTTGTTCTGACGGTGGATGTGCCGGGGCCGTCGCGGCGCGAGCGGCAGACGCGCGGGGGTCTGGTGCAGCCGCCGCGGATCACGCCAAGGATCCTGACCCAAGTCGCGATGTGCCCGGCGTGGAGCGTGGGGATTTTGCAGACCGGTATGCCGCGGATGCGGTTTATCGACAGTTATCTCAAGCCGGACGGGCTGCTTCCATCAAATGAGCATGCGGGCTACATCCTGCGCTCCTCTCCGGATTGGGACTATCTGACGTCGCTGCGCGATGCGTGGGACGGACCGTTGATCATCAAGGGTATCCAGCGGGCCGAGGATGCGGCGCGGATGGACAGCATAGGTGTCGATGCGGTGTGGGTGTCGAACCACGCGGGCCGTCAGTTTGATGCCGGACCTGCGACGATCGAGGCGCTGCCGAAAGTGCGCGAGGCGACCAAGCTGCCGGTGATTTTTGACAGTGGCGTTGAAGGCGGGCTGGACGTGATGCGCGCCCTGGCGATGGGCGCGGATTTCGTGATGCTGGGACGCGCGTGGCATTACGCATTGGGCGCGTTGGGGCAGAAAGGTCTGCCGCATGTGCGCGGCATCTTTGAGGCGGATATGAAGGCAAACATGGTTCAGATCGGGGCGCAAAACCTTGCCGATCTGCGCGGGCGCGCCTTCGTTTAGCGCTAAACCAAGACCCCTACCCACTTCTACGCGTTGCTCAGGCTGCCCAAACGTCATAGACGAAGCGGCGATAGCACCTAAGTCAGGGAACCTGCCATGCCCGAGTTCAACAAGATCCTCATCGCCAACCGTG